>Ga0316204_10005244_pt1 | contig 21765 bp, 21 predicted proteins | sample 6monrhotite_MG_2_FD_205661 | JGI IMG/M metagenome (GOLD analysis project Ga0316204, IMG submission 205661) | Microbial mat bacterial communities from mineral coupon in-situ incubated in ocean water Damariscotta River, Maine, United States -... | ecosystem: Environmental > Aquatic > Marine >... | reverse complement strand
GAAGCCCATTACATCGGTTTTAATATGTGGGTGAAAGCCGTAGAAAAAGCCGCCACCACCGAAACCAATGCGGTAGCCGATGCAATGATTGGTGTTACGGTACCGAATCTTAGTGGTGGAACGGCAGTCATGTATGCCAATCATCATTTGTCAAAACCTGTTTTGATTGGAGAAATTCAAGATGATGGTCAGTTTGAAACGGTATGGCAAACACCTGATACGGTGATTGGTGATGCTTGGTCCAATTATTTATCAGGGAGCAAGGATCTTGTTTCTTCTTGGATACCACCCATTAACTGCGGGAACTTTAATATAAAAACAGGGAAGTGCTCTGGTCAGAATTTCTAAGGGGTATTGGACAGCGTAGGATGGGTAGAGCGAAGCGAAACGAAACCCATCATCAATAATGCCTAGCTGGTTCCCATGCTTCTGCGTGGGAATGAGTCACGAACCGGCTTATTTTTCATAAACCTCAACGCAAAAATAATGAATATATTTTCTTCGATACTATTGGCTTTTATATTTTTTTTGCTAAATCCATTATCACTTTATGCGCAGCCAGACGCAGATGATCCATTCGTTGTTACCATTCAACAGCTGACAACGAAAAATTTTAATAAAAAGTCACGCATATTACAGCAGCTTGAGCAACTTGGTGACCCTCGGGTTCAACCACTGTTGCAACATCTGCTGGATGGCAATCTATATTATCGTAAAAAAGATAAGCTAATGGTGACTGCCATCAAACAAGATGATGAATATCTCATCACCGATGTTACGACTTCAGAAAACCTGGGATCTGTCTCTAAGCGGAAGTTAAAAAAAATTGGCATCAATAATACTTTGCGTAAACAATTACGCGAAGCCATTGCCAAACTTAGTTTAGCCCATGACGATGCCGCTGTGCGTTTAGCGGCCGTACAGCAACTCACTGAAAATATGACATTAGACTCAGTCAGCTTGTTGCGTGCTCGTATTAAAAGCGAAAGAGATGATGGGGTGTCTGAGGCCATTCACACAGCCATCGCATTGTTTGACATGGCAAGTGATGATAAGGCGATACGCTTGCAAGCCATTCAGGCATTGGCTGGTAGTTTACAACCGATAGCTAACAATCGTTTGAACGCTTTATTAGCAAAAGATTCACAAGGCCAATTTGTGGAGCCGGATAAAGACATTCGGTTGGCGGCTAAGACATCGCTGGGGGAAATCGAGACTCGCTTAAAGTTATATCAATTTATTGAAACCGTTTTTTTTGGTATTAGTTTGGGTTCCGTATTATTGTTAGCGGCCATTGGTTTGGCGATTACTTTCGGCGTCATGGGGGTGATTAATATGGCCCATGGCGAATTGATTATGTTAGGGGCTTATACCACGTATGTGGTGCAATTATTGATGCCCAATTATATCGAGTGGTCGCTTTTTGTTGCTATACCGGCGGCGTTTTTGGTGTCGGGTTTATTTGGTGTGTTGATTGAGCGGGGTGTGATTCGATTTCTCTATGGACGACCTCTGGAAACCTTGTTAGCAACCTTTGGCATTAGTTTATTGTTGCAACAATTAGTGCGTACGGTATTTTCTCCGTTGAATCGTGCGGTGGAAACGCCCATTTGGATGAGCGGTTCATGGGAGATTAATGGTGCGTTATCGTTGACGTATAATCGGCTTTATATCGTCATTTTTAGTTTGTTGGTGTTTGCGGTATTGCTGCTTATTATGAAACGTACCTCTCTGGGCTTGCAGGTACGTGCGGTTTCCCAAAACAGGAAAATGGCAAAGGCCATGGGAATACGCACGGGTTGGGTGGATGCGCTGACGTTTGGTTTAGGGGCGGGCATTGCAGGCATTGCTGGTGTTGCACTGAGCCAGTTGACTAATGTGGGGCCTAATCTGGGTCAAGCCTATATTATTGACTCTTTTATGGTGGTGGTATTCGGTGGGGTGGGTAATTTATGGGGCACTTTAGTGGGGGCCATGTCCTTAGGGGTTGTTAATAAATTTTTGGAGCCTTGGTCAGGTGCCGTGCTAGCGAAAATTTTGGTGTTAGTGGTGATTATCTTGTTTATTCAAAAAAGGCCGCGCGGTTTATTTCCGCAAAAGGGTCGAGCAGCGGAGAACTCGTGATGAAGCCCTCCGGATTTTTATTATCGACACTGATGCACGACCGTGGTGGCAAAATTTTCTTAACCTTGCTGACCATCGTTGCGGTGGCAGTACCGTTGCTTAATATGTTGCCAGAGACTTCAGCGATGCATGTTTCTACCTATACGGTGACGTTATTAGGTAAATATTTAAGCTTTGCCATTTTAGCCATTGCCTTGGACTTGGTGTGGGGTTATTGCGGGATATTGAGCTTGGGCCATGGGGCATTTTTTGCGTTAGGTGGTTATGCCATGGGCATGTATCTGATGCGGCAAATCGGTGATCGTGGTGTGTATGGCGATGCGGAATTGCCCGATTTTATGGTGTTTCTCGATTGGCAATCGCTGCCTTGGTATTGGTACGGCTTTGATCAGTTTTGGTTTGCCATGTTAATGGTCATGCTAGTACCAGGGATATTGGCATTTTTATTTGGTTGGTTTGCGTTTCGTTCACGGGTGACCGGTGTTTACTTGTCGATTATCACTCAAGCGTTGACCTATGCGCTGATGTTAGCTTTTTTTCGTAATGAAATGGGTTTTGGTGGCAATAACGGTCTGACCGATTTTAAAGATATTTTAGGGTTTAGCTTGCAACAAGATAGTACCCGGATTGCCTTGTTTATGGTGAGTACGCTGGTGTTGGCGCTGGTCTATTTGTTGGCTCGGTTTGTGGTCAATTCAAAACTGGGCCGAGTGGTGGTGGCGGTCAGGGATGCGGAAGACCGTGCGCGTTTCATTGGTTATAAAGTCGAGAGTTACAAGCTGTGGGTGTTTGTTTTATCTGCGGTATTAGCCGGTATTGCAGGGGCTTTATATGTGCCTCAAGTGGGTATCATTAATCCGGGTGAATTCTCTCCGCTTAATTCCATTGAGTTAGTGGTTTGGGTGGCCATCGGTGGTCGTGGTACATTGTATGGTGCGGTGCTGGGCGCTGTGTTGGTGAATTATGCCAAGACTTATTTTACCGGTGCATTCCCTGAGATTTGGTTATTTGCGTTAGGGGCGTTGTTTGTGCTAGTGACTATTTTTCTACCACGTGGTTTGGTTGGTTTACTGTCAAAAATGAAAAACAAGAATAACAAAACAGGAAGTGCTCATGAAACCACTGGATAAATTACGTGATCACATGCGGCGTGATCGAGTGTTTGATTTCATGGCGCAAGGGCGTCATACGACGATACCTGGCAGGGTAGATACCTCGCATCAAAATACTATTTTGTATGTTGAGGGTGTTACCGTGAGTTTTGATGGGTTTAAAGCGTTGAATGATTTAAATCTATATATTGAAGATGGCGAGTTGCGTTGCATTATCGGTCCTAATGGGGCGGGAAAAACCACCATGATGGATGTGATTACGGGAAAAACACGACCGGATGAAGGCACCGTCTATTTTGGTCAAACAATGGATTTGACAGGCATGACGGAATATCAAATTGCGACTGCGGGCATTGGTCGAAAGTTTCAAAAACCGACAGTTTTTCCCGAGCATAGCGTGCTTGAAAATCTTGAATTAGCCATGCAAGCGGATAAAAGGGTGTGGCCAACCTTGTTTACCCGATTAAATGGCGAACAACGTGATCGTATTGATGAGGTGATGGATACGGTGATGTTGCATGATCAATCTACGCTGCGTGCGGCCCAATTGTCTCATGGTCAAAAGCAATGGTTAGAAATTGGTATGTTGTTGATGCAAGCCCCGCGTGTATTGTTGGTGGATGAGCCGATTGCCGGTATGACACATCAAGAAACCGAGCGCACCGCCGAGTTGTTAACCGGTTTGGCGGGGCAGCATTCGGTGGTGGTGGTTGAGCATGATATGGCGTTTGTACGTTCCATTGCTCGCCGAGTGACCGTGCTGCATGAAGGGCATGTATTGGCGGAGGGCAGTATGTCTGATGTGCAGAACAACCCAAAAGTGATAGAAGTCTATCTCGGGGAATAAATATGTTAACCATTCAGCAGCTCAATCAGTTCTACGGAGAAAGCCATACCTTATGGGATGTGGATTTGCAGCTTAATCAAGGGCAATGCCTTTGTTTAATGGGGCGCAATGGGGTGGGTAAAACAACCTTGCTCAACGTGATCATGGGCTTATTACCCATTGCCAGTGGTGCGATACAGTATAAAGACATGGATTTATCAAACAAACCTGCTGAGCAACGGGCGCGCCTCGGTATTGGTTATGTGCCACAAGGTCGAGAAATTTTTCCTCAATTGACTGTGGAAGAAAATTTACGGATAGGTTTGGCGGCAAGACGAGATAAATTAAAAGAAATACCATCACGTATCTTTGAGCTTTTTCCGGTACTCAAGCAAATGTTAAAACGGCGCGGTGGCGATTTGTCGGGCGGTCAACAACAACAACTAGCGATTGGTCGAGCATTAGCACTGGATCCGAGCGTATTAATCTTCGATGAACCAACAGAGGGCATTCAACCCAATATTGTGCACGAAATTGGTGATGTCATTTTGCGATTAAATACAGAAGAAAACATAACGGTTTTACTGGTCGAGCAAAAACTTCCTTTTGCTCGACGCGTTGCAGATAGCTTTTATATCATGGATAAAGGGCGAATGGCGGCGAATGGTGCGATGGATGAACTTGAGCAAGGCTTGATTCAGCAATACTTGACGGTGTGATTTGTGTGCTCCGAATATTTTGTGCGTGCATGACTGGACATCTTATCAATGAACTGATAAAACTCACATCTAGGATTCTTTATCGATCGTGTTCTGTCATTGCTTAAGAACATTGTTTTGTAAACAGAGTAACCAAAGTGGGGTTTTGACTTCATTGAGGTATAAGCGTTGATTTGCTCGTGTTATACCTTGTGATCGATGCTGGAATAATAACGAAAATCGGGCAGAAATTTTCATTAATTTATATGAGGGATGAAGATGATAAAACGCACTTTATTGGTCGCGTGTGGTTTCGCTTTAAGTTCAACTCCGTTATTCGCGGGGTCCGTAAAATCCGCTAACCTGGATATTACTTTGTCAGGTGGTGCTTCGGCTGGTTACTTTTTTTCTAATAATACCGGTAGTGGTAATGAAGATAATTTTGTGGTGTCTGATTTCATCATTGAATTAGGCTCTGACTCACCTAAAACCGGTGAGGTTGGTTTTTTTGGTGGTTATGGTAATCTCGCGCAGGTAACCGTATTGAACGCAAGTGGTGAAGGTGCTGATGCCGATTCGACATTACGTTATGCTTGGCTGAGTTGGGTGCCTGTTGATAATGTCACTGTCGAAGCTGGGGTGTTAGCCACTAAGGTGGGTTTTGAGGTGGCTAATAGCTATAGTAACGGCAATATCAGCTTGGGTAGCTTATGGAATGCGCAACCGGCTTATTATCCGGGGGCTCGCGTTTCTTATGACATGGGTGATATTAGCGTTTACGCGGAAGCAAATAACGATGGCGCTGCCGGTGGATCGAAAGCGTTTGGAGTTGGTTTAAGTGGTTCGGCCAGTGGCGTGGATTATGCCATTAATTATTTCGATGCTGATGAAGGTAATAGTCGAAACATTATTGATCTTATCGTCAGTACCAATGTGAGTGGCACGGATGTGGGGGTGAATATTGATTTTCACGCCTTTGATGACAAACCGGCGGGTGCAGACGATGACAGTGGTTTTGGCATCGCTGTTTATGCGGTTCCTACATTAGCACCGACTATTACTTTGCCTGTTCGTTTGGAATATATTAGTGATGGGGATAGCGGTATTTATGGTTTCGATAGTGGTTTTACCTTGACGGCAACCCCAACCATGAATGTCGGTAAGCATGGTTTTGTGCGGGCTGAAATTTCTTATGTGACGGCGGATAATAAAATGTTTGCTGACGAAGATGGTAAGGCAGAAGATACTAAAACATCTTTTGCTTTTCAGGTGGGTTATAAGTTCTGATGGTTTTTTCGTAAGAATATATTAAATAAAAAAGGCGTGAATCTATCACGCCTTTTTTATTTAAAGTCGATTGTTATAAAAAATTATAAACCGCGCTTCAACATTCGTTCAGTAAACCACTTCTCTGAAATTCCGACATTGACCTTGGCTTTGCTGACTTCAAAAATGGACGAACCAAAGGTTTGTGCGTTTTTGATTTCTACTCTTTTCCATAACCAAGCATCGTCGATTTTTTGCCAGTCAATGGATTGAGTTTTCAGTAACGCGCCTTTACGATCGTAGTAGTTAATGTGGCGTTTTAGGCAAGTGTTTTTGGACATTTCATATTCAGCTTGCTTGCGACTGTAGATGGAGTCGGTTTCGTTAGGTGTGCTTTCGATCAAAAATATTTGGTTTGCGCCTGATTTTTTACTGCCTAATAAGATATGTTTATCATAGCTAGGCAACCGGATACCGATATCTCCATAGGTTAAATCCGATCCCAGGAAGCGATCGCCTAAATCACGAATCGACACTCGACGAAGTTTTTTTAAGTTGGGTAGATAAATCCATTGATCGGCATTTTTGTGCAAATCGGGAGCGTAGGCATAACGCATAAAAGCCGTATTTTTGACCTCGGGTGGAGCGACGGTGAACAGGGTCATTTTGTCGAGCTGTTGTTCAGTGTCAAACAAATTTTTCCAAAATCGGTAGTAGACTGTTTTGCGTGATTTGCCGAATTTATTTTTGATGGTGACGGTGAGCTGGGTGACTTGATCTTTGCCGGGGTTTTTGTTGTCACATTGTTGCACAATATCCATGGCTGATAGGGCGGGAGCGGCAGGCTGTGCGTGGGCAGTGCTAGGGCTGACGATAAATAGTATGGCATAACTATAAAATAAAGCGGCCATTGTTTTTACTATTGTCATAACGGAAACTCCTCATCTCATCGTTTGTCTCGTCGGAACGAATGTTCGTCAAATAGACGGTCGTGTTATGATGTTTAACTTTTGTAAAACATCATAACACGTCTTATCGCTTATGAATACAGCGAGCAAGCCTAATGACCAAGCAGTATACTGAGCATTTCTGAAGCTAGCTTAAGTCTTTAAGTTATTTTTTATCAATCAACGACATATCACTGAAAATCGGTTCATCTGTGACGATAATCTGATGAATAAATTGATCAAAATCAATGAGAAAGTGGGGTTGTAAAGTTTGCGCTTGATGTGCCAGTTGTTGACCATTGAGTCTTAGGTTGTTTTCTTTAAATGCGATTACAATGACATTGAGGTATTCGGGGACCGTAACACACAGAGCTTGTTTGTTAAAAATAAATCGTATGAGTTTGAATGCTACGGAAAAGCTGGCTGCTGATTCGGCTAACAGATTGACCACCAAGATGCCTTGGTGACTTAAGGCTTGGTAACAGGATTGGTAAAAGTCGGGCGTTAATAACAGTGGCTGAATGGTCGAGGCATCATGTAAATCCACAAAAATCATGTCAAATAGCTGGTTTTTCTTTTGGATGAAATGGTGAGCATCGGTCACATGGATTCGGGATCGCTGGTTTTCGCTAGGCAAGTGAAAGTAGCGGTGGGCCATATCGACCACAATTTGACTTTTTTCAACGGATGAAATTTTACACTGGGGTAATTGTTGGTGGAAATAGCGTAATAAGGAGCCAGTTCCCATGCCGAGAATAGCTATTTTTTTAGGGGTAGGATTAAATAATAATGCGCCTGCCATGGTTTCTGTATAAGGAAGAATCAAGCGTGTTGGTTGTTGGCGGGCCATGGCACTTTGGATCGCTTGATCACTAAAACGCATCCAGCGCAGTTGTTCATTTTGATAAACATGAATGGTTTGTTGTCCATCACGATGCTGATCAAGCAAAGATCCCTTGGGTTTGGCGAACAGTTCAGCCGCCATTTTTTGCCAGGTATTCATCGCAAGAAGCTCATCTGATCGGTGGTGTTATTGAAATTCAGCATCGCCACCAGATTGTTGAAATCCTAACGTTAGGTTGATGGTGCTGATTGTTATATAACCTGTAGCGAATCATTTTTAGGCACTGTGGGCGCTCAAACATTTTCAATGCCTAAAAATGATTCGCTACAGGTATACTCTGACTTTTTTTGGGTAAGTGATTTAGATTATAAAGAAAAGTGCAAAACAACCCATTATTTTAACATTTGTTTTAATTTTTGTTTGTCTTCACCACTGGGCTTGTGGTTTAAGTGAAAAATGATACTTGCCATTTCTTTTACTGCCGCTGGGGCGGATTCATCCTCCATAATTTTACTGAGTTTCCGTTTATCGGTTGCTGTGGCTGAATGTTGCAGATTCGCCATGGCGGTGGCAATGGCACGCTCATGTGCTGATACCGCTTCGTCATTGGCGATTGTCCTCAATTGAGCCTTCTCAGATGCGCTTGGGAAATGATTGAGATTAATCATAATATTGGCGATGGTGGCGAGTGCTGTTTGCTCACCTGCAGGTGCGGCAAAGCTGCTTTGCATGGCGATTAATAACACCAAAATTGCAGTTACCCTAAGTGATTTTAGCTTCATAACTATCCTCCCGATTGATTTAATAGTAAGTGTACGCCTGCTCCATAATGGGCTTGCAAAGTATAACATTAGTTGGCTTTGGGGATATTATTTTCCATTTGCTTAAGGAATGGGGAAAGATTAATGGGCAGCTGTGAGTTGCTTCACAAGTCGTAGGCTTAAATCCTCTGTAGTATATAAGCTCAAACATGGAAATATGCATTAATGAACAAAGAATTATTCATGGTATTGCATATCATATAAGGATTTTGCACATTAATTTCATTCGCATATATGACAACATGTGAGGGGTAAATGGAAATGTTTTCAGAATACTATTCACGCGGAAGAATTGTGGATTTTTATAAGAAGGTAGATACTATTAGACTTGATCGTGAGTTTTTTGCATTAAGGGATCTTGGCTTCCTGATACAATTGGAAGATAGTGATGCCATGTTAGATCGCATTTCTCCAGCAAATTTACGGGATCGTTTAGTGAGTTTGGCGTGCCGGGAGTATATTGATCATCGTGCCCAACGATTTATTCATTTGGCAAGATCATCGTTATATTCAGAAGCCGACAGTCATGGTCGCATGCGGCGTTTTGATTTGATTTATGCCATGGGTTTTATTGATAAACCTCAGCAGTGTTTATACGATTTTTTTGACAATGTAATGCAGCACGAGCCTCGCTATCGGTATGCAGCTTGTGCGGCCTTGGTGAAAATCGGTACGATTGATAGCTTGGCGATCCTATGGAATCGGGTTTTTTATCCGGTAAATTCGGTATCTACTGGGCAGAAGTATCACAATACTGTCGTCGAAGTCATTAAGCTGTTAGCGGAATACAAAGAGCGTCCACTGGTGGCCGATTTTATGAATAACTTTGTTGCTCAAACACCATTTCGTGAAATTGCGATGAGTTATTTGCAAGGGCGTTCGAAAAAAAATCGCTATCGATACCCGTAATGATTGATGGGCCTCGCTTCGTTCTTCCCATCCTACGCCCTGGTTTTATTAAGGGCATCTTGAAAACTTGACACGATATCATCAACCGTGTCTATGCTGGTAATCTGCTCAACGCTTTTTCCGGCCTGCCAAAAATCCTGTTGTCTGTTTTCTCTAATAGATGCGCGTTTTAATTGCCACATGGATTTAAATGTGTAAATGGCGCGCATCACATGTTTGCGTTTTTTGCCGCGCAACATCCAGCGTGCCAGAGGGCCGGCGGTTAATCCCATGTGTGTTATGTAGGGGGTGTTTATGACCGAGACAGGAACACCCGTGATACGTTCTGATAGTACAATATCAGTGGATTTGGCATTCACAATCGCTTGTTTATACGCCGCATTGACTTGACATTCGTGGCTGGCGATAAAACGTGTACCCATTTGCACACCGGCATAACCGGTTTGTAATGCAGCTAAAAAATCCAACGGATCAGCAATGCCGCCTGCGCAAATCAACGGTACGTTAAATTCAGTCAGTGTATGATAAAGGGTTTCTGGGGGATGTTGGCCGGCATGCCCACCGGCACGATTGTTGACGGCAATAAGGCCATCAACGCCAGCTTGCATTCCTTTTTCTGCCCATTTTTTTTCTGTCACATCGTGGTAGACAATACCGTTTTCTGCATGTACCCGATCAACGACCCAGTCAGGTTTACCCAGCGAGGTGACAAAAAAACGCACGCCTTCTTGCAAGGCGATATCAATCCAGTGACGCATGCGGTTTTGATAGGTTTTTGACGATTGCTCGATGAGTACATTCATCCCAATGGGTTTGTTGGTGAGGGTTTTTATGTAACGCAATCCAGCTCTGAATTCATAACCATAGACATAGGTGAGTGAAACCGGTTGCACGATACCAATGCCGCCAGTATTGGATATGGCGGCGACCAGTTCCGGGTTGCTGCAGGGGTACATGGCACCACCGATTAACGGTAACTCAATATTGGCGTGCTGGGTGAATTGATTGCTAAATGCCTGTGACATGATGTATTAAACAGTTATTGATTGATTGGGCTTAATCGCCAGTGGGTGATGGTTTTGGCAACGAGTTCATGGTTTTGATCTTTGATTTCTGTGTTAACCAAATAGATGGTGTTGGATAAGACATCAGGGCATTGGCAATGGCTCACTGCGGTGAGGGTGCCGCGTGCTTTTTTATAATATTCTGTCTCCAGTTTTACCACGATGCCGCGAATATGCTCAGGCATGCTGGTATATAAGGCAAGGCCACTACAATATTCTCCAAGATTGGTTAAAGCGATGGCGTGAATGGAATGTAAGTGATTTCGTATTTTTCGTTTATCTTTTAGTTGCAGTGTGACTTGGCCGGGAGCGAGTGAGACGACTTTTGCCCGGATGGAGCCCGAGTATGGAACCATGTGATTCATTATTTGGCTAAATAACCATTTTCCGGCAGGTTTTTTGTGTAACCGCTGCCAGGTATTTTTAATCATTGTTTGGGGAGATTGAGTCACCCGATGGGTCCCTGTGATAAGCTGATTTATGTATTGTATACTCGATTGTAGTACAAAAAAAACAGCATTTGGGGTGGGAGTCTGGTTGGCCGTATTTTAATAGTAAAAAAACTTGGCGTGGTGAATTTTTTTGCTATACTTTTAAGTAGGCATGGTTACTTATTGTTAGTGAATTGACGTTTGAGGTGCTTGGTCGTACAGTAATTTTTTAAGGGTTGAGCAAAGCCCAACCCCGCCCAGCATTAGGGTCTATGGCTGGTTATTTAGTCGTACACTCATCGCCAGTATTGGCTGACATGTTGACACGTTAAAAAATTTTATTTGAACATTGTTTTATGTCGCGTGCTGGAAACTTGCATACTCTGCGGCTTCGAGTAACGACGCTAATTGACAAAATCCTTCGCTACGTGCATATGAGGCAATCTCACCAAATGTATCTTCGCGAATGATCGATTGGAATGTGACGCTATTCGATGGTAATTCTTTGGCGTGTTGGTCGAGTGCGTCGTCGACTTTTTCAAGCAATTGATAAGGCATAATACAGCCCCCCCTCCTAAATGTAATGACAGAAAATAATTATTCTATTTTTGTTATCAGCAAAAACGATATCGTGGTATTTGGTATTTATTATTAGCGATTCGTTTTTATTCTGCATTGTTCTTCAGTGATTAAAATCACCTTAAGTTTTTGCATCATAGCATCAATGAACTGGAATGCTAGCGTTTTCCCTATCACGATATTTTATCGAACTGATTAAGTGGTTAAATAACGTTCTGCTTGCTTTTTGTTGTTAACAAAAGCAAAGGGATAAATGTGTGTTTAGAATAAATCTAAGTCTGGCGGGGGTAGCTAAGAAATATAAAGACTAAAAATCAGACTAAAACACAGTGAGAAATCAATGATATGATTCGTGGGAGGCTTACTAAATAATGAGGTGAAATATGCAAGTGACAGTCGTACACGTTCATGTGAAAGCAGAGCATGTGGCAGATTTTATTGAGGCCAGTCGGTTAAATCATGAGTCTTCCATTCAAGAACCGGGCAATTTTCGTTTTGACGTGTTACAAATGCAAGACGATCCAACACGATTCATCTTGTATGAGGCCTACGAAACAGAGGCGCATGCGAAAGCGCATAAAACGACCCCGCATTATTTAAGCTGGCGTGAAACGGTGGCTGACTGGATGGCTAGTCCACGAGAAGGTATCGCTTTTCAATGCTTGTATCCTACAAAATAGGTGACTCTTTATGCTTAATGGTTTTTCAATCGCTAAATTACCAAGGATCGAGTTTGGTGATGGCAAAATCAACCTGTTGCCTTCACTAATAACACAGTATGGTAATCATGTTTTATTGGTTACGGGCGGCACATTTTTAACGGCGACTCAGCAGTGGCAGGATTTAACTCGTGCATTACAACAGCATTCGATAAATTGGCAGCAATTTGTTGTGGCTGGCGAGCCCTCACCGGCGATGATTGATGAGGCGGTCAAGCAATATAGCGACAACAATATCGAACTGGTGGTGGGGATTGGTGGAGGCAGTGTACTGGACGCTGCCAAGGCGATTGCAGGCTTGTTGCGGGTAAAAAACTCGGTCATGGATTATCTGGAAGGGGTCGGACCTGAATTGACTTACCAAGGGCCGAGTGTGCCTTTTATCGCGGTGCCAACTACTGCGGGTACTGGCAGTGAAGCGACCAAAAATGCCGTGTTAAGTGTCTTGGATAAGCAACAGGGTTTCAAAAAATCGTTTCGTCATGAGTTGTTGGTGGCTGATACGGCGTTGATTGATCCTGAGTTGTTGAGCAGTTGCCCTAAAGATTTAATTGCGGCGAATGGCATGGATGCGTTAACTCAGTTGATCGAGTCTTATGTCTCCATAAAAGCCAATCCATTCACTGACGGATTGGCCTGGAGTGGTTTACAAGCCGTCAAAGCAGGTTTGCTGCCCTGGTATCAGGGAGAAGGCGAGACTCGTCATGCTCAGGCACAAATGGCTTATGCCGCATTAATTTCCGGTATCACCTTAGCCCAAGTGGGTTTGGGTTCGGTGCATGGTCTAGCCTCGCCCATGGGTGCTTTTTTCCCCATTGGGCATGGAGTGGTGTGTGGTACTTTATTAGCTGATGCCACGTTAATCAACATCACAGCGATGCAGGCACGGCAGCCGAATCATCTGGCGTTGAAAAAGTACGCAGACATGGGTCGATTATTGGAGGATAACTTGCAACTGGATGATGGCCAAGCGCAACACGCTTTGATTGATATTTTACGAGACTGGACCCAGCGCCTGCGTTTGCCGTTAATCAGTGAGTTTGCCGTTCAGCTATCAGATCTTGATCATATTGTCGCCCATGCCCGTGGCAGCAGTATGAAAACCAATCCGATTGTGTTGACCGATGAAGAAATCAAGCAAATTTTATTGGCCAGAATGTAGGTTTATGTAGATAAATTTTTTTCTTATTTTTGTAACAAAGTTCATTTATAATCCAGCCGCTGCGATATTTTATTATTTAAAAAAGGAACAATTTACCATGTTAAAGATGTATTCTTGGCTCGTTATCAGTATCGCTTGGTTTGGCTTGATAACGCTTAGCCAAGCGGCTGATGACGTGTTAGTTACCAGCGACATAACTGAGGTCTTAGCAAGTAAAGCCCAATCCTCAACTCAACCAAGTCTAGTATTTCACGGCATTGCTGAGCCAACAATTGATGAACAAAAACGCCGCTGGAACGCCTCACGCCAGGTGAGCATTAACGGTAAAGTGCATGATATCGATTTTTCACCGCTCATGCGCACAGGTGAAAAGAAAGGGGAGTTTGTTTTCGGGTTATTGACAAACAAGCAGGGTGAGGCCTTAAAAGACCCGGAAGGTAATGATTTGATTTGCCGTAATCAATCAGGACCTGATCATATGTCATTGCTGCAATATGAAGAGCAATTGTTTGCGATTAGTCAGCTTGAGTGTTCGGTGGGTGGGGCTTATGTGATGAAGCTAGATCAAGACAAACAGACGGGCCAACTGAGTGTGGCGGCGTTAAAGCCAGTGGATTTTTCAAAAGTGTTTGTTACCTATGTGGGCTGTGCTGGGATGACATCACCCTGGGGAACTCATCTGGGTAGCGAAGAATATGAAACGCCCATGGGCGCGATGGATGAAGACGGCACCTTTGCCTCCTGGTCGTCTGGCTGGCATGAAAAAAGAATGATAGCCATTGCTCAATACCACGGAATTGAACGAACACCCGAGGTCTCCAGGCATATTGGTTATTATCATGGTTGGGTTCCAGAGATCAGTATTATAAGCACCGACGGTGATACCCAAGTTGTTAAACATTATGCCATGGGACGTTTTGCCCATGAGTTAGCGTATGTCATGCCCGATGAAAAAACGGTGTATCTCAGTGATGATGGTACGCGTACGGGTTTGTTTATGTTTATTGCCGATCAAGCACGAGATTTAAGTGCGGGCACTTTATATGCCGCGAAATGGGTTCAGGAAAATAATCAAGGGGCGGGCAGTGCTTCGTTATTTTGGATTAATCTTGGACATGCGACGAATCAGGAAATCGAAGCCAAGCTCCATGATATGTCGTTTACTTTTGACAGTCTATGGAAAAAAGCAGATAGACAGCCCAACGGTCAATGCCCAACGGCCTTTGCCTCAGTCAATAGCGGTGATGAAGGCGCTATGTGCATACAATTGCGCCCAGGGCAATCGAAATATGCCTCCCGCTTGGAGACTCGGTTGTATGCAGCCTACCGAGGCGCTACCACTGAGTTTAATAAAGAAGAAGGCATTACCTATAATCCCGATCAACGCCAATTATATATTGCCATGAGTCAGATCGAGAAAGGCATGGAAGACTTTCGGGTGGAGGGGCAAGCCGCTAGTCCAGATACTCCGGGCAATGCTCAGTATGATTTTGGTGGTAATAACGATATACGCCTGACTAATAATATGTGTGGTGCTGTATATGCACTAGATATTATGGAAGGCCAAATAGATATCGATGGTAAGCGCATAGACAGTGGTTTTGTGGTGGGCAATATGTATCAAGAATTGGTTGGCCAAGCGGTTGACTATAGCGGCACACCGCTGGCGGGCAATGCTTGTAATGTCAATGCCATTGCTATGCCGGACAATATCACTTATTTGCCAAAATACGGGATATTGATGGTGGGTGAAGATACCAAAGATAATCAAGTCGACAAAATATGGGCGTATGATGTTAACAGCAAAAAACTAACGCGGGTATTCAGTGCGCCTTACGGTGCCGAAGTGACTTCACCTTTCTGGCACACCAATATCAATGGGTTTGGTTATATGACGGTGGTTGTGCAACACCCTTATGGCGAGACCGACAAAGATAAAGCGATGAGTATTGATGATACTGAATCGTATGTAGGTTATATGGGGCCGTTTCCGGCGTTGGATTAGGGTGATTTTTCTCCCTCTCCTTTTTTGTTTCAGTTATTATTACTGTTTGGTGTTGGATATACTCGTAGCGTCTGATATTTAGGCTTTATTGCTGGCCTATTTTCGCCCTGGCGGCGTTGAAACTTCGCGCCATAGCTTAGGCTATGACTTGTCGTTTCGCCTGGCCAGGACAAAAATATGCGTCGCACTCAACACCTAAATATCAAACGCTACGAGTATAGAGTGATGCGCTTTTGAATGGGGTGTGGATGCTGCCAGTTATTTGACGATGGATATTTGATGGATGTCCTGGATATCAATGGCGTGAATATCTTCAAAGAATTTTTTCATGCGGTTAATTTAAACAAACGGAGAAAAAAAATCAGCCCGCCAAAAATTTCAAAATTCACCGGAGAAATTTTTTTTGTCAAATTCTCGTTATAAGAGAGCGAAGAGTTTATGATGAGAATTTGGTAGGAAAGTGGGCTTTTTTACGATGGTAAAGTGGGAAATAACAATAGGGATTAGCGGGTGGGATAGATGGCGCGCATCTTCATGTCCTCCTCCTGTGACTTGCAGTTTTTGAATCAAAGGGGGTAAGTCCATATTGACTGTTGAATCTTTGAGTTTTATGGTTTATTGAATATGCGAAATTAATATCAATCAATATGATACTTAGCCCCCTTTCTCTCTGTCAGATGTAAAATCCAGTGGACTCTTTGCCTGCTTAATCGTTCTGCTCTGTAAAGTATGAGTGTATTTCATGGTTGTTCTGATATCACTATGTCCAAGTAGTTCCTGAATTGTGCGTATATCATAATTCTCCTGCAAAAGATGACTGGCAAATGAATGTCTGAAGGTATGAGAGGATGCCCGCTTCATGATATGGGCTGAATTGACCGCTTTTTTGATGGCCTTTTGAACGACTGTTTCATGAAGATGATAGCGTCTGTATTCCATCTTTTCAGCAACCAGGGTAAGTGTTGGTGCCGGAAAAAACCATTGCCAGATATATTCTTTTGGTGCATTTTTGTATTTTGTTTCTAATTGATCAGGTAAAAATGTTCCTGCAAAATTAGCTTTTAAATCAGCTTCATAAAGCACGGTTGTCTTTTGCAGCTGTCCCTGCAACTCAGGAACAATACTTTGTGGAATAGGAACCGTTCTGTCTTTTTTTCCCTTCCCATCATGTATGGTCAGAATGCCTGTATCAAAATTAAAGTTATGTATACGAAGATTCAACCCCTCAGAAATCCTCAAGCCGCAGCCATACAATAATTTGACAACTAAATTGACGGGCGCATCTAAATGATCAAGTATCAGGTTAATTTCATCCCGTGACAAAACAACCGGAATATAAGGCTTGCGTTTTGCTCGTGTTACCCCTTTGATTTCACCAAATTCCTTTTTCAATATCTGCTTGAATAAAAAGAGCAAGGCATTAAATGCCTGATTTTGGCTGGAAGCAGAGACCTTCCTTTCAACAGCTAACCAGGTCAAAAAATCAATGACATCCTGTTGGCATAAATGCTGACAATATTTGCTTTTAGTATATCCCTGAAACTGGCGAGTCCAGGTTCGATAAGCTTTAAATGTTTTTGGGGAATAATGACGTCGTTTTATCTCATTTTCCAACTGTTCAAAAACAGGAATCCAGCTTTGTCCTGAGGATTCAGGAGGATTCTGTCGAGCAGGCTCTGGTTTCAATTGCGGCGTACCAGATACTTGTGCTGAATCATGAGTTGCGATTTTATGATCCGATTTGTCACTGGCCTTAACAGCTGAATCATTATCAGCTTTTTTGTTATTATTCTGGATTTGATAAGAATTAGTTTTAATTGCTACGGTGTTTTGTTTACTGGGTGTGGGTGAACGTGAATTCATCTCATAAAGCAAGTTAATAGCCAACCGAGCCTGATTTTGTTGTTCAATGGATTGCTTTTTTTCCTGCAGTTTGCCCAAAAACAAACGCAAACTGGGGGGCAAAAAAGGATCATGGTGGTATTTGTAACAAAAATCCCAATAATACCGAAGCCACTTTGTGAAAAAATATTGATCTGGCTTTGGTAATTTCCTATCAACGAGGTATTGAGTAAAATTTCGATTTAAATCACCCGGTAATTTTTGCATGAATTTTACCCATATCTGTTTATCACTCTAAATTGTGTGTTATCCAGAAGGGAAATGCAAGCTGAAAAGGGTATTCTTGAGTCTCAAGCAAAATGGGGCTATAACTAAACAGAACTAGTCAGTAGCTTGTTAGCAGTAAAAAATAAAAGAGATAGATATGGATATTGGATGGGAAGAATTTAAAGTAGAGGCGAGTGCGCAATTAGAAAATGATCGTGCCTTTATATTTCGCGGGCAAGGTAATTCTGAGTGGGTTTTATCAACTACAATTCACAGAACAGGTCAATTACCTACCCATAGCGACTTCCTTATTTATTTCGACAGTATACTGCCTTTCGTTCAAGAGCCTATAGAGTCATGGGACGGATCACGAAGGAATTTAGATGATCCATTTCAATTAGCAGAATTTCTAGCCTTCCTTCAACACAATGGCTTCCCCACACCTTTGCTTGATTGGACATTTTCACCATATATCGCTGCATATTTTGCTTTTGAAGGCATCAATCACTTTGCCCCGCAATACGAAAAAGTATCCATTTACTCATTTAATCAAGCAGAATGGCTAAAAATATATAAGCAAACCTATGACTGGAAAGAGGAAGAAGCACATGTGACTCTGCTAAATCCTACCTACCGTGGCAATCCTAAGCAAATGCTACAACAAGGAACCTTCCTTTTCACTAATCAAGCCAATGTTGAAGGGCATATACAGCATAATGAAAAACATGAAGGGCAATTTCTAAATAAGTATGAAATCTCTGTCAAAGAAAGAGCCAAAGTATTTAAAGATCTAAATGCTATGAATATAACTGCAATGCAATTAGCTCCAAGCATGGAATCTGTTTGCAAGATGGCATATGACAGAATATGCACAAACCTTCAAATGGGCTTGAGTCCGAATGAATTTAAGACCTTGCTAGAAAGTATGTCTGCTAACAATGAAATTCAGCCGACGCCAAAAAACGACGCGGCTGATTAAAACGTTAGACCCAAAATATAATAGTGAAGTATGGCAAAGAAAAAAAATAAAAAAGGCATTCCAAAAAGAAAACGAATGACACACAAATCGCGATTGCTATCAGGTGAATCTTGGGTATTGAAGTACGATGGTAAGAATATTATTAAGGGATTCTCGAATTGGTACGGTGTTAGTAATGTATGTGCGATACTTGAACTTAGAATGCTTGGGATTGAAATATCCGAACAAAAACTTAACCAAGCTAAATTGGTAGAGCAAAATAAAGCCAAAGTCAAAAAGGAAAAGAAGGAGAAAAAGGAAGAACATGACTTTAAAGTTTTATGGGAAAATTCTGATGAAAATTTTTATTTTATAGCAGGATATACCTCAGGGGGAGCACCCTATGGAGTAACATGGGACGAGGTAGATGAAAAATCACCTTGGGAAATTGACGAGTAAATCATCTTAGTTTTGTGGTAAATTGGGTCTAACAAATGCATACAACGGACATTTCACAGCGTGGGTTCTCTGGCGTAAGTCGCTACGCTCCATTATACGCCAGAGAACCCACGCTGTGAAATGCCGCTGATGCTCGACGTTATGTGTACAACAGGTAAATTATGCGAGTTATTGAAAAAATAGATTTACTTGATCGAATAGGAAGAGAATTGCAATCTCGGATGGGGTATTCTGATATTCAGGTATTTTTAAGTGCCCACGGAATCGACTGTAAAGATTTTCAACCTAGTACAAATAGTAAATGGATATATGTAAAAGAACTTCTGGTTAACGCAGATGAAGATCTATTGCTAACTATTGCTGAAGAATTAGATCTTGATCATAACTATTCCAGTATTACACCTAAAGAAACTACTTTTTGGAAAGTTGGGCATTTAAAATTATTTTTGAGTCACTTGGCAAGTTTTAAAGCAAGTACAGCTAATCTTCAACACGCGTTAAAGAAATATTCAATTTCAGCTTTTGTAGCTCATGAAGATATTGAGCCAAGTAAAGAATGGCAAATTGAAATCGAGGCAGCGTTACAAACTATGGATGCTATGGCAGTATTGCTAATGCCAGGATTTAAAGAGAGTAACTGGTGTGATCAAGAAGTTGGTGTGGCTGTAGGAAAAGGCGTGCTAATAATTCCCGTTCGAAAAGGACTTGATCCTTATGGGTTTATAGGAAAATATCAAGGTATTCAAGCTAGAAACAAAAAAATAAGTGAGGTAGCTAAAGAGATTTTCGATACCCTTGTAAAATCACCTTTAACAAAAAATAAAATATTAAGTTCTCTTTCAAATACTATTTCTCAGTCAACAGACAAAGAAAGTGCGATTGAAAAGATCAAATTACTACAGTCTATTGAAAACATACCTCATGATATCCTTGATAATATGAAGGAATCAATAACTGAAAATGATATTTTAAATAAATCTATTAGGTTTATATTTGAATTAAATAAGTTGTTAAAAAATTACGATATAGCTGAAGTGAGTGTTGGAAAATCAGTAGCATTTCCTGATTGGGATGATGATATTCCATTCTAATGCACACATAACAAGGCCGTTAAATGGCGGTCAAAAAATAATTTTAATTCCAATTGTTTGTGCCGATGGTAATAGTTGGTTTTTTTATTCAGTGGTTTCGTTGAAGTCTACGATAAATAATTTTTTGCGAAATTAATATTTATCATTTTTTTCTTGCACCTCATTTATGGTTCTGACATAAACGCATTAGTGAATTCCCTTCGTTTAAAATACTAAGGGCTGTCTACAACGGAGAGGTCGTCATCAAAGTCTGTTTAGCCGAGAAAGGCTTTCTTTACTGGCGAGGTTTTTTAAAAAATCATTCACGGGTTTCACTTAACATCGGTTTTCGTTCGACGAGAAAACCGTTCAAATTTGTCATTTCAGAGGGATTTGTCTGTTTTAGTCCTAAATTTAGTCTTTTCTTGTCATTTAAGGTGCCTTTTTCACCTGCTCAAGCCATTTAGTTGGGTTGTAAAAAGTGGTAAAGTGGTTTCAATAAGTATTCACCAAATAAGTCAGGAGTTACTGGTGGTTTTGCTTTGTTACCGAGTGCGCCGTTCTAACAAGGCCAATCAAACGGACAATTTTCAGCGTTGTTTGTCTGTGCCTGTCGCTATCGCGCCATTTTGGCACAGACAAACAACGCTGAAAATTGCCGCTTATTGGCGACGTTAGATTTCTTAGGCGGAAAATATGAATATTAAAATTGGCATTTTGCTATTAATTCTTTTTTTACTCGGCTGCACCCATATAAAAGAATCCAAAGTATATTCCGGAGTCTGGGAGGGAACCGGAAAAGCAATGTTACCAGATAACTCTGTTTACGAAGGGAATTTTAGAAAAGGTTTGTTTGACGGCAACGGAACACTAATCTGGGATGATGGGGATAGCTTTACAGGCGAATTCAAAGAAGGAAAATTTGAAGGTTATGGCGAATTTAAATCTAGAATAGGCTACATACATAAAGGTCAATATAAAAACGGTGTCTCAAATGGAAAAGGCATTCTTATTGAACCCGAAATGGGAAAATTCGAAGGGACATTCAAAAATGGAAAATATGAGGGGCAAGGTAAATACCTCTTTGAGAACGGCGATTACTACGAAGGTAATTTTAAAAACGGATTTTGGAATGGAGATGGTAAACTTACGAAAAAATCAGGCGAGATATACGAAGGTGAATTTAAAAGCGGACAATACCACGGCGTTGGACATTTCGTTTTCTCTAATGGCGATACCTATCGGGGTGCATTCGTAGAAGGAATGTTTCACGGAAAAGGTTTATGTAGTTCGGAGGGTATTTTTGCTCGTTGCGTATATGAAAATGGCGAGCAACTTCTATATGAAGAAATCCAGTCAAATGAAATCTAACAAGAAAAATAAACGTGGACATTTGGCAGCGTGGTTTGCGCGTGCTATTCGCTGTCGCTCATTGTCGCACACGCAAACCACGCTACCAAATGCCAGTTATTTTCGGCGTTAGATGGCTGTCAAAAAAATAATTTTTATTTCAATTATTGGTATCGGTGGTAATAGTTGGTTTTTTTATTCAGTGGTTTCGTTGAAGTCTACGATAAATAATTTTTTACGAAATTAGTATTTATCATTTTTTTTCTTGCTCTTCATTTTTGGTTATGACAAAAACGCATTAGTTAATTCCCT
>Ga0316204_10005243_pt1 | contig 21768 bp, 20 predicted proteins | sample 6monrhotite_MG_2_FD_205661 | JGI IMG/M metagenome (GOLD analysis project Ga0316204, IMG submission 205661) | Microbial mat bacterial communities from mineral coupon in-situ incubated in ocean water Damariscotta River, Maine, United States -... | ecosystem: Environmental > Aquatic > Marine >... | reverse complement strand
ATAATCGTAAAACATCTATTTATGGTGGCAGTAACGAAATTCAAACTAACATCATCAGCAAAGCCGTTTTAGGCCTTTAAATTAGCATTAGGAGTTTAATATGGACTTTTCGTTAAGTAGCGAACAAAAAATGATTCAAGATAGCGTTTCGAAGTTTATTCGCAGCGATTACGATTTTGAATCTCGTCGCAAAATTCTTGAATCAGAATCAGGTTATAGTCAAAAAAATTGGGATTTATTTGCAGAACTAGGCTGGTTAATGCTGCCATTTTCCGAAGAAAACGACGGATTAAGTGGCTCTATGGCTGACCTTGCCCTTGTAATGGAAGAGTTTGGCAAAGGCATGGTAGTTGAACCTTTTATTGCCACTGCCGTTATGGCTGGCGGGTTAATTGCTTTAGCGGGTAATCAACAGCAAAAAGACGATTATTTACCGAGGATCATGGCAGGTGAATTACAAATGGCTTTTGCCTATGCAGAAACACAAAGTCGTTATCATTTAAACAACGTAAAATGCAGCGCAACCGAAACAAAGGGTGAGTTTGTTATTAATGGCCATAAATCTGTGGTGTTAAATGGTAATCATGCAGAAACATTAGTGGTGGCAGCGCGCACCTCGGGTGATACCGATGACAACAATGGCATCAGTTTATTCCTTGTTGATGCTAATCATGCAAGTGTTAAACGTGAAGGTTATGCAAATGTAGATGGTCATCAAGCGGCCGACATTTGGTTTGATAACACCCCTACCCTTGGATTGTTGGGTGAGCAAGATAACGCTTTGCCTGCCATCAACAATATTATCGACAAAGCGACATTAGCAATTTGCGCCGAAGCAGTAGGTGCGATGCAAATTGCCCATGAGCGCACCTTAGAATATGCAAAAACTCGTAAACAGTTTGGTCGTACTATTGGCTCTTTCCAAGCGCTGCAACACCGCATGGTGAATATGTTTATCGAGCACCAACAAGCTAAATCCATACTATTAATGGCAGTATTAAAAATGGATAGCAATGACGGTATTGATGCCAAAGCATTGTCAGCGGCGAAAAGCCGTATTGGTAAAGCGGCCAACTTGGTGGGTCGTGAATCAATACAAATTCACGGTGGCATCGGCATGACTGATGAACTGGATGTGGGTCATATATTCAAACGTTTAACCACTATTCAATTTTTGTTTGGCAGCACTGATGTACATACAAAACGTTTTGCGTCTTTGTGACTTGAGCATATACCCGTCTCCCTTGAAGCTGCAGCGTTGTTGGCTGCTCTCACTCACCCCAATCTCTTAGTACGCCTAAGCTCATGGGGCTGAGTTCCTTTGCCGCCTAGCTGCAACTCCAATGGCTTTGGGTATAGTTAATTAAAAATCCAACAACGTGCTCTTATTAACAGCGCGTTTATACCCTATAATCCAGCCCTGAAAATGGGCTGTGGTAACTAATGGGTAAGTAATTGAAAAACGTAGATGTTATTGTAATTGGTGCCGGAGCTGCGGGTTTGTTTTGCGCAGCTCAAGCAGGCAAACGAGACCGTAATGTAGTGGTACTCGATCACGCTAAACGCTTAGGCGGTAAAATTCTGATGTCAGGAGGTGGTCGCTGCAATTTCACCAATATGTACGCCAGCCATGAAAACTTTCTATCAGACAATCCACATTTTTGTAAATCAGCATTAAGCCGTTATACCCAATGGGACTTTATTGGTTTAGTGGCCGAATACGGTATTGCATACCACGAGAAAACCTTAGGCCAGTTATTCTGTGACGACAGCGCCAAAGATATCTTAAATATGTTGTTATCTGAGTGCGAAAAGGCAAATGTCACTGTGACCAATCAGTGCGAAATTTTGTCTATTGAAAAATCTGAGTCTGGCTACAGACTCAACACGGCCAAAGGCCAGTATCAATGTGAGTCCTTGGTGATCGCCACTGGCGGGTTATCGATGCCAAAACTCGGCGCTAGCCCTTTTGGATACAAAGTGGCTGAGCAATTTGGCCTAAACGTTAAACCTACCCGAGCCGGACTAGTGCCTTTCACTCTGCATGAACAAGACAAAAAGGTATTGGCAGAACTGAGCGGGATTTCTATGGACGCGAATGCCAGTTGCAACGACACCAGCTTTAATGAAAGCATACTATTTACCCATCGCGGGTTAAGCGGCCCCGCAGTATTACAAATATCCTCATTCTGGGAGCCAGGGCAAGCGGTAGAATTCGACTTATTCCCGAATGGCGATTTATTCGCTGACTTACAAAAAACACTACAAAACCAACCAGATGTGCAGCTCAGTACTGCGCTGGCCAATCATTACCCCAAACGTTATGTACAAGCCGCTCTACCTTACTTAGGCATTGAAAATAAACCGCTTAAACAATACCAAGGTAAACAACTAGAGCAAGCTGCTCAAGCCTTTCATCAGTGGCAACTAAAACCCAATGGCACTGAAGGTTACCGCACAGCAGAAGTGACATTGGGTGGCGTTGACACAGACCAACTCTCATCCAAAACCATGATGGCGAAAGACGTTGAAGGCCTATATTTTATCGGCGAAGTGGTAGATGTGACAGGTTGGCTAGGTGGCTACAATTTCCAGTGGGCTTGGAGTAGTGGTTGGGTGGCTGGGCAGGTCGTTTAATATATCTACTTTAAGGTCGTTAGTATTACTTCTAAAGTAATGAATTTCAAAACCACTGCCTAGACATGAAAAATTTACTCCAATAACGCATCAATTGTGTTAATCCATGCGTCAATACCGGACTTAAACGTGATTGGTACATCGTCGGCATTGTTGATAAAAAAAGTCGGCGTCGCCCATACAGCTTTGGTAGCGGCATAACGAATGGGTGTTCTAGCTGCAATATAGACATCGTCATCGGCCATACGCTTGAGCACCCAATTTCTCTCAACCCCAGCGTGAGCTACTGCAAAATCAGCCACTAATTGCCTTAAATCGTTGTGGGTTTTATGTTCAAACGGACCGTTATAAAATTGATCTTGGCGTGCATAGATATAGCTCGCAAAATCGAAAAATACTTTCGCATCATTGGCTGCAATTGCAAACAAGCCAAGACTCATATCCCACGCTTGACGATGGTTACTTAAGGTTAGCAAATGCACTGTCACACTAACCGCTTCGTCTTTGTAGTGATCAGCCAATTGACAAACCACAGGCCACGCTTGTTTAGAATGAGGACATTGGATATCAATAAATACCTCAACCGTAACCTTCGCATTGGTGTTGCCAACAGTAAAACCGCTGGGGCGTTTAGGAACCGGAATTGCCATTCTTACCTCTCTGTTTTTAGACTTGGGTAGGCCTCAGTATATATCCAATCATTTTGTTTGGCTGGTATATGGCAACCTAAACAATCAGTTTTGTAGTCACTAGCCACGTTCTTGAATTTTCCTCCTTCTTTTGTATCTGGCTTGTATAGTGCCCAGCCCCAGCCGTCACCCCAGAGCGAGTTGTTAGCAAAACGCCCTTTGCTATCTTTGACCATCACAAACCATTGTTTTAACTCATTGTTGGCATAACTGACATTTTTACCTGTAGTATAGGTTCCAGCTTGCGAAGCACGCAGTTCTTTGACAATAGTTGCCCCGTCAGGAAATTTTCCGTTTTTCCTATAGAACTCAACGCTAGCCTTTTCGGTATAAACATCATGGAAACCACTTGCACCGCCTTCTGGCACAAACCATGATCCCAAATGCACCATTTCATTTCTAAAGTCATCCGGTAACATAATGTTACCGTGCTTGTCGACATTGCTTGAGAATGATTCTTCTGCCATGGCGTAGAATCCAAATAAGCTGAGCATCAAGGTACCAGTTACAAACGCTTTCAAGATAATGTTCATAGTTCTATTTCTGCTTTGTTAGATCCGAGGATACGCCGCCAGTGGCTTCTTTACCTTTTGCTTTGCCTGCACTTAAAATCGGATAATATTGGGTGAATACAAAATCGTCTGCTGCCGATGCAGCATGACAAGCGTTACAACTTGCAGCCGGAAAAGCCTTGGCTGTTTTATTCAGGCTGCTATGGTCGGGCGTTGAAAAGCTATAATAGCCCCAATTTCCCGGTTCATTTGGAAAGTGTTTTTTACTTTTTATCGTGGCTTCTAGCCCCAAGAAATCACCTTGAAAGTAACCCTGCCCACTCACTGCTGCCTTACTGCCTACGGCAACTAACTCTTTCATCAATATTGTGCCATCTCGAAATTCACCTTTTTTCTTCCAATGCGACCAACTCTTAGGATCGATATAAACGTTATGAAATTCTGGAAAGGCCGCTTTGCCGTCATTCATATCATTTGGAGTAAGTGGCGTACCCACATATACCCACTCTCGATAGCCGCTTGGACGTTGTAATTCACCATTTTTAATGGTAAAAAATTCTTCAGCCTGAACGTTATTTGTAGTAAAAAGACTAATGTTTAGCGTCATAGCTAAGAAGCCGTAGGTAAAAAGTAACTTATTTATTTTTGCTGTCATGTCTATTTCCTTTAATCATAGGTAAAGTAGTTTCCTGAACCGGATTCTGCTTTTTGTGAGATAACTAGCTTAATTTATTTGAATACGTTACGTAGTATCTAGGAGACGCTTAAAAGTGCCTGAAAGAATCAATCATGACGAAGTGGCGTTTGATGTCGTAGGTGATGTGCTTGAAACATTGCGTTTTAAGGGATCGATATTTTTTCGTTCTGATTTGGCGGCACCTTGGGGGATGTCCTTGGACGAAGCAGATATTCCACGTTTTCATATCGCCATGTCAGGCAGCTTCTATGTAGGCTCTGACAACGCAGAATCCATCAATGTTCATCACATGGAAATTGCCATGTTACCTAACGGCCATTCTCATTGGATAGCCGATCAGCCAGGTAGGAAGCTCATATCTAGCCTTCGGGCAGGACAGGCCTGTGAATTGGGCAACCCGCTTTTTCAACAAGGTGAAATCACCCAAAAATTGATGTGTGGCATGGTGCACTACGACAAAGCATCGAGTCATCCGATTCTTGATTCATTGCCTCAGGTTTTGCACTTTCGAGAGTTAACATCAGCCGATCCTATTTGGATGACAGTCAAGCTCATCGAATCGGAAATGCAACGTTCAAGGGGAAAAGGTGACACCATTGTAGATCGATTAACCGAAGTACTGTTTTTACAATTACTCAATAGTTATATACATGAAAATAAAGAAATGACGGGGTTTTTGACAGCTTTACGAGATAAACGAATGCATAAAGCCTTAACCTTGATCCACCTTGAGCCTAATTTTAATTGGTCTATTGCAAGTTTAGGCGAGCGTGTAGGTATGTCACGTGCAACTTTAGTAAGACACTTTCAGTCGTCAGTTGGATTAGCGCCTATGGCGTACATTTTGAATTGGCGGATGATGAAAGCTTATAATTTAATCAAAAATTCAAATGCAAACTTGGAGCAAGTAGCCGAACAAGTGGGTTTCGCTTCCGCTCGAACATTAAGCAAAGCGTTTCAAAGGCAATATGTAATTACACCTAGTGAGTTGAGACGCAATGAGGGATAATTAGCCACTTGCAATTATTTTTTATTCTTCCAAAGCTTGTTTAACGTAGTAAAAAACAACTTATCGCCGCCATCTATAGTCGAGACAAATAGCGTAAATTCAGTACTGTCTTGTCTTTTAATTGTAATGAAGATGTTACTGTCTTCGTCTTCGGCATATTCCACTTCGGTATTTTTTACTTGATCAAAGCTAGCGACTTTCTTTTTGCCCTCTTTTTCAAGGCGAGCTAGGATGTTGAGTAAATTTTTTCCGGAATGCTGAGTCACTACCGACAAGGTTACTTTTTGTTCCTGCTTTTTAGGAATGTAATAGTTTTCGGTGATATGAGTATATGAGCCGTCAGATACTACTGACATCGATGTGAGGCTATTTTCTGCGGACTTTAGGATTATGCATAACCATAATCCGCTTGATATAGGTTAGTCAAACTACCCGTTTGATTGATCAGGGTTGGATCTAACCACATTTGTTTGCCTTGGTAATTTAGGCTCACAATGACATGATTGAAAAGGTTGGCTGCTGGCGGTCTGTCTTTTAGCAATTTTGTATATTCAGTATCCACCAAAGCTGGAAAAGCCTCTATCTCAAGGGCAGCTAAAATAGCAATGAGTAGGCTGGCTTTATCCTTGCAGTCGCCGTATTTGAGTTTTAGGGTTTCTTCTGGAGCAGTGGGTAGATGAGAGTTCGATCCCATTTCCAAGCCAACATATCTAATATTCTCTTGAGCATATTTTAATGCAGCTACAATTTGTGACAGCTGGTCTGGATATTGACTAAATATTTTCACCCACTTAGTTGATGCGCATTTTTTGACTCAATCTGGTCAATATTATTGTTGTGAAGGCTCGGGCTTTTCAGTTTTGCTTTTTTCAACAGGCGATGACTGCCAATAACCATGAATGCCGATGATTTTCCATGCCCATTTAATCCAGCTCAATATTGAAGTACTCAACCAAATCACCCATACCAACATGATGGCTTTGTAGAACCACACTGAAATACTTAAAATAGTGACACTAGGTAACTTACCATCCGCTTTATCTGCAAACCATGTAAGCGTATTGCCATAAGATTGATAACCTTCAATTCCCATACTGGGGCTACTAAGCAAGCTAATTGGCACAACAGCCAGCAGCGAAATTATCGCTACAGCTGAAAAAGCATACAAAAAAAGTTGTGATAAATTGAATAAGGTTTGCTTGGTCTCTTTTGGTCTATATTGGCTGGCCGTAATAGAGGCAAACCAAAGCGCTATTAACACCAAAATACCCCAATTATTTAAACTTAATCCTAAGCCAAGTATTAACCATTGCACTGTATTAAGCGGTGAAAACTTCACGCGAGCAAGCAACAAGGCGATAAAAATAAATGCTAACAATTCCCCCCAATAAAGTATCGCAGGGCCTAAAAGTGGCCCTTTAGCCCATAATATCCAGCGCTGGTTGCTGACATTTACCTGCGTAGTGATGTTGCTAGATGGCGCATTTAGATTGATTTCAGGAGGGGAAAACGCCAAAGAATTTTCAATATTAGCTCGCATGGTGATCTGTATATTATGTGTACCGGGAGAAATGGGAATAGCCAGTAGGTTAGACTCTGGTTGCAGGTTAATAATCCTAGCATCAGTTTTAACTTCTTTTAGTTGGTAGTTTTCGGGCAATTCAATGACATGTTCACCCCCTCGAGTACTGCGATAATTAAATGTTAGTTCAAGCTTTGAAGTGCGTGTCCCTTGGTCAATCCTTAGATTGACTTTATCTATCGCTAAGGCCTCTCCTTTAACAGCATTGGGACGAGAGATGGCAAGCTTTAATGATTCGCCTGCATAGGGATAAAATGAATAACTGAAATAATCCAGGGCATTCTGTTGTTCCATAATCATAGGTAAACCCTCTAAGCTTAAATGCCAAGAAGGGCTAACAATAATTTGCCACTGTTCGATAAAACCTTTGTTGTTGGGCGCCAAAAGCTGCATGGCATTATTAGGATCTAAAGTAGAAGTCCAATTAAATTTGTTTTTACCCGCCGAAATAGTCACAGCAACTTGGTTGTTTGCAACTGATATTTCATCGCTGACAACATGCTCACCAGCAAGTGTTGGGATATTCAGGTTTAGTGAACCCATAGTTGGTGCGATACGCTCTACTAGAGTTTTAACTGTCCACACTTTGTCGATAGTCAACACCCTAGTCACTTTCACAAAGGGTTGTTGTTTAAAGCGGGTAGACGCTGTTGGGTCTTCTTGACTAGCGTTTGTTTTAGCCAAAAACTCCAAGGTATTACCAGCTAAAACCTTGCCTTGAGCCCCTACCACGTCCCAGTTTTCGGAACTATCAATATTGATTCGTTTAGGTTTGTCTTTAAACCTAAGCTGGAAGTTATCAACTGGGATTAAACGCCCAGTGATCACTAGCGTCGAAATACCTTTAAAAACAGGCACATATAACCAATTATTGTGGCGGTAAACACCTAACAAAGGTTTATTGTTTAAAATAAATGACTGCCCTTGCCAAAATTCTGAGCGTGGTAAGGCAACCGCGCTTTGACTATTTGCATGAATAGTCAGTTTAAGGGTTAACACCTTGCTATCCACAGATACATGCAATGAATTGATTGAGGCGCAGGCAGGCGCACATTCTGGCGCTTCAAGTAATCTTGCCTTCAATTCCTCCAGCATAACTTGGCTGGGGAAACTGTTTGCTTCTGCCGTTGGTGTGTAAATAGGCATGAGAAAAAGTATGCCAAAAAGCGCTGCGGTTGATTTATGTTTGAATTTATCAATACTCGGTTTTAACGCATCTTTTAACAAAAAGAATAACCACAGCAATATCAAAGCAATGCCTGACAATTTCAAAACTTTATAGGTGGTTTTGGATAAAATAAACAATTCAAATGTTTGCCCTTGCGCAACCGGGCTGTTCCAACTCACAGTATACTGATTCCAGCTCCAGTCTGGCATGCCCGACCCTGCTTGTAATAATGCATCTGACTGGTAACGCTCCATAAAGGAATCCGCTTGGCGCATTTTCGAACCACTGACCGATACCATTTCAGCAACATCTTCCTCTTGAGCAATGCGCATTTTTGATAAAGCAGGGGCTGGGGAACGCATTCTAACACTAGTATTCGCCGCAAAATTCTCTACGCCGCCTTGGTTATACATATTGCTATTACCCGTTTCCAACTGAGGATGGATCACAGTACGCAGTTGGGTCGCACTGAAGAGCAAAATTGAGCCAGCTACCAGTGCCGCGCTTGCCCCCCAATACATTTTTGCAATAGTCTTAAGCTTTTCGAATGGCTGATGTTTTCGTACCGCAATAGCCAGCAATAAATTCAGCATAGCAATCACAGGTGCGCTGTTCTCTTGATAAATGGCCAATAACATTAGCGCTGTCAACAACCCCGACACTAAACCAGATAGGCGATAAGCTGCCAGTGAAGCCAATAACACAATAAAACTTGCCCAAATTGACCAACTGCTCCACCAGCTATCCGATACCCTATCTGCGCCAAAAACAGCAAAAAGTTTATTTCCTGGTGGTAAATTTAAGGTAACGGATACTCGTTCAAAATCACTTTCCCAGCCTGCTATCGGTAGTGTCGATGTCGCATTTACTATACCGCTAGCATTAATATCAACTTGAGAATAACGGTTTTCTAAACCTCTTTCGCCTTCAGATATGCTTGTAATGAGCACCGCGCCGTCTTGGTCTTGTGCTGCTTCAAGCAAGAAAGGCGCAGACATACTTAAACGCCAATCTTCGACCATGCTACCTGTCACTTTGTCTTTAAATGAATACAGCGCGTTATCAAAAGATACCCATACGGTGCGATTTAATGTCAGTTGATTCTCAAGATGTAGGGGTTTGCCGCGGTGCTGGATATCGTAACTAAGGGAGTCATTTTCAGTCAGTAAATAGGCAGGGAAGTTGTACCAAGCCTCGGGCATATCGACTTGCCCACTATCAATGACGCTGGCACCACTGAGTTTACCAAAACGTAATTTTTCGTTACTCTCGAATGCCCAAACCTCATCTTTCGGCCAATGGTGAGATTGAGCCGGGCGTTGCCATTCTAAAATAGTTGCAAGTGAGTAAGCATTAACTACAATTTCCCATCTGCCGGGTTTTAACTTCGAATGTAACACCCCATTGGCGTCTAAATATGCCGGTGCTTCACTTTGAATACCTATGAGATCAAAGTCTTTAGGCAGTACTTGGCCAAGGGCGACTTCGCGCATTTTCCCAGATACATCAATGGAGATAATGGTTTTGAGTTTTAAATAAGGGCCGTCACTGATTTTTCTTACTACACGCACACTGAGAGTTTCTTGCTCAGTCTGCCCTTGGGTAGATTCCTGAAACCATAACTCGTTGTTAATAACTTTTGGAAACTTAATCGACTGCCCATTAATAGACATATTAACTAGCGCAATTTGCTTCGGAAGTGGGATGTTTGCAGGCATTTGTTGCCAACTCAATTTACCTGCAACTAGGTAACGACCTTTTTCTAATTCAATAAAAGGTTGGTTTTTTTGATTCAGAATAGGGGTGTTTTTCCCATTTACCTTTATTTCAAGAGGCCAGTATTTGTTACTCCCCAACAATGGAACAATACTTTTACTGAGCACTTCCCATGACTGTTGAAACTCTGCTCCTTGCTGATTCACTTTTATATCCAAAACACTAGGCCATGCACAGATGTGGTTGTTGACCTTGCCATATTTAGTTTGATTGATAAAAGGGCAACTTAGGTGTTCGCTATCTTTTAGCACCCATGCCTGCCAATCTTTTAATTGTTCGGGAACAGATTCCTCAGCAAAAGATGAAAATGTAGTGAGAACAAAAAAGAGTACTGTTATGGAGAGAAAATTATTTTTGGCCACGGGCATTTCCTTGTGTGCTTTTTCTTAGTTTGCCTCTAGATCATAAGGCAAATCAATATTTTTAACTGATTTTCCTCGGCTTGGCTATTAACCCGCAAATGATCCCACCATCGAAATCTGATGTGCTTGCAGCAAATGCTGTTCGTTACTTGGTTGCCAGTTTTCAAATTCATCGTAGGCCTCGATGGCGTTACGCGCTTCTAATACATCCTTTGGGGGAGCCATTACCCGTTTACCATCTAGAATGGCGGTGATTTGTTGCTCGGTTAGGGTATTGCCTTCGATGGCAAGTGAACCTTGGATGGTGCGAATGCGGTTAACCCGGCGTAGGCGCAAGTTTTTTTCATTGTCTAACACTGTCATGGCAAAGATTGAAATGGTTTATACCCGTCTCCCTTGAAGCTGCAGCGTTGTTGGCTGCTCTCACTCACCCCAATCACTTAGTACGTCTAAGCTCATGGGGCTGAGTTCCTTTGCCGCCTAGCTGCAACTCCAATGGCTTTGGGTATAGTCATCTTTTTGCAATCACTATAGACCTCATCAATATCGGTTATACCACAAGCATTGCATGTTATTGATAGCTACTAGGGTAAGATCAGACTTTCTATTGTTAATAGGACATATTGAGTGAGCTGGGTTTTCTTTACGCTAGGTGCTGTGGTGATGCAAACGTTTCGTAACGTTTTGCAAATTAAGCTAAGTGCACATATGAGCACCTCGGGTGTGACTTTATCGCGCTTTTTATTCGCACCTCCCATTGCACTAATATACCTAGTGCTGCTTTACGCTTTTTCAAATCAAGCTATTCCTGAGTTCTCCTCGCAATTTATCTTTTTTGTTTTGCTTGCTTCTGTGATGCAAATTTTTGCTACTTCGTTGATGGTCATTTTATTTAAACAAAAGAACTTTGCTATTGGCGCGGGATTGGCTAAGAGTGAAGCATTAGTAGCTGGCGTGTTAGGTACTTTATTTTTTGGTAGTCAACTGAATTTATTTGGCTGGGTAGGCATTTTGATTGGTGCGGCGGCGATATTTGTTTTGTCCGGTGGCGGCAGAAAAGGACAACTTAGCGTTAAAACGGTGATTATAGGCTTGGCCTGTGGCACTTGTTTTGCTCTCACGTCTTTATACGTGAGAGAGGCGAGCCAACTACTGGATGTACCTTTCCCCCATAGTGCCGCTTGGGTATTACTCTGGGTGTTGTGTATTCAAACCACTTTGCTTGTGAGTTATATCGCAATTAAGGATAAAAGCACCTTTGTGGCCCTTAAAAATAATGCAAAGATGACCTTGGCAACTAGCACCACTAGTTGTCTAGGTTCCATTTGTTGGTTTAGTGCTATGGCTTTGCAGCATGTCGCTTATGTAAAAACGTTAGGCCAAATAGAGGTATTGTTTACTATGGTGATCGCGACTTTTTGGCTTAAGAACAAGGTCAAACGACACGAAATTATTGGCCTACTGCTTATCGCTGCTGCGGCTATTTTAGTGATGTGGGCATAATGGCAAAAGCCAAATGAGTACTGCAAGTTATCAAGTGCCAGCAAAGGTTCATCAAGTTGAGTTAGAAATTAAACGCAGTAAATTTTTAACCTTTGCTGCGCCTGCTGTTAATCGTCAGGAGGCAGACGATTTTATCCGCTCTTTGCGCGGGCAACACCCTCAGGCAAATCATGTATGTTGGGCTTACATTGCTGGGGATCCAAATACTACCATTCGCTCAATGAGCGACGATGGTGAACCTAGTGGCACAGCGGGTATGCCAATGCTAAAAGTCCTAGAGCATAGTGGTTACGGTAATATTCTAGTGGCAGTAGTGCGCTACTTTGGTGGCACTAAGCTGGGTACTGGCGGGTTACAACGGGCCTATTCTGATGCGGTGTCAATGGTGCTTACAGATTTACCCATGCAGCTTAAGGTTGACCGAACTAGCTTACAATTAACCTATGACTATACCCATGATGGCAACATATCACGATTATTAGAACGTTATGATGTCGAGGGGATAGAACCGAGTTATGCTCAGCAAGTCACACTATTCATTGCAATAGCAAGTAGCGAACTGAGCACTTTTAAAACTGAAGTCACTAATATTACGGCGGGTAATGTTGAGGTTTTATTACCAAATTCGGGTTAATTGAAAGCCTTGTATCTAACAAATCACCGTCAATTTTTCGGAATGACGCAACTCGCTTATGCTTTTCTCTGTGCTCTCTGAGGCCTCTGTGGTTCAAATATCTTTTTCTATAGTTTTCAGCATTTAAAAGCGTTCTACCACAGAGTTCACATAGCGCTGCGCAGAAAAACAGAAATTACGATTCAGCAGTGGCCTTAGTTTGCGCTAAATATTGTTGAAGTTTTTCTATGGCCGGTTGAGCATTGGCTCGCAAGCGCTGCACTATTGCTTGTTTTTCAGTGTCGTCGTCTTTGACACTGCGCATCAACTGGCTAAAGCCATCTAACCTATTTGCTAATAGCCATTTACGTAAATTTTCATCTTGTGACCAAATATACTGGTTCATCATAAAAGCGGCGGTTAAGCGCAACCAATCGATTAAAGTGTTGGGCAAGGGCACTACATTACAGATTTTATTTTTAGCTTGTTCCGGATAAGCTAATTCGATATGGGCAACAAAGGCTGCGCTGAAAACCGGCTGATAAGAACGCACAGTTTGCGGCGTAATAAGGTCCCCTGCGAAGATAGGTTTGATGGTCAAGTTTGTTAATGCGCTGGCCGAACAGTCAATATGTAAGTGTTCAGTACTGGTAACAATAGAACCTTGTTCTAATACAATTTGCGTACTCTCAATACTAGTGACTCTGCCCATACGTATAATATTTTTCACTTTGCGTAGCTCAGCTAACTCCATTTGGCTGACAGTGGCACCATGAAACATTTCTGGCGGTACATTAGTATCAATCCTCAGAAATACTCCCGCTTGTTCTAATCGATCAAACATATCTTCAATGGATTCAGAATTGGCAATGGCTTCCATTTGCGATGCTTGCGCACCAATTGAATCAACAAAAAACGCTTCAGTAGGCTGAGTGTTTTTGCGATCAATCAACCAAGCATTACGGGGCATGATCCATTGAATATCATCAGGATTAACATGCTTTTCAAGTAACCACAAAACGGCATCAATACCGGTTTTACCGCCACCTATCACCACATAACCAGCTGGTGGCTGAGTGACTTTGGGTAAATCATTTAGCGGCATAAATTGAATATCAGGAGCAATACTGAAGTTGGGAGTATGGGTAGAAGGCACACTTGTATTTAAGTAAGTGGCATCTACGGTTTTTTTGTTCACTTTAACTTGATGGGTTTCACCTGTAAGTGACGAAACAAATTTTCCGTCACCTTTGTAATCACACATAGGGAAGTACTTCACGCGTCCGCTAGGTAAAAATTGCTCGCGCATTACATCATCAAAATAGGCACTCACTTCGGCACCAGAGGCTAGCTCATTCAATCCTTTATTTAAACCAACTTGATCAATACAGCCTTTACTCAACTCACGGGAACTCACACCGTAAAAAGAAGACGGCTGATGCAGTGTGACAAAAGGATAAGCGACATTCCAATGACCACCAGGTTTATGAAAACGGTCAACAATAATGATATTCGCGTCACTTTCAGTTATCAAAATATCAGCAAATGCCATACCTACCGCACCGCTACCAACGATTAAATAATCTGTTTCATGTGTGAATGTGGTCATTGTTTTTATCCTGCTTAGGGTTAGTGAGTATTGTGCAGTCAGATAAAAAATCACATTGCACATAACAGTGTTATAGCTAATCATAACACTGTTATGTGGGTCAACAACTAATCACTATTTATTGGTTAAATAATCATCATTATGAGCGACGCAAAGAGTACAATTTTAAAGGCCGCATCTGAATTATTCCTCGAAGGCGGTACATCTGCACTCAGTGTTAGAGCGATATCTAAACGCGCTGGGGTGTCTACAATTGGCATATACAGCCACTTTAAGGGCAAACAGGGGATCTTAGACGAACTTTATATTGAAGGGTTTGAGAAGGTATTTGCCGCTATGGATGTACTGAATACTGCAAAAGAACCACGAGAAACAATTTTACAAGGTGTCAGCGGTTATTTAGAGGTGGCAGACAAATATGAAGCTCACTACCGACTTATATTCGGCGAAAGTGATGCTGGTTATGCCCCGTCCGATGAAGCTCGCGCTATGGCTGGGAAAGCCTTTAAAATGTTAGTAGATGTTAGCTCACTGATCCTTCCAGCATCTACAACCTTAGCTAAAAAACAACGTATAGCGCTAGAAATTTGGGCTTTTGTGCATGGTTATGTCAGTTTAAAACATCACGCCATATCCACTCTAATCAACCCAGAAGAATGGAACTCTTTAGCGTTAAACGCTTTATCAACGCATATTGATGCCATCATTGCGAAACACGCTTAACAAACTTCCAAATAGGCCATGAGTTAATGTGAATTTGTAGCCAAGGCAGTTCATATATGGATAATTTTGAAAAGGATCATTCTATAATCAGATCAGACGTTTAGGCATTATGCTGATAAAGAAGATCTTGGTGTTATTGAATTATAGATAAATGAAAATAAACAGTGAGCCAAGATGACATTTCTATCATGCTCGGCTCACGTTGTTTACTGTTTGCATGTTGCTAGCCTATAACGTAGCTACCAATTCTTGATTTTTAAGGTTGCTTTTTCTAGCCATAAACTTAGCTGTTTTTTCTGCATCGTTGGCCAAAGCAAAACTCACTGGATCATGGCCATTACAAACTAAACCCTTGGCAATTTGTTTCATACCAAGGCCGCTTTCACGCACTGCAACATTTACTTTGATTACACTGTCGCTTTTAATGGCTTCACATACTTTTACTAAATTGCCTTCAGTAACCGGGTCAATATAACTTGCTTGGGCGCTACCAGCTAAAAGAATGCCTGCGGTTAAGATGGTGCTAATAATTACTTTTTTCATGATAAGTCTCTCTATGTTTGTTAGTGATGATTAATTTTGAGTACACCCATAGAGTAGGGATAAAAGTGTAAATTGAAGGGACGAAAGTGGTTAATTGCGGTGAAATGCGGCGAAGCGTTCAAACGGGTATTTAGCAGGATAATCCAGTGCTCTTCTTCTGCATTTCGTCGCTTTTTGTGTGGTTTTGTTACATTTACCGTAATACCTAAGTATTGTTTGATGTCATTAATAGATAATAAACCCTTCAAGAAAGACTTACATATTGCCCCTATGGGATCATGAAAGCTCAACTTGGTAAGTAACTTGGTGCTTATCAAACCCTATAAGTCTAGAGGTAGTAATAAAACATACTTTTTAAACCAGTGGTAAATGTAATGAAATCTGTAAACCGCCCTGTGGGTGATTATTTAAAATAATTTGCCCGTGATGAGCATCCATCACTTCTCGGCAAACACTTAATCCTACACCACTGCCTTCAGTTTTAGTTGAATAATAAGGTAAGAATGCTTTTTGCATCACATTCTGCGCCATGCCTGGACCAAAATCCCGAATAGTAATATGCAATTGCTCGCCATGTACTTCGATACTGATTTCACTGGGTATGTCAGGCGACACTTCTTTGGCGTTTTTTAACAGATTGATCAACATTTGCTCAATTTGACTGGCATCGCCCATTAACATTATCACTGGCTGTGAGGCTTTCAATTCAAAAGGATACAGGTCTTTTAACTGCTCAATCGAATGAACGACGTTAAATGACAATTTTTGAGGAGCAGATAGCCTGGCCAATTGACTGTAATTTTGAATGAAGTGTGAGAGTTTTTTAATGCGTCCGGAAATCGTATTAAATACTCGGTCTAATTGTGGCTCATCCAACCTTTCAGCTAACACTTGCCCACTGTGACACATGGAACTAATGGGCGCGATGCTATTATTAAGCTCATGATTAATAAAACGAATCACTTTTTTCCATGTTTGTAATTCTTGTTGCTGTAATTCTCTGGCAATAGGTTTAAGTAATATCAATTGATGGCGAGTACCATGCAGTTTTAGTTGATGCCGCGACAAGTGCCAACTCTGCTCTATGTAACTAGAATTTTCCTGTCCGGCGATGGGTTGTTCTCTGCCTTTGAGCTGAATGATCGCATTGTTTTTATTATTATACTGAATCAGCTCTGGTGCATTTTGTGCCAACAACACTTGCCATGTTTGTCCTAATAAAGACCCTAGATTAAAAAACTGTAGTGCGCTGCGGTTCGCAAAAATAATGGTGTCTCGCTGATTAACTAAAACAGTGACCACATTCGATGCATTCACCACCTTGTCCAATAATAACTCCCGTTGATAGAGGTGTTTTTTCTCCTCTCGTAATTTCTCTGTTACTTGATTAAAGAGTTCAATCAGGTATCCATGCCCATCAGAATTTTGCGCTGAAGATCCGGCCAAACTAATGGAAAAATCACCGTCTTGCAGGTTGCGCAAACCTTGACCTAATGTATGTAATATCTTTTCTTGTTGGTTCCTATATCGCTGCAACTGAAATATAAATAGCATAAAGGTTAATAAACTTGTCAGAGCAAATAACCAGGGCCAATCTGGTAGCAGTATTATAAAACCGCCAATAAACGCGATATTTATCAACAGCAGTTTTACCATTAACCCCATAGTCAGATCTCAATCCCATGTTTTTCGATTCGGCGGTATAAGGCTTGTCGACTGAGCCCTAATTCCTCCGCTGCATGTTTAATCACACCTGCATGCTTAACTAACATTTTTTCAATCTGCTGTTTTTCATTTAATACGCTGGCACTTTGTACTAAAGATTGGAAATCGTTCTGGGTTATGCGCTGATTGTTAGCAAAAACAATCGCGCGTTTACAAGCATTTTCGAGTTCTCGCACATTGCCTTGCCAGTTATTAGCCAGCAGATATTGTTTGGCATCATCATCGAACGTGTATTGATTACCGATAAAATGTTTAGCCAAAGGAATAATATCGGCTTTGCGATCTTTTAAGGCTGGCAAGTGTAGTTCAATAACATTTAAACGATAATATAAATCCTCTCGAAAGCTGCCTTGCTTGACCGCCAAAGTTAAGTCGACATTAGTCGCACTCAACACCCGCACATCTACTTTTATTGTGTGATTGGAGCCTAAACGTTCGAATTCACCAGTTTGTAAAACACGCAATAATTTCATTTGACCGCTAAGGCTTAAATTACCAATTTCATCAAGAAATAACGTGCCTTTATGCGCTGCTTCAAAACGCCCTTGTCTTGCTTGATTTGCTCCCGTAAAGGCACCTTTTTCAGCACCAAACAATTCGGCTTCCATCAATTCATGGGGCAAAGCGCCCATGTTGACCTTAATAAATGCCTGGTTTTTACGCTTGGAGTGTTGATGAATATAATCGGCTAGTTTTTCCTTACCAGACCCATTTGCGCCACTAATCAACACATTAATTTCTGCCTCTGCCACTTTGTCTGCATCATGCATTAAAGCGTGCATTTCTGGGCTTTGGTATATCATTCCATGGGGTGAAGATGCAGATAAGTTTTCATTATCTGATGTGTGACTGTGCTGGGCTATCAACTCCAATAATTTATTATCGTCCCAGGGCTTTTGTAAGTAGTCGGTAGCCCCAGCTTTAACCAACTCAATCGCCGTTTCAAGTTGTGCCCATGCGGTGATTAAAATAATGGGAAGCTCAGGATTAATCGCTTTAAGTGCTAAAAATAGCGACTTGCCATCACGGCCCGAAGTCACACCTTGGGCAAAGTTCATATCTTGAATAACCAGATCAATCACCTGATGCGTGACCACAAAAAGAGCTTGTTTTTTATTACTGGTGGTTTGCACAGTATAACCGTGCAAACCTAGCAATAGATCAAGGGCTTCTAGTATATCTGGGTTATCATCAACCACTAAAATCTGCGGCATACTGCTCCTTGGTTAGACAAACAAAAATAACGAGATCAAACGGTTTTAGTTGCAATAACCGGTGCTATGTTACTGGTTCTGGTAGCTGGGATCCAAGTAGCAACAGTGCCAGAGATAAAAATGACGCCTGTGGCTAAAAAGAATAAAACCAAATCGGGTTTACTCAAGCTAATATATTGACTCAACATGACATTAAAGCCCAAAGCAATTGCACCTCCCAACACACAACCTAAGCTATAAACCAACCAATTTTCAGTTAATACATACAGTAAAATATCCTTTTTACGCGCCCCTAAGGCGCGACGAATCCCAATAAATTTCTGTTGTCTGGTTACGTGGAATTGTGAGTACGCATAACTGCTAATAGCAGTAATAAGTAACATTAACCCACATAACAATAAAAACAGATCTGCTAAGCCTTTATCGTCTCGATAAAAACGATTTAAGTGTTCTTGCATGGTAAACACACTAAAAATATCACGTTCTGCTTGTACCGCTAAAATGGTCTCACTCACCTGACTACGCACACTCGCCATTTGTTTTGGTTCGACATTTAAAACGTAAAAGCGACCAGCAAAAATATATTCCATGACAGTATTAATAAACAAACCATACTGTTTATCTGCTGGAAGTGTTGGGTCAAGGATAATGTCATTAATCACACCAACAATAAAACCATTATTTGTTTCTTGGCCAATGGCAGACTCGTCACCATAAAGTGCTCGTTTCAATGAGGCAGTTATCACGATATTATGTTTTTCTTCACTGCCAAAGTCGAGTTGATCATCTTTATTCAAAAATCGTCCTTCGAGCATAGTAAACCCCATTGCATCAGCTAAATTCTCTTCAGTCAGGATATATTTTACATCTTTCAAATACTTATCCGTCTGCTCTTGCTCTGGGTTGTCCAAGTCATGAGTATTACTCAACATGCCGCGTGTCCTAATAGGTAATTGATTGGTTACCGACACACTATTAACGCCAGGTAATAGCCTCAATTTAGCCATATCTTCAGTGGCTATAGAGCGATAATAGTCAAAATCACGATAAGAGCCTGATGTTGGGTGAGTCGACATGATTAAAATATTGTCATTATCAAGCCCTGTTGCTTGGGAGATTTTCTCCTTGGTATCGAAGGCTAAAATGCTGCTATTTACCAGCAAACCTAAGGTGATCGCCAATTGTAAAATGAGTAATCCTGTAGTGAATTTACGCAACAATAAGGACTTAAATAGCGCTTTAATGTTCATGATAGTTCCTTAGGGTTGAGATTATTTAAGTTCAGCAGAAATCGTGTAACGATTAGCGCGATACAATGGATACAAAGCACTTGAAACCGAGGTAATGAGTGCTAACAACATGCCTAAAAGTAATAATTTTGGATCTAAAACCGCTATATTCGCGAGGTCTGGTAAAAACGTGACTGATAACTTCAAAAACAGCCAGCTTAAAAAGAGCGACACAACACCCGCTACAAACCCCAACAAAACACTTTCGGTAAGACCCTGATTCAATATGTTTTTATTGCTAGCCCCGATTGCACGACGTAAACCCACTTCAAATTTTGCCGAATGAAAGCGTGACAGCAGTAAACTACTGGCGTTAAACACACATACACATAAAAACAACACCGAGGCTAAGGTGAAGGCTAATACTTTTTGATCCACGATGTTTTGCTCTAATAACCATGCATTCACATCTCGCAGCTGATTATTAATATCGAGTGGATGTTCACCGGCATCTTTCAATGTTTGGCTATAATTGTCTAAGTAATTTTGAAACGCTTGCTGTTTGGTTTTGTCTTCTAACTCCACCCATGCCTGTAAATAAAAAACATCACGGTCGCGGGTAAATTCCACCCCTTTATAACTAACCGTACTGGAAGATCTGGCGTGAATTGACCAACCTAGATCAATGGCGGTTTCTAATGGGACGTAAACATCATCGGTTAAGTTAAACGCGCGCCCCTCTGTGGCGTGATAAAACAAAGGTCTCAAAGACCAAGGTTTTAATACCCCCGTTATAGTTAATAACTCACCATCTAGCTCTAATGTTTTACCCACACTATTTTCACCAGAAAATATTTTTTGATTGAGCTGGTCACCGATCACCACTTCCATACCTGAGTTTTTAGCAAAACCATTACCATAAGCAAATGGGGCTTTGGTTAATGCAAAAAAGCCAGAGGTGGTGGCTCTAACACTGGAGTCAAAACGTTTTAAACTGTCTGATTGTGCGTCTCTTGCATACACACCCGATGCATAGAACACAGCACTGTTACTGGGAATATCAGATTCCGTTATTTTCATCGCTTCACGGTAACGTAAGATATGAAACGGTTCAGCGTTTGGTTGGTCATTGGGCCAAGTATTCATGCTGACATGAAATAATTTGTCGCTTTTTTCTGGGATAGGGTCCCCCGTCATTGAACTAACTAAAGCTAAATTGGCGCATAATAAGCCAACACCGATCGACAAAGTCAGTAATACCAGAAAATACAAAGAGGGCGCTCGTTTAAAATTCTGCAACGCCAATTTTAGATTATAACTAAGCATCAACCTCTTCCTTATTTTTTACTGCATCAGCTGAGTCGGACTCTAACGATTGTAACGGCGCATAAATTTTGAAATCAGAAATTTGCCCGTCAATTATTTGAATATTACGGTTCACTTCCCTTGCTTGGTCAGGATCATGTGTAACCATAATAATAGTGGTGCCTTCTTGATTCAGATTATGCAGTAACTCCATCACTTGGCGCGCCATTAATGAATCTAAGTTACCGGTTGGCTCATCAGCTAATAAAATTTTTGGCTCGCCAGCTAAAGCACGTGCAATCGCAACGCGTTGTTGTTGACCACCGGATAGTTGGCTGGGTAAATAATTGGTTCGAGAAGCTAAACCCACTTTTTCGAGAGCTTGTATCACACGGCGCTTGCGATCTACTGCGTTAAAACCACGGTACCTAAGTGGCATTTCGACATTATCGAAAATGCTATAATCTGGAATTAAATTGTAGCTCTGGAAAATAAAACCAATTTTTTCATTTCTGAGTCGAGATAAATCGTCGTCTTCTAAACCATGTACACTCACACCATCTAATGTGTACTCTCCTTCATCAAAGTTATCCAGTAACCCAGCCACATTAAGAAATGTTGATTTGCCCGAACCTGAAGGCCCAGTGACGGCGACAAATTCGCCGGCATTCACTTCTAGTGAGAAATCACGTAGTGCATGGGTTTGAATGGTGTCATTACGGTAAATACGTGAAACATTGTTCATAATCAAATACCACCGGCAGAGCCGGGGGTATGATGAAAGCCCCTAGAAGGGGCTAAATTTAAACGCCTGACAATTGCATTTGTTCTTGTCGCTTTTCTTCTTTCTCTTGATTTCTAATATATTCACG
>Ga0316204_10005242_pt1 | contig 21772 bp, 18 predicted proteins | sample 6monrhotite_MG_2_FD_205661 | JGI IMG/M metagenome (GOLD analysis project Ga0316204, IMG submission 205661) | Microbial mat bacterial communities from mineral coupon in-situ incubated in ocean water Damariscotta River, Maine, United States -... | ecosystem: Environmental > Aquatic > Marine >... | reverse complement strand
AATTAAAAGTTATTTTATTTTTTTTGAATTTTAGATAGAGGATTTCTGCAGTCTGAGGAACTACCCATTACAGGCTGCAGTTGAGACGTTGATAATAACCGTTTCGATATTAGTATGCAGGGAGGAAATTATTTGTTGAGAAGATGCGCATATCTGGCGCTCTTTCTTGTTTGTCTGGCTATGGCATCTGTTAGCCATGGGGCCGAAAATAAAATCTATGAATTGCATATACCGTCTTCAAAGGCGAGTGATGCGCTCAAGATTCTGGCTCGTCAGACAAAACATTCCTTGCTGTTCCAGAATACTGAAATTGAATCTGTTATGACGAAAGCCATCAAAGGGCATTATACGCTGTCTCAAGCGTTGGATGCACTTCTTGATGGTACAAATCTCTCCGGCGGTTTAACGCAAAGAGGCGTGATTACAATCTCACTCTTGCCTCTTACACAACCAGATAAATCGGAGGAAAATATGAATAAGTCGCATCGTAAATCAACATTACTGAGCGGTATTGCCAGCGTGTTCTCAGCACTCTTGGGCACATCATTGGCCACGGCGCAAGATACGGATGATCCAGACGCGGGCTTTACGCTTGAAGAAATTGTTGTGACAGCACAAAAACGTGCCGAAAGTATCATTGATGTACCCATTTCCATCGTGACTGTGACAGATGATTTTATGAAAAAAACCGGCGTCCGCCAAATGCGCGATGTGGCGGAATTTGTGCCCAATATGTCTTTTACCTCGGGTAATGATAATGCTACAGCAGTCCGCATTCGCGGGGTTGGGGCGACGACCCGTAATATTGGTTTTGATACCCGTGTGGGCGTTTATCTTGATGGCGTATATCTGGGCCAGTCACCGGCGCAGAATATGGATATTCTCGACCTGGAAAGGGTTGAAGTGCTCAGAGGCCCGCAGGGCACATTGTTTGGCAAGAATACAGTAGCGGGCGCAATCAACCTGATCAGCAAACAACCTGATGACCAACTGATGATGGAAGTGCGCGGTGAGTATGGTAATTTCAAGTCGCATCGTTTGTCGGCCATTATCAATTTACCGATTAGCGATAATCTCTTTACCCGTTTTTCAATCTCGGATAATCAAAGGGAAGGTTATGTGACCAATCTTTTTGATGGCACCAAATTTAATGGTCGGGACGGCATATCTCTTCGGGGTCAAGTGCGTTATGAGGGGGAAGGCTTTGATATTAATATCGCGGCGGACAGGCTTTCTTCCAAACGTGTCTCCTTTAACGGGGAGGCCATTACCAATACTTTTGGTTTGGGTTCGACAGATCCCGGTGCGCCGGAACGGTTGGAAATCAATGTTAATACCAATAACCACGAAGAACGCAGTATCACTGGCGTAACGGGAACGCTTCAGGCTGATCTTGGAGGGGATTATGCCGTCAAACTTATCTCGGCATACCGGGATACCCATGCGGAACGTATTCAGGATACAGACTATTCAGCATTAGACATGCTGCATGTGGAATATCCGGATGGTTATAAACAATTCAGTCAGGAACTACAGATTATCTCGCCGGACAGTGACCGGTTTAAATATGTAGCCGGTTTATATTACTATCATCAAGAAGGAACCTCAGAACGTCATATTCCCCTGGGCGCGGATGTCGGGGTGTTATTTTCCCTTTTGGCACCACCACTTGCCCCTGCTGCCCCCTTGTTTGTCGGGGCTGCTGTTGATACTTTTGGCGATGTGACCACGACAAGTTGGGCCGGTTTTGTCAATGGTTCTTACGACATTACCGATCGCTTGACGCTTGGTTTCGGGGCCCGTTATACTTATGAAAAGAAAACCGTTGACTGGGCGCTCTTGGGCGATGTTGTCAATATCGGATTCCCATTCCCGCTGGCGACTGTTTTTGGTGTTTCTGACGGCAGAACCGATGTCGCCGGGCCGGGCGTGATCATCGATGGCAGAAGTGTTGCCGCCGTTCAGGACAGCAATTCCTATAAAAACTTTTCCCCGACCATTAATGTGACCTATGCCCTCAGTGAGGACGTTAATGTCTATGCCAAATATTCCTCAGCCTTTAAAAGTGGTGGATTTAATCTGGATTTTGTCTCCGTGGGCAGCTTTATTGATGGTCTTGATTTCGATCAGGAAACTGTTGATGCTTACGAAGTCGGCATCAAAGGTGATGTGCTGGATAATCGTTTGCGCTTTAACCTTGTGGCTTTTCAATCTGACTTCAAGGATTACCAGCTTAACCAGTTTGTCGATCTTGGTAATGGCCTGAGCTCCATCACCATTAGGAATGCCGCCAAGGTTAGAACCAAGGGCATCGAAGCAGAGGTGACCCTTCTTGCGACCGAGAATTTACTTCTGGCAGGCTCCGTCGGATTTTTGGACACCGCGTTCCTGTCATTCCCGGGCGGCGGGAGTTCGCGTCATCCGGGCGGCGTCGGGGCGGATCTTTCCGGCAATGAATTACCGGAAGCCCCCAGTTTTACCGCCGCCGTTTCAGCGCAATATAACTATCCCATTGAAAGTTTGAATGCAGAAGGGATCATTCGTTTTGACTGGACCTATTCAGGAAGTAATTTCACTTCGGAGGATAACGTTAGAGTAGCGCGGCCGGGTAGCACGGTTCCCTATGGCTATAATAAGAGCTGGTCCTTGCTGAACGGACGTATTGGGCTGGAATCAGATAAAAATTGGGCGGTCTATCTATGGGCGAGAAATCTTCTCAACAAGGAATATTCTTCGACCAATCTCACGGACTTCTTTGGCACGGTGATAAATTTTCCAGCTGAACCACGGATGTATGGGGTGGAAGTCAGCTACCAATTCTAGGGAATTAAAAGGCAGCCGGCCAAGAAAAGCACATTTATGTGATTTCTTTCCGGCTGCTTTTATACTCAGGCCTTGTAGCCATTGGGGTTTTGGGATTGCCAATTCCAAGCGTGACGAACCATGTCGTCCAGGCTTCTGTTGGCTGCCCAGCCAAGCTCTTGTTTTGCTAGCGCGGGATCAGCGTAGCAGGCGGCAATATCACCGCTGCGGCGCGGGGCCATGCGGATCGGAATTTTAACGTTATTGGCCGTTTCAAAAGCCCTGACCATATCCAGTACGCTATAGCCTGTTCCGGTACCAAGGTTATAGGTCACCAGACCTGGATTGCTCTGAAGTTTATCCAACGCCTTCACATGTCCGAGGGCCAGATCAACCACATGGATATAATCCCGCACGCCGGTGCCATCCGGGGTTGGATAATCATTGCCGTAAACCGGCAATTCTTTCAGCCTGCCGATGGCGACCTGGCTGATATAGGGCATCAGATTATTGGGAATATCGTTGGGGTCTTCACCGATCAGGCCGCTGTCATGCGCGCCAACCGGATTAAAGTAGCGCAGCCTTGCTATATTCCACCGCGGGTCGGCCAGGCTCATATCGGCCAGGATGTTTTCGATCATTAATTTAGAGGTGCCGTAAGGATTGGTGGTGCCGCCGGTCGGAAAATCCTCACGTATGGGCACAGTTGCAGGATCGCCGTATACTGTCGCGGATGAACTGAATACCAAATTTCGAACGTCATATTTATCCATAACCTGACAGAGCGTCACGGTGCCGGCCACATTATTGTGATAATAGGTCAGGGGCGCGGCGACGGACTCGCCCACGGCCTTTAAGCCGGCAAAATGAATCACCGCATCAAATTTTTCGGCAGAAAATAGTGCCTCGAGACCCTTGCGGTTCACGATATCAAGTTCATGAAAGGACAGGCTGTTTTTACCGGTGATATTCTTCACCCGATGCAGAGATTCTTTGCTTGAGTTGGACAGATTGTCAATGACCGTCACATCATGGCCAACCTGTAATAATTCAAGTACCGTGTGGCTGCCAATATAGCCTGAGCCGCCTGTGACCAGTATTTTCATCACTCTTCCGTCTTTATTGCTTAGGTCTTCATAGCCGATAAGTTTTACAGATAAATTAATAAAGCACAAGCAGGCAGAGGATCAGAAGGATTGTCCCAGTGAAAAATGCAGGGATTTCTCGTTGCGGTCCGTCATGCCAAACCCAAAATAAATGGGCCCGATCGGGCTATCAATACCGACAAAAAAACTGCCAGCATAAATCAAGGATCCCAAGCTGACATCATTTTTATCATTCCAGACATTGCCCGCTTCGAGAGAGGCACCAATATAGATCGGCAAATCAATGATATCGAGCTGTTCCTTGGTTAATTGATGGTGATAGCGCACCGCGCCGTAACCAAGGAAGGCACCGCTGAGCTGTTCCCGCGCGAGACCGGACATATATTGAAAGCCGCCCAGTGAAAAGGCGGCGGGAACCTGTCCATCGCGGCTGAAGGTTGCGCCCGTCAGCAGGGCAAAATCGAGCGTATTCTTGCCGAAACTTTTGACATATCGTCCACCCGCATGGAAAAGATCAAATTCATTTTCGCCGCCCAGTATCCTGCGTGCCCCGTAATAGGTCATGGCAAGCCTGAGGCCATTTTTGGTGAAGCTGATGCGGTCAAAACTATCAATATTTAATTGAGCGACCATCCCGGTAGAGACAAATTTATCGCCGCTGAAGAAAGCAAAACGACCATCATTGGGGCGGGTCTTGACCCATTGGCGGATCATACCGACTTTAACCTCGCCCAATGTGCCGAGTAGGAGGCCGGCATAGGCATCAAGCTCAATGGATGATACCCGTTGTTCTTCGGTAATTCGGCCCTCGTCAAAAAGGGAACTATTGCTCGCGCCGATGGCTGCCTTGCCGGAAATAAAGAGATCAGAGAAAATATTAAGCGGCTGGTAATATTCACCAGAGAGCAAAAGATTTTCGCCGATTTCCGCATCAAAGCGCAGTTCCGCACCAAGCTCGTTGATCTCCGTCATGGTCAGGCTGGACAGTAGGCTATAACTGCTGTCGCCTTTTAAATTATCGGATAATAACAGGCCAAACCGCAGATGGTTCTTGCCGATGGAATTCTCTTTGGCATGAATGACAATACCGGTTTTACCATTTTCTTCTATCAGGTCATAAGAAACCCGCTCAAAGGCATCAAGGCCATACACTTTGGCTATTTTTTGGTTGAGAATTTCTGGTGATAATGGGAAACCGGTTTTAATATCAAGATGTTGCAGGATTAACTGGTCGGACAGATCGGTATTATTCTTGATGTGGATAAAATGGACGATCGGGGCCAATCTGGTGGTGACCAGTTGAATATTGGCCGTTGATGAATAGGGGGCCAGTTCTTTGGTGAAATGACGGGTCGCATCGACGCCTTTTGGAATGGCTTCTGCTATCTTGATAAAATCACCAGAGGAAAAATCTGTTAAATCTGGCCGGATGATCACATGATCAATATCCGTTTTTTTTAAATTATCTATTTGCCGCTGAGAATTATTATGGCCCAGAAGACGGATAAGCTGATCGGTCACACTTAGGACAGATGTGATTTTATTTTTCTTCAGGAGGGGGCTGCCCACATCAACCACGATGATGAAATCTGCCCCCATATTTCGGACGATATCTATGGGCAGATTATTGGCGATGCTGCCATCAACCAGAAGTCGTCCGTCCAGGTCCACCGGCGGGAGCAGGGCGGGGATAGACATGCTGGCAAATAGGGTAAGGCCAAGATCGCCCTTTTTTAATATCACCGCCTTGCCGGTCTCAATATCGGTGGCAATGGCCCGAAAGCGAATGGGCAGATGATCAAAGTTCTTAATATTTTGAACTGGATAGACATGTTGTTTTAATTGTAGGAGAAGTTTCTGACCTTTGATCAATCCTTTTGGGAAAGCAATTTTTCCCTCTTTGATACCGAGCTTAAAGTCCATCAGACGGTCATCGACTGTTCTTTTCTGGCGGTATTGTATATCTTTGCGTTCGGTGCGATCGTTAAATATATTTTTCCAGTCGATGTCATGGACAATCTGCCCAATTTCGCTGGCGGTATAGCCGGAGGCATAAAGGCCGCCGACGACAGCCCCCATGCTGGTACCGGCGATCATATCGATCGATATGTCCATTTCCTCCAATATTTTCAATACCCCGACATGGGCGGCTCCGCGTGCACCGCCGCCGCTTAAGACAAGTCCTATCTTGGGTTTGTTAGGCGCAGCGTCAGGGGCAGCCACATTCATATGTTGTTGCGCCGCAGCATAAGGGGGGAAAAATATGATTAAAAACATTAAATATAAACAGAATGATACTATTGACAAGCGTTGGGTATGGTTTAATAGATGGGCGGCATTCATGTTCATTTTACATTCAGGTTATATTGATATAAAAGCTTAATGATTCATAGCACCAAACACGTAAGTTATCATCTTTTTAGACAAAATTTAAACAATGTTAAATATATGTTTGTTTTTGATGGTTAAGACATCTAGGAAATATCCAGTAACATATAGAAAAGGGGATGTAGCATGAAAATTTGGCAGAGTTTCAGGGTGATATTTTTAGGGGCATTTTTGTCGTTTGGCATTGGGCAATATACGCTGGCTACGGAATATACCGATGATATCGCCATTGCGGACAGAAAAGTAATTCTTGAACAATATGAAGAAGCGAAAGAAATTTATCAGAATATTATAGATTCTGCCGAGCCTTCTGTGGTTGTTGCTTATGCCCATTATAAACTGGGTACACTCTATAAAAAGCAACATGATCCGGCAAAGGCCAAGATGGAATATCAAAAGGGACTAACGTCCTTAAAAGATGCCGGTCAGACCAATCATCAAATTGCCAGGCATCTTGAGCAGGCGTTACACGCCGACAAGTGATCCTCAGTGTCAAACAGGTCTGATAATATTCTGAGAATCAGCTGACTGTTTTATATCTACTTCAGTCTGGAAATATCTCGAATCGCACCCTTATCCGCAGATGCGGCCATTAAACCATAGGCCTGAAGGGCTTTTGATACCTTGCGCGCGCGCGGTGCGGCAGGTTGCCAGGCGTCCTGACCTTTAGCTTCCATGGCTGCGCGCCGCCGGGCCAATTCTGGTTCGGAGATATCTATGCGGATGATCCGGCGCGGAATATCAATGTCAATCATATCACCATTTTCCACCAGCGCAATGGCGCCGCCTGATGCGGCTTCGGGCGAGACATGACCAATGCTCAGGCCCGATGTGCCGCCGGAAAAACGGCCATCTGTCACCAGCGCGCATTTGCTGCCCAGTCCCATGGCTTTCAGATATGATGTGGGATAGAGCATTTCCTGCATACCAGGGCCGCCGCGCGGGCCTTCATAACGGATGACGACCACATCACCGGCCTGCACTTTACCCGTTGTGATGGCTTTGACTGCTTCGTCCTGACACTCATATATTCGGGCCGGGCCGGTGAAAATCAGATTTTCTTCATCAACGCCGGCGGTTTTCACAATGCAGCCATCAAGCGCAATGTTGCCTTTCAATACCGCAAGGCCGCCGTCTGCGCTATAGGCATTTTCGATTGATCTTATGCAGCCGCCCTCCCGGTCAATGTCCAGCGCGGTATAACGCTTGTTTTGGGAGAAGGCTTCTGTGGTTCTGACCCCGCCCGGCGCGGCGCGGAAATAGGTTTTTACTTCCTCGCTTGGCGCGCGATTAATATCATACTTCTCAATGACTTCTGCGATGGTTCCGCCATGGGTCGTCAGGCAGTCCCGGTGGATCAGTCCGCCCTTGTCCAATTCACCTAGAATGCTCATGATGCCGCCTGCGCGGTGGACATCCTCCATATGATATTCCGGGGTTGCCGGGGCGACTTTACAAATATTGGGTACCCCTTTTGACAGCCGGTCAATATCGGCCATGGTGAAGTCAATTTCACCCTCGCGCGCGGCGGCCAAAAGATGCAGCACGGTGTTGGTCGAACCGCCCATGGCAATATCAAGCGTCATGGCATTCTCAAAGGCCTTGAAACTGGCAACAGACCTTGGCAGGACCGAGCTGTCATTTTCTTCGTAATAGGCCTTGGTATTGCGGGTGATTGTCCGGGCCGCTCTGAGAAATAATTCCCGTCTGTCCGCATGGGTGGCCAATAAAGAGCCATTGCCGGGCAGCGACAGGCCTAAAACCTCTGTCAGGCAATTCATGCTGTTGGCGGTAAACATACCGGAACAGGAGCCGCAGGTGGGGCAGGCGGCCTGTTCCACCTGTTCCACGATCTCGTCACTCACCGTTGGATCTACCCCCATGACAATGGCATCCACAAGATCCAGCTTGTGGTCAATAGCCTCAGTCTTGCCGGCCTCCATCGGGCCGCCGGAGACAAAAACTGCCGGGATATTCAGCCGCAGGGCCGCCATTAACATGCCGGGTGTGATCTTGTCACAATTGGAAATGCAAATCATGGCATCGGCACAATGGGCCTCGACCATATATTCCACACTATCGGCGATGACTTCGCGGCTGGGCAGGGAATAGAGCATACCATCATGGCCCATGGCGATCCCGTCATCGACGGCAATGGTATTAAATTCCTTGGCAATGCCGCCGCCCTGTTCAATTTCCCGGGCGACCATCTGGCCAAGATCCTTTAAATGGACATGACCCGGCACAAATTGGGTGAAGCTATTGACAACCGCAATGATCGGCTTGCCGAAATCGTTATCTTTGACCCCTGTTGCCCGCCAGAGCGCGCGCGCACCCGCCATGTTGCGGCCATGAGTGGAAGTCTTTGAACGATATGAGGGCATGAGGTAATCCTTGAATGAGCAGGTCAATATGGTACCATAGTATATATACTGATATATAGGGGTCATATCGAGGTTATTTATACCATTTAATATCACTTTAAATATCATTTTTTTGGCATTTGTCGATATTATTATATAGATAATGACCATAATTTAATGGGCCTCTGGCTCATTCCATTTCAAAGAGAAACAGGATAATGAACAAAGCGGCGAGATTTTCTATATTTTTGAGTATTTTTTTATTTGGCGGTAAGTTGGCTCACGCGGCCCCGGCTAATGATGTTGTTGAGCCGTTGGCGGATATGCTTGAATGTGCAAAAATCACGGAAGATATTGGCCGTTTGGCGTGCTTTGATGCTGTTGTAAAAAATACGCAGACAACGGTAAAGGCAAAAATCATTAAAAATAAAGTAGAAAAAGAGCAAGAGGAAATTGCAAATTTCGGAAAGGGACAATTGCGGGCCTCTCCAGTAAAGGAAATCCGCGAAAAACAGAGGAAAATAGAAGATAAAGCGTTAAAAAAAATCACGTTAAAGGTCAGGAAATTTACCTACACCGCCTCCAACAGATTTGTCCTTTTCATGGAAAATGGTCAGGTGTGGAAACAGAAGGACAGCGGAAGAATACGTCTTCCCAAAGGGGAATTCAGCGTGATGATTAAAAAGGGTTTGATCGGTGGCTATAATATGATCGTACCAACAAAAAAACAGCTGATAAAAGTTGAGCGATTAAAATAATAAATTATCGCTTTTTATATAAAACGCCCTAAAGGAAAGCCAGCGTTGCTCGAATTTTTTTCCCAGAATGAAACAACTTGTTAACAAACCGTAAAGAATTTGATACAGTTTTTTCATTCTGATGAGTCTTGAATTTACGGTTTGATCAGTAAGTCTTTAATAATAAAAGATAAAATTTATTTTGGCCCGTAAATTGCTTATTTGATAAGGGAACCCTGCCGGGCAGGACAAGCATCAGATATAATAGGGATTTAGGGAAATGATCAACAAAATACACCTTATATGTTTCAGCGCGATGATTGCTTTTACACTGCCAACCGCGCAGGCATCGACGCGCACCGACATGCCATTGGCCCCCGACATGCCATTGGATAGGGCAAGCGTGGGAAATCCGTCCTCTGAAAAAAAATGTCTGGAAGCCTTCGTCAGTTCAAAATTTGTTTATGCCCATCGTCTTTGTTTGTCCCTGGCTCAAAGAGGCATGCGCGATGCACAGCTGGTGACCGGTTTGATGTATGCTTTTGGTGAGGGTATTGAAAAAAATACAGAATTGGCCAAGTTATGGCTGAATGAAGCCGCCCGTAATGGCAGCATCGAAGCGATTGAAGTGCTTGATGGTATGAAAATGACGGAATAATACTGTCAGATACTGCTGATTTAGGGTCAGGCCCTAATATTTGTACTTTAATTGAAATCCGCCGCCGATATTGGGACTGCTGTCGCTCAAACCTGTGATGCCATAAAAATATCCCCCCCAATTTTCAGAAAATTGATAATCCACATAGGCTTGAAGTTCTTTCAGATTGGCACCGCCGATGTTGGCGGATTTCCTGAAATCATAGGATAGGCCCAAAGTTACGTCATGCTTGAGGTAATAGGAAATGCCCAGCGAGGCAAACCAGACATTCTGTAAATTATAGCGTTCAGTTTTTCCGATATAACTATAACCGATCGTGGCGTAAGGCAAAAAAAGACCCATCATTTTAGCCACATCAAGCTGCAGGCTCAAATCTACCTGCCCGGTGCTTAATCCTTTATCTGTACTGCCTGTGGGGATTTTGACCTGACCTGAAACATCAACATATAAATTGTTGATGTTTAAATCACTGAGGGCATAAGAACCCCGGAGAAATATATCGCCCATGCCGTTGCTGCTGCCCTCTGCCGGCTCATTGACAGAAAGATCGGTCAATGTCGTTAGGCCAGAGCCGGGAATAATATTCTCTTCGCCCTTGATACTGATATATCCGCTGCTGATACGAAAGCTCCAGGCTTCCTGTTCATATTTAATGGACAGGGGCATATAGGTCATTTTGGTTTTATCTAAACTACCATAATCACCCTCGCTATAATCAAGGCCAATATGGACGGACATATCGGCGTGACTTTCAAGGGACACAACGTGATAATCCCGTAATATCATATCGTCTGCCTGCTCGTCGCCTGGCCCTATTGTTTCAGCATAGGCAAAATTCAAAGCGTATAGGCACATATATCCGGCACTCAGGATCATTACGGTGATTTTGGGCATTTATTTATGGCTCTTAAATATTTTTTGGACGCCTATTCTACATTTTTGTTTTATTATGTCCAGATAACCGGGTCCAGATAACCGGATAAATTATGAAAAATTGCGGAGATCATCATTATGGCTGAACAGATATACCCTCAATTGCAGGATATTCAGGACGCAGCAGAACGCCTGCAGGGCATTGCTGTTAAAACACCGCTTCTTGAAGCATATCCCCTTTCTGAAAGACTGGGTGCGCGTGTCTTTATCAAGCCTGAAAATTTACAACGGGTTGGCGCATTTAAATTCCGCGGGGCCTATAATCGGTTATGTCAGTTATCGCCGCAGGAAAAGGCGCGCGGCGTTGTGGCGTTTTCCTCGGGCAACCATGCGCAGGGCGTTGCGGCGGCAGCAAAAATACTGGGATTTAAAGCGATTATAGTCATGCCATCCGATGCCCCGGTGATGAAACGGGACAACACGCTTTCATATGGCGCGAAAGTGGTTGAATATGATCGGGAAACAGAAAGCCGGGAGGAAATCGCGCAGGCAATAGCCGAAGAGCATGGGTCGGTTGTGGTGCCGGCATTCGAAGACTTTGATGTGATCTGCGGTCAGGGAACCACCGGGCTGGAGATCATCGAACAGGGCCGGGAAATGGCACTCTCGTTCGAGCAGTTTTTCTGCCCCGTTGGCGGCGGCGGGCTTATTTCGGGCTGCGCCACAGCCATAACCTCATTAAGCCCTGACACGGAAATTCATGGTATTGAGCCAGAGGGGTTTGATGATGTGAAACGTTCGCTTGAGGCGGGCGTGATCCAGAAAAATAGCCGCCATTCAGGATCAATCTGTGATGCCTTGCTGACACAGGCACCTGGCCCGATGACCCTGGCTATCATGCAGAAATATATAAAATCTGTCATGACTGTAACGGACGCTGAAGCGTTATACGCCATAAAATACGCCTGGGAGAACTTCAAACTTGTGGTGGAGCCGGGCGGTGCGGCGGCGCTTGCCGCTCTGCTGGCGGGAAAGAGGGACGTTAAGGGTAAAACCATCTGCATATTGCTCAGCGGCGGCAATGTTGATGCGGCAACATATTCGCGGGCACTAAATGAATAGGGCGGCTGAAATATATTTGGTCTATTGACAGATGTTGGTATATGTTAGCGACAAATTTTACAACAATAATTTTATTATGGGATATTATTATGAAAAAAACATTATCGATAATAGTTGGTTTGGCCCTTGTCCTGACCTTTATCGTTTATTACAAGACATCTGACATTCCGGTTAATATTGATGCGGATCGCCTGACGCAAAATATTAAAATTCTATCTGCCGATGATTTTGAGGGCCGCGCACCCGGTACAATTGGCGAGGAAAAAACCATTAATTTCCTGAAGCAGGAATTTGAGAAGCTGGGCCTGAAGCCGGGTAATGGCGACAGTTATTTTCAAGGTGCCGATATGGTCGAGGTGACCGCTTCCCCTGATGCTGTCATGACGATAGCCACGCAAGCCGGGGAGACAAAATTAAAATATGGCCCGGAGTTTATGGCCTCCACCAAACGCCTTGTTCCGGCCGTATCGGTGACGGACAGTGACATGGTCTTTGTTGGTTATGGGATTGTGGCGCCGGAGTATGGCTGGAATGATTATCAAAATTTAGATGTCACGGGGAAAACCGTTGTTATCCTGGTGAATGATCCCGGCTTTGCCACCCAGGATCCGGCATTATTCACCGGTAATGCCATGACCTATTATGGCCGCTGGACGTATAAGTATGAAGAAGCGGCCCGCCAAGGGGCAGCGGCGGCGATCATCATCCATGAAACAGCACCGGCCTCTTATCCATGGGAAGTGGTTGAAGGTAGCTGGGCCGGCCCGCAAGCTGGTTTGGAAAGCGCGGATGGAAATATGTCCCGGGTTGCCGTGGAAGCCTGGATTCCCGGCAATCAGATGGCCAGAATATTTACCGCTGCCGGCCTTGATTATCAAGCCCTAACGGCGCAGGCTGCGACCAGAGACTTCAAGGCACTTTCCCTAAAGGCAAATATGTCGGTGTCGTTGAGCAATAAAATTCGCCGGATCGTGTCCCATAATGTGCTGGCCATTTTGCCGGGAACGGATCGGGCCGATGAATATATCATTCATATGTCCCATTGGGATCATCTGGGCAAGGATACGTCCCTGGAAGGGGATCAGATATATAATGGGGCCGCTGATAATGCCAGCGGAACGGCCGGATTGATCGAATTGGCCAATGCTTATATTTCAGGGCGAGAAAAACCCCGTCGCTCGATTTTATTCTTGGCGGTCGCGGCTGAGGAGCAGGGGCTGCTCGGCTCGGCCTATTATGGCCGCAATCCGATTGCGCCGTTGAACAAGACAGTAGCGGCCATCAATATGGATGTATTGAATTATAGCGGTCAAACCCATGATGTGACCATTATTGGATACGGCAATTCCGCGCTGGATGATTATGTTGATCAGGCGGTGGCCGCGCAGAAACGCCGTGCCAATCCCGATCCAAAACCGGAAAGGGGAACTTTTTATCGCTCCGATCATTTCAGCCTGGCCAAGGAAGGTGTACCCGCCTTGTATTTTAGCAGCGGTGTCGACAGCGTCAAACATGGCCGGCAATGGATGCTGGATCAGATTGCAGATTATACCGCCAAACGCTATCATAAACCGGCCGATGAGTATGCTGAAAGCTGGGATTTGTCTGGTGCGGCGCAGGATTTGGAACTGATCTATAAGATTGGCCTGCAATTATCGCAAGAGGATAGCTTCCCCAATTGGCGCGATGGTAATGAATTTAAAGCCAAGCGCGATGCCATGATGACGGACTGATGCGCTTGCATGTTGCAGGCCGTCCGGCTCAGTTAAATTCTGCGGATGATGTTAAGAGCAGCTTTTATGTATCGCCCGAACAGGCGCGGGTGATCACGGTTCGATCGGATGTCTGGCGCCAGTTTGATTTTTTCTGGATGCTGCATATTATGGATTACGACAAGCGGGAGAATTTCAACAGCCTTCTGCTGATATTTGCTGCCAGCCTGGGCTTATTTGCCAGTTTAAGCGGCGTAATTATGATTTTTTATGCCTTCTCAGGCAAGGATTTTCGCTGGCTCAGAAGGTAATTTCCCTTCTCATTCGGTGGCACATTTGTGACATTGGGGCAGGGATGGATTTGAGGCAAGCCTTTCTGGCTCAATATCCTCGCCGCAACTGATGCAATAGCCGAATTCATCATCCTCAAGACGTTTGAGGGCCGCTGTGATACGGGCCAGTTCCCGCTGCCGGCGGCGGTTCACCTCCTGTGACATGGCCTGTTTTTGTATCGCATCCATGCGCGATAATCGCCCAACCATGCTCTGGTCCAATGTTACCGCCGACGTGTTTGTCTTGGTAAGAGTGATCAGTTTGATCAGTGCCTGTTTTTGGTCGAGCAGCTGTTGTTTGAATTTTTGTTGGGCCATTTTTTATTATTTTTGCCACCTTTTATTATTTTTGCCATTTTTTATTATTTTTGATAGGCGAAGATTTTTTCTTCATCAGACAGGGCCACCGCGCGAAAAGCCTTGACCAGAGGAATATCCAATTCGTCTGTCAAGCTCATCATCATAGCGATGGCCTGTTCTGCGGGCATGGCCGGTTTATAGGAACGTTTGTCGACCAATCCGGAAAACATATCCGCAATGGCGGCCATGCGGGCCAGGTCACTGACGTCGCTGCCTTTCAAACCATGGGGGTAGCCGGAACCATCCAGTTTTTCGTGATGATGGGCGGCAATATCGATCATGTTTTTATCCCAGTAATTTTTACTTAGAATATGACCACTGTCCCGGGCATGTTCTTTCATGATTTCCCATTCAGGGGGGGTTAGTTTTTCAGGTTTGTCCAAAATATGCAAAGGCGTTATGGATTTGCCGATGTCATGGAGCATACCGCCAACGGCCAATGTCTGCAAGTCTGTCTTATTTACCCCCAGCAACATGCCAAAAGACGTCAGATATCCGCAAACCATCATACTATGGCGGTAGGTATAGCTGTGATGTTGGCGAATGGCATTCATCCAGTCTGTCAGGCCGTCTGTTGCCGTGGCCTCAATGATCAGGTTGCAACTGTTTTTGACATCTTCTTGCGCGATATCTAATCCTGCGGCGGCATTTTTAAAGGTATCCTCCACTACTTTCAAACTGATTTTCAAGGCGGATTCCTGTGTCTTGGATAATTTTGACCAGGATTGCTCGACCACATTATTGATGAGGTCGCCCATAATTTCGATGAAGTTATTGTCCGGACAAGGATAGGCGACGTAATCTGTCGCTCCCAGAATATTGGCCTGAACAATCTCCCTTCTGCTGAATTCACGCAATAAAAAAAGCACTGGCACGTGCTCGCCGACGAGAAAAGCCATTTTTTCTTTTAACAGGCGCAGGGATTCCGGGTCAATGAGGTTGACCTGAACAATGATCAGCAGAGATTGCTGAAAATCTTGTGCGGATATGGAATTTATATCCACCAGCTTAATATCGTGGTAGCGTTTCACCAATTCAATAAATGACTTATCATGTATATTGTTATCGTGAACAATAGTGACACGCCGATTTTTTACCATTCTGCCAGTTATAACCTTTTTTAAATCAGCTATCTTCTGCTTTTAGCATTATGGTAAAATATTACGCATCTATAGTTGCAATTTAGTTAAGAAAAACTTGTGGGGGAATAGAGATATTTTATCGTCCAACTATCTGTATTATTGAGATAAGACAACATCGCGGAAAGATGTAACGAAAGAAGGATCCAGATGGTCGGTCATTTCCTGCATTTTTTCCAAGGCTTTTTCAGCGGTCATGGTGGGTTTGTAGGATCGTTTGTCGGTTAATCCGGAAAAGACATTGGCAATTGCTGCAATACGCACAATGTCACTGATCTCAGTCCCTTTAAGGCCATCGGGATAGCCGGAACCATCCAGATTTTCATGATGGTGGGCGGCAATATCAATCAGAACGTCATCCCAATTTTCCTTTGCCAGAATTTGGCGGCCATCGGCGGGGTGTTTTTTGATGGTTTCTCTCTCTTCGGGGGTGAGTTCGCTGCCTTTATCCAAAATATTCAAGGGGGTCATCGCTTTGCCAATATCATGCAGCATTCCGCCGACGGCGAGGGTTTGCAAGTCGGTTTTTTTGATGCCCAGCAACATGCCAAATGACATCAAGTAGCCGCAGACCATCATGCTGTGACGATAGGTATAATTATGATGCAGGCGAATGGCATTCATCCAGTCTGTCAGGCCGTCTTTCGCTGTGGCTTCGATAATCAGGTTACAGCTTTCTTTCACGTCCTCTTGTGATACTTCCAGTCCTTTAGAGGCATTGTTGAAGGTTTTTTCCACCACTTTCAGGCTTACCTTGAGGGCCTCTTCCTGCGTCTCGGATAATTTTGCCCAGGTTTTTTCAACCGTTTTATAAATCATATCTTCTATGATTTGCAGTAATTTGCTGTCCGGACAGGGATAGACGGTATAGTCTGTTGCGCCAAGGGTGTTGGCCTGTATGATTTCTCGCCGCGAGAATTCACGCAGCAAAAAAAGCGTGGGGATGTGACGGCGCCCAGGCATATCCATCAGCTCTTTAAGGGGTTCGATGGACTCTGGATCATTCAGGTTGACTTGAACAATAATCAATTCAGCTTGAAGCAGATCATCCGGGGAGGGTGCCTTAATATCAATCTGTCTGATGTGATGGCGACGTCTCAGCAGATCGATATAGGCTTTATTGATGATCGTGTTATCTTGAACAATTGTAATATGTATGTTGTTTGACATAAGTGATCTCTGGACTTAAATCTGTGCCGTAAAAAGTTGGCTTTTGATGCTGTATAAATACATATTAGGGATGTAATATTGTCTTTTGGTAAAGAAAATACCAATTTGTATCTATTAGGGTCAGGCCCCATTAATTTCATACAATTCTGTCACATGATAAGCTGAATTATATTTATCAAAATAATATAAAAATCATTCAATCAGGCGGGGCAGCATTTCTGCAAAGTTGCAGGGCCTGAAACGTATGTCCAGTTGATCTTTGAGGATGTTATCCCAGCCGTCTTTGCACGCCCCGTTCGAACCGGGCAGAGCAAACATATAGGTACCATTTGCCACCCCGCCGGTGGCCCGGCTTTGCAGGGTTGATGTGCCGATGATTTTATAGGATATCTGGCGGAATATTTCGCCGAAGCCCTCAATTTCCTTTTCATAAAGACTGTGGAAAACCTCAGGCGTTATATCCCGGCCCGTTAGGCCCGTACCGCCTGTGGAAATGATCACTTGAATATGCTCATCCTTGATCCATTCGGCGAGTTTGGCCGACAAGTCCTCTTTTTCATCCCGCACGATGGCCCGCGCCGCCAGATTATGCCCGGCGTCCGTCAAGCGATCGATCAATATTTGACCGGAGGTGTCATTATCCAATGTGCGGCTGTCCGAAATGGTCAGAACGGCGATATTCAAGGCTAAAAATTCAAGAGTTTCATCGAGCGGCATGATCTTGTCTTTTGTTATTATCTTTATCTTGGGAAATATACATGGGCCAAGCGCCCATGGCAATGGTATCGAGCGAACGTGCGGCCTGATTCATCCGCATGCGATAGATCCAGAGATTGCTGACAACATGCTCGATGTAATTGCGGGTTTCTCGTGCGGGAATCGATTCAATGAACAGCAGGGGATCGTCCTGAAAATTGGTTTTCCGCTCCCATTTACGCAGGTTGCCGGGGCCGGCATTATAAGCGGTCAGGGTTTTGAACAGATTGCCGCCGGCGAAATCCTTGCTCAGCATGTCTGAGACATATTGTTGGCCCAATGCCATATTGTAGCGCGGATCGTCCAGTTTGATCTTGCTGCCAAAGCGCAGTGATCTGTCGCGGGATATATAGCTTGCTGTGCGGGGCATGACCTGCATGATCCCCCGTGCGCCGGCATGACTTCTGGCCCAGCTGTTAAATTCTGATTCCTGCCGCATGATGGCAAATATCAACGCCCGGTCCAGTGTGAAACCGCCTTCAGGTTCCGTGTCCGGGATGGGATATAGCGTGCTGTCCAGTGCCGTCCTGCGCTTTTGTTCTTCGATCTTGCCAATTTTTAGTTGGGTGCTGGCCAGGCCCAGTCTTGCCGCCAGACCAAGCAGGGCTTCATGCCTGCTGCCACTTGTGCGCCGCCAGGTGTCGCTCAATTCCATATCGGCTAACATGACTTTATCAACCTGGCTTAAAGCAATGGCCCGTTGCACACTTCTCAGGTCTTTGATCAGGTCATAATGGTCGCTGGTAAAGGCGGGGGCATCCCAATTTATCGCGGGCAGCTGCCCCAATTGGCGGGCGGCGATCAGGCCGTAAAATGTCCGATGAAACCGTGCCGCCTTATGGAGCAAGGGGGCGACTTTTTCCGGATGCTGACAGACGAGATAAGCGCGGGCCGCCCAAAATGCCCCGGCGGAAATTGTCCAGTCACCGGCGATGGGTGAATGGGCCACTTTCTCGAAATGTCCGGCAGACTGGGCGCAGTCGCCCAGACGCCATGCGGCAAGGCCGGCCAGCCAATCTGGCTGGGATACCGTACCGCGGGAATTTTCTGCGGCAATTTTGCTCAGTGCCAATGCCTTGCTATCCTGATTATCGAAGAAATAGCCCCCGGCAATATCGCTGAGCAGCTTATTGAATTCATCTGAGGATAACAGATTACGCCGTTCAAAGGCCCATAATCTCTTTTCAGCGCGTTCGACCTTACCCCGGCGCAGATATCGTTTGATTCTTGTTTTTAGGCGGTGAATATCAACGCGGGCGGTTTTTTTATGTTGCGGCATGACCCGTGGTGAACTTGGGTCGATCATTTCCGGATTTATCGCGGCGGCCGCCGTATCCCCAGCCACGTTATCCACATCTGCCGCGGCGCGCTTTCTGGTCGGCTTGTCGGCCGGGAAATTCAACGTCAGGGCCGGAATGGGTTTATGTAGCTTTTGTCCATTGCCGCGATTTTTCTTTTTGGCCAGATCATAAATTCTCTTGGCCCCCGGATGATCCGGATATTTTAACATCCATCTGGCCAGTTCTTTGTAGTGGGATCGATAGGCGGTTGGATGCATGTAACGTTGGTACAGGATATGGCCCAGTAATAATTTATTGTCCAGTTGCTTGATCAACTGGTCGGCCTTTTTCCATTTGCCCTTTTCTTGTCGATCAAAAATACGTTGATATAATTTTACATCAGCGGTGCCGAGCAGATTAAAATTTGCTTTTGGTAAGGGGGGGATATCTTTTTCAATTTCGGGTTCCGCAGATAAATTATGGACGATAGATCCGCCATAAAGGGTTGCCGGCCAGAAGAGGAAAAAAACACATAAAAGAACTTTTTTAACAAGAGGCGTCAGAATCATACGGATTGTTCCTCAAGTTTGGCTTTGATTTCGAGCAGGTCCCGCCAGGCATCGCCCTTGGCTTTGGGCTGTTTCAAAAGATAGGCCGGATGAAATAACGCGCGCACAGGTATGACATCGCTGCCGAGATCATAGGTCAGCCATTTACCGCGCAGGCGTGCAATCCCCAGATTAGATTTCAGCAGGCAATTGGCTGCTATGCCGCCCAGCAGAATAATTATCTTGGGATTAAATAGGGCCATATGGCGTTTGATAAAAGGCAGGCAGATGGCGATTTCTTCCGCTGTCGGGATGCGGTTTCCGAGCGGGCGCCAAGGCAATATATTGGTCAGGTAAAAATCATTTTCCCGCTCAAGGCCAATGGCCTTGAACATGCGGTCGAGCATCTGTCCGCTCTCTCCTGCGAAAGCTTTGCCTTGCCGGTCTTCTTCAACGCCCGGGGCTTCGCCAATCAGCATGATCCCGCTGTCAGGATTGCCGTCAGAGAAGACGGTCGTAGCGGCGGTTTTTTTCAGACTACAGCCGTTGAACCCCTCGATAGCCTCTTTAAGTGCTGTTAAACTGTCGCAGGACGCGGCCAATTCTTCGGCTTGGCGGGCAATCTCCTCAACAGAAACCATGGGGGTCGCTGCCCGAAGCTGGGGCAACTGTTGAGACTTTGCCGGCAAGGGTTTTTGAGTCGGCTGCTCTGATAGCGTGAACCAGTCCAGCGGTGTCTCATCTATGGTTTCATCAACACCAGACTCCACATACCATTGCAGCAGGGACAAGATGTCTCTTGTTGCCATATTTTCGGGTCGATTTTCTTGCGTTATTTCCATTATTTCCATTATTTTTATGGGGGAGGGGCTATATTACGCGAAACTCATTATTTTTTTGTTACCAAATGTGGGTATATTATGCATTTCAGGTTCAAGGATGCAATGACGAAGGTTATAATCTGTATTTTGGGCGAAAATAAGCGATGAGTAAAAAATATTATAGGGTCGACATCAAAGCGCAACGGCGATATGGTTCGGCGAAATTTTATAGCATGGTTTAAATTTTGTAACATGGTTTCCTGTGACAAGCGACGTAGTGGATGTGTATATGACGGTCAAGGCAGAAGACTTTCCCTTGAAAGAAGCCAGAGCATTGGTTAAAGACCTGATGGTCCCCAATCAGGCCATTTATTGGGTTGATTTTTTATGCGTGATATCCATCGGGGCGTTGGCCTTTGCAGGCGCGGTAATCTATGACAGCTTTAGCCCGATGGGTATCGGTGCTTATTTGGTCGCTGTGCTCGCACTTTATCGCGCGGTGATTTTCATTCATGAGATTGTTCATTTTAAGAAAGGTTCCATGACGGCATTCAAAATCGTCTGGAATATGGCCTGCGGTTTTATGGTTATGGTGCCGATGTTCATGTATCAGGGCGTCCATAATGACCATCATAAAAGAGATATTTATGGCACCAGACTGGACGGTGAATATCTGCCCTTTGGCGCACAAAATCCGTGGAAGAATGTCTGGTATGTGATGTCATCTATTTTTCTGCCGGCCCTGATTATCCTGCGGTATCTTTTTCTGACTCCGCTTGGATGGCTGTTGCCGCCGTTGGGTCGATTGTTATGGCAGCGGGCTTCTTCCCTGACCATTGATATGGAATATCGCCGCCCACCGCCGACCGAACGGGATGGTAAATACTGGCGGCTTCAGGAATTTTGCGCCTTCTTCTATGGCTGGTCGGCCGTTGCTTTATGGTATTTTGGGCTGTTGCCGGTTAAATTTTTTGCGGTTTGGTATGCGGTGGTTTTTATGGTGCTGTTTATGAATAGTATTCGCACGCTGGGCGCCCATGCGTACCGTAACCCGGGCGATCAGAAAATGACGGTCGCCGAACAATTTCTCGATTCTGTCGATGTGCCAGGCGGTTTCCTGTCCGCATTATGGGCGCCGGTGGGCCTGCGCTATCATGCCACCCATCATCTGTTCCCCAATATGCCTTATCATTCTCTTGGCACAGCCTATCGGCGGCTTAAAGTGGAACTGCCGGACAGTCATCTTTATCTTCAAGCCTCGCGCCCAACGCTGTTTCATGCCATGAACAGCCTGTGGCAAGATGCGGCTAACAGCCAGAAAAAGGACGAAAGCCGCGCCTCTTGACTTTCACATGCTTCATTCCTGTCATGATCTTTTACGTATTTCTGTTATTTTTTCTATATGTTATCTCATAAGGATAAGAAATGATCCCAAAATGAACAAACGTATGTTTGAAATTATCAAAATATAGGGTATACTTTTTCTTTAGCCGGAGGGCAGGTGTTTCCCGGCTAGTTTCAGGGCTAGTTTCAGGGCTAGTTTCAGGGCTAGTTTCAGGGCTAGTTTCAGGGCTAGTTTCAGGGCTAGTTTCAGGGCTAGTTTCA
>Ga0316204_10005241_pt1 | contig 21780 bp, 20 predicted proteins | sample 6monrhotite_MG_2_FD_205661 | JGI IMG/M metagenome (GOLD analysis project Ga0316204, IMG submission 205661) | Microbial mat bacterial communities from mineral coupon in-situ incubated in ocean water Damariscotta River, Maine, United States -... | ecosystem: Environmental > Aquatic > Marine >... | reverse complement strand
ACCGTTTTAGTTATGAAGCACTGAATGGTGATGACCGTTTAACCGTGCCGATGATCAAGCAGGACGGTTACTGGCAGGAGACCGACTGGTCGACAGCGCTTGAAGCTGCAGTGAAAGGTATTCAGGCAGCATCTGCTGGCAAAATTGGCACGCTGGTTTCACCGAGCGCAACCATTGAAGAGATGTACCTGCTGCAAAAACTGGTACGCGGATTGGGTAGCTCGAATATTGATCATCGTCTACATCAGGTTGATTTTTCCGCACAGGAAAATGATCCGGCGCTGCCGTGGTTAGGCGAAGCGATTGGTTCGCTTGATAATACGAATGCCGCACTGCTGATTGGTTCATACCTGAGAAAAGAGCAGCCGATTATTAACCATCGTCTGCGTACTGCGGCTCGTCGTGGTGCTGATGTGATGGTTGTGAATCCGGTGGATTATGAATTCAATTATTCACTGAAAGAAAAAGTGATTGCATCACTAGCGGGTATGGAACATGCACTGGCAGCGATTGCTAAAGCGGCTATTGCGCTCTCTGGAAAAGATGCACCGAAAGATCTGACCGCACTAATAGCATCTGTAACGGTAGAAGCGCCACATAAAAATATTGCTGAAACATTGAGTGCAGGTAAACAGAGCACAGTATTACTGGGCACGTTATCGACACTGCATCCTGCTTACTCAACACTACGTGCATTGGCATCAGTGATTGCAGAGCACACCGGTGCTTCATTAGGTTATTTAACTGCCGGTGCTAACAGCGCAGGTGCCGTGATTGCAGGTGCTCAGCCACACCGCGGTGTCGCGGCTAAAGCAGAATCTACCGCTGGTTTGAATGCAGTGACAATGATGGATCAGCCACTCGATGCGTATATTTTGCACGGTGTTGAACCCGAATTAGATTGCGCCAATGCAGCAAGTAGTCTTAACGCATTAAAGAGTAGTTTTGTGGTTTCACTAACGCCGTTTGTTAGTGATGCAATGAAGGGCTATGCAGATGTATTACTGCCCGTAAGCGCGCATACTGAAACCTCTGGAACCTTTGTTAATATTGAAGGGAACTGGCAGAGTTTTACCGGTTCAGTTGCACCTAAAGGTGAGGCACGTCCTGCCTGGAAGGTACTGCGTGTCTTTGGCAATCTGTTTAAACAGTCTGGATTTGAGTATATCTCGTCCGACGAAATACGCGATGAACTTGCATCTGCTGCGGCAGCGCTTAAGCCATCAAATGAGATGAGCTGGCGTTGTCCGCAAAAATTATCAGCATTAGAAACGGGCGTGACACGTATCGCGGATCTGCCTGGCTATTCAGCGGATAGCATTGTCAGACGCGCGGCGTCATTACAGTCGGCTGATGATCGTTCTGTTGCAACCGCCTATCTTTCAGCTGAAACAGCTGCAGATAACGGCTTGCAAGATGCGGCGGCGGTGAGTGTTACGCAAAGTGGTGTCACAGTAACGGTGCCACTATCGATCGACAAACGCGTGGCAAAAGGGTGTCTGCTGTTGGCAACAGGGCTGGGTGAGACTGCTGGCATGGACCTGGGAAATATAACAATCGATTTGGCACAAGCCGAACTAGACAAGGTAGGGAGCTGAGTAGAGCCATATGATTGAGCTACTACTATCAATCTGGAATCTGGTGCCTGAAGCGCTACAGACTCTATTGATTATTATTTTGAAGATCGTTGTGATTGCAGTGCCAATCATGTTGTCGGTTGCCTATATCACGCTGGCTGAACGTAAGGTCATCGGCTACATACAGGTACGTATCGGGCCTAATCGAGTTGGACCTCGTGGTTTGCTACAGCCAATTGCCGATGGTCTAAAGCTGGTCATGAAAGAGATCATTATTCCAACCAATGCGAATCGCTTTTTGTTTGTGATTGCACCACTGCTTGCTCTTGCACCTGCATTGGCTTGTTGGGCTGTCATCCCATTTGCAGATGGCTGGGTACTGGCCGATATCGATGCGGGCCTGCTTTATGTCCTGGCGCTAAGCTCGATGGGGGTTTACGGCTTAATCATTGCGGGTTGGGCATCGAACTCTAAATATGCATTCCTGGGTTCGATTCGTTCTGCGGCTCAGATGGTCTCATATGAGATTGCGATGGGCTTTGCACTCGTCGGTGTATTGATGGCCGCAGGCAGCATGAATCTGAGTGCGATTGTCGAGTCACAATCCGGTAGTTTTCTGCACTGGTTCTGGTTGCCACTGTTGCCACTGTTTTTAGTCTATTTTATCGCGGGCCTGGCTGAGACTAACCGTGCGCCATTTGATGTCGCGGAAGGTGAGTCTGAGATTGTCGCGGGTTTCCATGTCGAATACTCAGGTATGGCATTTGCGCTGTTCTTCCTGGCTGAATACGCCAATATGATTCTGATCTCGATTTTGACCGCAATTATGTTTATGGGTGGCTGGCTGTCACCATTCCAGGGTATTCCTGGGCTGGAAGATCTGTTTGCCTTTGTGCCTGGTATTGTCTGGATTCTGGCGAAGACTTCTTTCCTGCTGTTTCTGTTTTTATGGTTCCGCGCGACTTTTCCACGTTATCGTTATGATCAGGTGATGCGTCTGGGCTGGAAGGTCTTTATCCCGATTACCATTTTCTGGATTCTGGTGGTTGGTGTTGGCGTGATGGCAGAAATCGGACCATGGTTTGATTAAGGATAGTATGAGATGAGTAAGGTCCAATATTATTTAAAAAGTTTTCTGCTATGGGAGTTACTCCTTGGGCTTAAACTGACGGGTAAATACTTCTTTAAAACGAAGATCACCGTACAGTACCCTGAAGAGAAGACACCGCAGTCGAATCGTTTTCGTGGTCTTCACGCACTGCGTCGTTACCCAAACGGTGAAGAGCGCTGCATTGCCTGTAAATTATGTGAAGCAGTTTGTCCTGCGTTAGCGATAACGATTGATGCTGAACCAAGAGATGATGGTTCGCGTCGTACCACGCGTTATGATATTGATCTTTTCAAATGTGTTTACTGTGGTTTTTGTGAAGAGGCGTGCCCGGTGGATGCGATTGTAGAGACCCGTGTTTTTGAGTACGCCTTTGAAACACGTGACGAAAGTATCATGACTAAAGAGAAACTATTGGCGCATGGCGATGTGCATGAGAAGCAGATTGCTGCTGATCGTGCGCAAGATGCTAAATTCCGTTAACAGAATGGCAGAATGATGAGTATAGAGCCGATCCTATTTTATATTTTTTCGACAATCCTGGTGATAGCATCAGCGGCTGTCGTTACTGTGCGCAATCCAGTCTATGCAGCGCTGTGTCTGGTATTAGCCTTTTTTACCTGCGCTGCCGTATGGTTGATGCTTGAGGCAGAATTTCTCGCCCTGGTATTAATTCTGGTCTATGTCGGGGCGGTGATGGTGCTGTTCCTGTTTGTCATCATGATGCTGGATATCAATCTGACTCGTTCAAAAGAAGGTTTCATCAAATACCTGCCCGCAGGTGGTTTTGTTGCATTGCTGATTTTGATTGAGATGTGTGTGGTACTTGGCCCAGAAAATTTCGGTATCGAAATGACCGGTGAGCCACTTAAACACGCGGCTGACTACAGCAATACCAAAGAATTAGGCGCTACCTTATATACACAATACGCATACCCATTTGAAATTGCGGGCGCACTACTGTTACTCGCGATCGTTGCTGCGATTGCATTAACAATGCGCCGCCGTCCAGATAGTAAGTACCAGGACCCCGCGATGCAGGTGGCAGTTAAACGTGATGATCGTGTACGTTTGGTGAAAATGGCAGCGGAGAAGAAGCAATGATTGAACTCTCTGATTTCCTGATCCTGGGTGCAATCCTGTTTTGCATCAGCCTGGCGGGTATTTTTCTTAACCGTAAAAATATCATTATTATTTTGATGGCGATCGAGTTGATGCTACTCGCCGTCAACATGAATTTTGTTGCGTTCTCACACTATCTAGGCAATGTAGATGGTCAGATCTTTGTATTCTTTATTCTGACCGTGGCAGCAGCAGAGGCTGCGATTGGCCTGGCAATTTTGATACTACTATTCCGTACCAAGCGAACGATTAATGTCGATCAGCTTGATTCGTTGAAGCACTAAATATATCTGGGGTAGGAACTGAACGGATGAAAGGCATTTACCTTACAATTGCATTGGCACCGATGATTGGTGCCGTCATTGCCGGTTTCTTCGGAAGCCGCATTGGACGTACAGCTACGCACCTGGCAACGACAGCGGGTGTGGCTGTGTCGTTTGTCTGCTCATTAATAGTATTCAAATACATCGTGCTAGATGGCAATCCGACATTTAATGGTTCTATTTACACGTGGCTGGTGAGTGATGGTATTCGTTTTGAAATCGGTTTTTTGATCGATGAACTAACCACGTTGATGATGATGGTGGTGACGTTCGTTTCATTGATGGTGCATATCTACACCATCGGCTACATGAAAGATGATCCGGGCTACCAGCGTTTCTTCTGCTACATTTCACTCTTTACCTTTTCTATGTTGATGCTGGTGATGTCTAACAACTTCCTGCAGCTGTTTTTTGGCTGGGAAGCGGTAGGTCTGGTCTCTTATCTATTGATTGGTTTCTGGCACACACGTGAAACGGCGATCTACGCCAACTTAAAAGCGTTTCTGGTAAACCGTGTGGGTGATTTTGGTTTCCTACTGGGTATTGCGGCGGTTGCAATGTATTTCAACAGCCTCGACTATGCCGATGTGTTTGCAGCGGCACCGATGATGTCTGATGTCACCATTCAAATCATCCCTGGGCATGACTGGTCGCTACTGACTGTGATCTGTATTTTGCTGTTTATCGGTGCCATGGGTAAATCGGCACAAGTACCGCTTCATGTCTGGTTGCCTGATTCGATGGAAGGCCCAACACCGATTTCAGCTCTGATTCATGCTGCGACGATGGTAACTGCGGGTATCTTTCTGGTGGCTAGAATGTCTCCGATGTATGAGTTGTCTGAAGTTGCGTTGAGTTTTGTACTAATTATTGGTGCGGTAACTGCGCTCTCTATGGGAGTGCTGGGGTTGATCCAAAACGACATCAAACGCGTTGTTGCTTACTCAACGCTTTCTCAGCTGGGTTACATGACGGTTGCGCTGGGTGCATCAGCCTACGCGGCGGGTGTGTTCCATCTGATGACCCACGCATTCTTTAAAGCGCTACTATTCCTCGCGGCGGGTTCGGTGATCATTGCGATGCATCATGAACAGGATATCCGCAAGATGGGTGGCTTGAAGAAATACATGCCAATTACCTACTGGACGGCATTGATCGGTTCGCTGGCATTAATTGGTTTTCCAGGCACCTCTGGCTTTTTCTCAAAAGATGCCATTATAGAAGCGGTACACGCATCAACAATACCGGGTGCGGGCTTTGCTTACACGGCGGTACTGATCGGTGTCTTTATTACAGCACTCTACACCTTCCGTATGTTCTTCCTGGTTTTCCATGGTAAAGAGCGCATGGATGAGCATACCCGCGAACACCTCAAGGAATCACCCTGGGTTGTGACCGTACCATTAGTACTATTAGCGATCCCAAGTTTGATGATCGGCTACGTGACCATCGACAACATGCTGTTTGGTGACTACTTTGGTGACTCAATTGTGGTGCATGAATCACGTGATGTTCTTGCGCAAATTGGGGCGAGCTTTACCAGTGCCGGTGCATTTATGGTTCATGGCCTAATCACGCCAGCCTTCTGGTTTGCGATGGCTGGCTTAGGTACCGCATGGTTTGTCTATATGCGTCGACCTGACCTAGCTGATTTCGCTAAGCAGCAGTGCCTTCCGCTGTTTAAGTTGCTTGATCGTAACTATGGTTGTGATGAGTTTAACGACAAGGTTTTTGCAGCGGGAAGCCGGAAAGTAGGGCGTATACTTTCCGAGACGGGCGATGCCAAGTTGATTGATGGCTATATGGTGAATGGTAGTGCGAACGCTGTTGGCTGGCTGGCAAGCGTTGCTCGTTATACACAAACCGGTTATCTCTACCACTATGCCTTTGCGATGATTCTTGGCTTAGTGGGACTCTTAACCTTGTTCGTAATGGTTTAATAAAATAATGATAATGCAAATATCGGGGGATATTCGGTTTGCCACTGCTTAGTCTTGTAATCTGGTTACCCATTTTGGGTGGACTAGCGGTGCTTGCCGCAAGTCGACACACATCTGATGCCAACGTCCGTTGGATGGCATTAGCTGTTTCGGCTGTCACATTTTTGGTATCACTACCGCTCTTTTTTAGTTTTGATAACAGCACGCATGAGATGCAGTTTGTCGAAATGGCGGCATGGATACCGACATTAAATATCAACTATCATCTCGGGGTTGATGGCATCTCAATGCCCCTGATTCTACTGACGGCGTTTTCAACGATATTCGTTGTGGTTGCCGGTTGGGAAGTGATCAAAGATCGTGTTGCACAGTACATGGCGGCCTTCCTTATCATGGAAGGGATGATGATCGGTGTCTTTGCTGCACTCGACTCAGTGCTGTTTTACATCTTCTGGGAAGCGATGCTGATACCGATGTTTATCGTGATTGGTATCTGGGGTGGTCCGCGTCGTGTTTATGCAACCATTAAGTTCTTCCTGTATACCTTCTTTGGTTCGGTCTTTCTTCTGGTTGCATTGATCTACCTCTATTTTCAGGCAGACAAGAGTTTCGCCATCCTTGACTTTCATACGCTTAAAATTGGCATGGAGGCACAGATACTCATATTCCTCGCATTTCTGATCGCCTTTGCGGTGAAGGTACCGATGTGGCCGGTTCACACCTGGTTACCGGATGCGCACGTAGAAGCGCCTACCGGTGGTTCTGTGATCCTGGCAGCGATCATGTTGAAGCTTGGTGCGTACGGCTTTGTGCGCTTCATTATGCCGATCGTGCCGGATGCAAGTTTTGAACTGGATTGGTTGATCATTCTGATGTCGCTGGTTGCGATTGTGTACATCGCATTCGTCGCGCTAGTTCAGGAAGATATGAAGAAGCTTATCGCCTATTCGTCGATTGCTCACATGGGTTTTGTCACCTTAGGTTTCTTTATGGTCTTTACCATCTTCGAAAAGAGTGGCTCGATTCAGGGTGCTGCGCTGGGTGTAGAAGGTGCGTTAATTCAGATGATCTCGCATGGCTTTATCTCGGGTGCGATGTTCCTCTGTGTTGGTGTGATGTATGACCGCATGCATAGCCGTAACATCAGTGACTACGGTGGTGTTACCAATACCATGCCGGTGTTTGCTGCATTTATGCTTTTCTTTGCGATGGCCAATGCCGGCCTGCCGGGCACCTCTGGTTTTGTTGGCGAGTTCATGGTGATTCTGAGCGCATTCCAGGCTAACTTCTGGTACGCATTTTTAGCGGCTACTACCCTGATTTTTGGCGCGGCTTACACCTTATGGATGGTTAAGCGGGTGCTGTTTGGCGAAATTAAAAATGACAAGGTTGCGCAGCTAACAGATTTGAATGCGCGTGAAACCGCCATGCTTGGAACACTTGCCGCTGCGGTATTGATTCTGGGTCTGTGGCCAGCGCCACTTATTGATGTCATGCATGCGACGGTAAACAACTTGCTAGAGCATGTTGTTGTATCAAAGCTTTAGTGCATGACGTATTTGTTGCGATCTGATAACGAACATTAGACGATAGAGAATGATGGCTTTCGAAATCCCAAATTTTACTCCGGCGTTGCCAGAGATCTTTGTACTTACCATGATATGTATTGTCCTGGTTGTTGATCTCTTTTTGACAGACAAAAACCGCTCAATTACCTATTTGCTGTCACAGGCGACATTGCTTGGTGCGGCGATACTGACCGTTGTTGTGCAGAGTGCGGTACCTGAGTTCACATTCAGTGGCATGTTTGTCAACGATAGTATGGGCACGGTACTTAAGCTCTTTATCTATCTCAGTACTGCGGTTGTGTTTATCTATTCGCGCGATTACTTGATCGAGCGTGACCTATTCAAGGGTGAGTTCTTTGTCCTCGCGCTGTTTGCCGTGCTTGGTATGATGATCATGGTCTCAGCCAATAATCTGCTGACGATCTACCTTGGCCTTGAAGTCCTTTCTCTAGCGATGTATGCGTTGGTGGCCTTGAACAGGGATTCTTCTGTTTCTTCAGAAGCCGCGATGAAATACTTCGTTCTGGGTGCGATCGCCTCAGGTATGCTGCTATACGGTATGTCGATGCTTTACGGTGCAACGGGATCGCTTGATCATACTGAAATTGCATCATTCGTTTCCCAGGGTTCCACTGATGATATCGTGCTGAAATTTGCATTGGTCTTCATTGTCATCGGCCTTGCATTCAAACTGGGTGCGGTGCCATTTCATATGTGGGTACCAGATGTTTATCATGGTGCGCCGACTGCCATTACACTGTTCATCAGTACCGCGCCAAAGATCGCTGCGTTTGCGATGTTGATGCGCTTGTTGGTAGAAGGGCTGGGTGGTCTTCTGGTTCACTGGCAAGATATGTTGATCATTATTGCGGTGCTATCAATCATTGCCGGTAATGTGATCGCGATTGCACAGACAAACCTTAAACGCATGTTGGCATACTCAACCATCTCTCATGTTGGCTTTCTGATGTTAGGTATTATTGCGGGTACCAGCGAAGGTTATTCTGCTGCTATGTTTTATGTCATCGTCTATGCGCTGATGTCACTAGCCGCTTTCGGCATGATTATTCTGTTAAGCCGTAATGGTTTTGAGGCTGACACACTAGAAGACTTCAAGGGGCTAAACCAACGTAGTCCATGGTTTGCCTTTATGATGTTGATCACGCTCTTCTCAATGGCGGGTGTTCCACCAACGGTTGGTTTCTACGCCAAGCTTGCGGTGTTAAGTGCTGTAGTCGAGATCGGCCTGGTATGGCTGGCGGTCGTTGCGGTTGTTTTCTCTGTGATTGGTGCCTTCTACTATTTGCGTGTTATCAAGTTTATGTATTTTGATAAGGCGGTTGATTCAACACCGATCACCAGTGCATACGATATGCGCGCTGTAATGAGTGCCAATGGTCTCATTATCCTGTTACTCGGTATCTATCCAACAGGCCTGATTGCACTATGTGCATCGGTGATGCCTTAATCGATCGTTAATTCTCGTTATCACGAGCCTGTTCCTGGCAGGTGATAGCGAGTTAGTAACCACAATCAAGTTAAGTTTTTCTGGTTATTCTGGTACTGTGGTGCACTGTGTTTTCGCTGAGTGACTTAGATAGATGCGTATTTTAATTAGCAATGACGATGGCTACCAGTCAGCTGGTATCAGTCATCTCAATCGAGCCCTGGCGGGCATGGCTGAAACCACAGTGGTTGCGCCGGATCGTGACCGCAGTGGTGCAAGTAACTCGCTTACCCTTGACCAGCCACTACGTGTGACACGCGCTGACAATGGTTTCTATTCTATCAATGGTACGCCCACCGACTGCGTTCATCTCGCCATCACTGGCTTACTTGAAGTAGAGCCAGATATGGTGGTCTCCGGGATTAATAACGGGGCCAACCTTGGCGATGATGTGCTCTACTCCGGTACGGTTGCGGCGGCAATGGAAGGGCGCTTTCTTGGGCTGCCAACCATCGCGATTTCACTGACCAGGCATAACCCGACTCATTTTGAAACAGCTGCAGAGGTTGCCAAAAAACTCGTCGTGCAACTGCGCGATGAGCCGTTAGATAGCAATACTATCCTCAATGTTAATGTGCCGGATATTCCATTTGATGCACTGAGTGGTTTTCAGGTGACGCGCCTGGGTCATCGTCATAAGGCAGAGCCTGTTATCAAAGAGCAAGATCCGCGTGGACGCGATATTTACTGGATTGGCCCCGCAGGTGCCGAACAAGATGCGGGCCCCGGTACCGATTTTTATGCGATTAATGATGGCTATGTTTCAATTACACCGCTACAGGTTGATCTTACAAACCATCGTGCATTAGGTGCTTTAAGTGATTGGGTAAACAGGATTGAACAGTAGTATGTCACGACACCAGGGTATTGGAATGACTTCACAACGTACACGCGATCGTTTGATATCGCGCCTGGAGAGTGAAGGTGTCAAAAGCGTAGAGGTGTTGGATGCGATGCGTGCAACACCGCGTCATATCTTTGTCGACGAAGCGTTGGCAAGCCGAGCCTATGAAGATACTGCGCTTCCGATCGGTTACAGCCAAACCATCTCACAGCCCTATATTGTCGCGCGCATGACCGAGACCCTGTTGCAGAGTGGGCCGTTGAACAAAGTATTGGAAATAGGCACCGGATCTGGTTATCAAACCGCGATACTTTCGTTGTTAGTTAAGGAGGTCTATAGCGTAGAACGCATTGAGCCACTATTAAAACAAGCCCGCGCGCGTTTTCAGGAATTAAAGTTACGCAATATACGTCTTCAATTTGACGATGGCGCATTAGGCTGGCCAGAGTATGGTCCATACGACGGTATCATCGCCACAGCCGCACCCGTAGAAGTGCCGATGCCGTTATTAGAGCAGCTAACATTAGGTGGTCGTCTTATTATCCCGATAGGTAAGCAAGGGACACAAAAGTTGATGCTCTATACGCGAACCCATGAAGGTGTCGAAGAGGAGTTCATCGAACAGGTGAGTTTTGTCCCAATGTTGAGTGGTCAGAAAAAGTAGTCATCACATTATGAAGATGTTTAGTTATCTATATAATATAGTGATGCAATGGGCAGCTCACCCCAGGGCGCCTTACTATCTTTCAGCTTTAAGCTTTGCCGAGTCATCTTTTTTTCCAATCCCACCCGATGCGATGTTGGCACCGATGGTACTGGCGAAACGCTCAAAAGCCTGGTTTTATGCATCGATCACAACGATTGCCTCCGCGCTCGGTGGTGTCTTTGGTTACCTGATTGGTTATTTCGCTTTTGATGCAGTCGCACCGTTTATACAAGAGACTCATTATTGGGCTCATTATGAGACAGCGACGGAATGGTTTGCAGAGTGGGGTGTCTGGGTTGTGTTTATCGCAGGCTTTTCGCCGATTCCGTATAAGGTGTTTACGCTCTCGGCAGGTGCGGTATCGATGGCATTTTTGCCATTTCTTATCTGCTCGATCGTGGGTCGTGGGTTACGTTTCTTTCTCGTTGCAGGCCTGATGTATTGGGGCGGTGAGAAAATGGAAAAGGCACTGCGCATCTATGTTGATCGTATCGGTTGGGCGGTGATTATCCTGGCGATCGTTGCTTATGTCGTTACTCAGTTTTTATGATAGGCATTGTAATAGACTGATCACTTATGGAATGGTGCGCCATTCCAGGAAAACAGGATTTCAGGTTATGACAACTATCAGTCACGATGTTACGTCTTAGCTATGAGGGATTTTTTGAGAGCTTCATTTTTAGTTTGCCTGGTGCTTTTCATTTCAGGTTGTGGCTCGCTGGTGCATTACAAGGTAAAGGAGGGTGATACCCTATACTCTATCGGTTGGCGCTACGGTCAAGATGCAAATGAAATTGCTGAATGGAATCAGTTAAAAACACCTTACGTGATTCATCAAGGTCAAATACTTAGGATTGCTCCGCCAGCCAGTTTTCCTGATACACCATTGTTCAAACCCCTTAAGCCTGAGATTAGTCGCGCTCAACGGCAAGAGCGGGTGGCGATATCCTCGCCGCAAAAACCATTAACTAACGTCACTTCAGGGCCCGTTAGCTGGGGCTGGCCTGCCGGTGGAAAATTGATTAGCACCTTCTCGGTTAAGAAGATCGATCGTAAAGGGATTAATATAGCCGGTAAGAAGGGGGCGCCGATTCGAGCCGCTGCACTGGGTAAGGTTGTTTATAGCGGGAGTGGCCTAAGTAGTTATGGCAATCTTCTGATCATCAAGCATAACGAGCATTATCTTAGTGCTTATGCGCACAATGACAAGCTGCTCGTGAAAGAGGGTGAGTCGGTTACCAAAGGGCAGCGGGTTGCAACAATGGGTGCTACGGGTAGTGATAAAGTGATGTTGCACTTTGAAGTGCGCTATAAAGGTAAGCCAGTTGATCCGCAGCGACATTTGCCTAAGCGGTAGCGCTATTTTTATTCTCGGCGCACTACCTGGAAAACTATGCGAATAGCTTTCCAGGTAGTGCGGTAGCAGTAAGGTTAGTGACGGTGAAACAATCGGTCTACTGGTGTTCTTGATTTACCCACTTCAGTAGGATTTACGCATTCCAGTAGGGGTTTTGTTATTAGCACGCAAAGCTAATATCAATGCATCCCATGTAGTTTGTGTTTGTCTGCCGAACTTGCTTTATGGTTAAGGTTTAGCAAGATATTGGCAAGTTCACGCTCATTTTCAGACGCTTTGGCATCGTTCACTATTTTTTGAAGTTTGGATTTGTCAGCGCCACTGACAGAATGGTCTAGATTGATCATTGCCTGTGCGATGGTACGTGAATGTGCAGAGGCGTGGCTGTTATCAACAATAGACTTTAGTTGTTGTTTTTCGCTACTGCCAGGGTGATGATTAAGTTCAGCCAGGATTGTGGCCATGGTTTTGATATCGCCATGCCCTTTACTGGCAATCGCGCTGAGGCTTGCAAAGGTCATCAGAAAAGCTAAGGATAAGCCAAGTATTTTCGCCATGATTGAGTCCCCTTTTGAGTGAATACGATTGGTAGTTGAGCCCTAACTATAGCGCTTGAATCTTGCTTTGGGAATGTGTTTATATCCCTTCAATTGGTGCAACTAATGTAAATGGTTTACGCAGGTACCGTTAGAAAAGCTCAACATCAGAACTGCCTTTTGCTTCTTCTAACTTAACCGCTTCTTTTAATACCTCATCAACAGATTTACCAGCAAGAATGGCCTCAAACATTCGTTGATCTGCATCGAGCGTGTATTTTGATTTGATCATTTTCTGCAGTGCGCTCCATTCATAGGGGCTATAAACGCGGCTTGAATCAGAGACGATTGCTGAAAGCGATTTGAGGATGACAGCAATGTGGCTCAGGCGCTGCGTGAATTTGTCATAAAACTGGAAGGCGATAATGGCAGATTGCACTTTCTCATCGACGGCCTGGCAGTTGTTTAGAATAGTGTTACGTGTTTCGCCTTCGGGCAGATCCTGGGCCGCCATGTTAATGACTTGCGCGTTGCCGACCATTGAGGTGAACCATTCGGTTAGCGTGTCTACGGAGTCATTACCATCTTTCATTGCATATTCAATGCGGGCAACGGACAGCGTCAGCATCGCTACGGTTTCGCGAATCTGGCTCCAGTCGAGGTCAGGTGCATGTGATGTCGAAAGTGTGTTGGCTGATTCTTCTGTCATGGGAGATCCTTTTCCACTAATGAGTTAACGTATCAATATCCCTATCGGCACCAGTTTAAATCGCATAAGGGGAGAGTAGCCGTCAAGTGCGCCTTTATACTCGATTTTTCCCACATCGATTGATTTGATCCGCTATAATCGAGTGCTTTATGCTGTGGTTCAGCGGCCTCCGTCGTGTTAAAGATATTCGGTGGCGATGGTGTTTATAGTGAATATGTTTGGTAATTCTAGCTTTGTAGGATGATGTTATGAGTGATGCTGCGTTGGGAATTGATTTTACACTGGGCTATTACAGCAGTGACCGAAAAACCGGTAAGGTTTGTGTGGTTAAGCGACGTAATGGTGAGGTGACAATTAACTGTCTTGGGGTAGAGGCTGAAAGCGGCCTTGAAAAGGCGTTGAAGCCGATTTTTGTCGGTTTGACGGAAGAGCATCGTTTTATTTTGCTTGATCCGGAAACAAAATCGATCCGTATTCAGACCAATTTTCCGGTTGATGCCTTTCCTGCACACATCTACAGTGACCCAAATGCCAACTGCGACTGGTTTATGAACGATGGCGATAAAGAGACCGGGAATGATACGGTTAATTGCGGTAACCACGGTTCGTCGGTCACCGTCATTGAAAATACGGCCAGCGCCTCTGCGAAACATCTTGCCACCATCTGTGTTGGGCGCGGTCATCATCAGGCGAATTTTGCGTACCCTTCAGAGCAGGCCTCAAATGTGCCGCATACCGCTTATATCAGTAATTTGAAAGATGGCACCGTTTCTGCGATTGGTAATGACCCGGAAGACGAAGAGACTTACCTTAAAGTCGTTGCAACGATTGACCTATGTGAGCCAGACAAAGAAAAGGATGGGCAAACCGAAGCGCCTTGCAATGCTTTTCCACATGGCCTGGTCTATTCGACGGTCTCTGGCAAACTCTATAATTTGAATAACGGTTACGGCACGATTGCGGTGATTGACCCGGTGACTAATGAGATTGAAGATCGCATTGAATTTAAAGGGCATAGTAATCTGTTCGTGACGCCTTGCGGGCGTTTTATTTTTGGACGTGGGGCTGACCGTAAAAGTGATCCTGAGCATGTCGTCGCAAAATTGACTGTGATGGATGCGGGAACACATATGGTGATGGATGCGATTGATCTGCCTGATATTTATATCAGCAAGTATTATTTCAATGGCGATGGTAGTAAGCTCTATTTGACGACCAGCAGTTCTGGCAGCCCAGAACAGGTGGCTAACTTAAAGAGTGATGCGTTGTTGGTGTTTGATTTAACTGCACTGCCTAAAATTAAGCTAGCAAAAGAGCTTTCGTTGGGTACACCATCCGGTTCGCTAGCATTTTATAGCGAAGGTGAGGGGAGTGAACTCGTTTTTTCATCAAACTCTGCTACCGGCTCATTAACGGTAGTTGATGGTGAGAGTGATGAGTTGCTTGAATCACTGAAAGTGACAGAAGGGGTGTCGCACTCTCGCGTGTGGGTGGCTTAAATCTAATTGAGTCTTGTTTTGTACGGTCTGGTGCGTTGTCTCGGGTGACGTCACGTTGCAGATGTTTTTTTATAATGATTGGTGATAAAAAATTATGAACGTAGCAATTTACTGTATTGGTGCAGCCCTGGTTATCGCGCTGCTAATTAAGCTTTCATCTGGTGCTGTTAGCAGTGGCATGGGGCTTGGACTCGCTATTTTGTTGGTCATTGTACTGCCTTGTTTTTTGGCAATGAGAATCGCGAAAAAAGAACGTGCCGAACGTGAAGAAGAGGAAGCGGGTAAGTAACGTTTATGAATGGCTGTCGGCCAGTTTTGCTGGTCGACAGCATGGTTCAATGTGAGCCAGATTAATATTTGCATCGATGAAGCTGAACGACCTGTTGAAACTCTCTGAGTTATGCCATCTGCCTGCATAACCATTTAAATTTAAGTGTTGTACCCCTGAAATGAAATCTACTGAACTACTTGCCCCCGCTGGCACAATGAAAAACCTTGAATATGCGATCGCCTATGGGGCGGATGCGGTGTATGCAGGAATGCCGCGTTATAGTCTGCGTGTTCGCAATAATGACTTTAGCAATTATGAAAGCCTCGCAGCCGGCATTGAAACGGTTCATGCAGCGGGTAAACGTTTTTACCTCGCATGCAATGTGTTGCCGCATAACAGCAAGGTTAAAACCTTTATGGATGACATTACATCGGTGGTGGAGCTGAACCCCGACGCGTTGATCATGGCTGATCCAGGTTTGATTATGCAGGTGCGTGAGCGTTGGCCCGATCTGCCGGTGCATCTTTCAGTGCAGGCCAATACAGTCAATTATGCTGGCGTTCAGTTTTGGCAATCGCTCGGTTTAAAGCGCATCATCCTGTCACGTGAATTATCACTCGATGAGGTTGAAGAGATTCGCCAGCGGTGTCCAGACATGGAGCTTGAAGTGTTTGTTCATGGTGCACTCTGTATTGCCTATTCAGGCCGCTGTTTGCTGTCTGGTTATTTCAACCATCGTGATGCTAATCAGGGCAGTTGCACTAATTCTTGTCGTTGGAAATATGATGTGAAAGATGCCACGCAGGATCTCTCTGGCGATACGGTTGCTTGTGGAACATCTGAGCCACAGCATGAAAAGGCGCAGGAAAAGGTCTATCTGCTCGAACAAGAGCAGCGTCCAGGTGAGTTGATGCCGATCGAAGAAGATGAGCATGGCACTTACATCATGAACTCGAAAGATCTGCGCGCGGTTGAGCATGTCGAACGGCTGGTTAAGATGGGTATCGATAGCTTGAAGATCGAAGGGCGCACCAAGTCTCATTATTATGTGGCACGTACTGCACAGACGTATCGCCAGGCAATCGATGATGCGTTGGCTGGGCGTTCTTTTGATGAGCGCCATCTTGGTGTGTTAGAAAACTTGGCTAGCCGTGGTTACACCGATGGTTTCTTTAAACGTTATCATAGTCAGGAATATCAGAATTATATGCAGAACCACTCCGCAAGCCTGAAGCAGCAGTTTGTGGGTGAGATCACTCATTATGATGCAGCCAAAGGTGAAGCGGATATTGAAGTGAAAAATAAGTTTGCAGTTGGCGATGAGCTCGAGCTTATTCTGCCTGGTGGTGGTCGAACCTTTACCCTTGCTGAGATGCGCAATGAGTGTAATGAAGCGATTAACGAAGTGCTTGGCAGTGGTTACCGGGCGAAGATTTCACTGCCGAATGATGGCGTCGATTATGGAAAAGGCCTGTTGGCTAAAAACCTATGATTCGTTTGCTGTCTTCATTGTTATGGATATTGGGCGTTTCACTATCGTTACTGAGCGTTAGTGCGCTTGCTGCAGATAAGCCGCGTGATCATCTGCACTCTGACAAACAGTGTGTGAGTTGTCATCAGGAGGGCATTGCTAGTCTTTTAGAGGTGCTATCAAAGCCTAAAGATAGCTGTACCCAATGTCATACTGAGGCGCAGATTAAGGCGGGTGACTTCTCTTTAGTGATTCCTTTTACTGAAGTCGATGGTGTTGACCCTAAATTAAAATTGACTGCTGATGCTGGGATGCGTTTTCCGCAGCGATACACGCAATCGCGTATCGGATCGAAACCGAATGACATGGTAGAAATACCCGCCGGGACTTTTATGATGGGAACGGATGGCCGTTTGTTTGATGAGGGCCCGATGCATGATGTCTATCTTGATGCGTATCTTATCGATAAGTACGAAGTAACCAACCTGCAATACGAAGCGTATATTAAAGCGACAAATAAACGTTCGCCTTTGCACTTTAGAAATAGGACTTATCCGGAAGGTAAAGCGGATCATCCCGTTATTTTTGTCGGCTGGGATGATGCGGTTGATTACTGTGCGTGGGCAGGCAAACGCCTGCCTTCTGATCAAGAGTGGGAAAAGGCTGCGCGAGGTAGCGATGGCAGAACTTACCCGTGGGGTGACGTGTTTGACCCGAAAAAAAGTAATAATCCGGTTCGTTGGCGTGCGGCAGGCCAAACAGGTGACACCACTCCAGTCGGTGCGTTTGAAAAAGGTGTGAGTGTTCATGGGCTGTACGATACCTCGGGTAATGTTTGGGAATGGACCGATTCCTGGTATTACCCTTACCCCGGTAGTGAGGTGACATCAGAAAACTATGGTGAGCGTTATAAAACCCTGAAAGGTGGTTCGTGGTTTGACTGTTCATTTTATAAGTGTGGTATTTCTGCACCGCTGTTTAATCGTTCCTTTTTTGCCAAGCGTACCAAAAATGATACCTTTGGTTTCCGTTGCGCAAAAGATGTCGCTACAGCCAAAGAGAGTGAGTCATGAAGAAAGTTAAATGGATGGGGTTAGTGCTGGTAAGTGGGGTGTTGCTTGCCTGTGATAAAAACTCAGGACTGGATTCAGATACACCTGATCAAGTCGCGCCAATATCCGCAAAAACAGTTTCTCATCCGGATGTTGCCAAGCCACAAAGTTCGAGTAAAAAGGGGCCGCAAGATATGTTAAGCGAGTCGGAGTTGCAGCTGGGGAAATCATCACCACTGACGGCAACTATCCCGATGGTTACTGTGCCTGCTGGCGAATTCATTATGGGTAGTAATAAGATAGATGATGAGGGGTTGCAGGAGCGCTATGGTTTTTCAACACCGCTATTTGTGAATGAACACCCTGAGCATAAGCGCACGATTGGCGCCTTTATGATCGACACCTATGAGACGAGTAAGGCAGAGTATAAAGAGTTCATTCTGAGCACCGATCGGCTGCTGCCATTTTTATGGGGAAATAATGGCTATGGCTTAACCATGGAAGAGGCGGGGCGCATGGATATCATGCGTCTGCGCGAGATTGCGGCGAATGACTTTAAGCTTGATATGGATACACGGGAAATGGAACGAGAGCCTTTGATGGCCGCCATGGTTGAGGTTCAGAAGAAAATGGACCTGTTGCCTGCGACTGATGTGATCTGGCAGGAGGCGATGGTCTATTGTCAGTGGCGAGGTAAGCGTCTGCCGAGAGAAACCGAGTGGGAGCGCGCAGCTCGTGGCACGGATGGGCGTGAATACCCCTGGGGTAGTCAGTGGGATGTCAAAATTACCAATACAGGTGATGATTCCGACTGGGAGAATGGAATTGCGCCGATTGGATCGTACCCCGGAAATGTATCGCCAGTAGGTGCCTTTGATATGGCGGGTAATGTATGGGAGTGGACGGCAGACTGGTATCTGCCGTATGAAGGATCTGATTATCAGAGCGATCTTTTTGGTGAAAAAAATAAAGTGATTCGCGGCGGTGGCGGTGGGGTTGGTCATTACGCGTTAAGTATGTTTTTTCGTGGAGCAGCCCGGCAGTTTGCAGAGGCGGAATTGCGATCTGAAGATGTCGGTTTTCGTTGTGCCAAAGATATTTTGCAGTGAGCCATTTTTAACAGGAAGTCCGCTAATTTATTGAAATGGCAGGAGGGAAGCGCGCAATATCCCTAGATGAGTTATTGATAAAAATGGGATTCATCCATATAATAGCCATCGGGCAGCGAACTGCTGCTGTTAGATACGGGTTTGAGTAAGTGGTAATGTATGTAAGTTATTGATTATACATTGGTAAGTGGCCACTTTGTTGAGCGGGTGGCATTTGATGCTATGCGGATTGGCGTCGAACAGAGAATTTTTAAAAGTGGGCCTTGTGCCCATTTTTTGTTTTTAGCCCTTTTATTAGGGATGGCGGATAGATGGCGGGTCGAGCACATACACAGTTAGAAGAGCTTTTAAGCCCGGTGGTGATTTCACTGGGTTATGAATTTGTCGGCATGGAATACCTGCCGCAAGGACAACACTCATTGTTGCGCATCTACATAGATAAGCCAGAAGGGATTACAGTGGATGATTGTGGCACGGTGAGTCATCAGTTAAGCGGTGTGCTGGAAGTTGAAGACCCGATTAGTGGTCATTACGTACTAGAGGTTTCCTCTCCAGGGTTGGATAGGCCGCTGTTTAAATTTGAAGATTTTGAACGATTTAGCGGTAATAACGTGCAAATTAGATTGCAGGTTCCACTAGATGGGCGACGTAATTTTAAAGGATTACTGCAGGGTGTGCAGACTGAAGGTCAATTAGTTGATGTGGAAATTGATGAAGAAGTCATTAGCCTACCCTGGGACAGGATTGAGAAAGCCCGCTTGATTGTGGACTAAGGATTGCACAACGTTGGGCTGATGATTTGTCAGCACGAAGATTGAGATAGAGGCGTGATATGAGCAAAGAGATATTATTGGTAGTGGACGCGGTCTCCAATGAAAGGGGGATAGCAAAAGAGGTCATTATTGAGGCGATTGAAGCCGCACTCGTGACCGCGACAAAGAAACGTTATAACGACGATGTTGCTATTCGTGTCTCTATTAATCGCGAAACGGGTGACTATGAGACGTTCCGTTACTGGAATATCTATGCGGATGACTCGGACGAGATCGAGGAAGACATTACGCAGCTGACGCTGACCGAAGCGAAAGAGCGTGATCCAGAAGCTGCTGTTGGTGGCCGCATTGAAGAGGCGGTTGAGTCGGTTACCTTTGGTCGCATCGCGGCACAAGCGGCTAAACAGGTCATCATGCAGAAGGTACGTGAGGCTGAGCGTGCACAAGTCGTCGATCAATATAAAAGCCGCATTGGCGAGCTGGTCACGGGTGTTGTTAAGCGTGTTGAACGTGGCAATGCGATCCTTGATCTGGGTGGTAATGCTGAAGCATTGATTTCACGTGAAGATATGATTCCGCGAGAAGCTGTTCGTACCGGTGATCGTGTACGTGGTTATCTACAGGATGTGCGCTCTGAACAGCGTGGTGCTCAACTATTTATTAGTCGTACCGCTCCTGAGCTATTGGTTGAGCTATTTAAAATTGAAGTGCCGGAGGTCGGTGAAGGGTTAATTGATATCCTGGGCGCTGCACGTGATCCGGGTTCTCGCGCAAAGATTGCAGTCAATGCGAATGATGAGCGTATCGATCCCGTTGGTGCCTGTGTTGGTATGCGTGGTTCACGTGTGCAGAGCGTTTCAAATGAGTTAGGTGGTGAGCGCATCGATATTATTTTGTGGGATGAAAATCCAGCACAGTATGTGATCAATGCGATGTCACCAGCTGAAGTTGAATCGATTGTTGTTGATGAAGATGCGCACAGCATGGATCTGGCGGTTGGCGAAGAACATCTTTCCCAGGCGATTGGCCGTGGCGGACAAAATGTGCGTCTGGCAAGTCAATTGACAGGCTGGGAACTTAATATCATGACTGAGGCGCAAGCTGAAGAGAAGAGTGAAGCTGAAGGGGAGACGCTTAAGAATGTCTTTATGGAACATCTGGATGTTGATGAAGAGATTGCACTGATTTTCGTACAGGAAGGTTTTTCCAGTATTGAAGAAGTGGCGTATGTGCCGACAAAAGAGCTGCTAGCGATTGAAGAGTTTGATGAAGAGATTGTGAATGAGCTTCGTGATCGCGCACGTGATGTCCTGTTGACTCGTGAAATTGCGACTGAAGAGAAGATTGGCGATGCAAAGCCAGCTGACGATCTGTTAGCAATGGAAGGAATGGATGAGACGCTTGCTTTATTGCTTGCTAGTAACGGTATCGTTACGCAGGAAGATTTGGCAGAACAGGCGGTTGATGAGCTGCTTGAGATTGAAGGGATGGATGAGGCGCGCGCGAGCGCATTGATCATGGCTGCACGTGCACCGTGGTTTGAGAATGAGCAAGTCAATCAAGGTTAAAATCGGTAGAGAACGCATGGCTGAAGTTACGGTAAAACAACTTGCTGAAGTAGTTGGCATTCCTGTTGATCGATTGATTGCCCAGTTAGGGGAAGCCGGTCGCACCATCAAGGATGAAAACGAATCAATAAGTGATGAAGATAAGGTAGAGCTGCTGAGCTATTTACGCCGCAGCCATGGTGAAAGCGAAGCACCTGTAAAACGTGAACCCAAAAAGATTACATTACGTCGTAAGACTGTAAGTGAGCTCGAGCAGAGTAGTACGCAGGGGCGCGTTAAAAAGGTCAAAAAGGTTAATGTTGAATTCCGCAGCAAACGCACGTATGCGAAGCGTAGTGAGTTGATTGCTGAAGAGGAAGCCGCTAAAGAAACTGAAGAAACAAAGCAGGCGGTGTCTGAGGAATTAGCAACTGATCACGCTGAAAAATCAGCAGTGAAAGATGAGCTGGCAAGACAGGAACGCGAAAAACAGGTGCTTGAAGAGAAAAAGGCGGCTGAAGAAGCGGCTATTGCTAAAGTGCAGGAGATGCAACGTGCTGCTGAACTTGCGGCATTTGCAGCTGTTAAGGCAGCAGCAAATGAACATGTTGCTGCTGAACAGGAAGTTGAAGCTGCCAAGGCTGCCAAGGCAGCTAAAGTAGCGGCACTTGCAGCCGCACCTAAGACCACAAAACCTGATGCTTCTGCTGCTGATAAAAAAGGCAAGCGCAAGTCTGGTCGTGGTGATGAAAGATCAACCA
>Ga0316204_10005238_pt1 | contig 21786 bp, 21 predicted proteins | sample 6monrhotite_MG_2_FD_205661 | JGI IMG/M metagenome (GOLD analysis project Ga0316204, IMG submission 205661) | Microbial mat bacterial communities from mineral coupon in-situ incubated in ocean water Damariscotta River, Maine, United States -... | ecosystem: Environmental > Aquatic > Marine >... | reverse complement strand
ACGATACGGTGAATGCTTGTTGCCCAGGATGGCCGTTGCCAGTAATGCTGCATTGATTGCACCGGCTTTTCCGATAGCCAGTGTGCCCACCGGAATACCGGCAGGCATCTGGGCAATGGATAGCAGGGAGTCCATGCCGTTCAACGCCTTGGACTGCACCGGCACGCCGAGCACTGGTAGCGGCGTTTTGGCCGCCATCATGCCTGGCAGGTGTGCTGCGCCGCCGGCGCCAGCGATAATCACCTCCAACCCCCGCGATGCCGCTGATTCAGCATATTGGAACAACTTATCCGGCGTGCGATGTGCCGATACGACTTCCACATCATGGGGTACATCCAACTGCACCAGGGTTTCCGCTGCATGGCGCAGGGTATCCCAGTCCGATGTCGACCCCATGATGATCCCGACCAGTGGTTTCATTCTTATTTCTCCAATCGTTATTAATCTAGGTTAAAATTTATCCGGACGCAGTACACCCACGTCACCCAGGAACAAAATCATAGCGTAATCCGCGTAGTAATGCGTCTTGAGGTGGGTAACAATGGCCTCGGCCGTCCCGGCATCGCACACTACCTCGATGCGTATATTGCTTTTGTACCCCAACCAGCATCCCGCACCCCCCGGCTGCCCTTGCCGCGCACGTCGGTAATCGTATAGCCACGAGCCCCCAGGCGTTCAACGTCATCGACCAGATTGTGTTCCAATGCGGCTTCCGTAATGATAGTGATTAATTTACGGCGATCTGTCTGCATGGCATCATTCTCCTAAACGATGAATCAGATTGGCGAGCTGATGATAGAGGGGAATCCCCACCAAAATGTTAAACGGAAAGGTCACACCTAACGATGCAGTAAGAGACAATGTCGGATTTGCCTCCGGCACCGCGAGGCGCATGGCTGTCGGCACCGCGATGTATGAGGCACTCGCCGCCAGCGTCGCCAACAGTACCGTGCCACCAGGCGAGAGCCCCAATACCCAGCCGAGTCCAGCACCAATAACGGCCGCAATCAGCGGGAAAATGATACCAAATCCGATCAGAAAAATCCCATCGCGGCGCAGGCTGCCTACCTAGCTGGCGGCGATCAGCCCCATCTCCAGCAAAAACAGCGCCAGCACGCCCTTGAATAGATCGAAGAAAAGGCCCGAAATAGGTTGAATACCTTCCGGCCCCGCAATCCAGCTAATGAACACCCCTCCCAGCAGCTGGACAATGCTTTTACCGAGAAACACCTCATGGCTCAACCGTCCCCAGCAGGTGTCGCACGAGATGCCCCGTGCCAGGACGATCCCCGCAAAAATGGAAAAAACACTCTATCTTCATCACCTTAGACGCCCTCGCTACGATCTAACTGATGTGTTAGGTTCAATAATGTATACCGGGAACCTGCCAAACTGAGGATGAATCGACGACAGCTGAGGGAAATCGGTTTCTATTTTTCAGATCATTATCGCCAAACAAGCCTGCGTTTGCCCCCATTAACGGTGACATGACATAAAGTCCCGTTTCGATATCATCGACGACGACATTTGGCAACCGGTTCGCATGGATATCATCTGGTTGGCCGATCCATTACCTTCAGGGTGCTGGACTGGCCGCTTCAGTGTGGATTATAGGCTTGCTTTTTTACTAAAATCAAAACCGAGTGGAATTTATATTAACTATTTTAATGGTTTTCACTTTTTGTCTCTTTCCCTTCAATCCTGCAGCTCTGCGCCAACTTTGCTGCAACACTGACAACATAAACCTTTAAATACAACAAGATACCGAGTTACGAACAAAAACACAAGTCGCAACCAGCCGTTGCTGGGGCTGGAGGAACGGCACCGCTAATTTAATAGTGTTCGAAAAATGCAGATAGTGAAAATCATCGTTGTGGGAGGCTCGGGCCACGTAAAACGTCCTGCAGCCGGTAATATCGATCCCTGCACCTTCATTTTTAGCAATATGGTACAGAGAACTTGGAAGACAGCAATGTCATTTACACCGGTGTTGTTACCGGTAACGATACCAGTAACAACACCGGACACGACACCTTTAAAAATACCAGTGATGCCTGTCACGGCTACGGTAACAACTGTATTTTTACTTACTTTATTTTACCTAGGTATTCCGATGCTATGTATTCATGCCAGCGAATACAATCCTCGCCAAACAGGCTTTAAAAACCGGCGATACTCAATGACCCGCCAGAGCCGCTGCGTCTGCCCTATTCCTGTATCAAACGCGCAAATCACCATTAAACACAACCTGCCTGGGGAAATCAACAAAGAACGTACTGCCCTTACCGGGCGCAGTTGTCACGCCAATTTTACCTTGATGCTGAATGGCTATTTTTTTAGCGATAGCAAGCCCCAGACCCGAACCTGTTATTTCCTTTGAATTATGTTTTTTACGAAATGGCGTGAACACGTTGTTAACAAAAGAATCATCAATACCATGACCGTTATCCTGCACTGCTACACGTATTCCCCCGACAAAGGCGGTCTCGCCGACATGCGAATTCATGTGAACATGCCTTCTGAGCACATTATGCAGGCAAATTGCATTGACCACCTTAACATTATTTTAGATGAGGTACATGTGTCGGGTACAAACCTGAATCTGGAGATCCCCGAATCCATCCTGCTGCAAAACTCAACCAATGTACGCCGTAATCTTGAGCGCATTAGTGATTTGGGCGTAACAATTGGTATTGATAATTTTGGAACCGGTGCCAGCGCAATGAAATACCTTAATGAATACCCTATTACAATGCTTAAAATTGACAACTCGTTTATTCAAAATATCAGCACCCTAAAAAAGGGAAATGTCATGATTAAATCGCTGATCTCATTAGCAGAAAACCTAAAAATCGACTTGATTGCCGAAGGCGTGGAAACTCAAAACCAAGCCCAGATTCTCAAGGAACTAGGTTGTTCAAATCTGCAAGGGTATTACTACTGCCGACCGTTGCCGTCGGACGAATTCAAGCTATTTTTGTCGCAATACGCCAACTATAAAAACAGCCCTATTATCACTTAGAATGAATAGCTATTGCCGATTCGTAATTTGCCAGTAACCCGGCAAACACTGAAAACAGAGTCGCCTTAAACGAACGCCCTCCTTTCCTGAACCATCACTTCAATGCGCATACCCTGTCGTTGTGTTCCTATCAGTGCATAACTATCAACATTACAATCAAACATCATCCGGCACTTTAGCAGCCTGCACACCCATCGCAGAAACCGGGCTGGCCAACCGCTTAGCGAATATCCATTCGTAATAAATATTGTCGGCGCGTCGATAGTTGCCAAACTCCCGTCTATAATAATTAGCATTCCATATTTCATAACGTCATTCAATGACCACCAAATTATACGACAGTAAAAATAGGGGAATTATGCCGGTTTAGTGAAAACCAGCCCTCGTACAGGCTTAAAGATCATTAGCATACAAAAATATTATCATCGGTACTGGAAGCGTTTATCAACGCAGACACAGGAAACAGGGATAGATGTATCGACTGAGGCACAACACTGTTACAACCTGTAAATCGTGCACCAAACAAGTCTAAAGTACGATTTAACATACGCCAAAAATACCTGACATAATGTAAAACAACCTTTTGGGGAGAAAGAAATGACCATGAAAGTCATCTTAATTACCGGCGCCTCGTCGGGCTTTGGTAAAGCCACGGCTGAACGACTCGCCCATCAGGGCTATACGGTTTATGGCACCAGTCGCCGCGCAACGTTTAGCAATGCAAATGAAAACAATAACGAACCCTACACACTGATCCCCATGGATGTTTGCGATGAACCATCCGTCAGCAAGGCCATTAACTATGTTCTCCAGCGTGCGGGGCGCATTGATGTTGTGGTAAACAACGCGGGCGTGGCAGTTGCCGGTGCCGTGGAAGACTGTACGATTGACGATGTGAAATATCAGTTTGAAACCAATTTTTTTGGGGTGTGGCGGGTCTGCCGGGCAATACTGCCAACGATGCGCAAACAGCAATCGGGCTATATCATTAATATCAGTTCAATTGCAGGATTGGTGGGCATTCCTTATCAAGCGGCATACAGTAGCGCCAAGTACGCGCTGGAGGGAATGACGGAATCACTGCGCATGGAAGTAGCGGCCTATGGCATTAACGTAGTACTGGTTGAACCAGGTGATTTTGCCACTAACCTTGGCAAGCATCGCCGCAAAGTCCATTCCATTGATTCTGCATACCCACAATTTGAAACTGCCGTGGGCATTATGGAGCAGGAAGAAAGCAATGGACCACCCCCTGAAAAGTTTGCAAAACGTATCGAGCAAATTATTCGCACGTCATCACCCCGATTACGCTACACCGTGGGTATGCCGTCACAGCGCGTTGTACCGGTATTGCGCCGCTTTTCGACTGCCGCGTTTGTTCAAAAAACACTAATGAAAACCTATCGATTAAAATAAGTCAATCGTCAGTATTTTCAGGAAAACCATTAAATACGCTCCCTGGTATGGCAGGCTAATGATATTAACGAGAATCAGTCGTCGATTTATTTTACACCTTTTATCGTAGTCGTATAAATAGAAAGCAATTGCCCAACAGCGCCATAATCGCCCACCGCTCAACAGCAGCATTTTGATGAAAAACAAGCACAGTGTCTTGATCTGTGGCAATGAAAGCGTCATTATTTTACCTTGTAAAAAACGGAACGAGATTGTACTACGCACTTCAATAAACACGTTTCCGTTCCCGCCTTTAATAACCGTCAATGTTATTTACACTTTCCGTCATTCAACGCGCCTGAAACTGGCAACCTTTTGTTTGTGTATATTATTTTCTAGATGGCACATACGATGCTGTATTCATGGTAAGGGAACAAGTCAATACAACGTAATCAGGCGCAACCCCCGACCACAAAGGAAAAGCTGGATAGACATAAAAGGAGAAATAGAAATGATCAAACGCATCGCAATTTTATTTTCTATTTGCCTGGCAACAAATGCTGCCCACGCCAATTTCATCTATGACATTGCTCAAGACAAAGGCCATGTATACATGAGCGGATCATTATCAACAATGATGATTGCTTATGATGCGGCAACTGATCACTTTTCAGGGCTTTTCGAAGGAGATGGTTTTGGGGTTTTTCTCAGTCGTCATACCCCCAACGTGGACTATAGGTTATCGGGAACATTCAATTTAGACGCAACGATAAGTGAGGATGGGCAATTATCCGGCGGTAGCGTCAGCTGGATAGGCGGAGGTGATGGTATAACAGCGGGTACTTCATTGCTAAAAGGGAATTTGACTGATTTTGTTTATTTGATAACACCTGAGCCATCTTTCCCGGATTTACTACCCTCTGTATTTGCCAATTTTGATTTTATAATACAAACAACATCAAGTGACCCATTGCTAAATTTAAGCGAGTCGCTCTATTTACGCCTATATTTTTCTGAGGGAACAGGCGAAAATCTTTTTCAATCATCTTTCGTCAATGCCTACCCTTATACGGGCCAGGATTTGTGGAGCGTTAATACAAGAAATATTCCTGAGCCGACAGGTATTGCCTTATGGGGATTAGGTTTGGTGATCTTGGGATTAATTCGTTTAGGCTTTCTGCGCCGTAGGGTAAATCGATAACAATAACGCTATAACAACGTTGTTAAAACTCATTGTTAATACTGGTTGTTAAAATTTGTTGTTAAAACCCGCTACATTCCGCCGTCTTCGTACCGGGTTTTTATAACGTTCATCCAACTAAATTTTTAGCCGACGACTGCGCTAATCTATTGCGTTAAAACAAAAAGGGGCTACATCAAACTGATGTAAGCCCTTACTTTGTATGGCGTCCCCAAGGGGATTCAACGCTATTCCCGTTCTACCGGCAACAACTCAAATTACTGATCATTATCGAAAAATAACATCGAGACCTCGTTTCTCAAAACCGACTATAAATTGCTGCTCATTTAATAATAACAAATCCTTAACCCTATTTCGAAGCGCTCAACTGATGAATTTAGGATAAATACCCTATAAAAAACCGGAGTAAGTGAAAAGCGAACCAATGTCAATGATTGACAATCATTGACATTGGTTATAGTATAAATAAATAGGTAATACTGAGGATAAGTTTATGCACGTATCATTGACACCGGAACTGGAAAAACTCGTCAAACAGAATGTCGAAAGCGGCCTCTACAACTCATCAAGTGAAGTAGTGCGCGAAGCCCTACGTGTGTGGAACGAGCAGCAGCAATATAAAAAGAAGCTCGAAGTATTACGCGCACGGCTTGAACTCTCCCAACAAGGCCCGCTGCTCGAAGATTTTTCTATGGACGACCTGATAAAAGAACTGGATAACGAAGCCAAATAGGTCACATGGCAAAAAAATACAAATTACGTCAAGCCGCAAGGGAAGACCTAAAAGAAATCGGTAGATATACCATAAAAAACCATGGGCGAACCCAGCGAGATAAATATCTGGCCGGGCTGGGTGAGCGGTTTGAACTCTTAGGCGAAAACCCTTATTTCAGTCGCCCGCGCAACGAAATCAAAGAAGGCTATCACAGCAGCGAATATGGGAAACATGTGGTGTTTTACACCATACAGGAAGGATACGTGGAAATTCTTGCCATCCTGCATGAGAGCATGGAGCCTGAACGCCATATCTGACATGTGACAGTGCTCGCCATCTCGCCTGCGAGCCTGACAAAAATATTATTAATTCACCCAGCTTTGAAATAGGATTTTGTAATCGTTTTGCCAATGCCTTCATTGGTAACACCAAGCGCCAATAAAGATTTGATAAGCAAATCTAATGAAAAAGGGCCTACATCAAACTGATGCAAGCCCTTACTTTTGTATGGCGTCCCCAAGAGGATGCGACGCTATTCCTGTTCTACCGGCAACAATTCAAGTTACTGACCATTATCGAAAAATAACATCGAGACCTCGTTTCTCAAAACCGACTATAAATCGCTGCTCGGTAAGTTGCCGGGTTGATTTCGGATGAGTGAATTTAACCTCACTCGTCTGCAGATTCCATAGCAGGCGTGTACTCTCCATACCGCGCGGCGCCGTTGAGCCTTGCGCGTTTATATAGCGCCGCCTGGGTGCACCCGGCATTGGCTGCATTGCCTTTCCAGGCCTGCAACGCGGGTTCCTGTAGGGCGCGGCCGTAAGAGAAGGTCAATTCCCATGGTTGCTGCGGCAAGCGGTTTAATGCGTTGAGGTTGGCAGTAGCCTCCTCTGGTGTCTGCCCGCCAGAGAGAAAATTGATACTGGGGACGGCTGCCGGTACCGTACGGCGAAATATCCTGATGGTCTGTACCGCGACGTCGTCCGGACTGGCTTTGTGGAGGTGCGCTTTACCCGGAATCACCATGCTCGGCTTGAGCAGCATGTGTTCCAGAACAACGCGATGCCGATACAGTGCATTAAATACTTCATGCAGGACGGCTTCGGTAACGTCGGCGCAGTGGTCAATACTGTGATCGCCATCAATAAGCACCTCCGGCTCAACGATGGGCACGATACCTAAAGTCTGGCAAATAGCGGCATAACGCGCCAGGACCTCGGCATTAGTCTCTATAGCAAGCAGACTCGGCGTGGTCGCGGAGATGTGATAAACATCGCGCCATTTTGCAAATCGGGCACCCTGATTTTTGTATCCCTCCAGACGTTGCTCCAGGCCGTCCAGACCCTGGGTAATTTCATCGCCGGGTGCGTTGGCCAGCGACAGCTTACCCTTGTCGACCTTGATACCCGGTACAATGCCTTGCTCTGCGGCCAGCACTGGTAGCGGCGTGCCATCATCGGTGCATTGCCCTAGCGTCTCTTCGAACAGGATAACGCCGCTGATGAACTCACCCAAACCCGGCGTCGACAGTATCAGGCTACGATAACCACGACAATTCTCCTCGGTCGACTCAACACCGATCGCCTTGAAGCGTTTTGCGATGGTCGGACTGCTTTCATCGGCGGCAAGGATGCCCTTACCTTTCTGAACTAATGCCTCAACCGTTGCTTGAAGCAGGTTTTGTGGGTTCATCGTAATCCTCCGTCTGGTTTTTCGATACCGGCTAGGGTAATTCATCCGTGGATAAACTACCGCGAACTTCTAGCAGTTAATTTATACTGACGCTGCGCCTCTGAGTCTTTTCCAGCTTCGGCGCGCACCACGATCTCTGCGTCACGGTTGACTACATCAATGCGTGGTTCCCCGCCCTCAAACGGAACCTCCAACTCGCTCCACGATGGCCATCAGCCGTTAAACCGTTGCCCCCAACGACGTGAAAAAATGTTTTCAAACTGGTGCTCCATTGCCTCGAAGAGGCTCAACTCGGATACAGGAGTAGCCTTTCGAAGCGCCATTTCTCCTTTTGATGTCACTGTCTTTTTTTCACCTTGTTTGGTCATTACCATTTCTCCTCTTCAGCACTTGATTTATGCGGTTAAACGCCGGTCGATCTCGGCTTCGGATTCCAACCAATCCTGCTCCGGACTGCCACCTTGAAACCCCCGCTGTTCCGCCCGGTAGTATGCCGTTTCAGCAATCATGTATTGCCGCTTCTCGAGCGAGACCGTGCCTTTTTGTGGGCCGCTCGAAGCCGCCTTACCGCCGCTGACTGGCAGGTGGTTTTCGTTTCTTTTGTCTGCTGTTTCATAATATGCACTCCTGTTTTGATGGTAACTTGTTTTGATGGTAAGAATAAACAGTCGATGCCGCCTACCATATCTCGGCCCTTATCACTGCCATTGGATTAACACCGCCTCGTTCGACACCTGTACTTGCGGATGATACAAAGCGACACGCAGTGTGAAGACCTCAGACGGATACACCGCTGTAACCGTTATTCAATAACAGTAGCCATTGACTGGATCCGGTACAGGATCGCCTTACCGCATGACCATAAAAAACCCCTCGTCCACTTCGAGCGCTTCTCAGTAACGCCTGCCCAGTGAGTAACGCCGGCTACGCAACTGAAGATCGTTTTGAATACTCATAGTCCTCCTGGGGGATAGACTGAAATTTTGGCATACTTGGTTCCCTGCTTATCAATCCAAATAGAGAGTCTATATCATCGATCACAATACCGATGCCTTGTTGAGTGTGGTGAATGATCAATGCCCTGACACGATGTTCACCCGAATCATTTCCATTGCCTGAAATACGTGCAAATTCAACAAAGCGCTTACCAGCACCCGGTCGATAATCGGTTTCTATAACAACGCCGCCTGCCGACAGGTTCCTTATTCTCCCGCTAGCGACAGGCTTACCAATAGCGGTAAAACAAAACATCCTGATTTAAACCCTCATCAACACGTTTATTGTAGCGATGTTCCATTATTCATTATCCCTTTATAAAGAAAAGCCTGATAAGCGCTTGCAAACAGCCTCCCAGGCCAGTGACTGCCTCGCTTATTCTATTCCAATATGTTATTTATACGGCTGATGATGAATACAGGTAATTCGGACTTATACTTACCTACTAGACGAACTGGGTTGGTGAGAGAAAACAAATTGTCAGGTATAATGATATGTTTGATGAGCTCGGTAAATACAATGATATGGCATCGCGATGGATGATACTGATACTTCGCACAATATAAGCTCCGCAGTCAAGATCACACTGATCTACTTTATATTCGGTTTTTTGTGGATCACTTTTTCCGATACATTACTCACAAACCTGGTACAGGATATTGACGTCATGACCCGCATTGCGATGCTCAAGGGCTGGCTGTTTATACTCTTGACCAGTACACTTGTTTTTCATCTGGTCAAACGACAGGAATCACAACGGCAAGAAATTGAACAAAAATTACGCAAGAGTGAACAACAACTTCGGGAAGCTAACCGCGAACTTGAAATTATCATTGATAACATACCGGCTCGTCTAATCTATAAAGACAACAAAAATAATATTCTTCGCGTTAACAAGGTCACAGCAAAAGCATTAGGGCTTACAACGGGGGCCATGGCCGGAAAACCCGCCGCCCAGTTTTATCCGGACCATGCTGATAAATATTACCAGGATGACCTGGAGGTCATTCGCACGGGCCAACCCAGGCTAGGCATCATCGAAAAATCCCCAATACCAGGTAAGCCAGATAGATGGATAGAAAGCAATAAAATCCCAATCCATACCCGTGGAAATCAGGTCACCGAGATATTGATTGTGGCCACCGATGTGACCGAGCGCAAACAGGCGGAAGAAAAACTACAGCAGCAACAGGCCTTGCTTGAAGCGATCATCAATGATATTCCCGATGCCCTGATGATGGCTGATCTTAACCGCAGAATCGTCATATCCAATCCAGGGGCCAGCAGAATTTTCGGCTATGATGGCAATGAAATGATTGGACAAAACACAGAAATACTATATCAAAGCAAAGACGAATTCAGACGCCAGGGAGATCAGCGTTTCAATCGCGAGGCAGATGTCATACTCACATCCTATCTAGTCAACTACCGGCGTAAAAACGGCGAGATATTTCCCGGCGAGTCAATTGGTGCCATCATAAAGGATCCGCACGGCCAGCCTATAGGCTATCTCGGCTTGATACGCGATGTTTCAGATCGTATCGCAATGGAGCACGAAGCCCGCGACCTGCGCGAAAACCTGGCCCACGTCAGCCGCCTCAGCACCATGAGCGAAATGACCGCCGGTATTGCCCACGAAATCAACCAGCCGCTGACAGCCATCGCAAATTATGCACAGGCATGCCGCCGGCTAATCGATACAGACCCAACATCGCCAAAGCTGACAGGCGCACTTCACAAAATCAGCAATCAGGCGTTACGGGCCGGCGACATTATTCGAAAACTTCGCGAGTTTATCAAGCAACGTGAAAGCAGGCATGAGCGGGTCAATTGCAATGAATTGATTCGCAAAATAGTACTACTTGCGGAAGTCGATTCACAGATGAGCGGTATACCTATCCTGCTCGAACTCGGTGAAAACCTGCCCGCGGTATCCGTCGACCCGGTGCAAATCCAGCAGGTTATTCTCAATCTTGTCCGCAATGGAATAGATGCACTAGTAACTGCCAAGTCACAGCAACCGGAAATCAGCATTTATTCCGACCTTGATAAAGACGGTAAAATTTGTATTTCTGTAGAAGATAATGGTGCAGGTGTTGCTGAGGATATCGCCGCAACTATTTTTACCCCCTTCGTCACAACAAAACCAACCGGCATGGGGCTGGGGCTTTCCATTAGTCACACCATAATCAACTCCCACGGCGGAGAACTAAAGTACAAACCCCGTTCTGCAGGGGGAGGCATATTTTACTTCACCCTGCCAGTTGTCATTGGAGAATAAGATGATGAAATTAAATTCAACTGTCTTTGTTGTCGATGATGATGAAGCAGTGCGCGACTCGCTGAGCCTGCTGATCGAGTCTAGTGGATATAAGGTAGAAACTTATCCTTCCGCTGAGAGGTTCCTTGACACTTACACCGAAGACCATAACGGTTGTCTGGTGCTGGATATTCGTATGCCAGGAATGAATGGCATACAATTGCAGAAAGAGCTAATAGAGCGACAATGCACCCTGCCGGTTATTTTTATTACCGGGCATGGCGATATCCCGATGGCTGTCGATGCCATCAAACAAGGTGCCGCAGATTTCCTTTCCAAGCCATTCCAGGATCAGGAATTGCTTGTTCGTATAGATGACATACTAAAAGAGCATGCTGAGAACCGCCACGAAACCGAGGAACAACAGATAATTTCGCAGCGACTTACCAGTCTAACCAAACGTGAAACGGAAGTTATGTTGCACATAACGGCCGGTAAGGCCAACAAGGTGATAGCCTTTGATCTGAATATCAGCCAACGTACCGTTGAGGTGCACCGCGCGCGGGTAATGGAAAAAATGCAGGCACGCTCCCTGGCACAACTGGTGCGTATGCTAATGCGAATCAATTATCAACTGTCAGGCTGACACTTTAAAAAAGCCATGCGTACTATCCCTTATTTACTCAAAAACAAAACAATAGGACACTATGCCATAAACCATACATTCTATTAGCTTATAGTTGGCTATTTGCTTTATTAACCATTTTATATACCCGTGGCGTTTAGGATTTAGGTGTTAAGTGTGCTTCCTATTTCTTTCATGGGACCAAAAGCATGGGACAAAAAGCAGGTTCTTTAAGAAAGGCGAAATGACGCGTAATAGCCGGACTATTGCAAGGAATTTCAAAGCTTCCGCATCCTGCTAACGCCCCTTGTCTACATCCCTGTAGACAACGCAGCCATGGAATCAATAGGGGGGTGCAATTATGCCTAAATCCTAAACGCTACGGGTATATGCAAGCTATCAATCTATGTCACTATCAAACACTACAACGTCAATAAACCAACAGGATGCGACAGTCGTCATTATTGAGCCTGATGAAATCACCCGTGACAGCCTTGTTTTCCTGCTAGAACGCATTGGTTTAAACGTAGAAACCTGTCCAAGTGCCGAGTGCTTTTTAATGAAATCGGCAAACCAAAATTATGCCTGCCTGATAACCGAAGTTGTATTGCCCGGTATTGATGGCCTTGAATTGATTAAAAAACTCGCCCAGCTGAATAAACAAATACCAACGATCATACTGACACAGCACAACGACGTATCCATGGCGGTTCGCGCCATGCGTGCCGGCGCCATGGATTTTATTGAAAAACCTTTCGTTGAGCCCATGCTGCTCGACCGGTTGATGCAGATACTGACGAAAGATTTTCCTGCGCGAGATAAACATTAATAGGCCTATTTTCTGGGAATCCAGGAAACTAATACACGACAAATACGATACCCATGGCGGTATAGATTAGTAGCAATTGACATGAACAAATAAATCAGGAGATTCAACTGATTTATTTACGTTAAAGCATGGAGAAAAATCGCAGGCTAGATATAGATATGGGGGTTTTTAGCTATCTTCCGGGTGGCAGCATTCCTGTGGGAGTCGTGTGGCGAGAACGAACTGGTCACCCGGGCAACCAGTCCTCTCATCTCACATACATAAAATAACGAAAAACCCTACTTTTTCGCACGCACCTGTGTGGTGTTCATATTGACGTTGTTAGCAGGATTGACATCGCCTTCAGCACTAATTGTCGCTGTCCAGGTGACGGTTGTTGCACTATTCGGAACCGTCCAATCGAATGAAAACGCCACCTCATCGTCACCTTCCAAATTTTCAAATGAGGACATAAATTGGGCGATTGTGCTTCCACCGGCATTGACTCCAATCACGCTGACATCACCTGAGGCGAGGCCTGGTCCTTCATTTTCCACTTCGATGACAATCGTCCTTATCTGACCTGTCCTGGCTTTTGCCGGTACTTTAAAGCTATCCAGCTCAACATCGAATTCGCCAACAGGTGGAGTGACATCCATGAAACCATCCGAGAGTGTGGTCATGAAAGCAACCACTGCATCTTCTTCCTCATCTGTCAGACCGAGATCACCCAGTTCCGGCGTATTGATGTTGGCAGGAATTTCTGCCGCGGGCCAGCAGGTTTCTCCCACAGTACCGACAAAGTCATTGGGGCAAACTGGCAGCACATCACGGGTATTGTAGAAATGCACAATCTGCTTCAGGCTCTTGAAAAATCCGTTATGCCCATATGCCTTCACAAAGCCTTCAAAAGGTCGTTTATCGACGTTACGCAAGCTTGGAACTTTCTGTTTACCAAAGTTATCCGGCGCCAGGTGTTCGTACTCCAGTTTCGTCTGTAGAAAACCGCCAAGGCCTACATCCAACCAGTTCACACCGAGTGGATTAAATTCCGGCGGCATGACATAGAAGGGATTCTCCGGATTCTTCGGTACGCCCAGGTTGGCAAAGGTAAAGTTGGTAAACACTGGTGGCTCCCTGTTAGGGCCGGGAGAGGTGGTATGACAGCGTGCGCAATCGGCCTTACCCTGGAATAATTGACGACCCCGCTCTTCCTGGGGAGTCAGTTCCACCAGCCCGACAAGAAAAGCATCGTACTTTGACGTGAACTGATTCACCGCACTCGAGTCTTCGTAGGCTGCAATGGCAAGTGCAATATCATTATAGGCCGTCTCCACTTTGGCGCGATCCTCATCAGATAACTCAACGATCCCGATTGGTTGGCTGCACACGGTGTCTATGTCGCCAGGAAAACTGATGTCGCATGCAGCAGGAAAGACTTGTTGAAACAGATCGCCATACCCGGTTGAGTTGCAGACGCGCTCGACGACGCAAGCGGCATCGGGAAGGGCTTGCTCCAAGGGGTTAAGAAATGGTCCTTGCGCCTGATCCGCAGCCGGATTGCCTAGCTTCTCGCCCGTTGCACGACCGTCCCAGAAATTGCCGCCGACAAATTCTCCACCTGCACGCCTAACGAAATTAAAAATCGGACTTATAGTGGCATAACCAGAACTGGGGGGTTTGCGGTTGCCAAACAAGCCAGGCACCGAGCCTTCGTAGACGGCACCATGAGCGTTTATTTCCTGATCCGGGCCGGTCCAACCAACGTCTGGATCGTGGCACGATGCGCAGGACTGATTGCGATTTATGGAGAGATTCTCATCGAAGAATATGAGTTCTCCCACGGTTTCAATTGACGTTAAACCTTGCGCCTGACTACTGCTACCAAGAGTGGATATCAAAAGCATAGCTGTCCAACAGGACATTGATAATGTTTGTTTCATCTCAGTTCTCCTATCCGTTGAGATTCAATGATGAATTATATATTTACAAAAAAAGGGTAAATATTGGATTCGTCGAGTATTCAAACAATTTTGTCACTTTCATCCATAACAGGACGCATAAAATATATTCGTTCCGAACGAAGTCGGCTATTCGTATATACACGTATAAAGCGATTCATTAGCATGCTCTGGTCTATTTCCACTTTTGACCGAAGACCTATTGAATAAAGATTGACGACCGACATGCAATACCGGTGGGTATTTTCCAATATTAGCCGTATGACTTCATCCAACGGGCGATTAAAATTCAATGCAAACTGCGACACCATCGGAAACCGCTGTACCCGCCAGTTGGATTACGTCAATGAACAGGAATTCTTGCCGACGGCTAAGGCTTGCCCCTTTCTGCTGGCGACTCAACCGGTTTGCTTCGATATGGGTAATTTTTCAGGCGTGTATCGGTGCGCGCATGGGGCTTGGCAATCACCTTGCCAGGATCCACCCACTCTTCCCATTTAAAGTTCTCTACGACTTTCACTTGATAACTCTCCTCCAGGGGATGTTCCAAGATATTATTAACATGCAGCCATTGCTGGTAGCGCATAAGATCAACCTGGTAAGGTGCCGGCTTGCCACCGGATTTTTTTACCACCGCTTTGAGCGCCTCCACTTCTTTCATATTGACCTTGGGCTTCCATGTAATCTTGCCGGGCAACATAACAGGCTCGCCGGGAATATTGTTAATGCCCTTTTTCCATGTCGCAAGCACGGCGACTTTTGTATCTTCCCGATAGAGTATAATGGCATGACTGTAGCGCTTGTCCTTGAAGAAACCAAGGTTGCCGTATTGCAGGCGCGCGCCAGTCAGGAAAGCTACCGCATCCGACCAACAGGGCGACGTGCCACTTATTCCCGATAACACACTACGGTCGATAATGCCGTCTGGAAAAAGTATCTTGAATGCCACCCATGCAGAGTTTGCTGCAGTCGTCGTGCCTTCGCAATCATGGCCGTGGAATCGCACAAGGTCTTTCAGCGTCACGGGATAAGTGTATGGATAATAACGGCCCTGAGTGCCCTGCGTAGCTAACATCTCAAATACTGGTGCATAAGGCTTGGCGACCATAGACGCATACCAGGTTGGATTGCGGTCCGGCGCTTCCACTCCTGTTTCGATGAAAATCGTTTCGCCTTCCTTGTAGGTGGGCTCCTCAGCCACGGCAACGAGCAGAAAGAAAATACTAAAAATCAACATAACAGACAGTGAAACCTTGCGCGTGAAATTAATCATGTTATTCTCCTTTCTGTTAATAATAGGGGCTTCTAACAACGGCTAATTTTTTTTGCTAGTGTTTATTGACATTTGAGTTTCTCTTTTTCGAAGGTGCATCTCTGTCTAACATTTTTATTCTATGATGTATAATTTAGTGTATCTTCTTGTCCATGACACACTCCCCATCTTGAATATCTTTAATTATGACCGCACTGCCGCGCACTTTCAGTGCGGTAATTTGCTGATAGAGGTTTTGAAATTCCATCCACATTATAGTCTGCTCCGGTGACCGCAACGGGAGCTAACAAGAAGATAAGACATCATCTTTTCCCTGTTTAACTAAATAACGAATTTTCCTTTTTTACTTTACTGAACGTTATCGCTAACGTGCACGTTCCTTATTCGTGACGCAACGCCTCGATGGGATCGAGGCGTGCCGCTTTGCGTGCCGGAAAATAACCGAAGATAACGCCGACTGCCGCGGAAAAAATAAAGGCAACGGCGACAATCCCCGCGTTAAACACAAAGGGAACCTGCATCAATTCCGCTAGTGCAATAGAACCGACCAGTGCCAACACAATACCGATGATGCCGCCGAGCGAAGATAGCACGACGGCTTCGACTAGAAATTGCATCAGGACTTCCCGCTCCATGGCGCCGATGGCCAGACGGATACCGATCTCCCGCGTGCGCTCGGTGACGGACACCAGCATGATGTTCATGATGCCGATGCCGCCCACCAGCAGACTCACTGCGGCCACCGCGCCCAGCAAGGCGGTGAGTATCTGCGTGGTACCGGTCAGCATTTTGGCGATTTCCTTCATATCCATGACCGAAAAATTATCGTCTTCGTTTGCGGCGATATGACGGCGCACGCGCATCAGCCTTGTGATATCCCGTTCGGCCTTCTCTGTCGAAGCCCCCTCCTTGACAGAAACTTGAATGCGGGAGATGTCCTGGTTACCTGAAATTCGTCGTTGGAATGTACGCAACGGGATAATAATTATATCATCCTGGTCTGTGCCCATCGTGGACTGCCCTTTGGCTTCCAACAGGCCGATCACCTGGCAGGAGAGCTTCTCTAATCGAATCCTTTGACCTAGCGGGCTTTGTCCGCCAAAGAGTTCCTGGCGTACCGTCTCACCCAGAATGCACACCGCCTTGCCTGCATGCAGTTCGCTTTCCGCAAATGAGCGCCCGTCCTTGAACGTCCAGTTCCCGGCCATAAAGTACTGATTATTGGTTCCGATGACATTGGTGCTCCAATTTTCGTTGCCGGATACTGCCGTGGCGGACTGGGATGAAGACGGCGCCACCGCGGCGATATTGTTAATGTCCCTGGCAATGGCCTCGATGTCATCCTTATCAAACGCCGCGGCGGCGGATCGTTGCCCCATACCCATTCGCTGGCCGGGTGTGATCATCAACAGATTACTGCCCAGGCTGGCAATCTGTTCAGTGACCTGCACGGTGGCGCCACCCCCAATGGTCACCATGACGATGACCGCGGCAACACCGATCACGATACCAAGAATGGTCAGAAACGAGCGCATGACATTACGCCGGATTTCCCGCATCGCCAATACCAATGCATTCCATAACATCAGGTGATCCTCCCGTTTTGCGCATCGCTCTCAACCATACCATCGAGAAAATGAATCTGTCGTTTGGCATAGGCCGCCATCTCCGGTTCGTGGGTGACCATAACAACAGTAATGCCCTGATCGAGATTAAACGAAGTCAGTAATTCCATGATGTCCCGACTGCGCGATGAATCCAGGTTGCCCGTGGGTTCGTCCGCCAGCAACACCGCCGGTTTGGTGACAATGGCACGCGCAATCGCAACCCGTTGTTGCTGGCCGCCTGAAAGCTCGCCGGGCGTGTGATCTTCCCAGCCTTTCAGGCCCACCACATTAAGCGCGCTCAGGGCATGATCGCGACGTTCGGCTGCAGGCAAACCACGATAGATCAATGGCAGTTCAACATTCTCCAGTGCCGAGGTCCTGTTCAGAAGATTGAACCCCTGAAAAACAAACCCGAGATAATTACGGCGCAATAGCGCGAGTTGGTCGCGCGATAAGGCACCAACGTCAATACCCTCAAACCGGTAGCTGCCGGCGGTCGGTGTGTCCAGACAACCCAGAATATTCATGCAAGTGGACTTGCCGGATCCACTTGGCCCCATCACCGCGACAAAGTCACCACGTTCGATGTGTAAAGCTACGCCGCGCAGCGCCTGCATTTCTGCCTGTCCCGTGCCATAGACCTTGCTCACGTCCTTAAGCTCGATAAGCGGCTGATGGTTGCCGTTGGTCGTGTTCATTGGCTGATACTGATGGTATCAATAACCAATGCCATACCGGGCTCGATGTTACCGCCAGTCACCTCTGTCATGATGCCGTCGGTCGACCCGGTGGTGACAGGAATGGCAACGGCTTGTCCATCGTGCAACGCCCAGACTCGCTGTTGTTTATCGGCCTTTGTCTCTTCGTTCTGCTTTGACGACGAGCTGGGGGGGCGGGGCATGAGTTTACTAATCAGGCTGCCGCCACCGGATTTAACCTGTTCTTCTTGTACTGGCGGGCTGAAACGCAAAGCGGCATTGGGCAGTAACAGGGCACCTTCGACTTGCTTCACCATAATGTCAGCGGTGGCAGTCATGCCCGGGCGCAGCAATAACTCGGAGTTGTCGACTCGCAGCACCGTTTCGTAGGTGACAACGCCGTCGACCGTCTGTGAGGCAAAATGAACTTCCGTGATCCTGGCTGGAAAATTTCTATTGGCGTAAGCGTCTACTGTAAACTCGGCATCCTGCCCTTCCTTAACCTGACCCACGTCCGCTTCATCCACATCCACGTGCAATTCCATCTGGGTCAGGTTCTCGGCCAGGGTGAACAACACCGGTGTTTGAAACGATGCCGCTACGGTTTGGCCGGGTTCAACATCGCGTTTAAGGACGATGCCGTCGATGGGTGAGTGGATAGTGGCTTTTGCCAGCGTAGTTTGTTCGGCATCAAGAAACGCCTGTGCCTGTACCACCTGGGCTTTGGTACGTGCCAGATCAGCAACGGCCCGGTCATATGACGCTTGCGCCGCATCACAGTCTTGTTCGGAGCACATGCCTGATTTTGCCAGTTCGTTGGCACGCCGCAATTTGTTCCTGGTTTCAACAACCGTTGCCTCGGCCTGTTTGACTTGTGCCTTTGCCAGTTCAAGAGACGCCCTCGCCTGGTTAACCTTGGCCTGCAGTTGGTCGGTATTCATGCTCGCGAGTACCTGGCCTTGCTTGACGCGATCATTAAAGTCCACAGGCACGGTTTTAATAGTGCCGGAAATTTCCGAACCGACCTCGACCTGATTGACCGGCTGCAACGTCCCGGTAGCAGTGACGGTGACGACCAACTTGCCGCGCGTGACTTCGGCGGTCTTGTAGCGAATGGTTTGCGAATTACCATTGCCAATCCATTGCGCTACAATAATAACGATCACAATAATGACAACCGCGATACCACCCAGCTTGAAATAATGTTTACGCGGGTCCCTTGACTGACCCACACCCAGGGTTTGAGCAATATCGGCGCCAGGCGCGGCCGCTGACTTGTCGTTGTTTGATGGCATGTTATTGCATCTCCTTTTTGCTTATTTACTATTTAGTCAACAAGCGATTAATATCTTCGACGTCACTGAGTGACAGCACACCCACGGCTGCTTTAAGTTTTAACAAACTATTCAGATAATTGTACTTCGCGCTGGCCAAATTGCGCCGGTTTTCAAACAGTTGTTGCTGTGAATTCAAAACATCCAGGCTTGTGCGTATCCCCACCTCATAACCGCGTTGCGTGGTTTTCAGCGCCGACTCACCGGAAATCACGGCTTGCTGAAATGCCTGCACCTGCAAACGCCCGCTGGTTACGGTTAAGTATGCCTGTCGTGTATCCAGTGCAACCTGTTCACGGGTTTCGCGCAGGTCTTGCTGGGTCCTGGCTTGATTGGCAACCGCTTCGCGGATTTTGGAACTGCGCTCGCCACCAGTATACAGGGGGATTTGCAATTGAATTCCAATCGCAGCCATGGTGGTATCACTGCCCTCGCCGACCAGATCATCCCCATCGCTGGAACTGTCTCCGTAACTGGCGACAAGATCGACACTGGGGTGTCGCTCACCCCGGTTACGCGCTACTTCCTGTTGGGCAACGCTCAATACATTGAGTGCAACACGAATCACCGGTGAATAACGCAGGGCGGTTTGTTCCCATTGTTGCATATCCCCGGGCTCGATCGGGGCTAAGGTAAGATTGTTAGCCGCCGCGAGATAGGTGGGCATTTCACCGATAATTTTCTTTAGGTTTTGTTTCGTCACTTCCAAGTCATTGCGCGCGACGATTTCATTGGCACGCGCCAGGTCATGACCTGCCTGCGCTTCATCGACGTCCGTTACCGTCACGGTCCCAACCTCGAATTTACGGCGTGCTTCGACAAGGCTACGAGTGGTTGCCGTGGTTTGAGCCCTGGCGGCTACCAATGATTCCTCGGCGATGAGTACATTAAAATAGGTATTGGCAACACGCAGGATCAGATCCTGCTCCGCGATAATATAATTGTCGTCTGCAATACTCACCCGGGCCTTTGCCTGCCGGTACACTGCCAGATTCTGCAGGCGGTACAGGGGCTGTGCCAGACTAATGCGATAACTGCTACTATTGTACTGCTGATTTTGATCGGTACTGCTCAGAGCAGAAGTCAACTTGTTGTAACTCACATCCTGGTCATTACGGGAATAATCAGCGTCCAGGCTAAGGATCGGCAAAAGCCCGGCGCGTCCCTGGGGTAATTTTTCCCGTCCCGCATCACGTCCGGCACGCGCGGCAGCAATTTGCGCATCATGCTGTTGGGCTAACCGATAGCTATCAAGCAGAGACAGTGATACCGTGTCCTCAGCGCCTTGCGCAGTATGGCACAGGCACAAGCCAATCCAGAGCGTGGCGAAAGTACGCATTGACAATGATAAAATCGAGAAGGTTTTCATTATCATATCCTATACTGCCTTAACTGCCTTATGCTGATTAATTTTCAACATGCATCCATTCGTTATTTGCTTAAACACTTTTGAACCTTATCTTCCCGGGCGCAGCGTTTGCTTACCGGCATAATATTCCACAGCTGCTAGTTATTCATCTCAGCCTGAATTTCCGCCTGCAGTGCAAGCTCGTTCAGCTATGCTGCTATGTCGTTAGGGATCGGGCGGTTAAACGCGACGCCCTAGAAAGCCACCAGGATTGTAACCAGTACCGTACCAGACAGTGCAGAAAGAGCGTTTCTTCAGGTGGTTCAGCAGTCATGTATCAAACAATCTACAGTGAGAACAACTTTGTTTAGCTGCTTTTAATTGAACCACTAAACTGAACCACTGTTGGATTTTTTTATGTGTTATAAAAAATCCTTGCATCAGAGTAATGTCAAAGCGAATGTGATTCGACTGAATTTTAGCCTAAAACCTTTTCCAAGCTATATTCGGAGTTGTACGTATACTGTGTTGGAATAAGTCCGCAGAGCAGTCGCGGAGCGATACGTGTATTGCCAACATAATCAAAAGACTTTCGAGCGGGCGCTAATAGAGTAAATAGTATAATAAAAATACAGCTACTACAGTTTCAATTCAGTAGACCCGTACGTACATTTCCTTATTTACAGCTTATTCATATATGGAAGAGAATTACGAAACACTGACTTCTTAGCCTGCATTTTTCACCAAGTAACGATGAAATTTTAGAGCCTGTTGAGAGGCATCAATATGCTAAGAGGGTGAGAAATTCAAAATAGCGTTAATGTGTTGTAAAAACTCACCGTTATTGG
>Ga0316204_10005237_pt1 | contig 21797 bp, 23 predicted proteins | sample 6monrhotite_MG_2_FD_205661 | JGI IMG/M metagenome (GOLD analysis project Ga0316204, IMG submission 205661) | Microbial mat bacterial communities from mineral coupon in-situ incubated in ocean water Damariscotta River, Maine, United States -... | ecosystem: Environmental > Aquatic > Marine >... | reverse complement strand
CGGGTCAACGACGACACCACCGAGTGGCATGTCGACGATCTCCAATCCGTCCCGGCTGGGATCACCGGCATCGTCGTTCCGAAGATCGAGACGGTCGCGGCCCTGGACGCGCTGCAGGACCGGTTGGCCGAAATGAGGCTCGGCGATCTCGTCCTTATCGGTGGTATCGAGACCGCGCTCGGCGTGGCCGACGCCCGCCCGCTCCTCGCCCATCCGGTCATCGATGCCGCCTACTTCGGTGCCGAGGACTTCATCGCCGACATGGGCGGTGTGCGCACGTCTGGCAATGACGAGGTCCACTACGCCCGCTCCGCCGTGGCACTGGCCGGCCGACTCGCCGCGACCCTCGTCATCGATCAGATCGTCGCCGATTTTCGCGACGATGAACGCTGCGACCGCGAGTGCCGAGAGGCCCGGGCCCTCGGGTACGGCGGCAAGCTCTGCATCCATCCCGCCCAGGTTGACATCGCCCACGCTGCCTTCAGCCCCTCAGTGGAAGAGGTCGACCGGGCGCGACGCATGTTGGCCGCCTACGAGGAGGCGACGGCCGGCGGCATCGCCTCGATCGCCTTCGAGGGTCAGATGGTCGACGAACCCGTGGCCGTCCAAGCCCGCCGCATCCTCGCGCTCGCCGCCGAGTAGCGGGATCCCCCAAGTAACGCGGGGGTCTGTCCCCCGCGTTACTTCGGGCGGGCGAGCATCAGGGCGTTGCGGACGGCTCGGCAGACGAGGACGTCGTCCTGGTTGTGGGCCCGGTGTTCGAATGTCACGACACCCTGACCTGGACGGGACGACGACTCGCGCGATGCCAGCACCTCGGTCTCCACCCGGATCGTGTCGCCGTGGAACAGGGGGGCCGGGAAGTCGGCCTTGTCGAACCCGAGATTGGCCACTGTCGTACCCAAGGTGGTCTCGTGCACCGAGATGCCGACGACCATGCCGAGCGTCAGCAGGGAGTTGACCAAAGGCTTGCCGAACTCGGTCTCTTTCGCGGCGTAGTCCGCATCGAGATGGAGCCATGCCGGGTTCATCGTCATCGTCGTGAAGAGGACGTTGTCGGCCTCGGTGATCGTGCGCCGAAGGGCATGCGGAATCACCAGCCCCACGGTCAGTTCTTCGAGCCACTTGCCGGTCACGGGACGATCCATGGCGCGAGTCTGCCAGCTTCCCGATGGACCCGTGCGATCAGGCGGCGACCACCAGGAGATCGATGGCGAGCGGCTCGGCGGCCTCGACCCAACAGACGATCGACCGGTCACCGTCCTCCCACGCCGCACCATCAGGGACATACGCCGCCAGGTCGAGCCGGGGAAGGTTCGGCAGCTCGTCGATGCCCCACCCGAGCGCGTCCTCGGCAAGGGCCGCACAGAGCGGACCTGCCTCCTCGGTGAGCGACTCGACACCGGGCCAGCCATCGTTCGGTTCGGCGAGGGCTCGGCCGACCACCTGACCCAGGTGGGGCTCGCTGCAGGGCACCGCGTCGACGCTGCGCACGGTGGAGCCCGAACGTTCGTTGAAGCAATCACCGGCCCGCAAGTTCGTCGTACCCAGTCGGCCTCCATCGAGGATCTGGCCTGTGGGCGCCCGGTCGACCTCGTCGATGAATGCCTCATTGGCGCAGGCGCTCACGCACAGCCCAGCAGCAATGACGAGCGGCAGCACCCTCATGCCTTCGGGAGCGTGCCCTCCGGCGGTCCGAAGATCACCACGAGCTGCAGGTCTTCCTCGATGTCGACGAAACGGTGCTGAACGGCACGAGGGACGCTGATGATCGATCCGGGTTGGATGGGCGTCCGCTCCCCCGCGAGCTCGACGGTGCCGCGCCCCTTCATGACGACGTAGATCTCGTCTTCGCCGTGGGGGCCCTGGGGATCGTTCACCCCTGCCCCCAGCTCGTAGATGCCGGCGCTCAGGCCCGGCTGCCGGTCGAATTCGACATAGCGAACACCGGGGAGGTCGACCTGGACGTCGCGGTCCTGGTCGCCATGCGCCGTGATGAGCTCGCCGTTGATGAGGTGATGAACAGCAGTCATCCCGTGATTCTGTCAGCCCGCAGCAGGCTCGAGACGCAGCACGGTGACGGAGACCGCCGGGAACGTGTGGTCGAAGGTGTCACCCACAATGCCGAGATCGATCGGAGCCGGGTCGATGTCGAGGACAGTCGGGGCCTCTGCGCCGTTGTAGCGAACGACCTTCGACCGGAGTGAATCGGCGTCGGCGCGGTCCTCCAGCAGGCGGTGGTCGCCATCGATGCCGTCGACACGAAGAGTCACGGTCTGCGCCGACGAGGTGGTGTTCATCACGAGGATCTGGACGCCTCCGTCAGCGGAGGTCGACGCGAAAGCAGTGAGGTCATCGGAAACGGCCACGGGCACCAGGGTGTCGCCCATCAAGGACCACAGCCGTAGCGAATAGAAGGCCGGGAGCACCTGAGCGGTGTCCTGGTGCACCATGCCGTAGTTGGCGCCGCTGCTGACGGGGACACCGTACATGTCCCACTGGGCGGCCATCTCCACGCCCGAGACCGCCATTTCTCCGATCGAGTCGGTCAGGTAGAACAGGTTGAGCGCCCGACTCATCAGCGCGTCGGTGTCGGCGTCGTGCCACGCCACCATGTTGTATTCGGTGACGGCGACCGGAATGTCGGCCAGGCCCTCGGCATCGAGGGCGGCGGTGTAATCCGTCATCGTTTCGTGCCAGGTCTCCGACGGGATGTCGAGCGCTCGATCTTCCTCGGGCGTCCCCCCGAATCCGTAGTCGTGCACGACGTAGAAGTCGAGCTCGTCGCCGACCAGATCGAGCACCTCACCGCCGAAGTTCGACCAACTGTCGACCGGGGAAACGCCGACGGCGCCGATCTCGATCGTCGGATCAACGGCGATCATCGCGGCGTGGTAGTCCAGGAACCCGGGTTGACCGGTCGTGCCCGTCGCATACTCCGCGCCATCACACGTGCTGACGTTCTCCCAGCCCCATTCGGCGCAGTTCTCGCCACGATCGGCCTCAGCGCCGAAGATCTCGTTGCCGATCTCCCAGAGTTGCACCCGAACCGGGTCGGGGTAGCCGAGGTCGCTGCGCCGGGATGCCCAGTGGCCGACGGTCAGCCAATCTCGATCGTTGGCATCGACGCCGATCACGGTGTCGTCGTCCACATCGCCGTTGAAGAAGGCGACCAGACCCGCCGCTTCCTCCGGCGTGCCATTGAACGATGCCGTCCACATGATCTCGGCGTCGGTCAGGGAGATGATGTCGAGGAAGTCCGACACATCGGTGGCCCAATGCCAGAAGCAGCGCTCCTGGTCGCCGTCAAGGCACGCCAACCAGTCGTAATGGTTGGACCAACTCCCACCGGGCAGCCGGATCAGCTCGGCGCCGACGAGCTCCAGTGAAGGGGCGAACCAGGGTTCCTCGTGTTTGAAGTGGCCGATCCACGCCGGGATGTTCGTGCCCAGCAGTCGTCGGCTGAACGGAGCTCCGACAGCGGCGGCGTTGACCACCAGATCGGCGTCCCCCACCTCGGCAACCTCTCCGACCACGATGGTCATGTCGTCAGGGCGAGGGGCTCCATCGGAGGATCCGCCGGCATCGATGTCCACGAGACCACAACCGGTGGTCAAAACGGCCATCGCGAGCAGGAAGACCCAGACTCGGGGAATGGAGTGTCGCCGGTTGGGGGAGGACCACACGACCGTCAACAGTAGTTGACCGAATCTGTGAGACCAGTGCCATCTGACCCATCCTGCGGCGCCGGTAGCATCCCCCGATGCGCAGTTTCGATCTCATCATCGTCGGTACCGGGTCCGGGAACTCGATCATCGGGCCCGAGCACGACGATTGGGACATCGCACTTGTTGAACGAGGCGTCTTCGGCGGTACGTGCCTGAACGTCGGCTGCATCCCGTCCAAGATGTTCGTCCATGCGGCTGAGGTCGCTGAACTCGCAGCGACCGTGGGCCCCTCGCTCGGGGTGCACACGGTGATGAACGGTGTTGATTGGCCCCAGATCCGCGACCGTGTCTTCGGTCGTATCGATCCGATCGCCGCGGGCGGCGAGGACTATCGCAAGAGTCTCGACCATGTCACGGTCTTCCAGAACGACGCTCGGTTCATCGGCCCCAAGATGCTGAGGGTCGGCGATGAGACCATCACCGCCGAACACATCGTGATCGCGGCGGGTGCCCGACCCTTCGTGCCCGAAGTCCCTGGTCTTGCCGAGGCGGGCTTCCACACCTCGGACTCGATCATGCGACTCGACGAGCTGCCCGGTCGGCTTGCCGTTCTCGGCGGTGGCTACATCGCGACCGAACTCGGCAACGTTTTCGGCCAGTTCGGGAGCGAGATCACGTTCGTCCTTCGCAGCAATCGGTTCCTGCGAGGCGAGGACCATGAGATCAGCGATCGTTTCACGAAGATCTACTCGGGGAAGTTCCCGACACTGATGAACACCACTCTGGTCAGTGCCCGTCGTGATGGCGATGACCTCGTGCTCGAGCTGGAGTCGAGGGGTGAGATCTCTGAGCTCCGGGTCGATGATGTCTTGGTCGCCACGGGCCGGGTCCCGAATGGCGATCAGCTGAATGTGGAGGAGTCGGGCGTGCAGCTCGACAGCAGCGGATATGTCGTCGCTGACGCCAATCTCCGGACCGGCGTCGATGGCGTCTGGGCGCTGGGCGACGTCACCAACCCGGTCCAGTTGAAGCATGCGGCGAACCACGAGGCCCGTGTGGTCGCTCACAACCTGGTGAATCCGGACGAGATGATCGAAGCGGATCACCGGTTCGTGCCGCACGCCGTGTTCGGTCATCCGCAGGTGGCGTCGGTGGGGCTCACCGAGCAGCAGTGCATCGATCAGGGCCGGCGCTACATCTCGCACACGCAGGCGTACGGGTCGGCGGCCTATGGCTGGGCCATGGAGGACACCGAGAGCTTTGCCAAGCTGATCGCCGATCCCGATTCCAGGCAGTTGATCGGGGCCCACATCATCGGCCCGCAGGCGTCGACGCTGATCCAGCAGCTCATTCAGGGGATGACGTTTGGTCAGACGGTCGATCAGATGGCGCGTGAGCAGTACTACATCCATCCGGGTCTGCCCGAGGTCATCGAGCAGGCACTGCTCGAGCTGTAGAGCGCAGGCACTGCTCGAGCTGTAGAGCGCAGGCACTGCTCGAGCGTTCGCGAGCGTACGCTCGTGGGAATGACCTCGTCCGCTCTTGCCTCGTCTGTTCCGGGTTCGCTCAACCCGGCGCAGCGCGCCCGTGATTGGGAGCGGCTGGCGGAGGAGGAACTCGATGTGCTGGTCGTCGGCGGTGGGGTGACGGGAGTCGGGTGTGCGCTCGATGCGGTGACCCGGGGGCTCTCGGTTGGTCTGATCGAGCAGCGAGATGTTGCCTCGGGCACGTCGAGTCGGTCGTCCAAGCTGCTTCATGGTGGGCTGCGGTATCTGGAGCAGCGCGACTTCGCGCTGGTTCGTGAGGCGCTGCACGAGCGCAGCCTGCTGTCCTCGTCGATCTGTCCGCATCTGGTCCGCCCGGTTTCGTTTCTTCTCCCGCTCACCCATCGGGTGTGGCAGCGCATCTACTACGGCGCTGGTGTCCTGCTGTACGACCTGCTCGCGCTCGGCCGGCGCAATCCGCTCCCCCGGCACCGCCATCTGTCGCGGCGCAAGGCTCTTGAGCTCGTGCCGGGCCTCGACGAGGACTTCATGATCGGGGCGATCCGGTACTACGACGCTCAGGTCGACGATGCCAGGCACACCCTCACCGTGGCTCGGACGGCTGCGCGTCATGGCGCTGCGGTGGTCACCAGCGCCCGGCTGACGGGCCTTCTGCGTGAGGGCGACAAGGTCGTGGGCGCCACGGTCGTCGATGTGGAGTCGGGTGACGAGATCCAGGTTCGGGCCAAGAAGGTCGTGAACGCCACTGGTGTCTGGCTGGACGAGATCCAGGACATGGTCGGCGCGTCCGGGCTGCGGGTCACGGCGGCCAAGGGCGTGCACATCGTCGTTCCCCATGACGCGATCGACAGCGACAGCGGGCTGATTCTTCGTACGCCGACGTCGGTGCTCTTCGTGATCCCCTGGGGTCGGCACTGGCTCGTGGGCACGACGGACACGAGCTATGAGCTTGATCGGGCGCACCCCGCCGCGTCCGCCTCCGACATCGACTACATCCTCGAGCACGCCAACGAGGCGCTCCGGCGTCCGCTCACCAGAGACGACATCGTCGGGGTCTACGCCGGACTCCGGCCGCTCGTGTCCGGCAAGGCCGATGACACCGCCCGACTCAGCCGCGAGCATGCGGTACTCGAACCGGTCCCGGGGTTGATCTCGATCGCGGGCGGCAAGTACACGACCTACCGGGTCATGGCGGCTGACACGATCGATATGGTTGCCGACGGCCTGGACCGCAAGGTCCCGGGTTCGTGCACCGAACGGCTGCCCTTGATCGGCGCCGATCAGTGGGCGGTGATCAAGGACGCCGGTCCCGCACTCGCCGCGGAGCACGGTCTCTCGGCGGCCATCGTCGAGCGGCTGCTGTGGCGTCATGGAAGTCGGGTGAATGACGTGCTCGCCGTGGTCGATGCGGATCCAGCGCTCGCCGAGGAGCTTCCCGGTGGTGGCTACATTGCCGCTGAGGTGGTCTATGCCGCGCGCCACGAGGGTGCCCTGCACCTCGACGACGTCCTGGCCCGCCGCATGCGCATCTCGATCGAGACCGATCAACGCGGCCTGCTCGTCGCCGAACAAGCGGCTGCCCTGATGGCGCCTGAACTCGGTTGGGACGAGGCGCGAGTTGGCCAGGAGGTCGAGCTCTGGCGGACACGCATCGATGCCGAGCGCGCCGCCAATGCCGCCCCGGATGACGATTCCGCGGACGAGGTCCGCCGTGCCGCGCTCGACAGTCGTGGTCTCACCGACACGTGAGCGTTGTCTGAGCCGGGAACATCGGCCAAGGGTCGCTGCCAGGGCCGTACACTCGCGCCGATGGGCAGTTCAACCGGCACCCTCTTTCGGGTCACGACCTATGGCGAGTCACACGGCGGCGGCGTCGGCGTCGTGATCGATGGCTGCCCTCCTCGTCTGGCGCTCACGCAGGCTGATCTCCAGCTCGATCTCGACCGCCGGCGCCCGGGTCAGAGCCGCCTTGTCACCCAGCGTGACGAGTCCGACACGGCAGAAATCCTGTCCGGTGTCTTCGGCGGCTACACCACGGGCACACCCTTGGCGGTCCTCGTTCGCAACAAGGACCACAATTCCGGAGCCTACGACCATCTGCGTGACGTCTATCGCCCCTCGCACGCGGACTTCACCTATGACGCCAAGTACGGGTTCCGGAACTGGGCCGGTGGCGGCCGGTCCTCGGCGCGAGAGACCATCGGCCGCGTGGCCGCCGGCGCGGTGGCCCGCCGCCTGTTGGCCGAAGTGGCCGGCATCGAGGTGCTCGCGTGGGTCGACCAGGTCGGTGACATCACGGTCACTGTCGACGGTTCGACAGTGACCCTGGAGCAGGTCGAGGCCGACCCCACTCGTTGTCCCGACCAGGTCGCGGCGGCAGCGATGACCGAGGCTATCGAGCAGGCGCGTCGTGACGGTGATTCACTGGGCGGCACCGTTCGCTGCGTCGCTCGCCGAGTGCCTGCCGGACTCGGCGAACCCGTCTTCGAGAAGCTCGATGCCGTCCTCGCCGGAGCGATGATGTCGCTTCCGGCGGCCAAGGGCGTCGAGATCGGAAGCGGATTCAGCGGGGTGCGGATGAGCGGCCTCGCCCACAATGACCCATTCATTCCCGGTGACGACGGTGGCGTTCGCACGGCGACCAACCACAGCGGCGGTATCCAGGGTGGCATCTCCAACGGTGAGGACATCACGCTGCGGGTCGCGTTCAAACCCACGGGCACCATCGCCAGTGAACAGACGACTGTCACTCGCGACGGTGAGGCCACCACCCTCGCGGCCAAGGGGCGTCACGACCCCTGCGTGCTTCCCCGGGCTGTGCCGATGGTCGAATCGATGGCATTGATCGTTCTGGCCGACCACTGGCTCCGCCAGCGGGCGACCGATGTCCTGCCTCCGTTGCCGGAACGTCCCTGACCGGGTCGAACCCGCCCGCCTTAGCGGCCGTTGGCGCTGAAGTGCTGATAGTCGACTGACCCGGTCCAGTAGCCGCCCCACGACCAGCCGATCGCTTCGAACGCCTGAACGACGACGTCATCGGCCCGGATGAGACCCGGCGTCTCCGCCTCCCGGTCGAGGTGGGCCGCTCCCTCGGGCGGATCGACCGTCGAGCCCCGGACCCACGGATTGACGAGCGGGTTGATGTCGACCGCCGTGCCGTAGGCATGCTGGCTCCACCGATTGGTGCCGTCGATGAGCCGGCAGTTGAATGCCGACGAGTTGTTTGCCCGCATCGACGCATTGTCGTCCCCCGCGTAGGCGGTGATCAGCTCCATCCGCTCGATGGGGAAGCCGGCATCGAAGAGGGTCTCGAACACGGTGAGCAACGCCTCGGCGTGGTCAACGTGAACCACCATCTCGCCGGTCTCCGGCGATCCATCGATCCCGTGGTGTACCACGGTGATGAGCCGAAGATCTGCGACCGCGACCGGGCAACCACTACGCCACGATGACCCGAGGAGTTCCTCGTCCGCAGCGCTGATCTCACCGGAGAACCCAGGCGTGGTCGTGAGCGTGGTTGGGGTCGCCGGTGCGACCGAACTCGTCGTGGTCACGGTGCTGGTGGTCGTGGTGATCATAGCGGTGCGGGGCGACTCTGGGCTGACGGACCGGGCGACTCGTCCGTCACTCAGCGCTCGTTCGGCGTCGGCCCCACCACCACACGCGGCGAGGACGGCGGCGGCCACGAACAGGATGCCGCGCCGGAGACGCCACATGGTTCAGCGATGGAACGGCGGTTTGGCAACCACGGCCGGCACCTCCGTACCGCGCACATCGATCGTCACCGCGGCGCCATCGTCGATGCCGGGCTCGAGGAACGCGAGGGCCACCCCGTGTTCTCGCACCGGCGAGAAGTTGCCACTCGACACGATGCCGACCTGCACCCCGTCACGGAGGACGCGCTGACCCTCACGAGGAGGACGTCGGCCCTCGACCAGCAGCCCTCGGAGAATCCGATGGGGGCCCTGATCCCGTTCTGCCTCGAGCGCGGCCTTGCCCCGGAAATCGCCCTTGTCGAATCGCACCACCCAGCCGAGACCGGCCTGCAGGGGCGAGATCCCCGGACCGAGTTCGTGACCATGGAGCGGGAGCCCCGCCTCGAGCCGCAGTGTGTCCCGAGCACCGAGCCCGGCGGGGGTGATTCCGGCGTCGAGTACTCGCTGCCACAGCGCCGGGGCGGCCGCCGCGGGGACGGCGAGCTCCACGCCGTCTTCCCCGGTGTAGCCGGTGCCGGCGACGACAACCGTCAGACCATCGACATCGACCCTCTCCACGGCGAAGCGCCCGACCGATGCGGCGGCTGCAGAGACGGTGCGCAGCCGCTCGCGGGCATCGGGCCCCTGGACGGCGAGCACGGCGCGGCTCGATGTGACGTCGACGATCTCGGGGATCAGAGGGCCTTCGGACAGGGCTCCGACCACCCGGTCGGTGTTGGACGCGTTCGGCATCACGTCGAAGCGATCCTCGTCCACCCACCAGACGATGATGTCGTCGAGGACCGACGCGTCATCCGCGTCGAGCAGATGGGTGTACTGCGCCTTGCCCGGCGCGATGCGGTTCAGATCATTGGTGAACGCCCACTGGAGGGCATCGAACGCCCCGTCGCCGCTGACCCGAACGGTGCCGAGATGGGACACATCGAAGACCACGGCACCGCCACGACAGGCCTGGTGCTCGGCGATGGTGCCGTCGGCGTAGTTGAGCGGCATGTCCCACCCGCCGAAGGGCACCATCTTGGCGCCGAGATCGACGTGTTGATCGTGGAGCGGCGAACGCCGCGTCTCAGGCGGCGTCGGCGAGTCGGTACTTGGCATCGAGTTGCTGGAGGTCGCGGCGGTACAGCAGTTTCACCCGTACGTCGGGATGCGTCTCTCCGAGACGGCGGATCTTCCGATGCTTGGTCGTGACCAGCGACTGGCGCATGGTCGTGACCTCGACATAGGTGTCGAAATCCGGCAGATAGAAGTCCGGGGTGAACGCCGAGCGCAGCTGGCCCTCGTCGTCGGTGTCGAGGACGAACGTGGTCGGCTCGTACTCCCAGCGAACGCCGTAGCTGTCGAGGAGCGCGGCGAGCTCGCGCTCGGAGTCGTGAGCGAATTCGGGGGTCGGTTCCGACACGCTCAGGCGTCGCCGGCCGCCGCGGGCAGCTGTGGCGGCAGTATCTCGGCCGCGATCTCCGGGAAGAGGGAGACGATTCGAGAATCGACCTCCTCCTTCACACCGGCGAGTGGAAGCACGTTGAGCACGCCCTGACCGTTCTGGAGCAGATCGATGAGTTCCTCGCCGGTGTTGACGAGGACCGAACTGGAGCCGTCGATCACGAGATTGGCCGATGCGACGTCCTCGCCGAGCGAGTTGCGCATGTAGGCGAACACCTTTCGGACCTGTTCGAGACGGATGCCCGCATCGAGCAGGGCCTTGATGACCTTCAGTTCCAGCAGATCGCGATAGCTGTACATCCGGCGACTGCCGGACCCCGCGGCCTCGGCCATGGACGGCCGGACCAGATCGGTGCGAGCCCAGTAATCGAGCTGGCGGTACGTGATGTCGACGATCTCGGCGGTGCGCTTGCCGCTGAATCCCTGCTGCGTCATTGCTGGTGCTCCCTCGAACGACCGACACCGGCGAAATTACGCCGGTGTGACGTGTGGAGAACTGTACGACGACCGGCGCGCGGGGTCAACGACCCGCGCGCACATTCGCGCGGACCGCGCGATTCAGCGCGCGGTCCGACGGTGACTCAGTCCTCGAAATCCTCGGGGGAGATGGTGTCGAGAAATTCCTTGAACTCCTCGACGACCTCTTCGGGTCCGTCGTCCTCGGCCTCGTCGTCATCGGTGTACCCCACCTCATCGATCACCGCTTCGGAGGCGAAGATCGATGTGCCGGTGCGAACCGCGATGGCAACCGCATCCGAGGTGCGAGCCGAGACCACGATCGGGTCACCACCCTGGCCCTGACGGCGGAGGTGGAGTTCGGCGACGAAGGTCTTGTCACGGATCTCGGCCACGAGCACGGCACTGAGTTCGACGTCGAGTTGCTCGAGGAGGTCGACCAGCAGATCGTGGGTCATCGGACGGGGCGTGTCGACCCCATCGAGGGCCAGCGCGATCGCGGTGGCTTCGGCGGCGCCGATGAATATCTGCACCGTTCGACCCGCCCCCGCACGCTCGCGAAGGAGCACCATGGGCGCGTTCGAAGGCATCTCGACCCGGACTCCGAGTAGCTCCATCTCCTGCATGGACCCACCCTACGCGCCGTAGAGCGCCTCCACGTAGGCATCGGGATCTTCTGCCAAAACGTCCGTGTCCGCAGTCGCCAGCACCCGAAGGTTGCGGTAGCGACCCTGGTGATCGAGCCCGTACCCGATGACGTAACGATCGGGAATCTCGAGTCCCACATGGTCGAGGTCAACAGGGACCACGCGTCGAGCGGGCCGATCGATGAGGGTGCAGATCGAGAGCGAGCGAACGTCCCGGCGACCGAGTTCGCTCAACAGGAACGCCGAGGTGAGGCCCGTGTCGACGATCTCCTCGACGAGGACGACGTCGCGATCGGTGAGATCGGTGGTGACGTCCATCAGCATTCGGATCCGCCCCGCACCCGGCGAGTAGGACGTCAGCGCAACGAAGTCGACAACGCTTCGGATCGACATGGCACGCGCCAGGTCGGCGAGGAACGGCACGCTGCCGCGCAGAACCGCGACGAGAACGACACCGTCGTCATGACGGGCGGAGAGCTCGTCGGCAAGACGCTGCACCATCTCCGCGATTTCTGCTTCGTCGAGGAGAAGCTCCAGACCGGCAGCTCCGAGTTCAGTCGCCATGGTGCTCAGTCGCCATCGCGCTCATTCGAAGGACTCGCCGATGGACCGGCTCAGGATCGACCGTTGGATGGTCTCCCCCAGTCGCACCAGCTCGCTGAGGTCCTCGCGTGCCGCGACGCGGGAGTCGCCCCCACGAAGCAGACGGGGGCCGAGCAGCTGCTGGAGCATTCCCGCCTCGCGCTCCGCGGCCACCTTGAACATCCGCAGGTGACGGGTTTCGAGTCCATAGCCCTTGAAACGCACGGCCACCTTCGCGACGACGAGCGCCTCATGGTCATAGGCCGCCACACCGTCGACATCGATCGACTCGATGAGGCCGAGTCGGTCGAGCTCGTTGATGTAGCCGATCTCATCGCCGACCGCATCGGCCAGCTCGCCGGCCGTCATGCTGACGGAGCCGTCGATGATCACCGGGGCGACATCGTCCTCGACCGGCGCCGCGGCTGCCGGCTCCGGTTCGCTCAGATCGATCACCATCTCCCCGTCGGGCTCGGGCTCCGTGTCAGACGTCGGTTCCGCCGTGCCCGCATCGTCACCGTCCTCCTCAGAACGCCGGAACAGCGTGGGCTCGGGCAACGGATCGGAGCTCCGGGGCGGCAACTCGGACGCGGCGTCGAAGCCGGCCTCCTCGAGGCGGCGACGGATGACCTTGAGCGGCAGGAAGTTCTCACTCTGCTGGGTGAGGATCCAACGGAGCCGATCCACGTCGGCGTCATAGAACTTGCGGTAGCCCGACGGCGTGCGCTCGGGCTCGATCAATCCCTGACTCTCGAGGAAGCGGATCTTCGCGATCGTGACGTCGGGGTGTTCCTCCTTGAGGAGGCTGAGGACCTCGCCGATCGAATGGTGCGAGCCACTCATGTTCCCGTCCCGTGCACGAAGACCAGCTTGAACTTGCCGATCTGGAGCTCGTCACCATCGTCGAGTTCGACATCATCGACCCGCTCCCGGTTCACGTACGTGCCGTTCAGCGAGCCGACATCACGCACCCAGTAGCGAGCACCATCACGGCGCACCTCGGCGTGACGGCGTGACACGGTGATGTCGTCGAGGAAGATCGTGCTCTTCGGATGGCGACCGAGGGTGACCACATCGTCGTCGAGGGCATAGCGGGCCCCCGCCTTGGACCCCTGGAGCACCACGAACAGCCCCTCGTGGGGACCGAAGGCCGACCGATCGATCTCGATGCCGGTGGGCGACTCGAGGGTGACGGCCGGAGTCTCGCTGGTGATGTCGGCACGTTCGAGGGGCGCGCCGCACGAAGAACAGAAGTTGGCTGTCGCCAGGTTCTGGTGGCCGCACGCGCCGCAGAGCATCTCGCCCTCGCTCACCCGTCGATGAGTGCCGTGTACGCCGCGGCGTCGAGAAGGGCGTCGAGCTGGGTGGCGTCGGACATCTTGATCGTGCAGATCCAGCCCTCGCCGTAGGGGTCGGTGTTGAGCCGCTCCGGTGTGTCGGCCAGCTCGTCATTGACGGCCGTGACCTCGCCACTGACCGGTGCGAACAGGTCGCTCACCGATTTGGTGGACTCGACCTCGCCGAAGGTGCCTCCAGCCTCGATGGTGTCACCGGCGGAGGGGAGATCGATGTAGACGACGTCGCCGAGCGCGTCCTGGGCGTAGTCGGTGATCCCGATGCGCACAGAATCACCGTCGATCTGTACCCACTCGTGGTCGGACGAATACCGGAGTCCTTCTGGCACGTTCATGATCGAGAACCTAACCCATAGCTCCGCGCAAAATGTGATCCCTCGCCACCCGAACGGGCGGGGCGACGCTCACGAACGAATCAGCTGCTCGATGCGGCGGACGTACTCGTCGGCGAGACGGGCTGCGGCGGCTGGATCAGGCCCTTCGGCGACGACCCGCGTCGTCGGGTCCTCGGGGTCCGGCAGCACGAGTGCCCAGCCCTGGTCGTGGTGAATTCGTACTCCGTCGACGAGGTCGAGTCGGCGGTCGTTCGACTGTTCGACCAGCTCGCGCATCACCGCGCCCTTCTGGTCCCAGGGCGTGACGATCTCCCGCTCCACGACATGGACGGGCGGCAGGGAGTCAACGGTCTTCGACAGCGGCAGATCATGGCGGGCGAGCATGTCGAGCAACCGGACGAAGGTCGCCGTGGCATCGAAGGCGGGCATGAATTCCGGGACGATGAAGCGCCCCGCGGTATCACCGGCGAACGCCATGAACGGGTTGGCCGCGGTCTCCATGATGGACGCCGGGGCCGTCGGGCTCAGCACCACCGAACCCTTGCGATCCTCCACCATCGTGGCGGCGTGCTGTGTCATCGAGATCGGGATAGCAACGCGGCCGCCGTCGAGGGAGTCGCCGTGGAGCGCGAGCAGCGCGAGGAAGAGCTGGGTGTCGTCGAGCACCCGCCCCTCATCATCGATCACCGTGATCTGTTCGCCGCCCGGGGTGAAGACGACACCGAGCGATGAACGCGACGACACCACGAGATCGCTGACCTCGGCGGCGTGCCGATCCCGGTCGAAGTCGGCGATGCCCGACGTGGACGCGAACGGATTGATGGCGAGGACTTCGGCACCGAGCTTCGCCAGGAGATTCGGCATGATGAACGAGACGGCGCCATAGCCGTAGTCGGCCACGATCTTCAGTCCGCTCGACCGGATGGCCGGCAGGTCGACCATCGACTCGATCGCCGTGGCGTAGTGCTCGAGCGCACGCGGGGCGTAGTCGATGTCGCCGATCTCGGCCGGGAAGACACGGCGGTAGTCCTCACGATTGAACACACGCTCGATCTTGCGATGTGCGTTCTCACCCATGTCGGAGCCGCTGCTGTCCATGAACCCGATGACGATCGAGTTCGGGTCATGGCCGTCGAGGTGGAGGGCGACGGCACCGGAAACAGTGGGGCGACGGGTGATGAAACGGGTGACGGGGAGGGGCACGACCTCGAGGTCCTGCACCGACACACCCGCTGCGTTGAGCCCCGCGTGCACGGCACGTTTCAGCATGCGCGCCGAGCGCGACGAATCCCGGCTCGTGATGACGACCTCGCCCTGTTTGAGGGTCGAGCCGTAGGCCATCGCCAGACGGGTGACGAGTTCGGGGGTGATGTCGACGTTGGCGAGTCCGCTGACGCCATTGCGGCCGAAGAGGCTGCGGGCGCCGCGGGATTCCCAGACGATCGAGTTGTTGACCGTCGCGCCGGTCTCGATGGTCTTGAACGGATAGATCTTCACGCCGGCGGTGATGTGGGCACCCTCGCCCACGAAACACTCATCGCCGATCACGGCACCCTCGTCCACCACGACACCGCGGCGCAGGTCACAGGCGCGACCGATGACCGCGCCCCGCAGGGAGACGCCCTCACCCAGGTAGGCGTTGTCGGCGACGACCACCCGGTCGGTGGTGACCTCGCTGCGAACCCGCACGTTGGCACCGAGCACGGTGTAGGGGCCCAGGTTCACACCGGCTTCGATCCGGCAGTTGTCGCCGATCACTCCCGGACCGGCGACGGTGGCGTCGGGATGGATCGTGACGTTCTCACCGATGAAGAGCCCCTCGCCGCGGTCGAATCCATCGATGCCGACCTCGACGGTGCGGTCGAGAATGTCGGTGTGGGCACTGACATAGCTCTCGAGGTTCCCGACATCCTCCCAGTAGCCCTCGGCGATCGCCCCGTACAGCGGCTTGCCGTCGGCCAGCAACGCCGGGAACACCTCGCTCGAGAAGTCGACGGGGCGATCGGGCGCGATGTAGTCGAAGATCTCGGGCTCGCAGACGAAGATCCCGCTGTTGACCGTGTCCGAGAAGACCTGACCCCATCCCGGCTTCTCCAGGAACCGCTCGATCGAACCGTCCTCCTTGGTGATCACGATGCCGAACTCGAGCGGGTTCTCGACCCGGATGAGGCCGATGGTGGCCGTGGCCTGCTTCTCCCGGTGGAACTCGACGATCTTCGTCAGATCGATGTCGGTGAGCACGTCACCGGAGATCACGAGGAACGGCTCGGTGAGCTCGTCCATCGCGTTCCGGACGGAACCAGCGGTGCCGAGCGGCGTCTCCTCGGTCGCGTACACCATCTTCACGCCGAACTCGGAGCCGTCGCCGAACCAGTTGCGGATGTGGTTGGCCATGAAGGCCACCGTCACCACCACTTCGTCGAAACCATGCCGCTTCAGCAGGTCGAGGATGTGCTCCATCATCGGCCGGTTCGCCAACGGCATCATCGGCTTGGGAACATTCGAGGTGAGAGGCCGAAGACGAGTTCCCTCGCCGCCGGCCATGATGACCGCCTTCACGCCCCGGAACCTAGTCGGTCGACTCCGCCCGGTCGCGCCGGCCCTCTCGGTATGCGGTGAGGGCGAGCGGTACGTACTGCGCGGCCGAGAGGTAGCTGTAGACGAGTGAGGGGATGGCGAAGATCCAGCCGAGCCACAGCCAGAGGTCGGCCGTGCTGTGATCGCTGGCCCCGAGCAGCAGGCCGGGGAACGCGAAGTAGAGACCGAAGGTGGCGCACTTGCCCCACCAGGTCACATCGATGCGGCGGCCCCCCAGCGCGCCCAGAACGATGCCACCGAGCGCCACGAGCCCCTCCCGGGCCAGGGTCAGGACGACGAGCCACCACGGCACCGACCCATCGACACCGACGGCCAGGATGCCGACGATCAGCACTGCCCGATCCGTCAGCGGGTCGATCAGTTTCCCGAACTCGCTGACCACGTCGAACTTGCGGGCCCACCAGCCGTCGAGCCAATCGGTGGCCCCCACGGCACCCCAGAGCCAGGCCGCGCTCCAACGATCGTTCTGGTCGAACAGCAACCACAAGAAGACGGGGATGCAGGCGAGACGGACCAGGGAGATGAAGTTGGGCACGGTGAGAATGCGATCCTCGAAGATCCCGACCTGTCGCTCTCGTGGCGCCTCCGCAGCCGGAGTCCCGTCGCTCATGGGCGAGAGCCTACGATGCGTTGGTGCCTACCATCTTCACCCGCATCATCAATGGCGAGATCCCCGGCCGCTTCGTCTGGCAGGACGATGTGTGCGTCGCCTTCCTCGACGTCCGCCCGCTGGCCCACGGCCACATCCTGGTTGTACCTCGCGACGAGATCGACCACTGGGTCGATCTCTCGCCCGAGGTGGCGGGTCATCTGATGACGGTTGCGCAGCGCGTCGGCAGCGCTCAGCGTGAACTGCTCTCCCCCGCCCGGATCGGCATGATGATCGCCGGGTTCGAGGTCCCGCACGTGCACATCCACGTGGTGCCGATGGACACCATGGCCGCCCTCGACTTCCGAAACGCCAATCCCAACCCCGACCAGGCCGCGCTCGACCAGGTCCACGCCGACCTCAGCCAACTGCTGGTCTAAAGCACACTGGGGTCTGTCCCCAGTGTGCTTTAGGCGCCGATCGGGTCGGACTCGGCGATCAGTTCGGGGCCGTTGTTGCGGACATTGTTGACGGCGGTGGAGACCGGATGCAGCTGGATCAACTGTGATGGAGCGGGGACCAGGAGTTCCTGCAGTGACTCGATGTCATGGTTGTCGCGGTCGAGCCAGGTGTCCCACGCGTCGGGAGGCAACATGACCGGCATGCGGTCATGGACCTCGGCCACCAACTCGTTCGGGTCGCCCGTGATGATCGTGCAGCTGTAGAGCTCGAGTGGCTCACCGTCTACGTCGGCGTGGTTCTTGTCGCGCCACACTTCCCACAGGCCGGCGAAAGCGAAGGGTTCGCCGTCGACGCGGCTCATGTACATCGGCTGCTTCTTCTTCTGGCCCTCGACCTTCCTCCATTCGTAGAACCCGTCGGCCGGGACGATGCAGCGCTTCTTGGCGAACGGTCGCTTGAACGAGTTCTTCTCGGCAATGGTCTCCGCCCGCGCGTTGATCATCCGATTGCCGATCTTGGGGTCCTTGGCCCAGAACGGCACCAGGCCCCAATGGAACGAATCGAGGCGCCGCGCCCCACCGTCCTCGTACACGGTGTAGACGCCTTGCGTCGGCGCGACATTGAAGTTGCCGCCCCGCTCCCTCGACTCCTCGAGCAACTCCTCCCGAGGCGCTTCCGCGCCGAAGTACTTCGCCAGCTGGTCGGGAGGAGTCGAGGAGGTGAAGCGTCCGCACATGATCTGATCCTGGCCGTCAGGTCGGATAGTCGCCAGTGAGGGTGCAGGTGCCCGACCGTCCGGCGCCGAGATCGAAGGACAGCACGTCGCCGGCGTCGCCCCCGAACCTCGGGATGATCACACCGGCCGCGGGGTCGACCTGGATCGTGCCTCGAACCGTGAGCGTTTCATAGCGCTCGCCGCCATCGGCAATGAGCTGAATCCGCACCGCATCGGCGAAGCCGACGCCGCCCTCGGGAAGCTCGACTCCGCCCTCCGGGATCTGCAGATCGAGAAGGATCGCGCTCGGACCGACACAACCGACGACTGCCGGACGGCCGACAGGATCCGCACAGGGGCCGGTGGTGACGGTGTCGAGCGGGCGCAGATCCCCGGTCACGACGCTGGCTCGCAGGCAGACGTCATCGGTGAAGCCGGCGGGACCGACGATCACGACATGACCCGAACCGGCGTATTGGAACAGCGACGCCCGCATCGAGCCGGGCGGATGCGGGAAGTCGCTGAACGCGGCGGTCACGATCCGGTCCTCGACAGGCCCTTCCCCGGCCGCCACCGCAACCGTGTCGGCCAAACCGGCGGTCACGGCGGCTTCGGTGATCGGTGGGCCGCCCTCGACGGCCGCGACCTCCGGCGGCTCGCTCGTGTCGGCGAACTGGATGGCGCCCTGCGTGCGTTGTTCCTCGGTGAGGAACTGGTCGTAGGCGAAGAACCCGCCGCCGCCGACGATCATGATCACCACCAGCCCCACGACCAGGTTGATGATCCGCTGCTTGCGTCCCGCCGCCAGCGCGTCGTCGACCTGCTTCTCGTCGAGGTGTTCCTGCAGGGTCAGCGGCCCGAACGCTTCCGAGCTCGCCCCGCCGGCGATCAGGTCCCGCCACGCGGCCTCACGCGGCTCGGGCATCCGGGCCAGGACCGTCTCGAACGCGTCGGCGGCCTCGGCGGAGTAGAGGATCATCAAGCCGTTGGCCCGCGCATGCTCGATCGGGTCGGTGTGGGGCACGAGCTCACGACCCTGGGCGAGCGCCGCCAGGAACTGATGCGCCAGCTCATCGGCCTGGACGTACGACAGCTCGGACCCCTCGGGCAGGCGCGGCAGGCTCAGCGGGGCGGAACCCGCCCGCAGGAACCCGGTGCGGACGACAAAGCTGTCGGGTCGGATCTCGTCCCCGGTCGGTGGCGGCAGCTCGTCCGGAAGCTCAGCGGCGCGGTCGGCCGCGAACGCGTCGATGGCCTCGCCGTCGGCCGCCGGATCGGGAGTGATCTCGCTGATCGCTTGAATCTAGATCGGAACCCCGGTCGGCCGGTGGCGCGTTCGGGTGATGGTGCCAGACTGCGGAATGTCCGACCCGACTTCTCCGCTCACTCTCGTGCTTGCATCAGGCTCGCCGCGCCGCCGCGAGCTCCTCGGGCGACTCGGCGTGGTGCCCACAGTCGAACCCGCCGACCTCGATGAGTCCGTGCTGCCCGAGGAACCGGCTGCCACCTATGTCGAACGTCTCGCCCGCGAGAAGGCGGCCACCGCGCTCCGGCCGGGCGTGGTCGTGATCGCCGCCGACACGGCCGTCGTTCGTGACGGGGAGATCCTCGGCAAGCCGGTTGACCGAGCCGACACCGTCGCCATGCTGGAGTCACTGTCCGGCCGCCGACACGAGGCCATCTCCGGTGTTGCCGTCGCGATACTCGTCGGGGGGGAACCCGTCGTCGCCGCCGGGGTCGAGGAGACCATCGTGATGATGGAGCAGCTCACCGCGGCACGCATCGCCTGGTACGCCGACTCGGGCGAGCCCGATGACAAGGCAGGCGCCTACGGACTCCAGGGTGCGGCCGGTCTCTTCGCCGATCGCATCGAGGGCAGCGTCACCAACGTGATCGGGCTCCCCCTCTCACTCGTCGACGAACTGTTCGCCGAGCTCGGGCTCGACATTCTCGATTTCCGCGCCAGCTCCTAGCCTTGACTGGGTGACCGACGCCGACCCTCGGCCCTTGCCGAGCCCCGACCCCGAGCCACCCGCCGCTCCCGGTGAGTTCGACGCGCTCCGAATCGGGGATCTCGAAGTGTGGCCTCCTGTCGTACTCGCGCCGATGGCGGGAGTGACGAACGCACCGTTCCGCACCCTGTGCCGCCGCTACGGCGCCGGGCTCTACGTCAATCAGATGATCACGGCCCGCGCGCTGGTCGAGGGTCATCGCAAATCGCTCGAGCTCGCCGCGTTCGCCCCGGGTGAGTCACCCCGCAGCATCCAGCTCTACGGCACCGACCCGTACTCCATCGGTGAGGCCACCAGGATGCTGGTCGCCGAGCAGGGCGTCGACCACATCGACATGAACTTCGGTTGCCCGATGAAGAAGGTCACCCGCCACGGTGGTGGCGCCGCGCTTCCCTGGAAGCGAGAGCACTATCGCCGGATCGTTCGTGCCGCGGTGACCGCAGCGGGCGACGTGCCCGTCACGGTGAAGTTCCGCGTCGGCATCGACGACAACTCGATCACCTTCCTCGATGCCGGCCTGATTGCCGAAGCCGAGGGCGTGAAGGCGGTGGCGCTCCACGCCCGCACCGCAAACCAGCTCTACAGCGGCCACGCCGACTGGCGGCGCATCACCGAGCTGAAGAACGCTGTCACCTCGATTCCCGTCCTCGGCAACGGCGACATCTGGGAAGCCGACGACGCGATGCGGATGATGCGCACCACCGGAGCCGACGGCGTGACTGTCGGCCGCGACTGCCTCGGGCGGCCATGGCTCTTCCGCGACCTCGCCGCCGTGTTCAACGGCGAGCACGTCGGCCCCCGGCCGAACCTGGGTGAGATACTCGACGGCATGGTCGAACATGCCGAACTGCTGTGCGACTGGCTGGACGAGACCCGTGGCATCCGCGACTTCCGCAAGCACACCGGGTGGTACCTGAAGGGGTTCCCGACCGGCAACGAGGTCCGCCGCCGGCTCAACCGTGTGGAGTCGCTGGCCGAGATGCGGGAGCTCGTGGGATCTCTCGATCGCACGATCCCGTTCCCCGAAGGCGGCATGCGTATGGTGCGGGGTCACTCGGGTTCGGCGAAGGAAGTCCATCTGCCCGAGGGATGGCTCGATGAACGCGACGATCAGGTCGCCATGCCACGCGGGGCTGAAGCGCTGGTGTCCGGCGGCTGATCCCCCGAGTCGCTCAGCGCCAGGACCAGCCAAAGGTCGGCACGAGCAACGCCAGTCCGACGAGAATCGCGACCTCGGCCCCGTGGCCGACCGCGCGTCGCGACCCCACCGGCCCTGTGCTCGCACGTCGCGCCACGAGTGTGATCACAAGCGTCGCCACAACAGCGGCGCCCAGTGCGGCCAATCCCGCCTGACCTCCCTCGGCCAGGGCGGCCGCGGCGATGACGACCGACGCCCACGCAGCGCGGCGGTCGACGCGGTCGACGGACTCTGAACCCACGAGGAGCCAGGAGGCGATGACCATCGCGCGCGCCACGATGTGAGCCATGACCAGGGCCAAGAGGCCGTCCGCACCGCCAAACGATGCCAACGCGATGATCTTGATCGCGGTGATCACAGCCAATCCCAACAAGTCCCGACTGTGCTGCCAGGAATCGCTCGTCATCGCGGAGCCGGACCCGATCACCACGACGGCCGAGACCCATGAACCGGCCAACGATTCGATCCCCCAGAACACGAGCCCGCTCAGCGCGCCGACCACGCCCGCAAGCGCAG
>Ga0316204_10005236_pt1 | contig 21808 bp, 26 predicted proteins | sample 6monrhotite_MG_2_FD_205661 | JGI IMG/M metagenome (GOLD analysis project Ga0316204, IMG submission 205661) | Microbial mat bacterial communities from mineral coupon in-situ incubated in ocean water Damariscotta River, Maine, United States -... | ecosystem: Environmental > Aquatic > Marine >... | reverse complement strand
ATGAAGGTCAGTGCGGTCGATCCAGGTCGCTGGACCATAGAGGCACCTGCGCGGATTTTCAGCGACCAGAACGATGTCATCGCTGCGTTCAAGGCAGGAGAGCTCGACCGAGATGTAATCGTAGTTGTTCGTTTTCAGGGACCGGCAGCTAATGGCATGCCCGAGCTCCATAAGCTTACCGCACCGCTTGGCGTGTTGCAGGACAAGGGCTTCAAGGTCGCCTTTGTCACAGATGGCCGCATGTCCGGTGCAAGCGGCAAGATACCCTCGGCCATCCATATCTCGCCAGAAGCTTATCATGGTGGCCCGCTCGGGAAGCTCAAGGACGGCGATATGGTTCGGGTCTGCGCTGAAAAAGGCGAGCTCACAGCATTGGTTGACGCTGCCGATTGGAACGCTCGCGAACAGGCCTCACCGCCGTCACCTGCATTGGGCACGGGCCGCGAACTGTTCGCCATGCTGCGCCATCACAGCGACCCTGCGGAAAAAGGCGGCAGCGCGATGTTGTCAGAGGCAGGGCTATGACAACAAACGAGATCGTTGTGGCCGACATCGGCGGCACGCACGCGCGTTTCGCTATCGCGGACATCAGCGACGGGAAAAATATCTGCATCGGCCGCGAAGTCACGATGGAAAGTTCAACCCATGCCAGCTTGCAGATTGCGTGGCAGGCCTATGCCAAAGAAATCGGACAGGAATTGCCGCGCAGGGGAGCTATTGCCGTAGCCGCACCAGTGAACGGTGAAGATGTGTATTTCACCAATAGCAGCTGGATGGTCCGCCCCTGCCTGATCGGCGAAAAGCTCAATCTGGACCAATTCTCACTTCTCAATGATTTTGGCGCGGTCTGTCATTCAATTGCTGCACTGGATTCAACGGTTCTGGATCATGTTTGTGGCCCGGATGTGCCAACCCCGGAGCAGGGCATCATCACGGTATTGGGTCCGGGAACAGGATTGGGCGTGGCCCACATATTGCGTTCGGGAGACGAGTACACGGTTACCGAGACGGAAGGTGGCCATATTGATTTCGCGCCCCATGACGAGCTTGAAGATCAATTGCTCGCACGCCTTCGCAAGGCTCATCGCCGTGTGTCAGTCGAACGGGTTGTCGCCGGGCCCGGTCTGCAGGAGATTTATCGACTGCTGGCCGAGCTTGAAGGGGTAAAACCAATGCTATTGGATGACAAGGCGCTATGGCAACTCGCTCTTTCTGGCGATGATGCAATTGCAGCGGCAGCCTTTGACCGCTTCTGCTTGTGCCTGGGCGGCGCAGCTGGAGACCTGGCTTTGGCACAAGGTGCGCATATGGTAGTTCTCGCGGGTGGGTTGGGCAATCGCATCGCCGACAGATTGCCATCATCCGGGTTCAAGCAGAGGTTTGTTGCAAAGGGGCATTTCCAGTCGATGATGGAGAAAATTCCGGTGAAACAATTAAAGCATAGAGAACCAGGCTTATACGGTGCGGCAGCCGCATTCTTGCGCGAGCATGGGCGGTGAAGCCGATTGAACACATTATGCGGGCGGCACCGGTTATCCCAGTTCTCGTCATTTATGATCTTGCCAAGGCCAAGCCGCTAGCGGAAAAGTTGGTGAAGGCTGGATATCCGGTCCTTGAAGTGACCCTGCGAACCGAATGTGCGCTTGATGCCATAAAAGTAATGAAACAGGTTGAGGGCGCCATAGTGGGTGCCGGAACCGTCACCAATCCCGATGAACTCGGCGCGTCTTTTGACGCGGGTGCAGAGTTTATCGTCTCCCCCGGGCTAACCGACAATCTTGGCAGAGCCGCTATTGCCGCCGATATTCCCTTCCTGCCAGGCATTGCGAACGCAGGCGACATTATGCGCGGCCTTGATCTTGGTCTAACTCACTTCAAATTTTTCCCCGCCGAAGCATCGGGAGGAATATCAGCGCTCAAGGCACTGAGCGGACCATTTGGTCAATGTCTGTTCTGTCCGACCGGCGGCATTACCGAAGCTTCGACTCCAGACTGGCTGGCATTGCACAATGTCCTGTGCGTTGGCGGAAGCTGGGTAGCCGATTAGATTGGGTGCTTTTTTACCGACCGCTTTCGGGATTAAGCAGACACCATCTGAACGTCCGTAACTGGGGCGCTTTGTTCTCAGTCCGCTTTGGCGCAAAAGCAGGCATTTTCAATGCCACTGCTTTCTAACACTAATCCTGAGAGGAAACACTGCGATCAATTACAATTTTCGCAAGATCTGAAGCATCTTTCGCTACCTTTTTGTGTTCATGCAGATGGGCCAGAACAATTGCTCCTTCCTTGATGATCAAGAGTTGTCGCGCGAGATCCTTTGGATCGCTAGCACCGGCTTTCTCCGCAATCTCGGTAAAATAAATCGACAATAGCCGTTTATGCTCGGCCGAGGTCGCGTGGATGGGATGATCGCTGTCCTGATACTCCGATGAAGCCTTTATGAACATGCAGCTTCGAAAGCCGGGTTCTTCAAACCACTCTTTCAAGGCATCGAATATGGCGACAAGCTGGTCCTTGGGATCATCGGCTAACGCCTCAATCCTGCGCTGAAGCCAATTGCGGAACTGTTCATCGCGCAGACGGAGCGTGGCCAGGATCAAATCCTCCTTGGTTCGAAAATGCTTGTAGATTGCGGTCTTTGAGACGCCCGTTTCCTTGGCCAGACGATCCATTCCGATTGCGTGGAAACCACCTTTATAAAAGGATGCCAGCGCCTTTTGCACCAGCTCGTCTCGTTTCGATGCACTCATACCAGATACCTCATACAACAATAACTGATCGGTAAATAGAGATTCGTCCTGGCAAATGCAATGGTTGCTCCAGTAATGGTCTATTTTGTTGGAATTTATTTTCCTTCTTAATCAGAAACATAACGATGAAGATTGAAAAAATCTCATCCTCACATTGACAGATCAGTAAACCTATAATATCTAACAGTTACCGATCGGTTAATGTTACGCGAGACGCGACATAATATGGAAGGATTTGAAATATGTTTGCGCCACCCGAACTTCCTGACGCCGACCCGTTCAGCCTGAAAACGGTGCTGGTCAGTTTTCTAGTGAATATCATCATGATCCTTATTGTTGTGACCGTCCTGAGTGCGACATCGCAAGCACTGGCTCGGCCCACACAGATAAAGACAGAACAGAAGCCATGCGCCTTTGTCGAAAGATCGTCTCTAGCAGGAGCCGTGAACCCTTGAACTTTTTAGACCGCGAAGTCCTTTCAGGACTGACCCTCCTTCGCGGTTTCCTGCGGGGTGCTCCTCTCCCCCTCCCGAACGGCACCCCGCAGGCCCTTTTTAACTCTTACTGGATACAAAAATGACACAGAAACTGGTTCCTCCCTTCACCGAAGAAACGGCGCGCGCCAAAGTGCAGGCGGCGGAAGATGCCTGGAACAGCCGTGACCCCGAACGGGTCTCGCTCGCTTACACGCCCGATAGTGAATGGCGTAATCGCGACACTTTCCTCAACGGTCGCACAGAAATCCAGGCTTTCCTATCTGCCAAATGGACGGAAGAGCGCGACTACAAACTGAAGAAAGAGCTTTGGGCATTCACCGACAATCACATTGCCGTCCGCTTTGAATATGAATGGCGCGATGCTTCCGATCAATGGTGGCGGAGCTATGGCAATGAAATGTGGGAATTTGCTTCCGACGGCCTGATGCAAAGGCGCTTTGCCAGCATCAATGACACCCAGATTACCAAAACCGATCGCCGGTTATAGATTCAAGGAGATAAAACATGCCTCGTGCCTTTGCCGAAATCGCATTCACCCCCTCTGTACAATCCATCCAGCAACGACAGGGATCCGCTTCAAGCTATGCCAAGCTCTTGAAACCCGAAGTAAACGGCGGGAATATCCTGACGCAACGCGAAGCGGAATTTATCGCTGAGCGGGACGGGTTTTATCAGGCAACGGTTTCGGAGACCGGCTGGCCCTATGTCCAGTTCCGCGGCGGTCCGGTTGGTTTCCTCAAAGTGCTTAGCGACACCCCAATTGGTTACGCCGATTTTCGGGGCAACCGCCAATATGTCAGTGTTGGCAACCTGTCGCAGGAAGACCGCATTTCGCTAATCCTGATGGACTATCCCAATCGGCGGCGACTGAAAATCATGGGTCATGTGACGATGGTTGACGTTGCCGATGACAGCGCTGTCGTTGATCGCCTGCGCGATCAAAATTATGATGCGATGAGTGAACGCGGTGTTATCATCACCATCGATGCGTTCGACTGGAACTGCCCGCAGCACATCCCGCAAAGATATACGCTGGACGAAATTGAAAACCTGACCGACCGCGAACTGCGTTGATAGTCGCACGAACGAAAATGCAAAGGATAACGCCATGCCCAAGATATTGACCATCGGAGCGGCGACCGTTTTCTCGATACTGCTATGGACTGCGCTTGTTTTCGCCGGCACCAGTGAGGGGTGGTGGCATAGCCCCATAACCAAATCTGAATCGCCGGAAGATTTCCTATTATCTTCGCAGCAAATAATTGAGGATGAAGCTATTGGTAATCTGGCGATGGTGCTGATTGAAGACGGTAGTATCGTCGACAGCCATTATACCTCTGTGGGAGAAACCATAAACGCCAATTCGCAGTTCCAACTTGCCTCCCTGAGCAAGTGGATCACAGCATGGGGCGTGATGGCGCTAGTCGAGGATGGCAAGCTCGACTTAGACAAACCGGTCTCTCGATATTTGACGCGCTGGCAATTGCCGCCGAGCAACTTTGACAATGATGGCGTTACCGTCCGGCGATTGTTGAGCCATACTGCAGGACTTGGCGATGGTCTGGGCTATGCGGGATTTGACCGCGCCAAGGACGTCCAGTCTCTGGAAGATTCCTTGACCCGCGCAAAGGATGCGTCGCCGGGCAATAGAGGTATTGTGAAGGTTACCGAGGAACCGGGCACAGAATGGAATTATTCCGGCGGCGGTTACACGCTGCTTCAGTTGCTCATTGAAGAGGTCTCCGGCCAGACTTTCAACGACTATATGAAAGAGAAAATATTCATGCCTCTGGGGATGACACAAACCACATTTGATTTTGATGAGGCAACGGGCCTGGCCGAAAATTATAATGGGGATGGAAATGCCGAAATGCTGAAACGCTATACGGCGTTGGCCGCAGCATCTCTTCACAGCAGCACGAGAGACTTGGCGCTGTTTGTTTGCGCGCAGTCTCCTGGTGCTTCAAGTCCTGATAAAAGAATTTTGTCGACAAAGACACTTGAGGCGATGCGTGTCCCGCATGGTTCACAACTAGGTGCAAATATCTGGGGTCTGGGCAACATGCTCTACGCCTCGAACGAGCAGGGTGATTTCATCATCGGCCATGATGGTAGCAATGAACCCGCGATCAACACTGCTGTCCGGCTGGACCCTGCAACCGGTGATGGGATAATAGTTCTTGAAACCGGAAATCGCCTGCTTGCCACCAAATTGGCCAGCGAGTGGGTGTTCTGGAAAACCGGCAATATCGATGTTCTGATGTTCTCCATGAAACTGGATGATGCACTGCGCCTGACGGGGGTCGGGGCGCTGATCATTCTGCTGATCGGGCTCGTGGCGGGCATAAGGTCGCGCAAGCGGCAGAACGCAACTCAACACATTTAACACGAAAGGAAATATCATGATAAAACGACCCCATAGCCGAAATCTGGCCATCGCACTGTTCGCGGTGATCGCAACAACCGGAGTAGCTTCGACGCAAGCAACCGCGAATGAAACCGCACGTGCTGCCACAGCGCATCAGCCGCCGGTCAATGACGGTCTGCCAATGCCCGGCTTTGATATTGAGATGGGCAAAACGGCCATTGTGATTACCGATCCGCAAAACGACTTTCTCTCGCCCAAAGGCGTGACCTGGGGTGTGGTTGGCAAGAACATCACCGACAATGGAACAGTCGAAAATCTGGAAAAGCTGTTCAAGGTAGCCGACGAGACACAAATGCCGGTTTTCATTTCACCGCATTATTATTTCAAGCATGATCATCGCTGGAAATTCGAAGGTACGCTCGAAACGCTGATGCACAGCATTGGTATGTTCGACCGGCCCACCGCGCTGGACGTGAGCGGGTTTGAAGGTTCCGGCGCCGACTGGCTGGACCGCTACAAGCCTTATATCAACAACGGACGCACGGTCGTGACCAGTCCGCACAAGGTTTACGGACCGGACAGCAATGACCTGGTCCTGCAACTACGCAAGGCGGGCATCTCCAAGGTCATCCTGGGCGGAATGTCCTCCAACCTTTGTACTGAATCGCATATGCGTTCGCTAATCGAGGCAGGCTTCGAAGTCATGGTTGTCACCGATGCAACCGCTGGCGCCATCACCGAACATTATGATGGCTATGCCGCCTCACTTGTGAATTTCAGAATGATCGCAAGCGCAGTCGACAACACCGCGAATACCGTAAAAGCGATAAGGACCTCTCGCGGACGCTGAGCCAAACGGACCCACCCCCCGGGTACGTACAGCACAGACCGGAACCCTCCCGCTTCCACCCTGGTTCCGGTCAACCCAGGCGGAGACATCGCCAGCCGTGATGTCCCCGATTATCGGCAGCAACAGTCACCGCCCCATCCCACCATCGACCAGTTTCCCCGGTCGAACAAACATGGAGAATGAAAATGCAATATAAGTTCATCAATCTGATTATCGCCGCCGGCTTAGCCGCTGGTTTTTCGGCACCGACTCTGGCTGCGGATGAGTATAATGTTACATCCGGCTATACGCTTGATGGAGCAGGGCTCGGTGTGCACGGCGTCGATACCGTGGCGTTGAGCACACTCAATGCGGTTACCGAAGGAAGTGCCAGCCATACTATCGTTCACGATGGTGTCGCCTATTATTTTGCTTCGCAGATAACCGCCGAACGATTTAAATCCGACCCTGACCGGTATCTACCGCAATATGGCGGCTATTGTGCCTATGCTGTTGCGCTTGGCAAGAAACTGGATGGCGATCCCCGCTATGCCGATATTGTCGATGGCAAATTATATCTCTTCGTGAATGCCGCTGTATTTGAGAAATATCTCAGTGATCGCGAAAATACGCTGCGCAAAGCCGAAGCGCGGTGGAGTTCCATCAAGCATCAGCGGGTCGAAGACCTCTAAATCGCAAGGACGGCCTGCAAATCCAAGCAGGCCGCCTTTTTTGACAGCCACGCTTATTGATCACCCCTTATCCCGGTCCCCACATTATTGTCTCCGGGGTCTATTTGGAAAACTGAAATGACCACTCTTACCACGCATACAATCGAAACTGCATCCGAGAATGCAAAACCCCTGCTCGAAGGACAGGTAGAAATGTCATCAATCCTCCGAATAGACGCAAGCGCGCGAGTCGATCGATCTTTAACGCGAACACTTGGCGATATGTTTGTCGCCGCTTGGCAGCAAAGAGATCCTTCCATGCAGGTCGTCCAGCGCGACGTGGGCAAAAATCCACCTAGCTTTATTTCCGAAGAGTGGATCGCTGCAGCGTTTTTGGATGAAAATAATCGATCAGTTGAGCAGCGCACACAGCTGGAAGAATCAGATCGACTGATTACGGAAATCGAACGCGCGGACATAATTGTTATTACGACGCCGATGTACAATTACGGCATGCCCGCATCGCTCAAGGCGTGGTTTGACCAGGTCATTCGTATCAACAAGACCTTTACCTTTGATCTGGATCGTGGAGACCGCCCGTTGGAACCGATCCTCAACGGAAAATCGCTGATCTTATTGACGTCGACTGGAGAATTCGCGTTTCGCCCTGGTGAGTGGAATGAAAATGCGAACCACCTGACTCCCCATTTGACAACTTTGTGCAAATATTTGGGGGCCGACCGCGCACGACAGATCGGTATTGAATATCAGGAGTTTTGCGACGAAAGGTTTGAAAAGTCGAAAGCCGACGCCTTTGCGAAAATACCCAAGCTTGTGTTAGAAATTATGCCCAGTAGTACGACTTTTTAAATCGACGCTTGAACTCATTCCATTCCTCACCGGTGGTGCAGGAAGACAATCCGGTTCACAGCGATCACCTGATCCCGCAGCCCGTCTGTCCGCTTTCGGGTTCAAGCGGAATCCATTGGAGCGTCCGAAATTGGGGCGCAATGCAGACCGTCTGCTTAGCGCCCCAAATTCAGACATTATGATGGAGACTGCTTCACCCCGAAAGCAGACATAACTCCCGCGCCCTAATCAATATAGCTCAATTCACCCAATGACGAATTCGCAGGGTCGCTGCGACACGGCTGTCGACGCCCAACTTCTTGGATGCACGTTTGAGGTAGGTGATCACGGTGCTTTCCGTGATGCCCAGAATATCTGCGATAACGCCATTACTTTTACCCTTTGCCACCCAGGACAAGATTTCTTTTTCCCGAGGAGAAAGCTTTGCCTTTAGGGGCAAAGCCACAAGCAAGAGATGGCAGTATTTTTGATGCGTAAACTGGCAACAGCTTTGCAGCAATGAGAGATCATTCTGATCATAATTGGGTGATTGATTTCCAAAGCCAATCGAGACGTCACCATTTCGTCCGTTGGGACCAAAAACCGGCATATGCAGACCGCCGGTTACCTTGCTCGCTGCAAATTCCAGGAATGCTTTTTCTTTAGCGCTCATGCGCTGCGGTCTCGTCGTTTCGTGCCACCACTGCGCCTTGGTCCCGGACAATATCTGCTGAATGCTTGGGTCCGTTCGGATTTCATTCTTTGATTCAAATCGCTTCACCAATTCTTCTGGGAAACCGACGCAAATTACGTTGAGCCCAACAGCATCGGCTGCGCCAAAATGTGGCAAATGATGATAGGTAACCGCCTTTGCACCGATTTGGCGGGCAAAAGCGAACGCTGATGTTTGTCAAATTTGGATAGAGAATGTGGACTACGATCTTAATTTTTTGGAATTTGTGGAAGGATATGTTGCCGGAAGACACAGAACAGGCAGTGCGAATTTTGAGGGCATTGTTCAAAGAGAACGTAAGCGGGTTGTGGAAGCATAACTTTCGGAGCATCGTTCAAAACGTGATGATGCGAGAATTTTCAGATGAATCTTGGCGAGGTATATGATCGGTTAGCAAACCACCGGTGAAAAGTTTGGCGGATTTGACGGTTCTGATTACAATAGTTGCCGAGATGCTGCGCGTTTGATAAGGCTGTCGATATTTTAGGGGTTTGGTGCAGTCGAATTTGTCGCTGACTGCATTGCGGATTTCTTCATATGACAGGGTGTTCTAGCAAAGCGATGATCTACATCGATCTGCCCCGCCAACTTCATAAGCGACGCCTTGTTTCAAACTGGATGTTAATCCGAGCATGTCAGCAAAACTAGATTTTAAGGCGCTCAATCGTTCACGTTCTGCTGCGATATTTCAGAGGACACTCGAAAGTATCGATTTTGAAGATTTAGGCCTTTCCAAACTTGTAAGGCTAAAAGCAATTTATTCGCAACTTATCGAGAAAGACGATATCAAAAACATTCCCGATGGGGTCTTTAAAAGCTATATCCACATGCTGCCCAATCGCTCGATAAGGTTGAACAAGCTTGTCGCCGACACACAAAATTGCAGTCACGTAACGATTTTGTTCCCAAACATTGCCTCTGGGCCACATTTGAAGGCTATAAGTAACTTCACGGCATTCCTCATCTCGATGCCCAGCATTAACCGGGTGGACATAGTTTTTTCTGCTGAGTTGTCCCCAGATATCTGGCGTAACAAGGTGCGAAAGTCTGCTCAAAAATTGAAGATAGGGAAGGCCTTGAAATCTGCAATGGCAGCTTTTCACAATCGCCGCACTCCCAAAAAGTTGTTGAAAAAACTTCATGTAACACTGGCTCCCGAAGAGCCGGAGTTGGCAGCCACGATTGGCGATGTTGTAATACGCTATGAAGGTTCCGTTCCCAACGGACAGTTTCGTCTGTGTAGCAACAGCATATTTCGCCAGCGCCCTGTGATGGCGATTGTGGGGACATCGATCATTTCAAGGGTACCAGACATTGATTTGCTGTTGACGCCAGCAAATAGAGACTATCGGGAGGGTGAAGTGCATTATTTGCGCCCGCTGCCTTCATTTTTACTCGATCAAAAAAAGATAAACTCAAAATTCCCAGCGGGCAGCACGAAAACCATAGTTACCGGATATTGCGGTGATAAGTTAGAGACAGGGTTACGCGAACTCGATAAATTGGATTGGCATGCAATGGTCCGCCTTTTCAGGCAATTTCCAGAAATCCGATGGCATTTGTTTGGCGCACAAGACATTGCGGCGGTTCGAGCTGCTATTCCACCAAAAATTATCAGGGAATTTTCTGGACGAATCACCCTCAGCGGCTTCATCAAATTGGACCATTTTTTTCATGGCATTTTTGCCTTTCTTGCATTGCCCGGTGTTGGAGGAAGCGGGACAACCGCCAAGCTTGCATTGTCAGCCAGTGTACCAGTTCTTGTCTGTCGAAACGGAGACCGTGATATATCCAATATGTTCCCCAAGCCAGCGCCATTGATCAAATTTGAAGAGCTGTTAGAAGTCCTTTGCGATTGGGCCACGGACTCGAGTATGCGAGCACAATTTTTGGAAAGTCAGTTGAAAGACATAAATCAGAGAGCTGACTTGCAAGCCAAGTTTTCCGAAATGGAAAAACTGCTAGCTAGAACAAAAACTTTGTTTTTGCAGAGGCAAAACGAAAATTTGGAAAGGCAGGACGCAGTTTAAAAAATACGTTCAGTTCAAGCTCTTTTAACGGTTTATGACGGCGCGACATTTCTGGAAGAGCAGTTAAAATCATTGGCGTATCAATCAATTGAAACGCTGCACATATTGGCATCGGATGACGGCTCCAGCGATAATTCAATTCAGATACTGATTGATGCGCAACAGTCTTGGACAAAAGGTAATTTCCAGATTATCAAAGGTCCTTAGAAGGGTTTCGTCAGAAATTTTCGACATCTTGTTCTCCAATCCGTTACAAAAGCTAACTTGTTCGCTTTTTATGATCAGATGCCATCCATATCTTACCAGCAGCATGATTCGAATGTAACTGGGCATCAAATCCATCGATTTTGCTCTTGGTCAGTTTCATGGCGCGTATCCCTTCTGTTACCAGCAGGGCCATCGCGGTGCTTACTGTAAGCATATAGTAAGCAAGGTGGAGAGTGTGATTGCGTACTAGTGAGCTATCTTGCGGGTTTGCTGGTTTTAAACAGGAAGCACTATTGTGTTGTTAGGATGTTGGATAGCCGCTCGATCAACGTAAATGCGTTAGATAATGTGAAGCCTTCAGGTTTTTCGATTGCTGGTCAGTGTATTGATCTAGACACACTATTCATGTTCGCTTTAGATGCAAAAGCGGACATTCGGAATGCAGAAGTTGGCGGTGGGTTTACAAATATCCGGCATTCTGGTTGATCGATTTCAATGTCCGCTTTGCGCCTCAATTTTACCCCCCCCCCCCCTCCGCCGGTTTCCACATCATCCTAGAACCGGACGTGCCTAGACAACCGCAAATCTAGTCCAAAACCCTCGCAAACCCTGCGACACCTGACCTTGGGCTGCTCGTTAGCGGTCCCGAGCGAGGCTTTTGCAGTGTCTTTCGAAGTTCGCCCTTGAGCTCTATGCCGTCATTGGCGATCAGGTTCAGGCACTGGATGCATAGCACGGTATTTTCGTCGGTGATGCTGTAATATTTTTGTGTGCCTTCGCGGCGGGTGGCGACCAGATCAGCCTTGCGCAGCGCGGCGAGTTGCTGGCTGAGCATGGGCTGGCCGATTCCGGTTGCGGCGTCAATCTCTCCGACATTGCGTTCCCCTTTGAGCAGGCAGGAGAGGATCATCAAGCGCTGTGGCTGGGCGAAGTTTTTCAGCTTTGCAGCGGCGGCTTCTGCGGCTGCGCGGTCTTCATGCAGGGCGGTCATGATGATTTCTCCGCATAGCGGAACCAGTCTGACTTGCCGGTTTCTGCCGACAGGTTTTCCGGCGGCGGTGCGAGCATTTTTTCACCCTTGCACCAGCCCTCCGGTGCCAGATTGCCAGTCTGGTCCGCGGCCTGTAATGCGGTTACCAGACGTAGCATTTCCGGTACGCTACGACCGACATTGTGCGGATACGTGGTGATCGCCCGGATGATGCCGTCGGGATCGATGAAATAGCTGGACCGCATCGCGGCGCTGTCGCTGGTCTGCTCGTCAATCATGCCATAGGCACGGCCAATCACCATCGACGGATCCTCCAGAATCGGGAAGTCAATCGCCTCGCCAAAGCGCGCCTCGATTTCGCGAAGCCAGGCGAGATGAGCGAACAGGCTGTCAACCGAAAGGCCGAGTAGGCCGCAGTCCAGTGACTCAAATTCGGAAGCGGCTTTCGCTAGCGCCACGAACTCGGTTGTACAAACCGGTGTGAAGTCCGCCGGATGCGAGAAAAAGATAACCCAGCGTCCCCGATAATCGGACAACTTTATCGGTCCCTGCGTCGATCGCGTCTGAAAATCCGGAGCTCTGTCGCCGATACGTAGCGGTCGGATTAAGGATGTTTGCGGATCATCTGGCACTAAAATTCTCCCTGCATTGCATTTTGCACTCACAATCACTTGACGCAACTTATATAGTAAATTACATAGTTTATGTAAATAAATATTAAAGAGGTTTGAAAATGGCTGATAACGCTTTGGAATCTGCCAAGAAGCAGGTTCAACAATCGCAGCGAGGCGTGCCTATGATCGAGTCGTTTTTCGATACAGTGACCAATACGGTGTCCTATGTCGTTCGCGATCCGGCCACGAACAGAGCGGCGATAGTAGACAGCGTGCTGGATTTTGATCCGGCGGCGGGTCGCACCGATACCGGTTCGGCTGACACGATAATCAAATATGTGAAGGACAACGGGCTTGATGTGGAGTGGCTGCTCGAAACACATGCCCATGCTGATCATTTGTCCGCTGCGCCCTATTTGCTGGAGAAGCTAGGCGGCAAAATCGCAATTGGTGAACATATAACCACGGTTCAGGAAGTCTTCGGGAAGCTGTTTAATGCGGGAAGTAAATTCCAGCGCGACGGGTCGGATTTTGATGCGCTCTGGAAAGACGGGGACCGGTTCCAGATCGGCGAGCTGGACGTAACCGTCCTGCACGTTCCCGGACATACACCTGCCTGTGTCGCCTATATCATCGGAGATGCAGTTTTCGTAGGCGACACCATGTTCATGCCGGATTATGGCACCGCTCGATGCGATTTCCCCGGCGGCGATGCGCGGACGCTTTATCGTTCGCTCAACCGGCTATTGTCACTGCCATCATCCACACGCCTGCTCATGTGTCACGACTATCTGCCGGAAGGCCGCGATGACTATGTGTGGGAAACAACCGTCGGCGAGCAGAAGGCCAAGAATGTTCATGCCCATGAAGGTGTGAGCGAAGACGAGTTTGTAGCCATGCGCGAAGGGCGCGACAAGACACTGTCGATGCCAACGCTGATTTTGCCATCGGTACAGGTCAATATGCGCGCTGGCCACATGCCGCCGGCGGATGATAACGACGTTCGCTATCTGAAAATTCCGCTGAACGCGATTTGAGGTTGGTTGCCTGACTATCGAATTTGTTGCTGCGATCAACAAGTTCACTGTGAATTGAAAGCATGACTGTTTGGGAAGGAACAAGACGTGGAGATTAAAGAGATTACCAAAGGCTATGCCGTGTCACCGCAGCTTTATGCCGGTGATATACTGGTCGCTGCGGAACAGGGATTTCGCAGCATCATCTGCAACCGGCCCGACGACGAGGAGCAGGGACAGCCGACCGCTCAAAAAATCGGCGATGCCGCCAGCGAGGCGGGGCTTGGATTCGCCTATATTCCTGTCAGCCCGAAGGGACTGGAGGATTCGCAAGTAGATGAAATGCGGGCTGCCCTCGACAGCCTGCCGGGGCCGGTGCTCGCCTATTGCCGGTCCGGTGCGCGATCATCCAAAATTCATGCGTTGGCAACCGAAGGCGGCGAAACCGTCTCGCCAGGCCCTGACCGCAATTTCAATATTGTCATTGTCGGCGGCGGATCAGCGGGTATCGCCACCGCCGCGAGCATTCTGAAACGCAACCGGAAAATCTCGCTGGCAATCATCGAACCGTCAGCAGAACATTTTTACCAACCCGGCTGGACGATGGTTGGCGGCGGCGTTTTTTCCAAGGAATTTACCCGCAAGGCTGAGAAAAACCTGATCCCCACGGGAGCGCACTGGATTCAATCGTCAGTTGCGACGTTCGAACCGGACGAGAATAAGGTCTCGTTGTGTGATGGTGTACGCATCAGTTATGATTTGCTGATCGTGTGCCCGGGAATCAAGCTCAACTGGGAAGCGATTGACGGCCTTGCCGATACATTGGGCCAAAACGGCGTAACGTCCAACTACGGATATAATCTGGCACCCTATACCAACCGGCTGGTCAAGGACATGACGTCGGGCCGCGCGCTGTTCACTCAGCCGTCCATGCCGATCAAATGCGCAGGTGCGCCGCAAAAGGCTATGTACCTGTCTTGTTATCGCTGGGAAAAGGCCGGTGTGCTGCCGGACATTGATGTACAATTCCACAATGCAGGCGGCGTGCTCTTTGGCGTCGACGCCTATGTGCCTGCTCTGATGGAATATATCGAACGCTATGGGGCGGGCCTGAACTTCACCAGCAATCTGGTGGCCGTTGACGGGTCGCGCAAAGTTGCGACATTCGAGCAAAAGAATGGCAACGCGACCAAGCGTGTTGAGGAAGAATTCGACATGATCCATGTCGTGCCGCCGCAATGCGCGCCCGATTTTGTCAGCTCCAGCCCGCTTGCTGGAGACAGTGGTTTTGTCGATGTCGATCAAGCTACGCTGCGCCACGCAAAATACCCCAATATCTTTTCTCTCGGTGATGCCTGCGACGCGCCCAATGCGAAGACTGCCGCCGCTGCCCGCAAGCAGGCACCGATTGTTGCGGTCAATGCACTTTCGGTGCTGAGCGGCGGCGAGCCTGTTGCGGAATATGACGGCTATGGTAGCTGCCCGCTTACGGTCGAGCGCGGAAAAATTGTGCTTGCCGAATTTGGCTATGGCGGAAAACTTCTGCCCAGCTTCCCCAACTGGCTGATCGACAGCACCCGCCCGTCGCGCCTGTCCTGGCTGCTCAAGGACACCATCCTGCCGCCCGTCTATTGGCACGGCATGCTCAAGGGGCGCGAGTGGATGGTCAAACCAGAAATCAAGCGCGCAGCGTAGCCTCGATATGGCCATCGCCCGCTATCTTCCGGTCCTTGAATGGGGCAAAGGCTATGGTGGCCAGACGCTCACCAATGATCTGGTCGCGGCGCTGATCGTCACCATCATGCTGATCCCGCAAAGCCTGGCCTATGCCATGCTGGCAGGTCTGCCGCCAGAGATCGGGCTGTACGCATCCATGCTGCCGATCATCGCCTATGCCTTGTTCGGCACGAGCCGCACGTTGGCCGTCGGCCCGGTCGCTGTCGTGTCGCTGATGACACTGGCGGCTGCAGGCAATATTGGTGCGCCGGGGAGCGCAGAATTTATTGCTGCTGCGCTGGTGCTGGCATTATTGTCCGGTGTGATATTGCTCGCCATGGGCGTCCTGCGGTTGGGCTTTCTAGCCAACCTGCTTTCGCATCCGGTGGTATCGGGATTTATCACCGCCAGCGGGATTATCATCGCGACTAGCCAGTTGAAATCTGTGCTCGGTATTTCAGCCCATGGCGAGGCCATGCCGGAACTCTTGTCATCTTTAGCGGGTAATATTGGCGATGTCAGTTTGCCGACACTAGCCATCGGCGTGGCCGCGATTGCGTTTCTTTTCTGGGTCCGAAAAGGATTGAAGCCGCTTCTGATCCGCTTTGGCCTTGCCGCTCGACCCGCTGAACTGGTGGCCAAGGCTGGGCCGATTTTTGCTGTGGCGTTTTCGACCTTGGCAGTCATTGCCTTTGATCTTGAGGCACAGGGTGTGCAAATTATCGGTGATATCCCGCAAAGCCTGCCACCGCTTACCATACCACTTTTTGACACCGAATTATGGCAGGTGTTGCTCATCCCGGCATTGCTGATTTCGATTATCGGATTCGTCGAAAGCGTCTCGGTGGCGCAGACTCTGGCAGCCAAGAGACGGCAGCGAATTGACCCGGATCAGGAGCTGATCGGTCTGGGCGCGGCCAATGTCGCGGCTGGTTTTTCCGGCGGATATCCGGTCACTGGCGGTTTTGCCCGCTCGGTGGTGAATTTCGATGCCGGGGCCGAGACTCCTGCAGCAGGTGCCTTTACAGCAGTGGGTATCGGGCTGGCCGCCTTGTTTCTCACTCCGCTGCTTTACGCGCTCCCGATTGCGACACTCGCCGCAACGATAATTGTCGCTGTCCTCAGTCTCGTCGATTTCAAGACGCCGCGTGAAATCTGGCGTTATTCCAAACCAGATTTCGCAGCGATGATGGCGACAATATTAGTGACGCTACTTGCAGGTGTTGAGCCAGGCGTCATTGCCGGTGTGGCCCTCAGTCTTGCGCTCTATCTTTGGCGCTCATCCCGTCCCCATGCAGCTATTGTCGGGCGGGTACCGGAGACCGAGCATTTTCGGAATATCAAACGGCACAAGGTGTTTACTGACCCACGCATCCTGACGATCCGGATTGATGAAAGCCTGACCTATTTCAATGCCCGCTGGCTAGAGGAATTTGTGCTGGAACAGGTTTCTGAACAGCCCGATGTGCGTCACCTCGTCCTAATGTGTTCTGCGGTTAACGCAATTGACGCCTCGGCGCTGGAAAGCCTGGAAGCGATCAACCACCGCCTTCAGGATAGCGGCGTTAAATTGCACCTTTCCGAGGTCAAGGGGCCGGTCATGGATGCTCTCGAACGGTCGGCATTTCTCCATGAACTATCCGGCCAAATCTATCTTTCGCAAAACGCAGCATTCGCGGCGCTAATTGCAATTGCCAATATAGAAGATGCCTCCAATGTTGAGGATGACCCGCAACTAGCGCGAGGTCTCATATGAATTTTCAATCCCCCCTCCCAAAGACGAAAGGAAAATAAAATGTCTCTTCATATCGGAGACAAAGCCCCCGACTTCACCGTCGATACCCAGAATGGCGAAATTAGCCTGCACGATTGGGCTGGAGACAGCTGGGTATTTTTCTTCAGCCACCCAGCGGATTTCACGCCGGTTTGCACGACGGAAATGGGCCGAACGGCACAACTGGCGGGCGAATTTGCCAAGCGCAATGTCAAGCCGCTTGGTCTTTCAACCGACACGGCGGAAGAGCACCGCAAATGGATTGAGGATGTCAACGACACCCAGAATACCGATCTTAAATTTCCGATTGTTGCCGATGCCGATCTGTCAATCGCAAAGCTTTATGACATGATCCATCCCGATGAGAGCGAAACCGCCGCTGTGCGCTCGGTGTTCATTATTGATCCGGATAAGAAAGTCCGCCTCACAATGACCTATCCGATGAGCGTTGGACGAAATTTTGATGAAATCCTGCGTGTGGTAGATGCTCTGCAGCTAAGCGATGCAAAACAAATTGCGACACCCGCTGACTGGCTTCCGGGCAAGGAAGTGATCATTCCGCCCTCGATCAGCGACGAAGACGCAAAACCGCTCTTCCCGCAGGGCTGGACAACCCACCGACCCTATCTACGCACCGTATCGGTAGACTAGATAGCAACTTTATAACACGGAAAAGGGCGGAATGATGTTTTCCAAAATCGATCAAGTGCTGAAACCGGGCGATGGCACACAAGCCGTTGTCGACCTCCTTTTCCGTATTGCGACTAGCTTAATATTCATCGTTGGCGGCCTTGGTCATTTCAGGGAGCATCAGATGATGCTTGACCGTATGGCGAAGTCGCCTTGGCTGGAAGTAGTTTCAACGATGGGCGATCCATCGCTTTTGTTGTGGCTTTCGGGTCTTGCTTTTGTCTTGGCAGGGATCATGCTAGCGCTTGGGTGGATGACGCGCGCGTCTGCGCTTGTGCTATTTATAACTCTGGTTCCTATCACGATTGCAATACATGTAGTTCCGGACAAATCTCATGTCGGTCCCTTGTTCAAGAATATCGCGATACTTGGCGCACTTCTCTATTTTTGGGCACGTGGCCCTGGCGGTTTTGCGCTCGATAATAAAGGAAAACGTTCAGATGTTGGAGAATGATCTCGCCATATTGCTGGCGCGTATTCAATTTGCGTTTACTGTCAGCTTTCACTTTATTTTTCCGGCTTTTTCGATCGGACTGGCCAGTTATCTCGCCGTGCTCGAAGGCCTCTGGTTGAAAACCGGCAAAGGCGTATATGCCAATCTCTATCGCTACTGGCTTAAGATATTCGCTATTGTCTTCGCAATGGGCGTCGTTTCCGGCATCGTCATGTCCTATCAATTCGGTACCAACTGGTCGGTCTTCTCCGACAAGGCCGGGCCGGTCATCGGCCCCCTTATGGCCTATGAGGTGCTGACGGCCTTTTTCCTTGAAGCCGGATTTCTTGGCGTCATGCTGTTTGGTATCAACAAGGTCGGGCGCAAGTTGCATTTTGTTGCAACACTGGCTGTAGCCATAGGCACCTTCATTTCGGCTTTCTGGATATCGAGCGTCAACAGCTGGATGCAGACGCCTGTTGGTTATTTGATCAACGATGTCGGGCAATATGTGCCAGCGGCTGGCTGGTGGGATATTGTCTGGAATCCTAGCTTTCCGTACCGGCTCGTGCACACCATTCTCGCCGCTTATCTGACGACGGCTTTTGCGGTGGGCGCGGTCGGGGCTTGGCATTTGCTGAAAGACAAAACCAACCCCGGCGCGAAAAAAATGTTCTCCATGGCGATGTGGATGGCGGCCATTGTTGCGCCGACACAGATTTTCATGGGTGACCTGCACGGCCTCAACACGCTGGAGCATCAACCCGCCAAGGTCATGGCGATGGAAGGTCATTATGACAGCCACCCTGACGGTGCGCCGCTGATCCTGTTCGGTATTCCCAACAGCAAAGAGAAGCGCGTCGATTATGCGATTGAAATTCCCAAGGCTTCGTCGCTGATCCTGAAACATGAACTCGATGCGCCGCTCGATGGTCTGGATACGGTGCCGGATGAGGATGAGCCGCCCATCGGCATCGTGTTCTGGGCCTTCCGGATCATGGTCGGGTTGGGCTTCGCGATGATGGGCATAGGCCTGTGGAGCCTGATCGCCAGAGCGCGCAAAAAGCTCTACGATTGGCCGCTGCTCCACAAGGCGGCGATAGCGATGGGGCCGTCTGGGTTCGTTGCTGTACTGGCAGGCTGGATCGTGACCGAAGTGGGTCGCCAACCCTACACGATATACGGTGTTCTGCGCACCGTCGAGAGCGTTTCGCCGCTCGACGCACCTGCCGTTGCGGTTTCGCTGCTCGCCTTTGTGGTCGTCTATTTCACTGTATTCGGCGCGGGGATCTGGTATCTGTTCCGTCTCGTCAGCAAGCCGCCCGAAGCACATGAAGATGTGCCTAACGATGCGCCTATCCGCTCGGCAGGCATTACGCCCGCCGCCGCCATGCTCGATGGCGATATCGAGAAGGGAGAACCAGCATGAACATCGATCTGACGGTTGTCTGGGCCGTAATCATCGGCTTTGCCATTGTCGTTTATGTCATTCTCGACGGCTTTGACCTCGGTATCGGCATCCTGTTTCCGAACTTCAAAGTGGGATCGGACAGGGATAAGGCGATGAACAGCATCGCACCGGTCTGGGATGGCAACGAGACGTGGCTTGTGCTCGGCGGCGGCGGGCTGCTAGCCGCTTTTCCGCTCGCCTATGCGATCGTACTTCCCGCACTCTACGCGCCGCTAATTGCCATGTTGCTCGGGTTAATCCTGCGGGGAGTCGCATTCGAGTTTCGCTGGCGAGATCCCTCGCACCGAGCCCACTGGGATCTGGCATTCACGGTTGGATCGTGGGTGGCAACCTTCGCCCAGGGGATCACATTGGGAGCATTGCTACAGGGCATCACCGTTGTTGACCGCGCCTATGCCGGCGGCTGGTGGGAATGGCTGACGCCTTTCTCTCTCTTAACCGGCGCGGCTCTGCTGGCTGGATATGCCCTGCTGGGTAGCTGTTGGCTGGTGTTGAAGACCGAAGGCGGTCTGCAGCGACAGGCATATACTTATGCTGGGCGAACCGGTGTCTTACTATTGCTCGCAATTGTTGCCGTCAGCGCAGCCACGCCGTTTCTCGAAGCCAAATATTATGAACGTTGGTTGGAGTATCCCAATATTCTCGCGGCATCACAAGTGCCGTTAGCGACAGTGATCGTCGCATTTCTGTTTTTTCGCAGCCTGTCAAAGAGGCAGGAAGTTGCTCCCTTTTTATATGCACTGGGGCTATTCGGTCTGTGTCTTGTAGGACTTGGTATTTCAATCTGGCCCGATGTCATTCCGGGTCGCGTGTCCATCTGGGCTGCCGCCGCACCTTATAGCAGTCAGCTATTCATGTTGGTCGGCGCGCTAGTGCTGGTGCCGATCATCCTCGTCTATACAGCCTGGGCATATTGGGTGTTCCGCGGCAAGGTTGATGAGGCAGGATATCATTGATGGCTTTTGAACCTCTCTCGGAAAATGGAAAAAACGCTGATTCCACCCCGCTAATCAAGCGGCTGGTATGGATGTTTATCTACTGGACAACTGGCGTACTGGTGATCAGCGCAATAGGATTATTTATTAGGTTCTGGATCAAGGTATGATGCTGGATATTCTTCAATGCTTATGATTGGCGCACTAGATTTTAACCGACTTCAATACGCCAGACGGGGCATTGTTTGTCTCGCCGGAACGTTTACGTTGGGGAGGAGGAGGTCAGTTCCAGCGAGACAGCCTGATAATCGTACAAAGCACGATCCAGACAAATTCGTAGTTATACCTATCGGCAGGTTTGGAGCCGTCCGCTTCGCCTTCAATGCAGGTCTGGCGGCTGCGCTAGACGGTATCCGTAATACTCCATATATCTGTTACAATGTGATTTCCCCATTGCTGGCTTCTCGAGCGCGCGCGCCCAATCAGGAAAAGAAACATCGATGAACTATTATATCGCCACAACTTTGCAGACAACTTTTGTTGAAGCCATTGAACGCACGGAAGCAGCGCTCAAAACTCAGGGCTTTGGGGTGCTGACTCGTGTCAATGTGCAGGGAACATTGAAGAAGAAAATCGATGTAGATTTTCGGCCTTACACCATCCTTGGAGCCTGCAATCCAACTCTGGCCCACGAGGCCTTACAGCTCGAAGATAAGGTGGGGACGATGCTTCCATGTAATGTCGTCGTTCAGCAAAAGGAGGATGGGAAAGTAGAGGTTGCCGCCATAAATCCGGTTGCCTCAATGCAGGCAATCGACAATCCCGAACTAAAAAAAGCCGCTTCCGCCGTTCATGATAAGCTGTCCAGTGTGATTGAGATGTTGTCGAAAACTAGCGGGAACCCAAATGACAAATAGGAATAAGATTCTGGCTTTTGCGGTAGTGGCAATACTGGTGGCGGCAGGGGTATATTTTGCTTTGTCCCGGGAGCCCGAGACAAATGCAGAAACGCCTTCAGAAGAACTTGCGGCCAAGCCGGGAGAGATAACGGCAGCGCAAATCAAAAAACTGGGCATCAAGATTGCAGCCGCCCGGGCTGCTGACGCTGTTCCGCTCGGTGTCCGTCGTCAGGTAAATTGAGACACGCTGAGTGTTTTGCTTAGCGAGTGTTTGGTCTCATCTGGTTGATTGATATTAAGCGGCAAGCTTGCGGTGTTGCAAGCGCCTTTGTTCA
>Ga0316204_10005235_pt1 | contig 21812 bp, 17 predicted proteins | sample 6monrhotite_MG_2_FD_205661 | JGI IMG/M metagenome (GOLD analysis project Ga0316204, IMG submission 205661) | Microbial mat bacterial communities from mineral coupon in-situ incubated in ocean water Damariscotta River, Maine, United States -... | ecosystem: Environmental > Aquatic > Marine >... | reverse complement strand
TTGAATTGCCAAGCGGCAGCTTGCGGCGGGCAAGTGGCGGCCGAATTGAGGATCTGCCAGGCTACGAGGACGGTAAATGGTGGGTGCAGGATGTATCCGCCACACTACCCGCAACACTTTTGTTATCCAGCCTTGAAGGCAACGGCCTCAAAGGTCCTGTCATAGATCTCTGTGCGGCGCCGGGTGGCAAGACAGCCCAGCTGGCCGCGGCCGGTGTGCCGGTAACAGCCGTTGATATGTCCGGCAAGCGTCTGCAACGCGTGTCAGAAAATCTGACCAGGCTGGGCCTTGAAGCTGACATCATCAAAGCCGATATCCGGGAATGGCAGCCTAAGCAAAAGGCCGCTGGCGTGTTGCTGGACGCCCCTTGTTCTGCAACCGGAACAATTCGACGTCACCCGGACGCTGCCTGGTCAAAAAGCCCGGATGAAGTTAAACGGCTGGCGAAGATCCAGCAGGATCTGATCCGCTCGGCCATTCAAATGCTGATGCCCGGCGGGGTGCTGATTTACTGCACATGTTCGCTGCAACCGGAAGAGGGTGAGGCTCAGGCAGATATGATGCGTAACCGCAATGATATTCTCCACCTGCCCTTCAATTCCGATGAATTTGCCGGTTTTTCTGACTCCGTAACAGCTGAAGGTGACATCCGGATTTTGCCGGGCCAGGTCATCGTGCCGGATGGCGGCGAAGACCTGGTTGCTGGTGGGAATGACGGATTTTTCATTACCCGCTTTAAACGGGCAGAATAGATAACCGGACTTCTGATCCGACCTCAGCGGGATCAGCCGTCACCCCGGGTTCCTGCCTTAAATTGAACTATGCCGACGGCAAACAAAAAAGGGCTGGCTGAAGGGCCTGAGAAGCTTGCTGCAAACCGGCGAAGCTGGTACGACAGGCGTTATGCAACAGAACACGCGAATCTCTCCATCTATTTTATCCGCCGACTTCGCCCGGCTGGGCGAAGAGGTCCGCGCCATCACCGAAGCCGGTGCTGATTACATCCACATTGATGTTATGGATGGCCATTTTGTGCCAAACATCACGATCGGCCCTGATGTCGTCAAATCCCTTCGTTCATGGTCTGACCGGGTGTTCGACGTGCACCTTATGATCGAACCAGCGGACCCCTATGTCGAAGCCTTTGCCGCCGCCGGGGCGGATATTATAACCGTTCATGCAGAAGCCGGACCGCACCTGCACCGCACGCTGCAAATGATCCGGGGTCTCGGCAAAAAGGCGGGTGTTGCACTAAACCCTTCTACCCCGGCCAGTGCCGTGGACATGATCATGGACGACGTGGACATGATCCTGGTTATGAGTGTTAACCCGGGATTTGGGGGGCAGAAATTCATTCCGTCGCAGCTGGACAAAATTCGTGAGCTCCGGGCACGCATTGACGCAACCGGCCGCACCATCGACCTTGAAGTCGATGGCGGTGTCACACCTGACAATGCTGCCGCCGTTGTCGCCGCCGGTGCCGATGCACTGGTTGCCGGCAGCGCCAGCTTCAAGGGCGGGCCGGATTGTTACGCTGACAACATCCAAAAAATCCGCGACGCACGCTGAGGTCTGAATATTTTAAATGAGCTCTGAAGCCAACGGCCCTGGGACAACCAAAAACCGGATCAAACGTGCCGTTGCCAACAGCCTGTTCAGCACACGGGTCTATGACCTGACCCTTGGCAAGGGCGCGCCATCGGCTTTGGTCGGGCATGTGCGCGACGCCTGGCCAGGGGCGGCAGACAAAGCCAATATCCTTTTTCAGGGACGTTATGAATTTGCCGGCGAATCCCGGGCTGCGCTGAATGAGCCACCGTGGGCGCTGGAAGGCAGTGAGTACTGGCGGGCCGAGCTTCACGGCTTCAGCTGGTTGCGGCATTTTGCGGCGGCTGGTGGCGAAGCGGCCCGGCGCGGCGGACGTGAGTTGATCCGCACCTGGATTGAGGGCAACGAAAACTGGCACGAACTGACCTGGCGTGGCGATGTCATGGGCCAGCGCCTGACAGCCTGGGCCGCCCATGCGACTTTCCTGCTGGAAGGGGCCGAGCCAACCTTTCGAAAAAAGTTTCTGGCTGCATTTGCCCGCCAGAGCAAACACCTGGGACGGGCCATCAAGACCAGCCCCGAGGGACGCGCCAGGATCGCCACGATCCTGGGTATGGTCACTTCGGCCATTGCCCTGAGCGGCGGTGGTACCGGACTTGAGCGCGCCCTGGAACATCTGCGCCGGGAACTGGCACAACAGATCCTGCCCGATGGCGGCCATGTTTCACGTAGTCCGTCACAGCATTTTGCCGTTCTGGCTGATCTGATTTCAATCCGCGAAGCCCTGAATTCAGGCGGTCATGTCCCCCCTGGCGAGCTGACAGGAGCAATTAATCGCCTGACTGTCAGTGCCCGTTTTTTCCGCCACGGCGATGGCGCCCTGGCCTTGTTCAACAGCAGCAACGAGACACCAACCAACGCTCAGGGTCTGGATATCGACACCATTCTGGCAGTCGCAACAACCCGGGATAAAATTCCGGCCAGCCTGCCCCAGACCGGATATGAACGCCTGACGGCTGGTGGGACGCTGTTACTTGTCGATGTGGGCGGACCACCGCCACCACTGTTTTGTGCCGAGGCACATGCCGCCCCAACAGCCTTTGAAATGAGCATTGGCCGCGAACGACTGGTGGTCAATTGCGGGGCACATCGTAATCCGCAATGGCGTATGGCCGGGCGCTCAACCGCAGCCCATTCCACCCTGACCCTGGCTGATACCAATGCGATTGAACTGGAAGAGCCCGGCGGCGTTGGCAAGCGCCGCTGTGAGGTAACATCATCGCGTATGGAAGACAGCGGCAGCACCTGGCTGGAAGCCGCCCACAATGGCTATGCTCCTTATGGCATTGTCTGCGGGCGGCGCTACTTCCTCAGCGCCAATGGTGGCCTGAAAGGCGAAGATACCCTTTCATGGCAAGGGCCCAAAAAGCGTCCCGGGCATCCTTTCGCAGTCCGTTTTCACCTGCACCCGGACGTTCAGGCCTCTGTTGTTCGCGATGGTGATGCGGTGCTGCTTCGCACCGGCAAAGGCAAGGGCCTGACCTTTCATGCCGGCGGCGCTGCCCTGAGCCTGGAAGAAAGTGTCTATATGGGTCATGGCGATATTCGCCGCAGCGAACAGATTGTGCTGTCTGGCACACTGGGCGCAGATGGTACGATCGTCAAATGGGCCTTTGTGCCGCTGGATGCCTGAACTTCAGGACGCCGGAAAACGCTTTTGCCGGATGATTTGCTAACCTGATGTTAAATAAATCAGTTCCAGATTGGGCATATGGTTACTGTGGACTATAACTGTTCACACCGGTCACGCTAATCCAGAGGCTAATAGTGTCGGATAAAAAACGACTGACAAATTCCCTGGCTCTGATCAAAGGGGCAAATGAAGCACTGCAACGCAGTGACTTGCCGCCGCAGGTTCGTGCCCGTCTGGAAAAAGCAAAAGAGATCGGTGAAGCCGGTTTGAAACGCGAACTGGAAACGACTGACAAACCTGCCGGGAACGCCTGAACCTGTCACAGATCCCGGTTACAACTGCCAGCGATGATAGCCTTCCGGCAAGTCCAGCTTGCGCCACATTCCCTTGATATCGGCGATCAGGCCGCCGGGCTGGACCACGGCGACGATTTCATCCACCGACATCTGGCGATACTGATCGTGCGGCACAGCGCCAATGACGCAGGCGTATTTTCCGTTTTCAACTTCGGAGACCAGGTCGATGCCATAAAAGGCCTGTGCTTCGGCGGCGTCCGCCATAGCATCATGCACAGCAACATCAAGACCCCGGTCTTTTAGTCCAGCGATCACATCCACAACTTTGGTATTGCGCAGATCCGGCACATTTTCCTTGAAGGTCAGCCCCAGCAGCAAAACCGGCCCGTCTAGGCTTTCTGCTGCCATTCTGTCAGCGATGGCATCAGAGACAAACCGGCCCATGGAATCGTTGATCCGTCGACCTGCCAGAATAACTTCAGGGTCATGACCGACTTCCTTGGCTCGGTGGGCCAGATAATACGGGTCAACGCCAATACAATGTCCGCCAACCAGGCCCGGTTCAAAACCCAGAAAATTCCATTTGGTCCGCGCGGCTTCCAGCACATCGTGGGCTGAGATCCCCAGCTTGTGGAAGATCGCGGTGACTTCGTTGATAAAGGCGATGTTGATATCACGCTGAGCGTTTTCGATGACCTTTGCCGCTTCGGCGGTTTTGATATTAGCTGCGATAAAGGTACCAGCTGTAATCACGGCTCCATACATGTCTGCCAGCTGCTGTGCAATTTCCGGCGTCTGACCGGCAACAACCTTGATGATTTTGTCGACCGTATGCACGGTATCGCCGGGATTAATGCGCTCAGGGCTGTAGCCGAGGAAAAAGTCTACTCCGCAAACCAGGCCTGAAACCTTTTCCAGGGCCGGACCGCAAATGTCTTCGGTAACGCCGGGATAGACCGTGCTTTCAAAAACCACGATTGACCCTTTTTTGATCAGACCGCCGACCGTAACGCAGGCTGCCCGCACAGGTGACAGATCCGGCACATTGTCGGCATCTACCGGCGTCGGCACAGTGACAATGTAGATGTCGCAACCCTGGATCGCGTCGGCATCCACGGTTAGCTGCAGAGAACTGTCCTTTAAAATCTCCGGGGAAACCTCGCCCGTGCGATCCTGACCGGCTGTCAGTTCATCAACCCGTTCAGCGTTGACGTCAAATCCTGTAACAGGGAATTTGTTCGCCAGAGCAACAGCCAGCGGCAAGCCGACATAACCCAGACCGATAACGGCAATATGAGGCTGAACAGTCATCTTCATAGTTCTCCTGCCGGAAACATTTACCAGCGTTATTTGCGAAAATTACCAAAAACCAAACAACTGTAGATATATGTTCACCAGATGAACAAGCCTTGACGTTCAGCTCATGAACAGGCTAGTGTTCAGGCCGCGAACACAGAAACATCAACGTTTTATCGCCTTCACGTACTGGAGGCAAGCAGGGGGCAGACAGGTGGCGGACAATTCCACCACATCAGAGCAGGGCGGGGATACCGAGAACCGGATCACGCTCAATTTGCTCAACGCCGTGCATGAAAATGCCCGCGTCTCCCAGCGCATCCTGGCCAGTGACCTCGGGATCGCACTTGGGCTGACCAATGCCTACCTGAAACGCTGCGTGCGCAAAGGCCTGGTCAAGGTTTCCCAGACACCGGCCAATCGATACGCCTATTACCTGACCCCAAAAGGCTTCTCTGAAAAAAGCCAGTTGACTGCAGGGTATCTTAAACGCTCTTTTGATTTCTATCGCCATGCCCGCAATGAGTGCGACGAGGCGCTGGCCAGTTGTGCTGCCCACAACTGGGATCAGGTCGTTCTGGTTGGCACCGGAGACCTTGCCGAAATCGCCCTTCTGTGTGCCCTGCAAAACAAGGTCAACATCGTCGGCGTTTTTGATACTCATTCGTCCGGCAACAGTTTTTTGCATGTCCCGCTGGTCCAGAACCTGGACCAGCTTCCAGATGCCGATGCCGCCTTGTTGACGGATGTCGTCCGGCCACAAAGGGCGTGGAAGTCCATCAGCAATCGTCTGCCAAAAGAACGCATCCTGATACCGGCATTGCTGGGTTTTGAACCCGGTGCCGAGAAGGGCATCGCGAAATGAAACGCTGGTACGCCCTTTACACCAAATCCCGCGAGGAAGTCTGGGCCAAAACCAATCTTGAGGAACGGGGTCTGGAAGTTTACCTGCCGCGCTACCTCAAACGTCGCAGCCATGCACGAAAAGTGGATATGGTCAAAACACCCCTGTTCCCGCGCTACATATTTGCTCGCGCCGACGTCAGCCTTGGCGAGCGCCCGGCCATGGCCTATGCACCCGGTGTGGAATACATCCTGAGCTTCGGCAGCAAACTGGGTACGATAGACGATCGCATCATCGAGGAAATTCGCCGACGCGAAGATGAAAACGGCCTGGTCACAATGGGAATGGAACCAGTCTTCAAGCCGGGCCAACAGGTCCGGGTATCCGACGGGGCTTTCAACGATCACATCGGATTGTTTCAGTGTGCCAGTGACGATCAGCGGGTGTTTGTGTTGCTGAACCTGATGGGCGGTTCGGTGCGCGTCCGACTGCCTCTGGACGCTGTCAGCGCTAACCTCTGAGTTCAGTGAAGTCTGACACAACCCGGTCAACCGTTCAGATTGCATCGTCCTGGCGGAGCGTGCGCCACAACATGAACATCAGGAACAGGCATGAAATGACATACATCAGCGATGTCGAAAGCGCGATGCCCGCAGCCCCCATGGACTGCATCAACACATAATTCATGGCCACATTGACGACCAGGCTGATCACAGCTCCCATGGTCAAAATCCGGTTCTGGCCAATCGCCGATATCGCCCGGGACAACACAATGCCAGCCAGGTAAAACGGCACCTGAAAGGCAAACATGAAATTCACGGCAGCGACAGCTGTTACATCGTCCTGGCCAAAGCGACCCCGTTCAAAGACCAGCGACACCAGCATCTCGCCGAACACTGCAATGAAGGCTGTGCCAACGGCCCCCACCAGCATGACGATAAGAATGACTCTTTTCAGGCTGCGCATAAATTCAGCCCGGTCACGATGAGCCAGGTCGGCAAAATGCGGCAGCGTACTGGTGCCGAGGATACCAGCCCCGAACACCGTGGCAATCATCGTGATTTTGGCCCCGAAGCTGATCGCCGCCGGATCACCGGCATTCAGGGAGGCTGCCATACTCAGATCAATCAGATCCGTCGCGGCCAGTGTCAGACTGCCGGCAACCAGCATGCTGTATTGGTGAAGCAGATTTCGGGTTTCACGCAGCCACAGCCCCGCAGGCCAGCCCGGCAGGACAAGCCAGCCGCGACGCTGAACCGCCCAGCCAACCAACAGTGCATGGAAAACCGCCCCCCAGAAGGTCGCCCAGGCCAGGGTATCGGCATCGGCCGTCATCTGGCCCATAAACAGGGCCGCAAGAATTGTCACCGGAACCGCAGCCGGGGTGACAACAGCCAATACCAGTCGGCGTTCGGCAATCAACACGCCACCCCACAGACCGGCGAGATTGGAAAACACCAGGCTGGCTGCCAGCACAGGCAAAACACTGGCCATCATCGCCTTCTTTTCCGGGGCAAAGCCGTAGGCCGTCAGGTCGACGATGGCCGTCTGAAAAATCTGGAGCAATCCAAAGATGATCAGAGAAAAAACCAACAGACCCAATGTTGCCTGAGCCAAAAGGCTTCGAATTTCCGCCACTTCCTTGCCAGCATCACGATGCAGGCGCATGAACACCGGTGCCAGGACCGGTGCCATGGCACCAGTTGCCGCCAAACCCAGTGTTGTCGGAATTGCGAGAGCCAGCAGATAGGCTTCAAACGCATCCCCCCGTCCCATGGCAGCGGCGATGGCCACATCCTTGGCCAACACCATAGCCTTGGGCAACACGGAGGCCAGACCAACCACGATGGTCGACCGGAACAGGGAAACTGGCCGCAGCTCAGTCATATTCCTGGTTCAGTCATATGATGCCTGTCGTCTGCCGATGATCATGCCAACTGCCCGGAAAAAGAAAAACAAGGATCTGCCGTCCGCGAGTAATGTTGGTGGACGGCCTCCTTTATTGATTATTATGAGGCAAAGTTCCAGCCTACTTTTTGTTTGCCAACCATGTTAGAAAAACTGATACAGGGCCGATCAGGGACGGTCGCGGTCGGCAACCCGCCGGTCAGCGGGTTCAGGCCTGAAGACAGCGTGGAAATAAAGCGGAATGAATAAAGACGTTCAGGTGGACAAAGCCCGGGTTGATCACTGGGAAACCATTTGGAGCGGCATGGATATGCCGACCCCACTGGAAACCGAAGGCCGTTCGGTCCGGGGCCATCTTGTCCGATGTTTTGATGGTTTCTTTTCCAGCCTGTTTACCCGCTTCACAAAGAACCAGCCGATTGACATGTCTGTTATTGAACTGGGCTGCGGACGATCAGTCTGGCTGCCCTGGTTCGGCCAACGATTTGGCTGCAAGGTCGCCGGGCTGGATTATTCGGAGACGGGCTGCCGCCAGGCGGAAGCCCTGCTGGCCCGGGAGGAAATTACCGGCGATATCCGACAGGGAGATATATTCAAGCCTCCGGAAGACATGCTCGACAGCTTTGACATCGTCATGTCCTTCGGACTGGTCGAGCATTTTACGGACACGGCCAACTGCGTCGGGCACTGCGCTGCTTTTGCCAAACCGGGCGGTTTGATCGTCAGCGAAATACCAAACATGTTTGGTCTGAACGGTGCAATTTTAAGATTAATCAACCGGCGTGTCTATGACATGCATGTGCCCATGACCGCAGAGATGCTGGCCAAGGCTCACGTGGACGCGGGTCTTGAAGTTCTGGACAGCCACTATCTGATGTCGGCCAATCTGAATGTCAGTTTCCTCAATCAAAAAGCCCCCGGCCTGCTGCAGACCCTGGTCAATGGCAGCATGTACGTACTGACCCGCGCTGTCTGGGCCCTGGAAACGGCAGGCATCAAAATGCCGGTAACGGCTTTCGCCTCACCTTATGTTGTCGTTGTCGCCAAAAAGCCGACACAAAGTCCTGCTGGAAATGCCGAATGAATTCTTTCACCGGAACGGATTTTCTTTGATATGTGTGGAATAGCCGGGGTCTTTTCGACCACACCCTTTCCCAGCGCTGTTGGCATCGAACAGACTCTGCACCGCATGGCGCGGCTGATTGCCCATCGCGGACCGGATGGCAGTGACATCTGGCACAATAGTCATGTCGGGCTGGCTCATACACGCCTGGCAATTATTGATCTGTCAGAAGCCGGGCGCCAGCCCATGCAGGACACGCAGGGCCATCTGGTCCTGACCTACAACGGCGAGATATATAATTATCGCGAGCTGCGCAAAGAACTGCGCGCCGCCGGTCATCATTTTCGCACTGAAACCGACACGGAAGTTATTCTCAACGGATACCGTCAGTGGGGCGAGGCTGTGGTGGACCGCTTACGCGGCATGTTTGCCTTTGCCCTGTGGGATGAACGTGAAAAATGCCTGTTCCTCGCACGAGACCGGACCGGCCAGAAACCGCTGTTTTATGCCCGCCAGGGCGACGCCTTTTTGTTTGGCTCAGAGATCAAGTCCATCCTGACCTGGCCCGGCTTTCCTCGCCGCGCCAACCTGGCGGCCCTGCACCAGTATCTGACGTTTCAGTATGTCATGCCGCCGCATTCGGCTTTTGAGGGGGTCGAGGAATTACCGCCGGCCCACACAATGACAGTTCAGGCGGACGGCAGCACCCATATCCGTCGGTACTGGCAATTACCCGTCCCCGGACAGCGCGGTTCGTTCGACCCGGTCGAGGCCCGCGAGCGTATTGCCGCCGAACTGGAACAGGCCGTGCGAATGCGGATGATTTCTGACGTGCCGCTTGGCGCCTTTTTGTCGGGCGGCATCGACAGCAGCGTAATTGTCGCCTTGATGGCAAAACATTCCAGCGGCCCCGTTAAAACTTTTTCCATTGGCTTCAATCACGACGAATATGACGAGCGCCAGTATGCCCGCACCGTCGCAGAGCGCTACGGAACAGATCACCACGAATACGTCGTCGAACCTGATGCTATGGCCGTCCTGCCGTCTTTGGTCTGGCAGTTCGGTCAGCCGTTTGCCGACTCTTCGGCCCTGCCGACTTATTATGTCAGCGCGATCACACGGGAACACGTCACTGTGGCGCTGAGCGGTGATGGCGGCGACGAATCCTTCCTTGGCTACAAAAGATATCTGGCAACCAAAGTGGAGGATATCTACGGCCATATCCCGGCCCCGTTGCGCCTGATCATGTCTGCCCTTATTGGCAACGGCACAAGTGGGCCCGGGGCCCTGAAACTGGCACGCCGCCTGATGCGAAACAGCACGGCCAGTGAAAGCGAACGCTATCTGAAATGGATCGGTCTTTTTGACCAACCGCAAAAGGCAGAGTTGTATGGTCCGGCCCTGGAGCCCTATCTGACCGAAGACAGCGGCAAGGTCCTGGATGAACTGTTTACAGCAAGCACAGGTGCCGCATCGCGGGCGGCATGGGTAGATATCAATACTTATTTGCCCGGAGATCTGCTGGCCAAGGTTGATATCACATCGATGGCCCACGGACTTGAAGCCCGCGCCCCTTTCCTGGACCACAAACTGATGGAACTGGCGGCTGGCGTTCCTGGTAACCAGCACCTGAAGGGAACGCGTCTGAAATCGATGCTGAAAGATATCGCTGCGCCAATGTTGCCGGATGACCTGATCAACCGGCCCAAGATGGGTTTCGGCGTACCGATCAAAAAATGGTTCCAGCATGATCTAAAGGATTATCTGGCTGATCATCTGTTGAGCCAGAAGGCCCGCCAGCGAGGACTGGTAAAACCGGAGATGGTCGAAAAAATGATTGCCGATCATGCATCCGGTCGGGCTGACAGCCACTATCAATTGTGGACTTTGCTAATGATGGAGCTGTGGTTTGACATGTGGATCGACGGAGCCGACTTGCCGACCAGGCCAGCCATGCCGAAGATCGCCTGACGGGGGCCTATTGATATGTGCGGCATAACCGGTTTTTTTGACCCGGCCCGGGACAGCAACGGAAAGACGCTGGACAGCCTGGTCACTGCCATGGCTGCAGCCATCGCCCATCGTGGACCGGACAGTCACGATGTCTGGTCGGATGAGACAGCAGGCCTGGCTCTGGGCCACCGTCGCCTGGCGATCATTGACCTGTCGAAAGATGGGGCCCAGCCCATGGCTTCGGCCAACGGACGCTACATTCTGGCCTACAATGGCGAGGTTTATAATTTTGCTGATCTGCGCCACGATCTGCAATCGAAGGGACACAGTTTCCGGGGGCATTCCGATACAGAAGTATTGCTGGCAGGGATCGTGGAATGGGGTCTGGAACCCACGTTAAAGCGCTGCGTCGGCATGTTTGCCGTGGCCCTGTGGGACCGGGAAAACAAAACCCTGACCTTGGTGCGCGACCGGTTGGGGATCAAACCGCTTTATTACGGCTGGGTTGGCGGCGTGTTTGTGTTCGGTTCGGAACTGGCAGCGCTGGAAGCGCACCCGAAGTTTCAGCGCAACATCGACCAGGATGCTGTTGCCCTCTACATGGTGCGCAACTGCATTCCCGCCCCGCACAGCATTTATAAAGATGTAAAAAAGCTGATGCCCGGGACAATCCTGACCCTGGAAACAGCCACGGCGACACCGGGAACCCGAGTGTCTGAAAAAACATTCTGGTCGCTGGCCGATGTTGTCCGCGATGGTCAGGCAAATCCCTTTCAGGGCACGGAAGCCGAGGCCACAGACCAGCTGGAAGAATTGCTGCGGACCGCGATCAGCGATCGTACTGTCGCTGACAGGCCGCTGGGCGTTTTTCTGTCGGGTGGAATCGATTCATCAACCGTCGCAGCCCTGATGCAATCTGTCAGCAATGATCCGGTCAAAACTTTTTCCATTGGCTTTCATGATCAGGGATATAACGAGGCGGAACACGCCAAAGCCGTGGCCGGGCACCTGGGCACAGAACATACAGAACTGTATGTCGACCCTGCCAAAGCCCTTGAGATCGTGCCGAACCTGCCGCGTCTGTTTGATGAGCCTTTCGCCGATTCCTCTCAACTTCCGACTTACCTGGTGTCGCAGATGGCCCGGCAGGATGTCGTTGTCTGTCTGTCCGGCGATGGTGGCGATGAACTGTTCGGCGGCTACAACCGACACCTCTGGGTCGAAGCAATCGCCCGGCGCACCAACAAGGTACCTCGCGCACTGACCGGGGCCATGGCCGCCGGACTGACGGCCCTGTCACCACAGACCTGGGACCGGATGTTTGATACCCTGGGGCCGGTTCTGCCGGGCAAACTCAGGCAGCGTAATCCCGGCGACAAACTGCACAAGATGGCCGGCATTCTCGCCGCCGGGTCCGCCACTGATATTTATCGCGGTTTGGTCGGACACTGGCGCGGCAGTGACCAGGTGATGAAAAATGGCCGCCCGCCCGCAACGATTGTTGAACAGCCGGAACAGTGGCCGGACCTGCCGGATATTACTCAGCAGATGATGTATCTCGACGCTGTGACCTATATGGCCGACGATATTCTGACCAAGGTTGATCGGGCCAGTATGGCCGTTGGCCTGGAAGCCCGGGTGCCACTGATTGATCACCGGGTCGCAGCCTTTGCCTGGACCCTGCCGCTGACCTTCAAAACCGGCAATGGTGTGGGCAAAAAGGTCTTGCGCAATGTGCTGTACCGGCATGTGCCCAAAGAACTGATCGAGCGCCCGAAAATGGGTTTTGCCCTTCCCATCCACGACTGGTTGCGGGGACCTTTACGCGACTGGGCGGAAAACCTGCTGGACGAAAAACGCCTGGAAGCCGGCGGCTTTTTTAATGCGGCCCCCATTCGCCGCAAATGGGCCGAGCACCTGTCCGGAAAGCGCAACTGGCAGCACCACCTTTGGGACGTGCTGATGTTCCAGGCCTGGCTTGAAGAAAAAAAGCTTCAGCCATGAACATCGGCAACAAAAAACGTTTGCTGTTTTTGCTCAACGATGCGCCGTTTTTCATTACCCACCGATTGCCTGTTGCAACGGCGGCCCGTGATGCAGGCTGGGAGGTTCATGTGGCCGTGCCCTTCGAGGCAGAGGCCGTTGCGCGAATTGAGGCTGAAGGCCTGATCCATCACGATGTGCCACTGGCCCGGGGCGGCACCAACCCGCTGGCCGAACTGAAATTGCTGGCCGCCTACTGGAAACTGATGGGCAATTTAAAACCGGATCTGGTCCACTGCGTGACCATGAAACCCGGCGCCTACGGTGGAACTGTTGCGCGATTGCGCGGCGTCCCGGGTCTGGTGATCGCCGTCACCGGTCTGGGCTTTCTGTTCCTGCGCGATACCCTGAAAACCAAAATCCTGCGACGGATTGTTCTGGGCCTGTACGGCTTTGGCCTTGCTCACAAAAACGCCCGGGTAATATTTCAAAACCCCGACGACGAAGCCCTGTTCCGCCATCACAATCTGATCGGTCAGACCCCGGTGCGCATGATCAAGGGCTGTGGTGTCGACCTTGAGGTCTTTGCCGTCACACCTGAACCGATGGGCAAACCGATTGTCACCTTTCCCGCCCGCCTGATCGGTGACAAGGGAATCCGCGAATTTCTTGAAGCTGCACGCCTTTGCCAGGTTGAAGGTCTGGATGCCACTTTCCGTCTGGTCGGACGCACAGACGCCGACAACCCGACAGACATTGGTGAGGATGCTGTTCGCCAGTGGGAAAAAGAAGGCCTGGTGGAGTGGCAGGGTTTTGCCACTGACATGCCCGCCGTCTTTCGGGATTGCCACATTGTCTGTCTGCCGTCCTACCGGGAGGGACTGCCGCGCACCCTGATTGAAGCAACCGCTTGTGGCAGGGCCATCGTCACCACCGACGTGCCTGGCTGCCGCGAAATCGTGCGCGACGGTGAAAACGGATACCTGGTGCCCGCACGCGACGGGAAAGCGACGGCCGAAGCCCTGGGGAAATTGATCCAGGACAAGGACAGGCGTCAAAACATGGCCGACAAGGGGCGGGCCATTGCCGAAGCCGAATTTTCGGTACAAAAATTTATTGTCGATTCCCTCACCGTCTATGAAGAGATCAGCTGATGACCGAACAGACCCCGACCACTCATCCAGCCCATGTCCGCCTGTTCAGCTACCTGTGTTTGCTGGTCATGCCGCTGTCGGTCTACGCCCCCAAGGGTGAGGTAATCCTGCTGGGCCTGGCCTCGCTGGGAATGTTGTTCCTGATGGCGCGCGACAAAAAACTGGCGGAGGTTTTTCGCAGTCCCCTGGCCACCGTGCTGATGCTGGGCCTGTTCTGGTCCGGCGCTACAACTTTCTGGGCAGTGCAGATGCGGGATTCATGGGATGGCTGGACCTCTCTGACTCTGTTGTTTGTGGCCGTCGTTGTAACCTGGGGCGCGGCGCGACAATTATCCGACAAGGAACGACAACAGGTTGGCAAATGGGCTGTGTGGGGTCTGTGGACGGCCCTTGTCTTGCTGGCCGTGGAATTTGCGTTTGATATGCCCCTGGCACGCATATTCAGAAGCTACCCCGGCGGGCTGCCACCTACGCCCGAAACCATATTCAATGCCAGCCTCGGCATGGTCACAGCAATGCTCTGGCCCACTGTTGTCTGGCTCTGGCAGGCCGGCCGACGTTTGCCTGCAGGTTTTACCGTTCTTGCCGCCTTTGCCGTTGTATTTATGGGTGAGGGTGCATCGGCCCAACTGGCGCTGGTTGTCGCCTCAGTGGTCTTTTTCCTCATCCTGGTCACCGGGCGCAAGGGGCTGACTATACTGGCGGCCCTGGTCACCATCGGCGTTCTGGCGGCACCTGTGTTGCCGTTGAAAGTGATCAGCACAGCCCAGGTTGAGGCCAACTACCCCGGCCTGAAACATTCAGCCCTGCACCGGATCAAAATCTGGGAATTCACCGCCGAGCGTATTGCCGAAAAGCCGTTCATCGGCTGGGGCCTGGATTCGTCGCGCAACATTCCCGGTGGCAACCAGATCATCACCGGCACCGAAACCTATTTGCCGCTGCACCCCCACAATGGTGTGTTGCAGGTCTGGTTGGAACTGGGGGCGGTCGGGGCCGCGTTACTGGCTGCCCTGGTGCTGATTTGCCTGATCGGCTTGCGAAAGTCCGGCACAATCAACAGGGCCGGTGGTACGGCAGCCTTGATGGGTGCACTGACAATCCTCTGCCTGTCCTTTGGCATCTGGCAAAACTGGTGGGTCGCAACTCTGGGGCTGATGGCTGTTTTAACGGCCCTGCAAACAGGCAAAAGCGAAACCTGAACCGGACATCAAAAGCCTGACAGGAACGATGTCACCAGGACGATCACGACAATCGCAATCAGGTTAAGCAAAAATCCCGCCCGGGCCATTTGCGCCACCGTCAGTTTGTCGCTGGCAAAAACGATGGCGTTGGGTGGCGTCGCCACCGGCATCATGAAAGCACAGGACGCTGCCAGGGCCACAGGTACGGTCAGTTCAAGCGGTGCAATGCCGGTTGTCGCCGCCAGGGTTGCAACCACCGGCAGGAAAACTGCCGTGGTCGCGGTGTTGGAGGTGACTTCGGTGAGGAAAACGATCAATGCCGTCACCCCAGCCACCAGCACAATAACCGGATAATCTTTCAGGCCAGCCAGACTGCCCCCGATAACATCGGCCAGACCACTGCCCGAAATCGCCCCGGCCAGACTGAGCCCGCCGCCAAACAACAAAAGCACGCCCCAGGGCAGGGTTACCGCACGCGACCAGGTCATCAGGCAACTGCCATCCCCCTGGTTGGCCGGGATAATAAAAAGTGATAATGCCCCGATCAGGGCAATGCCTGAATCTGTCAACCCAATGCCGGGAAACAGATCTGTGATCAGGGGCCGGAAAATCCAGCTCAGAGCTGTCAGCACAAACACTGCCAGCACGCGCTTTTCTTCAACCGACATAGGCCCGAGGTTTGCAACCTCACGGTTGATGACATCATCAGCACCCGGAATAGGTCGGCGAGCCACCGGGCAGGTCACGCGAGTCAACAACAACCAGGCCAGCGGCAGCATCAGAAAAACCACCGGCAGGCCAATGGCCATCCAGCGGGCAAACCCCAGTTCCACGCCAAGCTGTTCACTGGCAAAAGCCGCCAGCAAGGCATTGGGCGGTGTCCCCACCAGCGTACCCGCGCCGCCTATGCTGGCCGCATAGGCAATACCCAGCAACAGGGCTGTCGCGGTATTGGCCCCGGTCTCGGGATCTTCTTTTTCGTTCAGCACACCGATGATGGATATGGCGATTGGCAGCATCATCACCGTAGTCGCGGTGTTGCTGACCCACATGCTGAGAACCGCTGTGGCCAGCATAAAGCCGCCGATCAGATAATCCGGCCTGGTCCCCACGGCCCGTACAATCAGCAAGGCAATGCGCCGATGCAGGTTCCAGGCTTCAATAGCCCGGGCAATAATAAAGCCGCCCATGAACAGAAAAATCAGTGGATGGGCATAGGGTGCCGCCGCGGCCTTGAAGCTGAAGATACCAAGTGCGGGAAAAGCAATAAGTGGCAACAAGGCCGTAACCGGTACCGGCAGTGCTTCGGTAAGCCACCAGAAGGCCATCCACAGGGCAATCCCCAGGACCTTCCAGGCGTCGGGCGACATACCTTCCGGCACGGGCGAAACCATAATGCCCATCCCCAGAATGGCCCCGGCCAGCACCATGACGGGCCTTAACGGTTTTTGCGACGGTGTTGTTGCTGAAGTCATCTGCCTGATCCGGATGTTAGACAAGGTTTGCTGTTGCAAGCTTTGACCGGTCCGCGCCGGAAAACAAGAGGCTTTGGCCAGACTTCGAATCAGGCTTGAAACCATCGGGCAAAGTCCGCTGTCACATTCCCCTGCCTGCCAGTTACAGCTATAACCTATGGATGATCTGGCAACCTCTGATCTTCACATTTGCCGCCGCCGCCATCCTGTCCCTGATTGCGACGCGTCTGGCGCTGGCCTGGCTGCAACGCCGGGCCATTTTGGATCAACCAAATGATCGCTCCAGCCATACCCTGCCAATCCCGCGCGGTGGTGGCATTGGCGTTGTCGCGGCGTTGCTGGTTGTCGGTGGTGGCCTGATTTTCAGCCAGATCATGGGTAACGGCAATCCAACACAAAGCGATCTGGCCCGAGGCCTGCTGGGGGCCCTGGCCCTGGCCACATGCCTTGGCGTAATTTCCTGGCTGGATGACCTTTATACCCTGTCACCGGCACCACGTTTTATCGCCCAGATTATTGCTGTTGCGCTTGGTCTTGGCCTGTTGCCGGAGGAGGCCCTGGTCTTTCAGGGCCTGCTGCCTGTCTGGGCTGATCAATTACTGGCCGGATTTTTGTGGCTCTGGTTTGTCAATCTGACCAATTTTATGGATGGCATCGACGGCATCACGGCAGCGGAAACCGGCAGTATCGGCGCTGGCCTGGCTCTGGCCTTCGGATTATCGGCCAGCGCGGCCGTTTTTCCTCTCGCCCTGACAGGTGCCGCTCTTGCAGGCGTCAGCCTGGGGTTTTACGTCTGGAACCGGCCCCCGGCGCGGGTTTTTCTGGGTGATGTCGGTGCCATACCACTGGGATTTGTATTGGGTTGGGTGTTACTGGCAAGTGCGGCCCAGGGCTACTGGGCCGTTGCCCTGATCCTGCCGCTCTATTATCTGGCAGATGCCACGCTGACCCTGATCAAACGGATCTGGCGTCGGGAGAAGGTCTGGCAGGCCCACCGTAGCCATTTTTATCAACAGGCCATCCGGGTTCTGGAAGGCCCCGCAGGTACCGCCCGGACATCAGCGCACCGCCACATCGTTGGCGTAATCCTGGTTTGCAACATTGTTTTGATCAGTCTTGCAGCGGTTGCAATTCTGTCACCCGGACAGGCTTTTTTGCTGGCCGTGATCGCGGGAGTAGCAGTTGCGGCCCTGTTGTGGTATTTGGCCACAAGGAAACCTGAGCCAGCTGAATGAACACACGCCCCGCACCCCTGTTTAATCGACGGATCGCGATCGTCGCCCTGCACGACATTTTTATGGCGGCGATGTCGTTCGAGATCGCCGTGGCTGTGCGTTATTACACCTACGGCGCGCCGCAAGCACCAGGGTTTTTGTGGCCCTCAACGGTTGTCTTTTCAGTGGTCTGTTTCATCGCCTTCTGGCGCGCGGGCCTGTATCGCGGCATCTGGTATTACGCTTCTTTCAATGACCTGGTGGCCATCATCAAGGCCGTCAGTCTGTCCATTCTGGTGTTTCTGGCGATCATGTTTATCGCCACCCGGCTGGAGGATTTCCCGCGGACCGCTTTGCTGATCAACTGGCCACTGCTGATTTTCATGCTCGCCGGACCTCGTTTTCTCTACCGTGCCCTGAAGGACGGAAACTGGCGTGCCGCATTTGAGCGCAATGCCGAAACCCGGGTGCCGGTTTTGCTGGTGGGCGCGGGTGATGCCGCCGAGATGTTTATCCGCGATCAGTCCCGGGCCCGCCAGGCCAATTACCAGGTTGTCGGTATTGTGGATGACAAACCCAACCGTATCGGGCGCGATATCCGTGGTGTGCGGGTAATGGGACCCATTGCCGAGCTGGATCAGGTTGTGGCCACGCTGGATAAGAAAGGCCGCCGACCGCAGCGCCTGATCATTGCCAGTGAACGGGTGGACGGCGCTGTTGTGCGCGAGTTGCTTGATAAAGCCGATGGCTATGGCATGACCCTGGCCCGCGTGCCGCGCCTGACAGATTTTACAGATGGCGATGCTGCAAAACCACGCCTGATTGATGCCGAAGGGCAACTGCAGGCCATTGATATTGCTGATTTGCTGGGTCGACCGCGCAAGGTACTGGACCGCGTGGCCATGGCCGGCCTGATCCAGGGTAAACGCGTACTGGTTACCGGGGCCGGTGGCACCATCGGTTCAGAACTGGTGCGCCAGGTCGCCGGGTTCGAGCCCGCCCACCTGACCCTGCTGGATAACGGCGAATACAATCTCTACCGCATAGATATGGAAATGGCGGAAAAACATCCTGATCTGTCGCGCGAGGCGGTACTGGGCGATGTCCGCGACACCGCCCGGCTTGATCAGGTTTTTGCCACACTGAAGCCTGATATTGTTTTTCACGCGGCCGCCTTCAAACATGTACCGCTGAACGAACGCAATCCCAACGAAGCTGCCCTGACCAACTGCATTGGCACCTGGCAGGTGGCCAATGCCTGCCGCACGCATGGTGTCGGTACCATGGTGCAAATATCCACGGACAAGGCGGTTAACCCGACCAACGTCATGGGGGCGACCAAACGCATTGCCGAAATGGTTTGCCAGAGCCTGAACATGGCCCGCAAGGACGGCACCGAAACACGCTTTGTCACCGTGCGTTTTGGTAATGTTCTGGGCTCCACCGGGTCTGTGGTACCGCTGTTTCAGCGCCAGCTTGCTGCCGGGGGCCCCCTGACCGTGACGCATCCGGAGATCACACGTTATTTCATGACCACAGGCGAGGCCGTGGAACTGGTTCTGCAGGCCAGCGCCATTCCGGAAGCAGAAGCGGTTAATCACGATGGTCGCGGCGAGGTTTTTGTTTTGGATATGGGCGAACCTGTGCGCATTCAGGACCTGGCACGACAGATGATCCGCCTGTCCGGTTTACAGCCCGAGAAAGATATTGCCATCGAATTTTCCGGTCTGCGGCCTGGCGAAAAACTGTATGAAGAACTGTTTCACGACGCCGAACAGCTGGTACAGACCGGCCATGACGGCATCATGCTGGCGGCCCCGCGCATCGTTAACCATGCCGAGTTGAAGGTGTTACTGGACCAGCTGAACACGGCAGCCACCGCACGCCGGACCGATGAGACCCTGCAACTGATTAAAACCCTTGTTCCCGAATTTGAAAGCGACCTGATTTCACAGCCAACAAAGGTCGCTGCTGATTAAACAACAAATTTATTTTTAACCCTGCCCATCCGGAGTTACCCGACCCATGTCCCGCGATACTGTTATGATCAAACGCGCCCTTGTTTCTGTTTCTGACAAAACCGGCCTTGTCGAACTGGGCCAGGCCCTGGCGGCCCGAAATGTTGAAATTCTGTCCACCGGCGGTTCAGCCAAAATGCTTGCCGATGCCGGTGTGCCGGTACGCGAAGTGGCCGACTATACCGGCTTTCCCGAAATGATGGACGGCCGTGTCAAAACCCTGCACCCCAAGGTCCACGGCGGCATTCTGGCCCTGCGCGACAATGCCGGACACACCGACGCCATGGATGCGCACGATATCGGCGGCATCGATCTGGTTGTCGTCAATCTGTATCCGTTTGAAGAAACCGTTGCTAAAGGCGCGGACTTTGCCACCTGTATCGAAAACATCGACATCGGTGGCCCGGCCATGATCCGCTCGGCTGCCAAGAACCACGGCTTTGTCACCGTTGTCGTGGATGCCACCGACTACGACGATGTAATCTCGGCCCTGAACGACAATGACGGCGCCACACCACTGGCCCTGCGCCGTCGCCTGGCAGCCAAGGCCTATGCCCGCACGGGATCCTACGATGCCGCCATCGCCGGCTGGTTCGCCGAACAGGAAGGTGACACCTTCCCGGATCGCCTTGTCGTCGCCGGCAACCGCCAGGAAGTGTTGCGTTATGGCGAAAACCCCCATCAGGAAGCTGCCTTTTATACCAACTCTGACAGCCGCCCCGGCGTGGCCACGGCCACCCAGATCCAGGGCAAGGCGCTGTCTTATAATAATCTGAACGACACCGATGCCGCCTTTGAACTGGTCAGTGAATTCGACCCGGCAGAAGCCCCGGCCTGCGCCATCATCAAGCACGCCAACCCCTGTGGTGTGGCCCTGGGCAGCAACATGCGTGAAGCCTATCTGAATGCCCTGGCCTGTGATCCTGTCAGTGCCTTTGGGGGTATCATCGCCCTGAACCGCCCGCTGGATGAAATCACGGCGAAGGAGATTTCCGGCATCTTTACTGAAGTGATTATCGCCCCGGACGCCGATGACGCCGCCCGCGAAATCATTGCCGCCAAAAAGAACCTGCGGCTTTTGTTGACCGGTGACCTGCCCGACCCGAAGGCCAAAGGCATGACCATAAAGTCCCTGGCCGGGGGTTATCTGTTGCAGACCCGTGACGCCGGACGGGTTGCTGACCTGGACCTGAAAGTGGTGACCAAACGCCAGCCTACGGAAGCCGAACTGGCCGATCTGCGTTTTGCCTTTACCGTGGCCAAGCACGTAAAATCAAACACCATTGTTTACGCCAAGGACCGCGCCACGGTTGGCGTTGGTGCCGGTCAGATGAGCCGCATCGATTCAGCCCGTATTGCTGCCCGTAAGGCCGAAGACGCGGCAAAGGAAGCCGGCAACCCGCAACCGCTGACCCGTGGTAGTGTAGCAGCCTCGGATGCATTTTTTCCCTTTGCCGATGGACTGATCATCACCGCCGAAGCCGGTGTCACCGCCGTCATCCAGCCCGGTGGGTCCATGCGCGATGACGAGGTTATTGCCGCCGCCGACGAAGCAGGCCTGGCTATGGTCTTCACCGGCATGCGCCACTTTCGCCACTGATAGAAAAAGGTTCAGGACAAATGATTATCTCAACCACCTCAGAAATTGATGGCCAGCGCGTCGATGAGTACCTCGGTATTGTGTCGGGTGAAGCCATTATGGGTGCCAACTTTGTACGTGACTTCTTTGCCAAAATCCGCGACGTCGTTGGCGGTCAGGCGGGTGGTTATGAAAAAGTTCTGAAAGACGCCCGCGATGCCGCCCTGCAGGAAATGCAGGACGAAGCCGAAGCCCGCGGGGCCACCGCCATCATCGCCGTTGATCTGGATTATGAAACCGTGGGGGATAGCGGCAGCATGCTGATGGTCACCTGCAGCGGCACTGCGGTGGTTCTGGTTCCAGCCTGATCAGACCGACCTGAACCTGCCAGACTTAAACCTTACCAGTCTGGCCGATACTGTATCTGTGCTGCCCCGGGCTGCATGGCCGGTGAAGATCCGATACGGCATTTATTGGCATCCAGATGTTTTGCCCAGGACGCAAATCGGAACAATGGTTCCGGTCGCATAACGCAGGCCGGATTGCCAAACGGGTGCGCCAGCAACATCAGCATGTGGCCAATTTCATGGGCCGTATATTGCCC
>Ga0316204_10005234_pt1 | contig 21812 bp, 18 predicted proteins | sample 6monrhotite_MG_2_FD_205661 | JGI IMG/M metagenome (GOLD analysis project Ga0316204, IMG submission 205661) | Microbial mat bacterial communities from mineral coupon in-situ incubated in ocean water Damariscotta River, Maine, United States -... | ecosystem: Environmental > Aquatic > Marine >... | reverse complement strand
CGCTTTATTCAATTGGTTCAGAAAAAATAGAATAGACGGAACGTTGCTAGAGAAAATTGGTACCGTACATGGCACCGACATGACCGATGATAGGATAAATATAGAGATATTCAAAAAAAGAATGATGTCAGATAATCCAGTTGTTCGCGTTGGTATGAAAGTTGGTGGCTTTGGCGATGTATATGCAAAGAGCACAGATTTAACAAAAGATGAGGCAGAAAAATTAATCGTTCTATTACAAAATGCGGTAGACCGAGTTGATAAACAAGCAATTTAACCAGTGGCTGCACAGGTTTACCTACTGCATTTTTTGTCGCGTGGTTGCTACGCTCCTATTATCACGCAATTAATGTAGATGTAGTTATGTCTGGATATATCCATACCTAGGCATATCACTATGTAGCCACAAAATTCCAAGATATGACAAAATGAAAGGACGTTAGCAATCGGCCCAATCCACGCTTAGCCCCTTGAATCAATATGCATAATATACTAATATCATATGCATGATCAATGGAGGCGATGATGAGAACAACACTTGATTTACCAGAAAATTTATTGAACGAAGCAATGAAAGTAACCCATACAAGCACGAAGACAGGGGTAATAGTCCTGGCTTTAGAAGAATTAATAAGAAAATCAAAGATATCAGAGCTAAAGAAATATAAAGGAAAAATTGATTTAGATATTGATCTGGATGAGCTAAGAGATCGCCATTAATGCAGGTTTTGGTAGATACTTCTATATGGATTGATTATTTTAGGGGCGGTAAAAACGCCTTAGATTTAGACACATTGATCGATGAGAACATTATTGCAACCAATGATATCGTCTTTGCTGAATTGATTCCCTACCTGAAAATTAAGAAACAGACAAAAGTAATTAAATTACTTCACGATATAAACCGAATCCCAATGAATATCAATTGGGAGGAAATTATTGATTTTCAGGTTAAATGTTTAAAAAGTGGTGCAAATGGAGTCGGTATTCCGGATTTACTCATTGCGCAAAATGCGAAAGATAATAACTGTAAAATTTATTCACTCGACAAGCATTTTTATTTGCTTAATCAAGTGCTGAAAATAAAGTTATATCAATAATACGAGGCTAAGAATACGAATTAGCGCAAACGCTTTTTAATCATGGGTTGTCTGCGCCATTCGCCAGGCTCAATGAAGGAGGGGCATCGTTAGGTGCTTCCCTATCCCGGTTGGACACCTTGAGCCATTCCATTCAATACGCTCAATGCCTGTAACTTAATTTTGTCATTCGAATCAATTGGAGATTATTTATGCCTAAGCCTATTATCAACATTGATGATGTTGCCCTGGAACCGTGGCCTGCTGGTTTTGCACCTACTGGGGCAGCGGCAGAACGTTTTGACGCAAAGATAGGGGGCATTGCTCCCCGCATTGGTGCGCAAAAACTTGGGTACAATATCACTGCTGTACCGCCGGGCAAGAGTGCATTTCCATCGCACAACCACCATGCAAACGAAGAGATGTTTTTTGTATTACAGGGCTCGGGTGAACTTCGAATGGGTGAAAACACCTACCCCGTTCGCGTTGGCGACGTAATCGCCTGCCCGGCTGGTGGGAAGGAAGCAGCGCACCAGATTCTCAATACTGGCACAGAGGAGTTGCGCTATCTTGCGGTGAGTACCAAGCTGTCGCCGGAACTCGTCGAATATCCCAATTCCGGCAAGTTTGGTGTGCTTGCTGAGCTTCCCGAAAGTGCCGATGGCAAACCGCAACGCTTCATGTTTGTCGGCCGCGAGAGTGGATCACTCAACTACTGGGAAGACGAGTGATAGCGGCTAATGCCCAATTAATACCAGAGGAATGCCCAAGCCGTTCTTGGGCGTTTGTCCTCATGATTGTCAATCGTGACGCCACCAAACATTGTTCGTTAAATCCACTTCAGTTCGAAATTCCAGAACATAAGGTTTTCGCATAATGATTCCGCTTTATCACTAATCAATGCGGGGGACGATAGCATCCCCCGCATTGATTTTTTCAGCATGAATTGTTGCCATTCATGACTTGTTCGGCGGTGCCTTCATATCATCCTGGCTAGTGCCCGCCAGCTGGGCCATTTTGAGGGTGCCATCGCCCATGCATTCCCGCAGTTCTTTTGCCCATTCGAGTGCGGCTTGTTTGGAATCAGCACTGATGACGGTAAAACCGGGAATCAGTTCTTTGCCTTCAATAAAGGGGCCGTCCGAAATCGAAAATTCTCCCTGTTCTAACTGCACATTGGTGACCTCACGCGGTAGTTTACCGGTGGCAACGATTTGTCCGGAATTAAAGGATTTCTCCATAAATTTTCCCATTTTAGCCATGCCTTCGGCTGAGGGAGGGTTCATGGGTTCGCCTTCTGTCATGGTGAAATAAATAAAAAAATGCATTTTTTCGTCTCCTTTGTGTTGGTTGGCAGCAGCGGTTGAATGTATTGCCGCTTTGCTGCTGATAAGTTATTGATTGGTATATGGTCAAATGCAACATTTTGTTCCATTTATCTATAGTCGAATGAGCTTGCCCTTTGGGGACATTGGTCCGAAAATAATTACAAAATTTCCTTAAGTTGTTTTTTTAAATATCTTTTTTCCGGTTCCTGCCGCACTAACTCAATGGCCCGCTGATAGGCATTGACAGCCTTATCTGTTAATCCCAGTTTTTTACAGAAATCCGCTTGAGCGGCGTAGATGGTAGGGTAGGTGTGGAGTTTTTTATGGGTCATGAGTCGCTCAATGATGGCAAGGCCTGCGGCTGGGCCTTCATGCATACCCACCGCAATGGCCCGGTTTAATTCCACCACAGGGGAAGGGTTGATGGATAATAGCATGTCATAATAACCGACAATCAGCGCCCATTGGGTGGTTTGTACTGAATCCGCCAGGGCGTGAACTGATGCGATGGCGGCCTGGAGCGTATAGGGCCCGAGCCGGCCTGACATCACGGCCGTTTGGATTAACTGCACACCTTCCCGGATTAGCTCTTGGTCCCACCGGGAGCGGTCTTGATCGTCAAGTGGTATCAGGTCGCCCGCGCTTGTTACCCGTGCTTCTCGTCTTGATTCCTGCAAAAGAAGTAATGCGAGTAATCCCAGGCTTTCTGGCGTTGCGACTAACTCCACTAGCTTTCGGCTTAAAAAAATGGCTTCTTCGGTTAGGTCCGCACGAATATGATCTTCGCCCGAGCTTGCCGAATATCCTTCGTTAAAGACTAAATAAATGACCTGTAAAACCGCGTTCAGACGTTCACTTAACTCTGTCTTGGAGGGAATATCATAAGGGATATTGTTTGTTTTAATGAGTGCCTTGGCCCTGGTAAGCCTTTTTTTGATGGTTTCAAGGGGAACCAGATAAGCCCGAGCGATTTCATTGGTCCTCATTCCACAAACCTCTCGAAGCGAAAGGGCGATTCTGGACTCCAACGGCAGTAAAGGATGGCAGCAGAAACAGATCAGGCGTAGCTGGTCATCCTCAACGCGATGTTTTTCCCAATGGACTTGTTCAATGGCATTCCCTGTTGAATCCTTTGCTTCAAGGTACCATTGTTCAGAGATAAGTTCTTTGCCGCGCCCAAGCCTTCTTATTGCATCGATAGACTTAAATTTGCCGGTTGAAATCAACCACGAATAGGGGTTTTTCGGAATGCCTTCCGTTGGCCATTTTTCCATGGCAACAGAAAACGCGTCCTGCAGTGCCTCTTCCGCTAAATCCAGGTCGCCGAGAATTCGAATAAGGCTGGCAAGAACACGCCCCGACTCAGCTTTGTAGATTTTTCCTATTTCTAATGGTATGGGATCTAACATGATTACCAGGGACGATACAAAAAATAGCCTGGAAAGTACACCTTTTTGGCTCGGCTGCGCGTCAGGTGTAGTCAACCAACGTCGTCCAGTTACGGCTTACCATGAAATTTGACGAAAAAAATATTATCCTGGATTCGGCCTATTGTCTCTCTGGTGTATCGCCAGATTTTAAGCCCTGCCCAATTGCCAGGCTGTGAGGCTTGGTATGTTGATCGAGATCTTAGTTGGAAAGGTATCGAACGCCTGATGAAAAAAGCCAAAAAATGGGCGCTGAAAAACAGCTTTACTGAATTGGGTAGTGATGCTGCGTTGGAAAATACAAAAAATATTGCAGCACATAAGGCATTGGGTTTCAATGAAGTTGATAGAGTGGTGTGTTTTCTTGAAAAATTGGTGTAGCCGCAAGTAACACCGACGAGCCGTTTTAATGGTTAGTATTGCATCGCCTTAAATGCAAGGCGATGCAATGGAATAGCTTTGTCGGTGTACTAGTAAATTTTAAACCCAACAAGAAACCCAAGATTACTGGCGTCGATTGTACGGAGGCGATCAGAATCGTAGTCGATGCTGGTATATTTGACGCCCCAGAACATTTGATTGCTGATGTCGTATCCGTATTCGATTGAGAATCCTAAGGCATTATCGAATTTCGCCGTATTGCATCCGGAACCACTAAAACATAATTCGTACTCCGGGTTAATATGATAGGCGACACCTGCGCCTATCCGATGTGGTCCACTGAGTTTGTGGTAAGCAGAAAATTCCAGCGGCAGTGATGAGATGCTTGAATCGCCTTTTGGTATATCGAAATCCACGGAGTCAAATTTGTAGCCTAAGGTCAGTTGATAGGATACGTCTGAATCAGGTGATTGAATGCTAAAACCACCGCCGAAATGGAACAAACCCCCGGCTTCCAGATCATCTCGGTTTGTTTCCACCAGGTTGTCACCACCAAAGTATAAACCGGCTACGACAACTGGCTGAATATTGCTGGCATGGGCGCTGTTCATTAACCCCGTCAAGATAAGCGATAAACCCATTAATTTATAGTTATTCATACGTCGATACTCCATTTAGGTTTTTGCGGCCGTCACCGGCAGTTATTGCCGGTGATCATTATTGAACAAATGTTTGAGTGGCCTTTGATTTTGCGTGATTTTATCACGTAAGTAACACTAATTACCATATTAATTAAACGGGGTGGTGAGTTACTAATAACAGGGGATAATGTCAATAAAAATAACAAATAACATGAGCTGCAGCTGTTAAGTGAAAGAAAACAGTGAATAATTTGTTGATTTTAATGTGGCGTATACTATTAAAAGATGAGTGAAAAAACTTCTTTTATTAACGAATTGTATCGATACACTGATTTAGATTGCTACACATTCAAATGAGCAACAGGTTACTGAGGAAAGCCAAGTTTTCGTGGGCGTTGTTGTGGTCGAGTATGGTTTTTACTCGCAGACAAAAATCCTGAGAGCCTCGGTTGAGAAAAAACCAGCGGTGGATGGAGATTGGGCCTGCTGTACGTTGAGTTGAGCAAGGTGAAGGAATTGCAGCATAAATGTTCAAGTAAGCCGCTGGCGTCAGCCCAGTCTGAGCCATTGCTAATAGTTTTTTTGAATTAGCAGGAGTCAGCTGGAATCGGCCGGAGTTGACGGTTTGCAAAGCACGGCTGGGCACAGGACAATCCATTTAAGCGATATGTGTGATGGGTTAGATAGGCTGTTTTGGTGTTGCGCCCACCAATGACGGTACGTTAATCAATCGAGACTGGAAACTGCCTCGGGGTTTTGCGTGCCCGAATTCATTTGCGAATATCGCAAATTACTTAATTTTGATATAGTGCGTTCCAATGATTTGTACCCGATATTAAAATTCAGCCAATTGCGACAATTATTACAATTAATTACCTCATGTTTTTCACTGAACCAAGGCAATATTTCTTTCGTCCCTTTAATGGTAAATACCGCGAACAGGTCGTCGAGTGCTTGCGTGAGTTGTATAACCGGTTATACAGCAGCATGGCGGATTATAGTCGCGCGGTATCCAAAGAAAATGTGTTGGAATATTTTCAGGAGGCGATTACACGTGCGCCTTTGTTTGATGAAGAGCTTGACGAAGCGCTTGAGGGAAAAGGCGGGCAGGACAGTAACGCGCCCGCCACAAGAAACGAGCGGGAACAGGCTAATTGGATTTTGAATAGTCTGCTCGAACACGGCTGGTTGGAGCGGCAGGTTGATGATGCCACCTTACAAAGCAGTTATGCCTTTAGCCGTGTTGGCCGCCTGTTTACCCAGCCCATGGTGGAAACGGCGTCTGGCCGGTTTCGCACCCGGCATCGCAACACCCGGAATACCCGCAACGCCCTGCAATCGTTCCTAGAGCGTGGCGAGGTATATGATTTGCTCGATGCCTACGAATATTCAGAACGCATTGTCAGCGATTTCAGTGATGTGATTGCAGAGCTGGACGAGCGAAAGCGCCAATTGGTGCGCGAAGTGGAAGCACAGCAAATTATTCAGCGCGCAACCGATGAATTTTTCGAGTTTATGGAAAAACGCTTCATGCCTGATCTGGCAGTGCGCTTATCGGCAGACAGCGTAGAAAAGTACCGTGATGAAATCCATACCCTGATTCGTAAAACCAAACGCAAGCAAAAGGACTTTAAAGCCAATGCCGAACGGGAACTGCGTAAGCTGGCGCCGGAGCTGGTAACGGATCCTGCCGTGTCGGTATTAATGATGGTGCTCGACGGCATCGACGCACGTATGCACAACGCCAGTGATGTGATGTTACCGGCATTGCGCCGCGCCCTGCACAGCTTTACCCGCCGGGCGGATATTATCATTCGCCAGCTTAGTTTTACCCACAGCGGCCAGCGCAGTCAGTTGTTATCTATTTGTAAGTCACTCAGCAGTATGGAGCCCGGTGCGCAGCAGCAGCGATTGGCGGCTGCCAGCCAATGCCTGGCGCAGCTCAATGTTGGCCTGGTTGATCCTGGCACTTTACGGTTGCACGCCGGGCGCAGTGCCAGAGCGGTTAATGCCACAGCAGAGGAATCCGTTGCAGCGGATGCTACAACCCGTCGCACGCTGTTCATCGAGCAGGCTCTACAAAAGGCGTTTATTGTAAATAATACCGCCTTAAGGGATTACATTATTGAAGCACTGGCAAAAGGGCACCGCATCCATAGCCAGAATCTGCCGGTGCGCAACGCAAAAGAGTTATTAATGAGTGCTCATGCCATTGAGGCGGGGGCGGCGGGCAATGCCTCGTCCGAGTTTATGTTTCGGGTTACCCCTACCGGTCAGGCGGTGCAAACGGAATATTTTGAACGCACTGATGAATTTACCATTGAAGTAGTGGAAACCAAATCCCATGCTTAGTCAATATATCGAAGAAAAACTGCAGCAGGAAAACCTGAGCGTTAATGATTTTCGGGAATTATTAATTCGTTTGCTAAATTACGGCGTGTTGTGCCGTGCGGAAAGCCAGACAGAGCAGCAATTATACGATCAGTATATACGCATATCAGACCTGGTGAATGACTACCTGGCATTGATTGATGTGCGTATTTTTCATGAACCCCGTTTTGAATATATACGCTTGTACCCCCCCGGCAGTGAGTTGCCTGGCATGGCGGACGCGGCGCATGCCGCATTTGGTGGTAGCCTGCGCAGTCGATTACGCCAAGAGGAAGTCGCGCTGATACTGGTGCTGAGCATCCAGTACGACAAAGCCTTGCAGGAAGGCCAGGTGGATGAAAACGGTTATGTGGCCGAGTCGTTTGAGTCCATTAGCATTGCCATGAAAAATGTACTGGGTCGCCGTTTACCCGAGAAATTAACGGACCGAAAACGCCTATTTCAACGCCTTAAACAGTTACGGCTCATTACCTATAAGCAGGAAGATGACATAGAAAGCGGCGAGGCGTGGTTGAAAATTCACCCCATGATCGTGAGCTTTGTGAGTGAGGATGCACTGCAGGCACTTTCCGGCACCAACGAAGCCACTGCCGATACAAGTACTGAGACGGACACTGACAACGATGAGCCACATGCCAGCGACGCAATAGATGCCGACACCATCGAAACCAGTGCCACGGCAACAAATGCTATAGAATCCGACGGCAACGATGCCTAACCAAATTACTGACGACTGACACCACCATGTATCTCAAAAAATTCGTTTATGTTAACTGGGGTAATATTCCCAATCTTGAATTCGATTTCGGCCCCATTAACTTGTTATCCGGTGGCAATGGTTCCGGTAAGACCACCGCGGCAGACGCCATTCAAACCATAATGACCGCGGCGCATGAGAACCTGTTTCAATATAATCCGGGGCAGGAAGAAACCACCCAACGAGGGCGTGGTGGTAAGCGGGTACGTACCCTGGCATCCTATGTGTTGGGGTGTGATGATGGCAGTTATGCCCGACTGGACCCTTCCGACGGTTATTTGGCGGCAATATTTTGTCCTACCCAGGGCGAAACCGGCGAGCCATTCACGGCGGTGATCGGGGTGCGCGCCTGGCTGGATAAAACCGCAAACCAGTTAACGGCCCGACAGGATCAGGCGTTGTTTTTAATTTTACCCGATACCGAATTGACTCTCGGTAATTTTGTGTTTGAAACCGGTAGCGGCAAACAGATAATTGCCATTGACCAGGTGCAAACGGATTTCATTAAAAAGTTTGGTAATCGCCGGGTTGAAAAGTACGACACCAAAAAAGGCTATTTGCGGCGTTTATATGCGATTTTGCGCGGACAATCCGCGGCGGTGACCGAACGTGAAGCGATGAGCGCCGCCAGGGCGTTTTCCCGTTTTATGGCCTACAAGCCGGTGCAGAGTATTAATAAGTTTGTTGCCGAAGAAATTCTGGAAAAAAAGGACTTAGGCGAAGCGATTCGTTCCATATCCGGGCAGTTAAAAACCATTAATGCCATGGACCGTGATGCCGGTCAGTTAAAGGAATCCATCAGCCTGTTACAAAACACCAATCATCAGGCCCATGCCTATATTGAAAAATGGATAGAACGTAATACCCTGGATTACACCCTGGCGCAATATCATTATCAGCACCACCAGCAAGCCTATGTCAGCGCCAAAAAAGCCCAGGCGGGTTTTAAACAATCCATTGAAGAAAACGAAAAACAGAGTGGGCTTACCCGTCAACGCCGCCAGCAGGTTCACGAGCAGTTAGTTAACCTCGAAGCGCAGCGCATGGGCATACCGGCGTTACAGCAAAAAGACACGCTGGAACAACAGCGCGAAGCTGATAACGTGCACTTAAGTGAGCAGGCTAAGCAACTTTTATTGCAGGACAATCAGCTCAACGTCAATTTCTCGCTCACCAAAGAAATCAATCAATTATTGAAAACCGCCGGTATTGCCACAGACCTGCCGGCCATTGCGGATTTAAGCAGCCAGGCACTTTGTCGGCAATTGCTGGAGCAGGGCGGGCGTGGCGATATTGACCTGCCAGCCTTGCTGGGGCGTGATATTTTAGGTGACCTGGCGCCATTGGAAGGCTATCTGGACCAAGCCCGGTTGGCGCAGAGTCTACACAATCAATGGGTGGAGCATTGGCACAATCCGGCGCTTTATGGCAGCGCTCACTGTTTACGGGACCAACTGGCGAGGCTCGCGCACCAACGGGAAAGCCGCTACGAACAACTGGAAAATAACGTAAAACAAAAGCAGCGCGAAATCGAGCGACTGGAAACCCATAAAACCAATTACCCACCGCATGTGGAACGGGCGGTATTGGCCATTAAGGCACAATGTCCGCAAGCCGACCCCAGAGTGTTGTGTGATTATGTTGAAATAAAAGAACCAAAATGGCAATCCGCCATTGAAGGGTACCTGGGTGGGGCACGCTTCTCCATTATTGTTGAAGCAGATTACGAAGCAGAGGCAATTCGTATTGTGCGAAAAATGCCCGGCAAGGATAACAAAGCGCGCATTATACAGGGCGAAAAAGCCATGCGTGATGCCGAGCGCCTCAGCCTGGACCCCAACTCCATTATTCATGTGCTGGACTTTAGCCATGCCACAGCAAGGCACTTTTTAACGGCCAGTTATGGCAATGTTATTCGCGTTGATTCCGCCGATGAACTGCGCATGACACGCCGCGGTGTCACCGCTGACGGCATGGGCTCCGGCAGTTATTCCATGTGGCGTTGTGATCTGGCAGACAGCGAATTGGTTTTCGGGGATTCAGCGCGGGAACGGGCGTTAAAAGCCAAACAGGAAGAGCTGGAAAAACTAACCGAGGACTGGCAACAGGCCAATGATCAGATGCAGGTGACTACGCAATTGCTCGGTAGCGTCAATGGCTTAAAAAGTGTGCATTATGCCGATACCATCACTGACATGCTGGCCATCCATCGTGATTTGCAAAAAATTGAATCCATGTTGCAGCAACTGGATTTATCCGCCCATGATGAGTTGGAGCAAAAACTCGATAAGCTTAAGGTCAGTGACCAGCAGCTGGGTGATGAGGAAGGCATCTTAAAAGAAGAGAAGGGTAAGTTAGACGAAAAATTAAATCAGATGAATAAGCGCTGCAAAATCCTTGATGCGGAGCAGGCGGCAACCCAGCAGGTGGTGGATGACTGTGAAGCCAATTTGCGTGTCATTAGCACGCACTGGACCGATTTTGACTGTGATGTGCGCTTGAGCCTGGCGGAGCGCGAAGCGCGAGATCTAAACCCTGAGGTTACTGAAAATTTTCGCGAAGAGGTCAACAAACAGCTGAGCTCCACCGAGCGCAAAATAAGTGACAGCCTGCAGACCTATAATCAAACCAGCCGCCCCGGTAATGCCATACCCTATACCAGTTTTGACGGCGAATATGATCAACGCCTGTTTCAGCATATTTGTGGACTACAGGGTGATATAGATCGGGTTTATAATCTGTTAAAGAATAATGTGTTGGTGGAAAAACACCAGCAGTTGTCCCAGCTCAAGCTTAGTTTTGATCACGCCTTTGTAACCCATCTTTGTCATTCCATTTATCAGGCCATCAGTGATGGCAAGCGCCAGGTCAAATTACTCAATAAAGAGTTACAACACCACAAATTTGGATCAGACCGGGAAACCTTCCGATTTGACCAGAAATCCATCCCGGAATTTAAAGATTACGAGCACTTTTTTTCCGAAGTGATGAAAAACCCCACTCTTGGAGATGAAGTCACCTTATTTGAGGCGAAATTATCAGACAAGTCAGCAAAAATACGTACTCAATTAATGGCAATGCTGCTGGATGAAGACGAACAAAAAGCCCAGCGGGAATTGGAGCGCATAGCCGATTACCGCAATTATTATCAATATGAAATTTATAAAGAGGTCGAGGGCAAATTACCCATCGCGCTGAGTGAATACGGGACAGGCAGTGGCGGGCAACTGGAAACACCGGCCTATATTATTCGCTCTGCGGCCATAACGTCCGCGTTTCGTTTTGCGGAAGGGGTTAACCACCTGCGTATTGTGCTGGTGGATGAAGCCTTCTCAAAAATGGATGAAATGCGTTCGCGGGAAGTGATTGACTATTTAACCAATTCATTGGGTTTGCAGCTTATATTTATTATGCCCACCAGCAAATGCGGCCCGTTTATGGATTTAATCAGCAACGAATTTATTTTTGCCAAGTGCCCCAGTGACAACCCCAGAGGTCAGCTCAATACTCGTGTTATTGTGGACCGCAAACAATGCAATACCGAGAAAATAGAAGCGCTTTGGGCCAATCATCGACGCACGGTTTATCAGCAGGCAGAGCTGGATTTCATGGAAGACATTGTTAATTAGGCTGGTGAACGTGGCATTTGAGTTTGCGCTGAAGGGGGCGATATTATTATCAGGCACTTATTAATGACCATCGCTTGGTTAGCAAGTGACGCGGTTAAAAAACCGAAAGTCTGCCTGATAATTACAAATATTGAACAATTTTTCGTAAACTGCGTCAAAATAATGCAATAATTTGATTTTATCAAACAATAATTACCAGTTAATAAGCACTAGTTAATCACTGCCAGTTAATAACAACTAGCTAATAACTAATAACAACGTTGTAAAAACCCGGCAAGAATACCCTGGCAATGGATTGGCTGTGAACGGATAGTATTGAACCTGATATTCGTCCTGGGTTTTGAAAGATCCCCCCTTCATGGCCTGCGACTGGTTCAGCCAAGTGGGGGAATCACGCTGACGTGAGCTAAAACGAAACGATGCAAGAAAAACCCATTTGGCTGGATGAACAACTCGAAATAAAACATATTTTGCAACAGTTTTTAGATAAACTCGATGCGAAACCCGCCGAACAATGGCGACATCCCCCTGCTATCACCATCAATGCTCAAAATATTCCCAGTTTATTTAATGTCGACGAGCACGCTGACCAACTGTGGGCCTTGCTACGCAGTTTAAGCTCAGAAACATCCGGTGATTATCAGTTGCTTGAAATTCGCCGCGACAAAAAACGAAACCCGTTGGACCCGGCGTATTGCAATGCGCGGTTGCGTTTGAATCTCGAACGCGAATCGATGCTGCGCCATTGGCTAAACCGCCCTCTGCAAACGGCATCGCGGTTAGTATGGCAACAAGCCATTGATGAAAACGCCCATTGCTTTGAGGGCGATGTCGAACGACTTCGCGGCCGGGAGTTAAAGTTTAGCGGCAAATCGCCACAGGAGGTTGTTGCGGCGTTTATACGCATGCGAACATATCTCGATACCCCGGTAACGTTACGTCAGCTTAGTGCGCGCTGCTTTTGGGGGGATTCGAAATTTCTTGATAACCGGGAAGAGCTGGTGTGTTCATTGCATCCACAATGTCAGTTATTGGTCCGGCCGATCGTGGTTAACGTGCATTTGCCAGCCCGGATTGATGCCGTATTGTTCATCGAAAACCAGGACAATTATGTACATGCCATGTGTTGCGTTGCCGAGTCCATTAAACACATGGCGCAAGTGTATTGTTCCGGGTTTAAAGGCAGTGCCAGCCGCATTCGGTCCACCGACGGCGTTAGCCTGCATTACAGCAAAAATAGTGGGCCAGAGACCACGCAAAGTTTCGAAAACTGGTGGTTTGACATTGAGCCGCTTAACTGGCCTGTGTATTTTTGGGGTGATCTGGATTTTGCCGGTATGAGCATTTTAAAAGTATTAAAGCAGCGGTTTAAAAATGCTCAGGCATGGCAGCCGGGTTATGCGCGCATGCTGCAATATATGCTCAATAATGATGGCCATGCCAAGATCACCGACGAGCGATTAACCCAGGTTGACCCTGGACTGACAGGCTGTAAATATGCCGACGAGGTGCTATTACCCGCGATTCGAAAGCGTCAGCGCTTTGTCGACCAGGAAATAATTACTTTATAGATATACTCCAAAGCAATTAAGATTTAGGTATAGTTTTATAAATTGATCTATAAATGGGTTGGCGAATAGCTTTATAATTGATTTTGTGCTGGTTTTATAGATAGCCACTGGGAACGGTTTTAAACATAGTTTGTAACCCATTTTGTAATCTAATTTGTAACTTAGTTTGCAAATAATGTTGTAGATTATACCGTGAATTGTGAGCAGTTCAGTCAATACGCGGTGAGCGGCTGCAATTACCAAACGTTAGCCAAAAGGCCAACCTAAATGCTAGCGATAGGAGAACCAAAACGTGCTGTACGGCACGCATCGCTCAAGTGATGACCCAACTTGCCGCTGTTAAGTGTGATTTGGTGAAGATTCCCACTAGTATCTTATAAATTAATGAGTTATGCTTAAGCAAACCAATTATACGCAGCCATTTCAAATCACAGTCGTAATATTCTCTGAAAAACACAACTTTGAAAAACGTAAACCTTGAAAATCACAAACTTTGAAAAACTCAAAAAACAGTAACAAAACCGAATTACCAGAACTGAATGAGCTGGATATTCCTGATCCGCTCCTGAAAAGTATTCAAGAAACTGGTTATACCCACTGTACCCCCATTCAAGCCGAGGCTTTACCCATAGCACTAACCGGTCATGATGTTGCCGGACAGGCACAAACCGGTACCGGGAAAACCGCCGCTTTCTTAATCGCAACGTATACACATCTGTTACGCCAACCCGAAACCGCCGGGCGGCAAAAAAACCAACCTCGCGCCATTATTATTGCACCAACACGTGAGCTGGCAATACAAATTCATAAAGACGCGGAGTTGCTGGGAAAATACACGGGATTTCGTCTGGTATTGGCGTTTGGCGGTGCCGGCTATGAATCGCAGCGCAAACAAATACAAGAGGGCGTAGACGTATTAATTGGCACGCCCGGCCGAATTATTGACTATTTTAAACAACGTATTTTTAATCTCAAGGCCATCCAGGTAATGGTGTTGGATGAAGCGGATCGTATGTTTGATCTTGGTTTTTTAAATGACATTCGGTTTTTGCTGCGACGCATGCCGCCACCGGATATGCGGCTTAATTTATTGTTTTCCGCCACCTTGTCATTACGGGTTTCGGAACTTGCTTATGAGCATATGAATAACCCGAAACAAGTGGTTATTGAGTCAGCGCAGGTCACCGCAAAAGAAATAACAGAAGTCATTTATTTTCCCGCTAAAGAAGAAAAAATATCGTTATTATTGGGTTTGCTGAAAGGGCATGATGTTACGCGCACCATGGTTTTTACCAACACCAAGCGTGCTGCGGAATCCGTGCAGGCCTATTTGAAAGGAAATGAGTATGAATGTGCCGTGCTTTCCGGCGATGTGCCGCAGAAAAAGCGCGGAAGTCTACTTAAATCATTTACAGAGGGCACACTGCCCATTCTGATCGCAACGGATGTCGCTGCCCGTGGATTGCACATTCCGGAAGTCACTCATGTGTTTAATTTCGATTTACCTCAGGATGCTGAAGACTACGTACACCGAATTGGCCGTACCGCCAGAGCCGGGGCAACCGGCGACGCCATAAGCTTTGCCTGTGAAGAATATTCATTTTCATTGTCTGAAATTGAAGATTATATTGGGCATAAAATTCCGGTGAAAAGTGTTACTACTGAGTTGTTGGTGGAGCCTAAACCCGCGCTAAAAATAGCGCATAAAAAAAAGCATTCCCGCCCCCGGAGCAATGCTGGGAACAACGGCAGAAGCGCACAGGGTGGCAGCGATAAAAATGCCCAAAGAAATAAACAACGTAGATGAACACCCGGTGATAAACGACCTGCAGACGGGTAACCGACGATGAAAAAGCGGGTGTTGTCTGCAAAAAAACAGGTTTTAGGCTATCCTTGCTGCTGTATTTGATAATTTTTTTCATTTTATGGCAGAAAAACAGTCTTTTTTGATATACAATTAAACAACAATAATTACCATTAAAACAATGGAGATAGAAGCATTAGCGTCAGGCAGTATCGGCGCTAAATTAGAGTTTAGTTTTAATGCGCAATTTTATATTTAAATTGAATATTAAGTTAACCATTACACTAAACGCTAAAATTACATTTAAAACCCAAAACAGATAGGAAATAAAGGAGAATATTCTCGTGGCTAAAGCAACAAAAAAATCAATTGTAAAAAGTAGTGCCTTGGAAAAAACCATATCAACCTCGATTGATAGTTTATCTTCGGCTTTTAATGTTAGTGCTGATGCGGTTGCTACGCTGTCAAATGACGCGAAAAAGCTGACTTTGGAAGCAAAGCGCTTAACTAAAAAGCGTGCGATATTGTTGAAACGCAAAAAAACCGCTGCGACTAAATTGAAAAAAGCGCCAGATGCGGCTAATCGCAAAGCACTAAAAGATGTGGAAAAGGAAATTGCGGTGATTACCAAATTACTTGATAAAGTAAAACCGCAAAAAGCGTCAAGTACAGAAGAGTTAACAGCATTAAAGGCGTGTTTTAGAAAAGTTTCCGCCTACATGAAAAGTATCGAAGGTGCTGATAAGGTATTGAACAAACCTAAAAAGAAAGTGCGTAAAAAACGTGCTAAACCAAGAGCTGCAGCAGCAGAGTCAACTGCTTCAGTTTAAGGGTTTTATAGAAACACGTAGAAAAAAGGGGGCAATGCCCCCTTTTTTCTTGCCCTGACGTTGTTAATGATACGGTATTGCCTGCACGTTCCTAATTGTCGTTACGTTTAGTGTCTGTGTTAGGATGATGGCTGGATCTGTTGACGTTTGCAGGTGATGCCTCGATGCTAAAGTTCTTTAAGTGGCCAACGTTGCTAATTGCCGCCTGGTGGTTAGGTTGGCAGTCCCACGACTATTGGTCATCCCGGCCAAGTATATCAATTGACAAAAAGCTGGTGAGTACACCCCCGGCAGAGCGCCCTGCCGAAAACCCTGCGCAACAATCACAAAGCGCAATGCCTTCCTCCGCCGCAAGGCCATCTGCCACTCAGGATGTACCCATAACATCAGTTAATGATAAATGGGGTAGTGAGGGATGGGTTAATGAACAATTAGCCTTGCACCACTACGAGGGAGTGATGCAGGCGCTATTGGATAGTGCGTCCAACCGGCAGCAGGATAATGTTCGGCAGGCCATTATCGAGCACCTGCGGCGCTTGTTAGCGATAAAAGACTACACACATGCGGAGCAGTTGTTGTCACTGTATTTGTCCGTGGAATACAGGGATGTCGAGGCGCTGCTTATACAGGCGCAACTCTATAATGCACAACAACAGTTTGAACTGGCCATCGAGACGTTATACAAAGCCCGGTCCTATGAGTACCGGATACCACAAATAGCTCGGTTAATCGATAAAATACGAGATCAGGTTAAGCAGTTCGATAAAAAGTTACAACGCTCCCCCAATGACGATCCACGGCTTGCCCTGTTTGAACGATTAACCACCTTGGAGCCAGACTACTCGCCATATTTTGTAGAGCTTGCCCGCGTGCAGATAAGCATGGGGAATATCACCCAGGCTCGCCAATCATTGTCCCTGGTGGAATACGACCCACTGGTTTCAAATCAGGTTAAACAGCTGTTAAACGAATTGGAAAATGATGATACGTTTTCCGGTGAGCAGCTTGCGGCAATACCCCTAATACGGCGTGGCGACCATTTTCTGGTACAGGCATGGCTGAATAACCACACTGCCATCAATTTATTAATTGATACCGGGGCATCGTTGACCATGATTCGTGGCGATGTGTTACAAGCCGCTGGTGTGTCCAGGCTTGCGTATCAGTCCATGCAACGATTTAATACGGCCAATGGTGTCGTGGATGCTTCCATTTTTGTATTGGACTCCCTGAGCATGGGGGAGCAAAGCATTAATAACCTGGAGGTGGGCAGTTTAAGCAGCGAGCATTTTCAAGCAGCGGATGGTTTGTTAGGCATGAATTTTTTAAAACACTTTAAATTTTTTATTGACCAGGGTGAGTCAGTATTACGCCTAATGCCGTTATCGTAATTTCATTTAACGCGGTTCGAATGTGGCAGCGAGTATATTAATGCATTCGGTAACCGTCCCGGATTCGGCAAACTCTGGCCAGATGCCCGCCGCAGAGGGCAGCTGATTTTGTCGTTAGCTATATATTGTTCGTCAAAAACATTGTTCGTCAACTATCTTTGTCGTTACTACAGTGACATGGGGTTGTTAAGAAGGCGAATATTCGATTCTTTGTTTATTGGCATAATTCCACATGCCCCTGTCCACTTACTCCTTTCCACGTCCCCCTTGCTACTTACGAATGTCCGCCTGCCCTTGAAAGTGCACCACAGGATGGCCGATATGACCAGGTTTTGGTCAGTTGCCTAATATCATGTACCGTAATAAGATGATTGCCAGTTTTGGTAAGCGCTTACCGAGGATAATTCTACCGCATTAGCAAGGGTATTGCCTTCTGCGGCAATGGCAGAATAGAATGGCTAAAAATAAGTTGAGTTAACAGAACACCTGAGTTAATAAAGTACCTGAGCGAACATTATGTTTTCGGTGTAATTGATTGAATCATAAAAGTAAATAGGTTCGTGACAGCGCGGGTGTTGCGTCAGGTTTAAGGCAGGATGTGATGCCTATCGCTGGTCTGTATAATGTCGGTAAACATCCACTCGTATGGGGTAAATCGGTTTCAAAGGAAAACGTATGCGTCAATCAAACTATCAATTTGATGAAAGTCAGTGGGCGAGACCAGGAACGGGTATCGATTACGGACAAACCGAGGAAGTGGAAGCGGAAATAATACAGTTAAAGGCGTATTACCCGGAATTATCCAGCTGGGGGGATCTGGCCATATTCACTGCCTGGGGCAGTTTTAGCCAGGACCAATATGAGTTACAGTGGCATCCTGTGATGAGTCGTGACGAACCGTTTCTAGGCTATCTGTATTATTTGGAAAAGGGAAATGACATAATGCAATGGACGGATAACACGGCACAGGCAGCGCTGGCTGAGATATTTCCTCAGATATAGCCATCATCCAAGACAATCGCCAAGCCCTGCACTCAATGACGACGCTCAAATACCACCATGTCCATTAACAAGGTATCCTTGCGGGATCAGCAAAGCGTTCTCATGATGCTTAAGGACTGCGAACTACCCGTCATTGACATTTCACCTGAAAAACTCAATAATTTTTTCTCGTATTGCATTGGGAGTAGCATTGTTGGTGTCATCGGCCTCGAAAAACGAGGCGATGTTGGTTTGTTGCGCTCACTTGCGGTAACTGAATCGCATCGGCGTCAGGGAATTGCCGGCGAATTGCTGACATTCCTCGAGGCGAATGCTGTGGGGCAGGGTATAAAGGCATTATACTTGCTCACTGAATCCAGCAGCGTGTTTTTCGTGAAATTTGGCTATGCCAAGATAGACCGGGACTTGGTGCCCGCTTCCATTAAACAGACCGAGGAATTTTGTGCGCTTTGTCCCGATGATGCAGAATGTATGAAAAAGGAATTAAACCACAACACCGGGTGATTGAGATAATAAATCCCGGCTAATGGATAAGACAAAGGCACGCCAGCCGTCAGCTAATGAGCAAAATTCTAATGGACAAATAGCAATTTACTAAAAATCCTGAATTCAAGTAATAACAAAAATTAGTTTATTAAAACCAATTATCAAATAATTAAAGCGGTCAGGAAAAGCTGACTATCCACTCGCTATTAGAAAAAATAAATCTTGAGGATTAAACGTTATGGCACAAAAAAATGTTTGGATTACCTGGCTGGCGTCGGAATCATGCAATGTTGCTATCGATGCCGTTGGTCAGCCGTTAGCGAACAACGGCTTAAAGGTATCGGGGAGTGACTGGGTGAATGACCTGGAAAAAATGGCCTGGAAAGAACTGGGTAGTTTTCTGTTAGATCCGGCCCAGGTGGATATTTGGTTAATTGCATGTGATCAAAGCAGTCTCAATGAGGCTGATAACCGTTACGCGCTTTCACTTTTATGTGCAATGCTGAAGGAAAACCGCAGCACTGGTTTTTCAATTTGTTTGGTGGGGCTGGATTTTAACCCCGACATTGAAGGACTGCCGACATTAATGAGGGACGCTAAATTATTGGATTTTACCGATAGTGCTTGGGCAGCCGGCGTCGCCGCGACAGCTTTTTTGCCGCAAAAATTTGCCAAGGCTGATTATCGATTTTCAGTAAGGGCAGACCCCACCTTCGGTCAATGGTTTGAAGTTGGCACCAATAACGATGACTGGGCAGGTGTGATGTTTGGCGTAACCGATGATGCAAAAATCACTTATCATGCCGTGGGTGATAAAGGGGTTTTGCCCGAAAAAACGATATTGGAATACCAAATTCAGGATATGAAAGCCAAAATAGCCGAGACTGACTTTACCATCTGGTCAGTCCAAAATACGTTAAATAATGACACTTCCTATTTTGTCCGGGTTGACGGACATCCCGCGCAAGTGATATTTGGCGGGCATCCCGGTGCTGAAGATGCGGAAGTTTCAGTCATTACCTTAAAATAACCCGCAAGCGTTACGGGTTAGGGGCGCGTGATTGATATGGATAACCAGCAGGCAGCACATCTGCGCTGCCGGTTTATCACTACCAGTGAGCCTAAGTTTACGGTGATGATGATTCAAGCTCCACGGCGCATCGCACCACACCGGCGCGATCATGTTTGGCGCATAATTCCACAATACCGCCCTTGGGAGCATGAACAATCCACTCCATTTTAATTCGCTCGTCAGTTGGGTCACTGGTTGCACCAGCCCAACTGAAGGGGGATGTGGATTTATGGACCCGGCCTTCAAGTTGCTCCAGCTCGATCTGCGGCTGACCGCTTTTGAGGGCGGCTTCGTCAGGTAGTGTGATTCCAAAGATAATGCCACGTACCTTTTTCTTTGCCAGGGCTTGTTTGGTAACATAACTGGCAAGCCAGCCGGTGTTTTTAACCACCATCCGTACCCGCCATACATTGGATTCTATTTGAAGTGAATCCGCTTCGTAGAGTTCCAGTCGGGGGGAAATTAAATTGTGCCAAACCAGCCATTTCGGTAGCGGTGATAGTTCTTTTTGCAGCAAATGACCGGGCGGATTCCAAAAACTGTATAACGCATTCCAACCGCCCAGTTCAACCTGTCCGAGTTGTGGATGTTCAAACGTATACCAGTCGACATAACCTTCGCCTTTTAAGGCATCATCATTCCATTTTAGCAGTTTAATATCATCCTCAACGGGATGATCCCGATACCAGTCAATGAACTTGTAGTCTGTGATGCCCGCCTGACGCTGTGGACTCCATAGCTCCACCGTCCAGGCAAAGGCGCCTTGGTTTTCATAAAGCCAATCGTCAAGTGAGCCCGTGATGACTTCTTTGGGGTGGTATTTAAACTCATGGTAGGCCGATGCCACCGGATAACCGGTAAAGTGGGTTCCTTTGGCACCAATCTTTTGGTATGCCCATAAATCTTCCGGTATAAACTGGTCATCGTCCTGGTGGGAAAATGGTCGTAGCAAGACGCCGCTATAGCAGTGAAAAGCAACGCCACCACAGATGTTGCGATGGCGGGCAATAAATTGAATCAGGCTTTGAACTTCCGGTTCTGAGCCAGGGAAGAGGCCAGCGCCCAATTGCTCGTCTTCACCACGCCATTGGCCGGGAAAGTTACGGTTCAAGTCCAGATTTTCTAACTTGGGTTGTTGCTTAATGGTAATACCATCATAATTATTTATCGTGCCTTCTGGTAACAATCGATAGTAATGACCACCTTGTTCTGTTGCATCGCGGGCCACCATGAGTCTTGGGTCATGTGCGCTGACTTTCCAGTTGCCGTCGGGGTCCGGAATGCGCATCGACAAAATCCGGCCATCACCATCGATATCTTCAGTTACCAGGCCCTGCGTTAATACCTCATCAAACGGATAGGGTCGGGTGCTGGAACGTAATATTTTGGGCTTGTCTGCCAGCGCTAATTCGGCGCCGTCGGGATTAACTCGGGGGCAAACATAAAATACCCGAGTATCCAGGCAGCGGCTAATGTCCGGGTCTGACGCCTTGTTTTCCAGCAAGGTGTGAATTAAATACAGGCATGCTGATGAACTTGCTAACTCGGCCGAATGTATGTTGCCGTCCACCCATAATGCCGGCTTCTCTGTGTCCGGGCCGGTTGAAAAGTTGGTGATTGTAGCGACCCAAATATCCCTGCCTTCAAAACTTTTCCCGATGCTCTGCAGGCGAAAATAGTCAGCGAAATGCTGTGCATACTGCTGAAGTAAATCAGTTAACGCGGTATACCGGTAATACGTATCAAATGTCGGGCTTTGCATTAATTGTAACTCAACTGATGGTGGGTGAAGTCCTTAGTATAATGGGAATTGAACCTAAACGGGAAGTGGCTGGTAAACAATTTAAAAAACAAGTACTATGCTGCCGTTACGCACCGATATCGCCTTAAACTGCTGGTGCTTGTTGACTCTCCATGGTTGTGTGATAAATGCGCGATGGTATTGCCTGGCGGGCAGTTATTGTGTATTGCATTGCCGTAATATGCGGGATGCTCAACGTGCTGCTGCGCGTCGAGTAGTGTA
>Ga0316204_10005232_pt1 | contig 21817 bp, 12 predicted proteins | sample 6monrhotite_MG_2_FD_205661 | JGI IMG/M metagenome (GOLD analysis project Ga0316204, IMG submission 205661) | Microbial mat bacterial communities from mineral coupon in-situ incubated in ocean water Damariscotta River, Maine, United States -... | ecosystem: Environmental > Aquatic > Marine >... | reverse complement strand
ATTCACACCCGCCAGCCTGCTCGCGGCCCGCAGCCCCCGCACCGCGGGGCGGCCCTCGGTCAGGGTGCCGGTCTTGTCGAAGACCACGATGTCCACGTCGTGCGCGCGCTCCAGCGCCTCGGCGTCCTTGATGAGGATGCCGGCCTTGGCGGCGGCGCCGGTGCCCACCATCAGCGCGGTGGGGGTGGCGAGGCCCAGCGCGCAGGGGCAGGCGATGACCAGCACGCTCACGGCGTTGATGATGGCCGTCGACGCGCCCGCGCCGACCAGCAGCCAGCCTCCAAAGGTCAGCGCGGCGGCGACGACCACCGCCGGCACGAACACGGCGGCGACGCGATCGACCGTGCGCTGGATGGGGGCCCGGGCCTCCTGGGCGCCCTCGACCATGGCGATGATGTTGGCCAGCATGGACTCATCGCCCACGCGGGTCGCCTCCACGCGCAGGAGGCCGTCGCCGTTGATGGAGCCCCCCGTGATGTCGTCCCCGACGCCACGGGTGACCGGCAGGCTCTCGCCGGTGAGCAGCGACTCATCGAGCTGGCTGCGGCCCTCCAGGACGCGGCCGTCGACGGGCACGCGCTCGCCGGGGCGCACGACCACGGTCTGGCCCCGCCCCACGGCCTCCGCGGGCACCTCGACCTCGGCGCCGTCCCGGAGCAGCCGGGCGGTCTGCGGCCGCAGATCCATCAGCGCTCGGATGGCCCGGGTGGTGCCGCGCTTGGCGCGCCCCTCGAGCCACTTGCCGAGCATCACCAGGGTGATGACCGCGGCGCTGGCCTCGAAGTAGAGGTGGCCGCCGGTCGTGAGCATGAACACGCTCAGCCCGAAGGCCGCGCTCGTCCCCAGCGCGACCAGCAGGTCCATGTTCCCGGTCCGCGCACGCAGCGCGCCCAGCGCGCCCTTGTAGAAGCGCGCGCCGCTGACGAGCTGGACCGGCGCGGCGAGCAGGAGCTGGACGATCCCGGGCGGCATCCAGTGGATCCCGAAGGGGGCGAGCGCCATGGGGGCCACCAGGGGCGCGGTCAGCGCGCCGGTCGCCAGCAGCAACAGGAGCTCCTTTCGGACGCGTGTGTCCTCCCGGGCCTCGGCGGCGGCCCGCTCCGCGTTGTCCGTGGGGGCGGGGGTCGCGGAGAAGCCCGCGCGGTCGATGGCGTCGAGCAGCACCGCGAGCGGTACGCCGTCGCCGACGGCGATGGTGGCGACCTCGGAGGCGAGGTTCACCTGGGCCGAGAGCACGCCCTCCTGCCGGTGCAGCACCTTCTCGATGCGCTGGGCGCAGGTGGCGCAGGTCATGCCCTCGATGGAGAGCCGGACGGGCGCGGCGGCTTCAGACATGGAGAACTCCGGCGGTGTGCCTGTATGGATAAGGCTTCCAGTCGCTGGAAGGTCAAGGGCCTCACCCCAGAAAACCGCGGGCTCATCCCCTGAGCGGGTGACGGTCCTCCCGCCGGGCTGTCTGTGTGGGATCCATGATCGTGCGCTCATCGATGTCGGGGGCGCCGGTCCTGTCGTCAAAGAAGGCGAGCACGCCGGTGTCGAGGCTCCGAACTCTACCAGCCCGAACCCGGCAGTATCCATGTGCTGCCTGACCAGGTCTTGCCGAGCGAGGAGTAGGTGGCGCCGATGGAGAGGTCCTGGTAGCCGTCGCCATCCCAGTCCCCGGCGGAGGCGGTGGCCCCCACGCCGGTGTAGCTGGTCTCACCCGAGAAGGTGATCAGGTCGTCCGCGTCCAGGACGCCGCTGACGGGCCCGAGCACCAGCATGCCCTGGCCCGAGTAGGTGCCGTTGATATCGGCTGAGGAGGCCCCGACGAAGAAGGCGTCCGCGTCGTCCTGAAGGTCCACGATGCCCTCCAGCCCTTCCCCCAGGCGCCAGAAGGTTGACTCCCCGTAGATCCGTGCCACCGGAGCGTCCAGATCGGGGCCGCCCGGGCCGCCGGACCAGATCCGCAGCTCCCCGGCGCCGCCGCCGGCGCTGTAGACGCTGGCGGCCAGCTCGGCGTAGCCGTCGTCGTCCAGGTCGGCCTCCCCCTGTACCCACCACGCCAGATAGCCTGTGGCGTCATCGCCACAGAGAGAGGCCTCGGCGTCGCCGGCGTCGACGCTGCCGGCGAAGGGACCAGCCATGACGTACAGAGCGCCCAGGCCGTCTTCGCCGCAGGCGCTCGACGGGGCTCCGACGGCCACGTCTCCGATGCCGTCTCCGTCGAAGTCGCCGGCGCCGACGGCGAAGCCGAAGCTGGCGCCGCTCTCCTCGCCCCAGAGGACAGGCTCCAGCGCGGCGGCGTCGAGCTCGCCGGTGGTGTCGCCTGAGAGGAGGAGGACCGCGCCGAGCGCGTCAGCGCCCCGCGTCAGGCCAGGGGCGCCGATGGCCAGGTCGGGCAGGTCGTCACCATCGATGTCGAGCAGGCGTTGAAGAGAGGCGCCGACGCTGCCGCCGAACACGGCGGGGAGACCTGTGGCGCTGGCGTGCTCACCAGCAGCGACCGGGCCGTGAACGACACCGACCCAGCCGTCGCCCCGGGCGGCGGCGAGCGCGAAGTCATCGTAGCCGTCTCCGTCCACGTCACCCAGCCCTTCCCAGGCGTTGCCGACGTAGTTCGCCGCCCACCACGCGTCCGCGTCCCGATCCAGGCGGAGCACGCCGCTGTCGCCGCCGTGGAGCAACCACGCCCGCCCCTCCTGGCCGTCGATGTTGGCGTACGGGGAGCCGAAGACCAGGTCATCGAAGCCGTCACCGTTGATGTCGCCGACGAAGGATGACTTGCCGCCTTCGTAGCTGCGGTCAAAGCCGTCGATGCGCGCGAGGCCGTCGTCGGCGCGCAGGGTCATGTCTTCAAAGCCGCAGCCGATCGCGAGGTCGTCGCAGTCGTCATCGACGCCGTTGCCGCAGATCTCTGAAGCGCCGGGGTTCACGCTCGGGTTGTCGTCGTCGCAGTCCTCGTCAGCCGTCCAGCCGTCGCTGTCGGCGTCCACCGGTCCGCTGTCCGTGTCCCCAGCCTCGGTGTCGCCGCTGCTCATCGTGTCGCTGTCCGCGGCGCCGCTGTCCGCGGTGTCGCTGTCCGCTGCGTCACCCGCGCTGGTGTCCTCAGCTCCCCCGACTCCGCTGTCCACTCCTCCAGGGGACTCCTTGTCGGTGCAAGCGAGCGGGAGAAGTAGAAGGAATAAAAGGGGCATGGGAGTGCACCGGGAACCAGCAGCGAGTGTGAGGATCGGGGTGGCCGGATTCGAACCGGCGACCCTCTGCTCCCAAAGCATAACCCGCCTTGTCATTGAATATCTATACACCTGCAATCACTGTTTGTCCGTGATCGCGGCCTGCATGGGGGGACAGCCCTGCTGAGCCGTAGCCCCAGTTCAGCGTGAACCGGAGAACCTCGGTCTGGTCTTCGCGGTCTCGGTCGGAGGGTTGTCGCTTGAGCCAAGCGTAGAAGCCGCTGGTGGACAGACCGAGGTGTTCACAGAGCCGAGTGACCGGAGAGTCGGCCTGATTCGCGTTTACGAGCTGCTCCACAGCGGCTCGCCCCCTTGGGTGGGAGCGAGTTGCTCTCCCGCGCGAATCGAGCCGCTGCTCTTGTAAGATGTCTCATTCCATCTGGAGATTTCCGACTTCCTTACCGAGCTTTCGGAGTTCTTCGCGCTCGTTGGTGGTCAGGCCGTCCTGGCGTCTGCCCTCGTCACGATCGGCCTGTCGGGCCCAGTTTCGGATGGCCTGAGAGCTGGGCTCATACTCCCGAGCGAGGTCAACGGGGGGGTCGGCCAGCGCGGATCAGGGCGACGAGCTGGGCGCGGAACTCAGCGGTGTAGGGAGGGTGACTGTTGGGCATAGGACATTCCTTGCGCGAAAGTGCGCGCTTAACCGGGGGCACTCCAACCTCGTCGTTCGAGATTTCGGATGGGAACCTGGCAGCCACCTCGTAGGCTCGCACCACCCTGTGCTCGGCGCAGCTGCTGTTGCGAAGAGTAGCGGGTCGGCTATTATCAACGTTCCTTCTTAATAATTACCGGGTTGAGAGTGAAACGAATTCTTCCGGAAGGCTCTCACCCCCAAAAACGTCCGGACCTCGGGGCTGTCCGCCGAGTCGCCAGGGAGCGACGGGCTGAAGGGGACCACACGCCCGATCTGCAGGGGGCGCTGCAGTCCGCGTTGGGCTGCGCGGGGCTGAACCGGCTTGAGCAGGAGGGCCCTGAGAATACGGTGCAGCTGTACCTGCACCACCTGCTGCAGGTACAGCAGGGCACCGGCATTCAGATGGGAGGCTATCTCCCCATGAGCGCGCCGCCCTCCTGGACCCGCTGGGTTCAGCCCTACTACCGCGTGCTCTGGGCCGAGCACCAGCGCACCGAGCCCTCCTCGGAGCTGCTCCCGCCCGCTCCAGACATCAGTCTGCCCGACCTGGCCCCGTCCGCCCTCGCCCCCCCGCTCATGGAGAGCGCTCACGCCGACTCCGCCAGCGACACCGCGACCACAGACGCTGTCGCCGTCCAGCGCCGCTTCGATCCCGCAGGGGGTGATCCCGACGAGGAGTGGCTGTCCGAGTGGTTCCACCGCACCGTGACCGCTGCGGGCCCCGGCCGGTCCCCCACCGAGGCCGAGCAGAGCTTCCTGACCCGCGCCCTGGGCACCCCCGTGTCCTACGCCCGAATCCACGAGGGCGGCGCAGCCCAGGAGCTGTCCAGCGCCGTCTCCGCGCGGGCCTTCACGGTGGGCCGGGACATCTTCCTGCCCGGCGGGGTCCACCTGGACAGCCCCGAGTCCGCCGAGCTGCTGGCCCACGAGGCCGCCCACGTACTCCAAGCCGCGGAGGGTCGACTGCCCAGCGCCTCCGGACCCGGGCTCTCGGTCTCCGATCCCGCACAGACCCACGAGCGCGAGGCCGAGAGCATCGGCAGGCAGGCCCGCTCGCTGGCCGGTTCCCAGGCTGGCGACGCCTGGGGCCTGCGTGACGCCCCGGTGCCCGACCAGGGCGGGCAGGCGCTGCTGTGGCTGATGGACCGGGAGCTGCCCGACGCCGAGACCGAGCCGCCGGTCGAGCTGGTGGATGAGCTGCTGGGGGAGCTGACCCAGGACCGCCTGCTCACCGCCGTGCGGGATCGCCGCGCTTCATTGGAGGCCCACCGCGGCGGGGTTGGCAGCAGCTTCGCCCGCCAGATGCTGGGCGACCTGGAGGCCAGGACTCTGTCCGGAGACTTCACCCCGTCGCAGATCCGCGACTGGACCTCGCTGGCTGGCACGCCGGATGCGCAGGCGCTGTCTGAGCAGGCGCGGCAGGCGCCGTACCCCCGGATGGGTGAGGCGCTGTCCGGGCGCATGGCCGAGCTGAGCGGGCCGGAGGCCGCGCAGCCCGGGGCCGCCAGTGAGGCGCCGGTGATGCGCAGCTTCGGTGGTCGCCTCAAGGGCATGGCTGGAGGCGCCGCGCAGCAGGCGATGGGACAGGCGATGGGCGGCCTGCAGTCCGCGATGCCGCCTCAGGTGACCGAGGCGCTGGGCGCGCTGCAGCAGCTGGCGGGCGGCGGCCCACAGCAGATCGCGGAGCAGCTGCTGGATGCGGCGGGGGTGGACACCTCCATGCCCGGGATCAGCGAGCACTTAGCCGACATCCAGCAGGCGGTGGGGCAGGTCGTGGCGCCGGAGCTGGAAGCGGCCGTCGCGGCGGGTGAGGAGGCGGCTGAAGAGAGCGCGGGGAGCGAGCAGACCCCGAGCGAGGCGCCAGCAGGCGGGGAATCCGAGGGCGGCGGTCTGGGTGGCGCGATCGGTCAGGCGGCGGGAGCGGCGGCTCAGAGCCCCGGTGTCGGGGACGCCATGTCTGCGGTCGAGGGGGGCATGGGGGCGCTGGATGGGGTGATGGGTGAGGTGATGGGCCAGCTGGACGTGGGCGGGCTCACCGACCGGCTCTCGGGGGAGCTGGAGAGCCGACTGGGCGACGCGCTGCCGGAGTCGGTGCGGGGCCTGCTGTCTCAGGGGCTCGCCGAGGGCGCCAGCGGCATGCTTGAGCAGGCGACAGGTGGCGCCGGTGGTGGTGGTGGCGGCATCGGGGGTGCGATCGGCGGCGCCCTGGGCGGCGCGGCGGGCGGCGCGATGCCGGACGTGGGCGGGGCGCTGGAGGGGCTGACGGAGTCGCTCCCCAATGTGGAAGGCCTGATGGAGCAGGCCCAGAGTCAAATGGAGGCGCTGATGCCCGAGTCTGTATCGGGTGTGCTGGGGGAGATCCCCGGTGTGGATGAGATCCGGGGGCTGATGAGCGACCCGGGGGCGCTGACGGATCGGCTGCTCTCTCAGGTCGGGGATCTGGCCTCGCTGCCGGAGGTGATGCAGAACTGGACGGAGATTCAGCAGGTGGTCCGGGATGTGGCGGTGCCGGACCTGAACAGCGCGGTCACCGCTGGAGAGAGCGCGGCGAGCAGTGAGGGCTCAGCGGGCCGCTCCGAGGGTACGTCTACAGCCTCCAGCGACGGTGACACCGCCAGCACCGTACAGACGGCCGTCGAGAACCGCCTGGACCCGGCGACCCTGGTGGGGCCGCTGCGGGAGGCGCTGGAGGAGCGGCTGGGCGGCGCGCTGCCGGCGGGGGTGCTGGAGGCGCTGTCAGGGGATCTGGCGGGCGGAGCGCAGGCGCTGGTGGGGCAGGCCTTTGGGGTGCTGGGATCGCTGGGCGGGGACATCCCCGGTGTGGGTGGATTGTTGAGCCAGGGACAGGAGGCGCTGGGCGGGCTCTTTCGAAGCGCGAAGGGTAGCGGCGCGATGGAGCCGATGCGGGCGCGCTCGGAGATGGCGCGAAGCGGCAGCCGCCCGCTGCCGGCCGATGTGGCTTCGCGGATGGGTGCAGCGCTGGGGGAGGATCTCTCGGGGGTGCGAGTTCACGCCGACGCCGCAGCAGCACGGGCGAGCGAAGCGCTGGGCGCCAACGCATTCGCCGCTGGCGCGGAGCTCTACTTTGGCGCTGGCCGCTTCTCGCCCTCCAGCGCCAGCGGTGAGCACCTGCTGGCACATGAACTTGCGCATGTCGTCCAGGCCGCGCGCGGTGGTAGCGCAGAGGGGGTCAGTCGGCCCGGTGACTCCGCGGAGCGTGAGGCTGACTTCGCCGCCGATCGCATCATCGCAGGGGAACAGGCTGCAGTGGGCGGCGCATCCACGCCAAGCGGTGGTGGCCCGGCCGTCGCTCCAGGCATGGTGGTCTTTGGGGCTTGGATTAATGATGAGCAAGGTCACGCAATTCGCGACAGCAAGCGAATGACCATCCCTCCTGACAAGGACACACTGGCAACGGAGATAGCCAACTGGTGTGACGATGAGATGACGGACAGCCGCGCGCAGTCGCTGGTCCGCGAGAGCGCGTCCTTCAACGCGCTCTGGACCAATCTCAGCGAGGCTATCGGTGATGAGTTGTCTATCATCGTTGAGCTGGTGCGGGACGAACAGGGCGCTGTCCGCTCAATTCGGGTCACCAGCCCCGATGTCATCGATTCGGACGATGATGATCGGTTCCAGGTCCAGCGGGAGCAGGAACCGGAGCTGGAGGAGCCTACGCCTGAGCAGGCGCCTGAAGAGGAGCAGTCCGAAGCTGAAGATGACACCTACGGATTCGAATTCCAGTTGGTGCGAGCCCCCCTCCCATCGAACCCCCTCTTCGCTCTAGAGGGCTCCTTCTGGCTCCAAGGCCAGGCGCAGCACATAAGCGGGGAGGGCCCTCCTGCCGCGTCCGGCACGGAGTGGCAGATCGTAAAGGACAACAACGGGTGGCGTGTCGAGCGCCAGGAGCTGATTACCCAGACAGACAGTGGTATTGAGATCGTACATCAAGAGAGCTATGGGCCCTCCGGTGGCGCGTTCGAGCTCAAGTTCAAGGTGGGAGGAGGGACGGAGGTCGCCGTGAAACTAATTGAGTTTGACGCAGCCACGAGGCAGACCCGGTTCTTGCAGGCAGAGTACGAGAGTATCGTGCACGAGTTCACTCAAATCCCGGTTGATCTCGGTGAGATGGGGCAGGCTATAGGCGTCGCCCGTTTGTTGCTCAAGGTAGCGATATCCCCCAATTGGCAGGAGATCGGCCGCCGCTTTGCACAGCGCTTCACTCGACCGCCGACCCCGACGAACCCCGAACCGACCACAGAGCCGACCACAGAGCCGCCGACCACAGAGCCGCCTGGGCCGACAACCGACATCCCGATACCCGTACCCGTCCCGTTACCCACCATCCCCATCCCGCCGATCCCCCCTCAGGTGATGTTCATCATCATAGGTGTCGGCGTTGGCGTCATCATTGGTTACTTCCTCTGGAACGGCGGTTTCTTTGATGGGGAGCCTGAGGAAGAGGAGGAATCGCCCGAGCGCACGCCAAGTCCCACTGACTCCTGGCTGGGCGAAGAGGCCGAGGAGGAGAACCGGCGGGCCCTCATGGACCACATGTCGAATCCGGAGGGGCATGATTTAGAAGTTCATGTTCAAACTCTTTCGGATAGAATTGTATACCAACAATCAGTCATCGCGGCTCCAGATCCGACACGCGGAACAGGGCGAGGAGGAGAGGGAGGCGAATACGTTGATAACCTGAAGGGATATCATAGATTCTGGGTTCGTAAATTTGTTCAGGAAGGCGCCACTTCAGTTCGTGTGGGGCAGCACTATGGAAATGGAAGAGGAACTCGTATAGAGGATGGGTTGCAGAGAGGTCAAAGGGCCTATGATACCTACTATACGGCTGAGCAGGAGTCTGTACAGCAAGGTGTGGTCGGGAACGCAAACGCCATCTTGTCGAGGATGCAGGCCTACATCGACCGGGCATCACAGGTCTATCTGGGGTCTGTTCAGTCGACCGAGCCGACCCAGGGCAACCTCCAGTACGCTGGTGGCCAGGGCCGCGGCGGCGGCGATGTCCACAAGGCAGCGCGCGAAGGAGTGCAGGGCGGAGGCGGTCAGCTCCCCAATCTGGCTCGTATTCAGGAGTCTTTCGGTCAACACGACATCAGCGGCGTGAGCGCTCACTCCGGCGGTGCGGCACGAGATGCCGCACAGTCAATCGGTGCCAGCGCCTACGCTACTGGTGAGGATGTGGCCTTCGGTAGAACGCCGGACCTGCACACCGCCGCCCACGAGGCCGCCCACGTGATTCAGCAGCGGCAGGGCGTCAACCTGTCCGGCGGGGTTGGCAAGGCCGGGGACACCTACGAACGGCACGCCGACACAGTCGCGGATGCGGTCGTCCAGGGGGAGTCCGCCGAGGGCCTGCTGGGGCAGAACACCGCGGCGTTCGCGGCGAAAGCCAGCGGCCCCGTGCAGCGACAGAGCGATGAGTCTGGAGGGGGAGAGCTCGTCGACAGGGCGATCGGTGTAGTCACGGAGGCGCTCTCACTTTTGGAGCAGCAGCTCCTTGAGTCAGAGAGCCAGGGCTCGGAAGTGGAGGGGACTCCCTCGCCGGAGGCGGCTGCCGCCGAAGCCTCGGACCAGGAGGCGATGTCAACTGACGAGGCGATTACCCATCTTCGGGCCAGCTTTCGCGAGCTCCAGGCGCTGAAGGCGTCCGGGAGCTACGAGGAGATCGAGGCCGCAGCGGCCCCCTTCATAGAGGCGGCGGGGCAGCAGATCCCTGTCTCGACGGAAGCCGAGGCCAGCTCCCCGGTGCAGGGCAACGCCGGGGCGATCGCAGCGCCGTATCTGGCGCCGTTGGGCCCTTGGGGGTGGGTCGCGATCGGAGTGCTCGCGGTAGGATCCGCGCTTCTGCTGGCGGCCGCTACCACTACCACTACCACTACAACCGATACAGACACAACGAATCGAGGCGTGACTCACCGGGGTCGCCTCCAGGTGCAGGGCACAGATATGCGGGAAGAGCTCTCCTTTCCCTGGGCGCAGTCCCTGCCGATGAGCAAGGCGGTGGCGACCGGCGCGCTGCTTGGGCTGAAGGCAACGCTCTCCAGGGGTGAGCTTCGGCTGCGCGATCAGGCGTTTGCCCGCGCGCTCCTCTTTATCTCGATGACGCTGGTGACGGCGCCCCCGCCCGTCTCGCGCACCTTCCAGAACCGTAGTCTGGATCGGAGGAACCGCACAGCGCGGGTCGATATCGAGATCTGGAGCGGGATGGCCTTCCTGTGAGTCCATCGATCTTTGTGACAATCGACACGCTCGCGGCGGATGGGGTCGAGACCCCTGAGCGCCACCTCGAGTGCCTGGAACAGATGCAGATCCTCGCGGCTACCCAGGCGGGGATGTTGGCGCTGCTTCGCCAGTATGGAGGGAGCGAGAGCGCTGTGGTCATGCGGCCGCTAACGTTCCTGGCCAGCCGGGCTGCTGACGCCTTCCCCACACCTGCGATGCGTGATGCCATCCTGAAGTGCGCGGCTGCTCTGGAAGGTCATGATGTGTCTTCGCGCATCAACCTCCTCACCGCACTCCAGCGGCTCGCGATTCACGAGCGGTTGTTTCTTGATGGCGCGCCTCCGCCGGAGCTGGGCCCCTTTCTGGTCGCAGGCCTCGAGGGGCCCCCCGCGGTCCATGAGACCGCGATCGATGTGCTCACGCGGCTGTATGACGATGGACTGCTCGATCGCTTCCCTTCGCCGCAGCTCGCCGAAATCGCAGACCACCTCCGCGCTCTGATGAGCTCAGAGACGCTGACTGCTGATCTTGCAGCTGTCGCCGCTGTCAATGAGATACTCGCCGGCCTCGCGAGCTCGTCGCTCTCCTCGGCTGAGGGCTGACATGAGTGCGGCGTAAGCGTCCAGCCAACACAGGGGCTGACGGTCCTCGCGGACTCAGCAGCTTGAGTCCGTTTCGGCCGGGGACTGCGCGGCGCAAGAGGCTGGCCGGGGGCTGGCGCTCGTGAGCGGGCTCGCGGCGAGCGCTGAAGATCAACGCTCGATCGAGCTGTGCTTGCGCGATAGCAGGAAATTTTCGATGGCTCGTGCTCTCTGTGTGGGCAGCGACTCACCGAGCACGAACTGCCCTTCCAGTATCATACTCACCATCTTCTGCTGCACAGACATCCCCTCGGTGGAGGGAGGAGTGATGTGGAGGATGAGCTGCGATCTCGTCCCCTCGTCGTGCCGCTTGATGCTCACCACCTTGTCCTTGCGAATGCGCCTGTTCACGCGGCCTGGGAACGGGAGCAGCCCCTGGCGGAGGAGGAAGGCGTCGCCCTTATCTCGGACCGAGACGCGGAAGCTGAGCGGGAGAGCGACTAACGGATACGGGATCAGGATCGCTACGACCTCCCACCGCGCGAATGCCACGATGAATGGGGTCACGAATAACAAGAGCAATATCAGGAGGAAGAGGAGGTTGTTACCCTTGGCCCACCCACCAGTGAGCTCCCACCACGAGATCACATCCCGCTCGCTCTCCTCGACATCCGCGGGCTGAGCAGGCTGCGCCTCGGGGCGCGGCGTGGGGGCCCAGGGGGCAGGGGACGCCGGGACAGGCGCTGGGACACCTCGGAGCGCTTCGCGACACACCCGCGTGGCCTGGAGAGACTCCCCTCCGTTGCGGAGGCGTCGGGCTGGCTCGGGGTGCAGCATCTGCCGGAGGAGCTCAACGACCGGCGGGGGGAGGTGCTCAGCGGCGCGTTTCCAGCTGAGCACGCCGATCCCAGCGATCATCTCAGCGGGTGATCGGCGGGTGAGCATCTCGAGCAACAGCACGCCTGCGCCGTAGACGTCGGAGGCGGGGACGGGCTGTCCGGCGATCTGCTCAGGGGACTGATACCCGAGGGTTCCAGTGGCCATGGTGTGACCGAAGGTCCGCGCCCCCTCGCCGGTCGCCAGCCCGAAGTCGATAAGCGACACAGTCTCCGCGCCCTCTCGCAGGATGACGTTCCCTGGCTTGACGTCCCGGTGCACGATCGGCGGAGCGCGCTGGTGTAGCCACGACAGCACCTCCAGCAGCGACGCCATCAGCCCCAGCGCCTCGTCGATGGTGAACCGCCGCTCCGTCAGCACCTTATCCAGGCTCTCGCCGGGCACGTGGGTCTGTACCAGATGTGGCAGCCGCTCCAGCTCCACCTCGGCCTCGAAGAAGTCCAGGAACTTCGGAATCTGCGGGTGCGACAGCTCCTGGAGCAGCTCCACCTCGCGAGGCACCTCACGCCGGGCAGCACCGGTCAGCTCGGACTTGAAGCGCTTGACGACGACCTGTGCTCCGGTCCGGGTGTCCTCCGCCAGGTAGGAGACACCGGCCCCGCCGCCGCCGAGCTTTCGGAGCAGGTGATAGCGCTCATTGAGCATGCACGGTCTCCAAGGCTGCCAGGGGGCATGCTACACCAAGGCCGACGCGACCAGCGCCAAGGGGGACGTCGGCCGCATCAGCGAGACCTCGCTGGAGACCAGCCGCGTCAGCCCTGCAGTCGACGCCGCTCAAAGACTGTTCAAGCAGGCCGCGACCCGCTCGGCGTCCTCGCTGCTTCCAAGCTCCTGCGTAACAGCGAACAGCTCTACCTCTCCGCGCATCAGATAGACCTGCCATGTCGTTGGTTCATCATCAAAAATCGACTCATCCTTCTTGACTATCGCCCTGTCAAAGGAGCCTGCCGGGATCGTCTCGCGGCGGTAACCGCGCCAGAAGGGCAAGAGGCCATGTCGGAGCTCTATTTCACCATCCTTCAGACGCAGCGAGTTGCGCGCGATCAGAAGCCATACAATCTGCGGCAGGAACAGAGGCCCCATGACTGCGGACAGAGGTATGGCCATACTCCATGTGCCGGCCTTCAGGGAGAGGTAGATGACCTGGACGATGCCCGCCACACCAACGGCGGTCGCACACCATCGAAGCCCATCCAGCAGGTTGCTCTGTCCGAGGCCCCTCCAGTGCACCTCCTGCTTCGGAGTCGAGCCCCCGGGCACGAGCGCCTTCGGAGGCTCTCTGGGTGCAGTGGACACAGGCAACTCAGGCGATGGCTGGACGAGGTCGGGGCCTTCCATCCAAAGATTCTGTGCGTCGGAGTCAACGTCGAAGAAGTCATCTTCGCCGTCCAGGAGAGGCGACTTCGGGGGGGGCGGAGCTGGCGCCGGGGTGGACCTGGCCGGGGGGGCGGGCGCTCGTCGGGCGGCCCCGACCCCTTCCCGGGCCGCGCGCGCATCAGGGAAGCGATCGGAGAGCGACACCGCGAGCATGCGCTCCAGCAGCGCGCACACAGCCGGCGGCGCGTGCGGGAGCGCCCGCCGCCAGTCCAGGGCTCCCATGCCTGAGATCAGCTCCCCGGGATGTCGCCGGCTCAAGAACTCCAGCGCGACCACCCCGAGGCCGTAGACATCCGTGGCGAGCCCGGGGTTTCCATGGATCTGCTCCAGCGCCTGGTAGCCCAGGGTTCCAGTGGCCATCGTGTGTCCAAAGGTCTGTATCGGATCGCCGATCGCGATGCCAAAGTCGATAAGGACCAGGGCACCGTCGGTGGAGCGGCGGATGATGTTCTCCGGCTTGATGTCCCGATGAATGACCGGGGGGCTGAGGGCCTGGAGGTAGACAAGGATCTCCAGAACCTGCTCGAGGATCACCAGGACATCATCGACTGTATGGCGACGCCGGGCCAGCTCCTGGCGCAGATCCTCGCCTGGCACATAGGTCTGCACCAGATGTGGCAGCCGCTCCAGCTCCACTTCCAACTCGAAGAAGTCAATAAATTTTGGAATATTGGGATGACAAAGCTGCTTGAGCAGAGCGACCTCCCGCGGCACCTGGTTGCGGGCGGACGGGGCCAGTTCGTGCCGAAAGCGCTTGATAACGACCTGTCCTCCGAGCGTCGTATCCTCCGCCAGATAGCTGATCCCAGCCCCCCCGCTCCCGAGCTTGCGGAGCAGTCGATAGCGGCGGTTGATGATTGGTGTAGACATGGCGTCCTACTTAAGGGGAATCACACCTGCGGCTCGCGCCACCCCACAGGAGAGCCCACCATGTTTGGAAATCGCAAGCGCGTTGACGCACTGGAGCAGCGCCTGGAGGTGATGGAGGCGTCACTGGACGAGCGGATCGGTCTGGAGATCGAGCGGCGGATGGACGCCGCGCGGGCCGAGCTGAACGCCGCCGTAGAGCGGGTCCGAAGCAGGGTCGAGCAGGATCCGGGGGACCGCACGCGCTTTCTGCTGAACGCGGTGGCCGATGACCTCCAGCGGGAGCTTCGGGCCGTCCTGGACGGCGCCGGACGGGCGCGGGCGGCGACGGCGGAGATCGAACAGTCCCGGGAGCGGCTCCAGGCGATGCTGCGCGGGGAGGCGGGGCGGGCCGAGCGGGAGCTTGTGCCGCTGGGCCAGGTGCGGCGGGCCAGCGGGCTGGGCTTTGTGGCGCTGTGGTTTGACGGCGGGTGGACCGACAAGGTCGTCCTGCGCGTGGGCTGGAGCGACCCCCCGGAGACGGTGGTCTGCAAGCTGAACACCGCCAACGACATCAACTCCTACGCGTCGACCGTGGTTCGGCCCGGGGAGTACTGGATCGCGGACTCGGACAAAGGCGAGAAGAGCGGCGTGAAGTGTATCTTCACACCCTTCCTCTGATGCGCACAGCTTGTATCGTCGGGCTGGAAGCCCCCCGGTGAGTGGCAGCTAGAGAGGTCCGATGTGGACGTTCCAGACCTGGCTGGTGGGTGTGCTCGGCGGCGTCACTCTCTGGCAGGGGCAGCGCTGGCTGGGGCCTTCGGGGGATTCGCTTCGTCACCTCTACCGCTGGTCCGCGCTGGTGGCGCTGACGACGGGGGTGAGCCCGCTGGGGACCGCTCTCTCGGGGGCCGTGGACTGTCCCTGGCGCCCTCGGTGGGCGGAAGACTGAGGCCGGCTGGTGGGGCTGGGGGCCGGTCTGGCGGTCCTGACGGGGGCTGTTCGGAGAAACCGCTTCCACTTGAATCAGCTGATGTCTCGCCATTCATCCTTGGAACCATCGTGTGAAAGCGCAAGTGTGTCGACTCAAGCGGGGTCAGTCCAATCGGGCGCGTCGGGTCATGGACCGCCGAGAACCAGGTAGACAGCACCAGCGAACGACCCACCGGAGACCTCCCCGGTCGCACCGATGAGCAGGTCGCTGTAGCTGTCGCCGTTGACATCACCGGCCCCGGAGACGGCGAAGCCCGCGTAGTGACCGGCGGCCTCGCCCACCAGCTTCGCCTGCGCATCTCCGAGCCCGATAGTGCCGGTGACCGGTCCCAACACCACATAGGCGGCGCCTGCGCGGTTGCCCCCGGTGGGCTCTTCGTAGGCGCCGATGAGCAGATCGGCGTGGTTATCACCGTCGATGTCCCCGGCCCCTGCCACGGAGATGCCGGCGTTGCCAGAGGTCTCTCCCACGAACTTAGCGTCTGCCAGTCCAAGGCTCTGCTCACCATACACAGCTCCCAGCACCAGGTACGCCGCGCCCGCTTCGCTACCGCTGTCCTTGCCGCCGCTCGTCTCTCGATTGGCCCCCACGAGGAGGTCTGCATACCCATCATCATTCACATCGCCTGCCCCAGCGACAGAGACGCCGGCGGAGTCGCCGTCGGTCTCGCCCACGAGTGTGGCGTCCGCACCCGAGAGGGACTGCTTGCCGGTTATCGGTCCCAGAACCAGGTAGGCCGCGCCGAGGCCGGAGCCGTTGGAGCCGCTGATCAGGACATCACTGAGTCCATCTCCGTCCACATCTCCGGCCTCCGCGATGGCGTAGCCTGCTCCACTGTTCTCCGCTTCCCCTATGAGCTTGGCGTCAGCCTCGGAGAGGGACAACTCTCCGCTGACAGGACCCAGGACCAGGTAGACCGCGCCGGCCCCCGTGCCCCCCGAATCGTCTGCATAAGCACCTACGAGAAGATCCGGACTGCCATCCCCGTTGACATCCCCAGCCCCTGAGAGGGACCGCCCCGAGAAGTCGAAGTCGGTCTCTCCCAGCAATGTCGCGTCGGCGGAGGCGAGCTCCTGCTCTCCAGAAACCGGCCCCAACATCAGGTACGCGGCTTCCGCGCTGGAGGCACCGACGAACAAGTCCGCGTAGCCATCTCCGTCCACATCCCCGACGCCGGCCACGGACTGTCCGGCGCCGTCACTGGAAGCGACTCCGACGAGCTTGGCGTCTGCCGCAGCGAGGCTCACCTCCCCGGTGACCGGCCCAAGCACCAGATAGGCCGCGCCCACATAGGTGCCCGAGGCATTTCTGGCGTTAGGCGCCCCCAAAAGGATGTCATCGAATCCATCCCCGTTGCTGTCACCAACCCCGGCGACGGGCCATCCCACGGAGTCATAGGACTCCCCCATCAACTTCGCCTCCGCGAGGCTGAGTTCGACCTCCCCAGAGGGCCCGGAGGCACAGAACGGGCTGGAGAGGCAGTCCGGATCGTCACAGTCGATCAGGGCATCCCCGTCTCCATCCTCGCCGTCGCCGCACTCGCTCTCCACGTCGTCATCGCAGGAATAGGGCTTTGCGCTTACGTCTGTGGCATCAGGGACGACTTCAATACCCCAGAGCCAGTCATCCAGTTCTCGATAGCGCTCGATGTTGTAGGGAAAAGTGCCGTTGAACCACAGCGGCCCGTCCACCCAGGCTCCCGAGAAGAGGAGGCCGAGATCCTCGCCGCTGGTGACCTCGCTGGCTTCTGGCAGGGGGAGTAGGGCGTAGCCATCACTCGGGGTCGCGCACTCCGGCGCGTGGGTTCCGGGGCGGAACCCGGGCGGGCAGAGGCGATCGCCCCCTCCGGAGACTTCGCTGGTCAGCCAGTACCGTGGATTGGGCGGCGCGAGATTCACCTCCCACTCCGCTGCTCTCGGGTAGAGGGCGTGGCTGCCTTCGGCGATGTAGGCCAGGGGCCGCTCGCACTCTCGGATCACGTCCGCGGCAGGAACTTCAACGCGCCCCTGCCAATACGAACCGTCTCCACCTTTGCGACGCATGCCGTTGTCTGTGATGTGACCGGCATAGATCACCTCCCGCAGAGAGCGGTCCGCATCCAGGATGACAAGGACAGACTCCCGATCTCTGGCGTGGGCGGCGAAGGATGAAGAGACCCACCCCGACTTGGGGTCATAGCGGTAGAAGGCCCAATACTGCAGCGCAAGAGCGCCGTCATCCAACTCGTGGACGGAGTAGTAGACAGTCGCCTGGGAGGCGTCATCGATCTCTTTGGGTTCGCCCTGATCCTTGATGAGGTTGCCGTCGTTGCCAAAGAACCCCAACTGCGCGGTCACCTCGTCTGCGCCCAGTTCGACGGTGCGGGTCGAGCCGAGGGCGCGCTTGATGGTCACGGTCTCATAGAAGAGATCCTCCAGTGCGCGGGGGATCCAGGCTTCCTCGGGGGCCAACTCGAACACCGGCGCCCAGGCACGCGCCAACGTCTCATAGGGCTCTGGGGTTTCTGCCTGGCCGACCACCAATGACTGACTCCACAGCGTCCACCCCAGCGGAGAGGTCACCTGAAGCGTATGAAGCCCTTCTCCGTAGACGGCCCCGTAAGTGCTGATTGTGGCGTCTTCCGCAATGATCAAGGGGGCGCCCACGACGCCATCCCCCAGGAGGTCAATCTGCACCCCGTCTGCGATCTGGCCGTGAAGCTCAAAGTCCGCGGTCCATCCAGTGCGGGGTGGGGTGCGCACGTCCACGGTGTCGATGTAGGAGTGGAGGTAGCCGATCGCAAAGCCACCAGCGCCATAGGCGCCGCTCACCGGAGGCGCGGCCGCCTCGCAGCGGTCGTGGGTGTCCTCCAAGGGGATGGTCAGTGAGTCCTCCCCGACATCCAGGATGGGTTGAGGTACCCAGAGACCGTCCAGGCAGCGGGCGATGGCCACCTGGGCGTCATTCTGCTCCGCGGTCAGGGCATCCTCCGGCCACGCCAGGCTCAACGCCAGCGGGCTGGCAAAGTCCAGGCCCTCCGGCGTCACAATGAGCAGCTCACCAGCGAGGTCATCCGCGACCCCGGCCTCGAAGAGCGGCGATTGGCGATGCGCAACCCACTGAAGCGCCAACTCCCCGAGGTCCACCCCGGCAGCGTCCGCGTCCTCTCGGGTGACCGTCACCGTGGCGACGACGCCGTCCGCAGAGGTCGCCTCAAGAACTACCGCATCGGACGATCCGGTATCGGTCTCTTCCGAGGAGGCGGTGTCGCGCTCAGGGGCAGTGTCTCCGTCGCTGTCCTGCGGGGTCGTCTCCCCGTTGACGGAATCGGTGGTGGTAGGAGAGGGCTCCTTGCCACCGGGCTGACAGGCCAAGGTCCAGAGCGCCAGCCAGAGTAGCGTCATCACGGTCTCCGAGGCCTCAGTCACCCTACCACGACACAATGTGGCGTCCACCGGCCGAGAGATCGCGTTGGAGCAGAGTAAGATGGAGGGCGCGAGCTGACTGACGCCTCATGGGGGGCGACAGAACAGGGCTCTGGAGAGACGCGATGGGGTTTCACTATTGCAACGTCCACCCAAACGTCCGCTACGAAGACTACGGCGAGTGTCCAGCGTGTCGGATCGAGTACGAGCGGGAAGACGCGATCTACGCACAGACGCAGGCTATCCAGGCGGCCGACCAGAGAGCGGCGGCTGCGGCGCGGGAGGCCGCGCAGCGTGAGGAGGAGAGCCTGGAGGAGCTCAAGCGTCGGCGAGCGGAGGCCGATCCCGCCCACCAGCGCCGGGCTGAGTTCGATGTCTGTGTGCAAAACGCGTGGGGGTGTCTTGAGTACGATCAGCTGGACGATGCCGAAGAGCAGATACGTCAGGCAGCCGCGCTGCTCCCCGTCGAGCCGGAGCTCTTCGATGTCCGAGCGGAGTGGGCGCACAGGACCGGAGATGCGGCGCTCTGGCAGAAGAGCGTCGAGAACGCCTTCCGGTGCCAGCCCACGCGCAAGCGGGGCTTCCGGGTGCTCCGCGACCTGGCCCCCGAGGTCGCGCTCGACTGGATCGACGACATGGCGCAGCGCTGGTCGGATGACCGCTCGGTCCGCTATCGACAGGCGGTGACGCTGGCCCAACTCCCGGGGCACGGCGCGCGCGCCGCCGAGAGCCTCATCGCGCTCCCGGTTCCCTCTGGTGAGCTGAAGAAGCTGCTGAATTCCCTGGTGGAGCGGCTCGGTGAGGGGGCTGAAGTCGCCATCGCCAGGGACCGCATCGAGCAGGAAATCAGAGCGCGCGCGGCGGCCGAGGCGATCCAGGAGACGGAGGCAGAGGCGCGGCAGCTAGCGGCGGAGACGGCGCGTCAACAGCGCGAGGAGGAGGCCCGCGTCGAGGCTGAAGCGGCAGCCCAGCGGGCCGCAGCGGAGCGGGAGAAGGCTGAGGCCCAGGAGAAGCGGAAGCGCGATGTCGATCGCGCGAAGCGAGTGGCGGCTGCGGCGGCTGCGGCGGCGACCGCCGCGGAAAAACGTCGCCGCGAACAACGTCTCCCCTGGCTGGCGGTCGGGAGCGGTGTCCCCGGACTGGTCGCGGCAGCGCTCGTCTTCAATGAGATGGCGAACTCGTCGGATATGGCAGAGACAATGATGGCCATCATGGTCGGCACTCCGCTGGCCTGTTGCCTGGCGGGGGTCATGATGGGCACCTTCGCCGTTGAAGTGGAGGCCTTCCGGGGAGGGGCGATCCTGGGCGCCCTGATCGGGAGCGTGGTCGGCTCGTTCCTCTTCATCGGCTGCGGCGGCGGCGCCATCCAGTTGGCCACTGACGGCGCGTGGGTTGAGCCCACGGTCATGACCCTGGCGTGGGTCTTCAGCGGGTTCGCCGGCTTCGCAGCCGCAGCTGAGTAGTCCTGAAACCTGTCGCGAGGAGAACGCCAGGAGCGCTCTCACGGCAGCGTCCGAAGTGGCGCGCTGGCCGCCGAGCCCTTCGGCGGCCGGGAAGACTCCGGGCACCATCCCGGACAGTGCTCAGTGCTCGGGACACGTCTGGCGCGGAGCGTGACTCACCTGTTGAGCATGACCGGGAGCTTCATCCATCATTGGCACACAGAAGGTCGATAGGAAGGTCGAGTGGGGCAGGATGAACGCGCCTAAACCTGAGTAATTTCAGGGGGGCATCAGTTGGAGGGCCGTCCGATATGGAGAGATCCAATAGATTCGCCCAAGTGCCTGTAATCAGGTGTAGGCCGTGAGCGATGAATTTTCTGGATGGGCAAAACCTGTGGAAGTCCATCTCATCAGTTATTGAAATCATTGAGGTTTAGGCGCGATTCCCCTGGTCGCCCTGGTCGGGGGAGGGACATGACATCGCCGAGCTCGCCGGACTCGACCTGAAGCGCGCCGCCGCTGCGGGCGTAACGGCAGACCAGCGCGGTAGTATCGAGGACGTCTGGGAGCATCTCTGTCGAGTACTGGGTGCAGACATGGCTCCAGAGAAGCTGAACTTCGACATCGTGGAGGGCTACATCGCCCTGCGTCGGGCCGAGGGGGTGAAGGGCCAGTCCATCCGCAAGGAAATCCAGGCGCTCAAGCGCGGCACCGCATCGGGATCCGCAAGAAGTGGTTCGACTCGCCGATCGTGGAGTGGCCCACCGTCAAGAGCGACCCGGCCGGCGACAAGCGGGGGAAGCTGCACGAGGTGGACACACTCAACCAGTGGCTGGAGGAGCTGCGCCAAGTGCCCCGTTCGGGGGCGGCTGCTTACCAGGCGGAGACGGCACTGAGGACCGGGCTGCGTGCCCAGGAACTGCGGCGTCTCTCTCGGAGCTGGGTGGAGCGGGCCCGAACGGGGTAGTCGCGGCGGGGCTTCTGCGGGTGCCGGCATGGGCGGCGAAGAACCGCAAAGAGCGGGTGGTCGGCCTGACCCCTGAAGCCCTGTCTGTGCTCGATGTTGCATGGACGGCGCTGCAGGTCCGGAACCGAGAAGCCACTCGGACGACGCGGCTGTTCCCGAGCATGCACAAGCGCGCCTTCGATCGGGCGCGCAGAGCGACCGGCTACACCGAGTCCATCACGCTACGCGATCTCAGGCATTGCCACGCTACCTACGCCACACAAGGAACTGGTGACGCCGCCGCAGCACAGGCGGCGCTCGGACACGCCGATCTGCGGACTACTCAGCGATACCTCACCGCCACGCTCTCCCGGGCAGCGGGGGCGGCGGCGGCGGTCGGTGACCTGCTGGCGGGCCGTGAGGCGGAGGCGTCAGTGGATGACCTGGGCAGCATCCGCCAACAGCTTGAAGCGCTCACTGCGGCGCTGGGGCAGGCAGGGGCGCTGGGCAGATCCGGGGCACTGAGCGGGGCACCCCTCGGAGATTCCGGCATCAGTCCTGCTAAGTGCCGAGAATAATGATCGGGGTGGCCGGATTCGAACCGGCGACCCTCTGCTCCCAAAGCATGAACCACCTTGTCGTTGAGCACCTATACACCTGTAATCACTGTTTGTCCGTGATCGCGGCCTGCATGGGTTTGACGGTCATTGACGGGGGCTGTGGGGACAGGGGTGGGGACACCTTGGGACGAGTCCTGGCGCTGCGGCGCTCTGGGGAGGAGCGATGAGCGAAGAGCTGGAGCGGCATCCTGTGGTCGTCCCTGAGAGGCTGGCGTTGACGTCGGAGCTGGAGGCGGCGGGGCTATCGAGGGCGAGCGTTGAGCAGGTGCGGGCGTTGGCCAGGGAGAGCAAAGGCGTGGTGGACTTGCTGTTCCTGTTTCGGGATGCGCTGACGGTGGACGACAAGGCGGCGACAGTGGAGGTGCTGAAGGAGCTGCTGACCGATCGCGGCTTGGGAGACGTATGAAGGCGGCGCTGTACGCACGGGTCTCCACGACTAACGGCCAAGATGTAGGGCTCCAGCTGGATGAGCTGCGTGAGGCTGCGCGTCAGACCCACTCGCCCCGGGTTGGTCATCCCGAGCCGCCAACCGACATTTTCGGTGTACTTCTATCCCCGAAGAACGCTCTGAAAGCAGGCGATCCCGCGACCTCCAGAGTGACGTGGACGCCCTCGGGC
>Ga0316204_10005231_pt1 | contig 21819 bp, 12 predicted proteins | sample 6monrhotite_MG_2_FD_205661 | JGI IMG/M metagenome (GOLD analysis project Ga0316204, IMG submission 205661) | Microbial mat bacterial communities from mineral coupon in-situ incubated in ocean water Damariscotta River, Maine, United States -... | ecosystem: Environmental > Aquatic > Marine >... | reverse complement strand
GTGTTCTTTATCTGTGGCGCGCTTGTCGGGCTGATTGGCACTGCATTGGGTGTGGTTCTTGGGTGCCTATTTGCAGTCTATTTCGACACGATCCTCGCTTTTGTGAACAGCGCGACAGGTGGCGAAGTCTGGGATGCATCTGTTCGTGGTATCTACAGGCTCCCGGCCAAGCTCATGCTGGGGGATGTGCTTGCCGCAGTTGCCCTGTCACTTGGTTTGTCCTTTGTTATCACGCTTTTCCCCGCGCGCCGCGCCGCCCGGATGAACCCGGTAGAGGCGCTGCGATATGAGTAATGCCGTTTTGGAACTTGAAGGTATCAGCAAAGCCTACAACAAGGGGAAAATCAGTGAGGTTTCGGTGCTGAAAGGCGCAGATCTCAAACTGAGCGAAGGCGAGATCGTTGCCCTTGTTGCCCCTTCCGGGGCTGGTAAATCGACCCTTTTGCATATCGCCGGATTGTTAGACACCCCTGACAGTGGCGTCATTCGCATTGCGGGCGAGGAAGTTGCGCATCTTTCAGATCGCCGTCGCACGGCGATACGGCGGGCGGGTGTCGGGTTTATCTATCAGTTTCACCACCTGTTGCCGGAATTTTCGGCGCTTGAAAATATCGTTCTGCCGCAGCTTGCCAATGGCACGGCGCAAGCTGCGGCAGAGGCGCATGCGACCAGCCTGCTGAGCCGCGTCGGGATTGCAGAGCGGGCGCATCACCGCCCAGCAGAACTTTCGGGCGGAGAACAGCAGCGCGTTGCCTTTTGCCGTGCACTTGCCAATCAGCCACGTCTTTTGCTGGCGGACGAGCCTACGGGAAACCTTGATCCTGAAACCTCGGATCAGGTCTTTGGGACATTGGTGGAACTTGTCCGCGAAACGGGTTTGTCAGCCTTGATCGCTACACATAACCTTGACCTTGCCGCCCGGATGGACCGGGTGATGCATTTGGAGCATGGGGTGCTCGTCTAACTTTTTTCAAGGCAAATGCCGAAGGATATGAAATGCCTGAAGTTACGCTCGATCAGATAGAAATGGCAACGCACGCGGCCCTGACCTATCATGGGGCTGAACCCTGGATCGCGACAGAGGTTGCACGCGCCGTTCGCGCCGCTGAATCCGTCGGCAATAAAATCTGCGGGCTTTACTATCTTGAAAGCTATTGCCAGCAACTCAAATCCGGCCGCGTTAAAGGTGATGTGGAACCAGTTGTCAGCCGTCCACGCCCGGGCGCAATTTCTGTCGATGCGCGCTATGGTTTTGCACAACCTGCCTTTGCACGTGCATTGCCGCAAGCGCTTGATGCTGCGCGTGAAAATGGCACCGCGACACTTGCCATCGGCCATGCCCACACCTGCACGTCGCTTGGTTACTTCACAGAACAGATCGCGCGTGCGGGCCTTATCGGGATTGGGTTTACCAATGCATCGCCCATCGTGGCCCCGCCGGGTGGAAAAACCCGGATCATTGGCACAAATCCAATCGCTTTTTCAGCACCGGACGGGCAGGGCGGTATCGCGATGCAGTTTGACCAGTCAACCACCACGGTTGCGCTTGGCAAAATTACCATGGCCAAGGCCGCGGGTGAGGCTATCCCATTAGGCTGGGCCGTTGATGCGAACGGTGAGCCGACCACTGATCCGGCCGCGGCGATTGCCGGTTCCTTGGTCTCAACGGGCGGCTACAAAGGCTGGGGCTTTGGCCTGATGGCCGAGCTGTTGGCGGCGGGTATGACCGGTGGCGTCGTTTCGCGCGATGTAAAACCGCTGAAAGCCCCGGAGGGGCCACCGCATGACCTTGGCCAGTTCTACATCCTGATGGACCCTGATGTGTCCGGCGCATTCTTTGACCGGATGGCGCAGGTGCAGGCCGCGATTGACGCAGAAGAAGGCGCGCGCATGCCCGGGGCTGGCAAAAAGCCGATGCAGGTCATAGCTGTTGAAGACAATGTTTGGGAATTGGTGCAATCGCTGGCAAGATAGGGGAATAAATCGCATTTCTGCCATGATAGCGGATTATCCAAAAGGCAGCGCTATCTGATGCGGATCAATGTGGCACCCGGATGGCTGTGCGAGACTGATTGAACAAAACAGAAGTAGGAGACGTGTTGTGGCGACTGGAAAATATCTGACTTTGCTCTTAGGGGTTTGCCTTGCAGGACCAGCGGTAGCCCAGGACGTGGAAGACGGCCAAGCGCTTTACTTGCGTCACTGTGTAAGTTGCCACGGGGCAGAAGCGATGGGCAGCGGCCCGATGGCCCCGGTCCTTCTTGTTCAGCCCACCAACCTCAGACAGCTTGCCGCAACGAATGATGGTGTCTTTCCGACCGAACGGGTTGTTGCGCGCATTGATGGGCGCGACCCGTTGGTCAGCCACGGCAGCGCAATGCCGGTTTATGGCGACTTCTTTGCAGGTGACGACACGGCTGTGAAAACGCCATCTGGCCAGCCGATCCTGACCAGTGCGCCGATTGCTGATTTGCTGGCTTACCTTGAAACGTTGCAAACAGAATAACGCAGGAAACATGGGGGCGCAGGTATGAAATATTTGGCAGGAATTGCAGGTCTGGGGCTGATTGCCGCCTGCACCGTAGACGCAATGCCGGAACCCTATGAGGGGCAGGCGCTATATGATGACAACTGCGCGATATGCCATGGCGCATCGGGCAAGGGGGACGGCGCTGTTTCTGGTGTTACCGGAACCGCGCCCAAGGACCTTACGCAAATCGCTTTACGGAATGGCGGGGTTTTTCCACGGGCAGAGGTGCTGTCGATGATCGACGGCTATCACAGGCAGGCGCTGCCGGGGCCGAATATGCCCGAATTTGGCGCGCTCTTGCGGGGCGAGCAGGTGCCAGTTGATACGGGTGATGGTGTGATGACCCCAACGCCAAGGCCACTTGCCGCACTTATGGTCTATCTTGAAAGCATTCAGGAGGGCTAAGTCCCTCGTTATGCCAGTTGCGTTACAAACACCCCGACTGCCATGATGCCGATGCCCGCCGCGCGGGTCAGCGACAGGGGCGAGATTTGCGCGCCAAACAGCCCCAGATGGTCAATGGCAGTGGCAGAGATCAACTGCCCCAGCAGCACAAAGAACACCGCGTTGCCAACGCCGAATTTTGGCGCGGCCCATGTGATAGTCAGCACGTAGAATGCAACCAGCAGCCCCGCCAGAAACAGGTGCTTTGGCGCGCCGACCGCGTGTTTTAACGGGCCGGGGCCTGCGAACATCAGAATAACGCCGGTACCCAGCAAGGCCACGCAAAACAGAACCGCCGCCGCTGCAACGGGTGAACCCATCCGCTGCCCAAGGGCCGCATTCAGTGCCGCAAGTATCGGAACGCCAAAGCCGGCAAGCAGCATGGTAAGTGCATAAAACATTGTGGGTGGCATGACAAACTCCGTTCTGGTTTGCCGTAAACTGGGTGAAACCCGGATTTTGTTCAAGGTGGAAACGGCAGGGTCAGTTCAGCCCCATGTGTATTTCACTAACGCTGTGCTGCCCCGAAAGGAAGCAACAGGCCCGCCCATGGCCCCCACGGGGGCGGGCTTATGATCTTGCCAGTGACAGGATCATTGGCATAAGATTTGAGCAAACAAAGAAAACCTCTTCGAGCCTATCCAGTTCGAATTTCGTTAAGAGATTTACCTAGTCTCAGCGGGAAGGCCAAAGCTACAGCGAAAATCGAAATCATTCTTAATGCGAGTATAAAACGCCTGTTTCGGATTTCCCCCCAGCTTGTTTGGAGGTCGCGAAATTGTTTTTGTAGGTCTGTTTGTAGTGAATTTAAATTAAGATACTCATTTACGATTTCATCGTGGTTTCCAGATGAAAGCAGTTCCTGTACTGGACCATCAATAATGCCGTTGAGATTCTTTGCTGAGAAGTTAAATGCGTTCTCAAGTAGAAGATTTTCGCGTGAAATTGAAAAATCTTCTTTTGTTACCTCTGAATTAGCACTTTCCGTAGCTGGAAAACTGTCCCTATCAATGTAGGTTGAACCTAATATCATTTGGACTGGCGGGTTTCTTACACTTGTTGCTGCAAGTTCAATAAATTCGTAAAGTTCGTTTTCCTCGTTTGTTTCATTCTGAAGCGAGATTGCAGCGCTGCAAACGCTACGAATGCTTTCGAAGTGAGGGTCGAACCAAAAGGCTCTTTGCGCTGAAGCTTCAGAGTGGGTATTTGCACAATGCCGTGCATTGAAGGTGCTTACAACTCGAGAGAAAGCGCGTAGATCGGCACGCGCTAGATCAATATCACGTTTAATCTCTGAAGTTTCGCTCAAGTAAAGTGATGTCGAAATTGCAATTAAAGTGGCCACGCCGCCCACCACAATCCAGACTAAGTCGGCAATCTTCCAAGTTTTGCTACTACTCCACCACACAAAAAGAGCAACAGAAACTAGTGAGCCAAGAAAGAAGCAGGCGGTGGTAAGCCAAATCTTATACTCTAAAATTAGAGCTATCCAATCAAACATCCAGCTCCTCAACGAACTGGGCGTTCTCCTGAATGTACTGAAACCGCATTTCGGGCTTTTTGCCCATCAGGCGTTCGACCAGATCGCTGGTTTCGCCCGGTTCGTCCTCGTCTATAGACACACGGATCAGCTTGCGGGTTGTGGGGTTCATGGTGGTGTCTTTCAGGTCCTTGGCGTCCATCTCGCCAAGCCCTTTAAAGCGCGACACATCAATCCGGCCCTTGCCGCCCAGCCCCTTGGCCAATGCCGCCTCTTTTTCCAGCTCATCAGTGCAGTAAACGCGCTTTGCGCCCTGGGTCAGGCGAAACAACGGTGGGCAGGCCAGGTAAAGGTGCCCCTTGTCGATCATCGGGCGCATCTGGGTGAAGAAGAATGTCATCAGCAACGCCGCGATATGCGCCCCGTCAACATCCGCATCGGTCATGATGATGATCTTGTCATAGCGCAGGTCGTCAACGTTGAACTTGGTGCCGATGCCAACGCCAAGCGCCTGACATAAATCATTAATCTCGGCGTTCGTTCCGATTTTTGACGAGGCCGCGCCAAGCACGTTCAGGATTTTACCGCGCAGCGGCAGCAGCGCCTGTGTCTTCCTGTCCCGCGCCATTTTGGCGGAACCTCCGGCAGAATCCCCCTCGACGATGAACAGCTCTGTCCCCTCGCGGTTTGTGGCCGAACAATCGGTCAGCTTGCCGGGCAGGCGTAGTTTCTTGGTCGCTGACTTGCGCGCGGTTTCTTTTTCCTGACGGCGGCGCAGGCGTTCCTCGGATTTCAGCACCAGATAATCAAGGATCGCGCCTGCTGCCTTGGTGTTGCCTGCAAGCCAATTGTCAAAATGGTCACGAACCGAATTTTCGACCAGTCGCTGTGCCTCGGTCGTCGCAAGGCGGTCTTTGGTCTGGCCCACAAACTCCGGTTCGCGGATGAAACAGCTGACCAGCGCGCAGCCGCCATTCATGATATCGTCACGGGTGATCTGGCTGGCCTTGCGGTTGTTCACCAACTCGCCATACGCACGGATACCCTTTAGTATCGCCGCCCAGAACCCGGCCTCATGCGTGCCGCCCTCGGGCGTCGGCACCGTGTTACAATAGCTCTGGATGAACCCGTCGCGTGACGGGGTCCAGTTGATCGCCCATTCGACGGACCCGGCGGTGTCACCACCAAATTTCTCGGCAAACTGCACTTTCCCGGCAAAGGGCGCGTCGGCATAGGCGGTAGAGCCATTCATCCGTTCATTCAGGTAATCCGCCAGCCCGCCCGGAAAGTGGAACACGGCCTCGGTCGGGGTCTCGCCATCATCAATTGCGCTTTTCCAGCGGATTTCGACGCCGGAGAACAGGTAGGCCTTGGAGCGCACCATGGTGATCATGCGTTTGGGTTTGAACCGGTGATGGCCGAAAATCTGCTCATCCGCGTGGAACGTCACCATCGTGCCACGGCGGTTCGGGGCGGCGCCAATCTTTTCGATCGGGCCATCTGGTATGCCACGCGAAAACTGCTGCATGTAGAGTTCTTTGTTCCGCGCCACTTCGACACGCATGTAGTCTGACAAGGCATTTACGACGGATGCGCCAACCCCGTGCAAACCACCCGAGGTCTGATAGGCCTTTCCGCTGAACTTACCCCCAGCGTGAAGAGTGCAAAGAATAACCTCAAGTGCTGATTTGTCAGGAAACTTGGGATGCGGGTCTACCGGGATACCCCGGCCATTATCGCGGATCGTGACAGAATAATCTTCGTTCAGCTCGACCTCAATCCGGTTGGCGTGCCCCGCGACAGCCTCGTCCATGGAGTTATCGAGCACCTCGGCCACCAGATGGTGCAACGCACGCTCATCGGTGCCACCGATGTACATACCGGGGCGCTTGCGGACAGGTTCCAGCCCCTCCAGCACCTCGATAGAAGACGCGTCATATGCAGTTTCAGGTTCATTTTCCCGAAGTAGGTCGTCGGCCATGTTTTGCTGCTCTTTTTTGGCTGTTTCGAGGATAATAGAACATCCCATAGGGGCAAGCCATGTGATTTTCACAAAATATGCTGTTTTACGGCGCTATGCCTATAAGTAGCAGTATTCTTGTATGCCTTTGCTGACACTTTCGTGCGCCGATGAGTGGTTCCACTGCGTCGGACTTTGGGCAATCCGTGTTTATCTGCCGTCACAAAGACGCCCCGAGCGGGCTGCCAGATACCGATCAAGGTCTGCGAAGTGGCGCTGGCCGCGTTGGATTGAATGGATCGAAAGGTTTTTTCGGGACTGGCCGGCCTCTGGGTGGCAATGGCGAACGTGGACGCGGCGGAATCTGCGTTCGTGGGGGTGGAAACGGCCTTAAACCTGAATTTGGCGGAGGACCGAATTTATACGGTCCCATGCCCGGACCCGCACCGCCACCGGGGGGAGAGCCACCAGTGGGTGGGCGCCCCCGTGCGCCGCCGCCGCGTCGTGCGCAGGAATCAAGAAGCTGCTGCGCACCCTGCATTAATCCGGGTGGCATGTGAGCGAGAGGCCCCATTCCTGACCCGATAGAGATTGCCAGGGAACCGAGACCGCAGAGCAGTTGTCGGGCGCGCAAACTGAGAGAGGATTGTTGCGCATTTAAGTCAGTAGTTTCAGCGCCTCCCTGATGTGAGCCGTCCTCCATCTGGTCCTGTGTTCTGCCCGTAACCACGTCTATACCCCACCAGCCGACAGTGGGTGTGTTCCCAAGCGTGACTGGCCGGATAGGAACAATCACCGCCATATTCGCAACCATGTCGGTGTTCAGTCGCGTCAACGCTTCGTCTGACAGGGAAAGCCCGTTTTGCATTGCAACGTCAGCAGGGGCTAGTGTGTTGACCTCTATCTGATCGGATGCTGCGACATTAAACACGTCTCCGACGCTGATGCTTGTCATCGGTCCGTCTGCAATTGCCCACGCGGTTAATGCAACGGTCAAACGTTCGACTTCGTGATCAAGAATGCCGTCAAAAACCCGTTCATACGGGCCAATCGCATCTGCGTTCTTCGCGATCACGCGCCGTGATTTCAGTGCATGGTCAATTGCAAAGGCACTTGGTGGGCCATCGGCGTCCTCTGGGTCGCTGCCAATATAGGTCAGGAACATGAGGTTTGGTCCAGACGGGTAAGAGGTGACATCTGTCATGTCAAAGCTCATAGAAGGCACCGTTTCCCGAAGATAGCCGTAGAAATCAAGGATCAAAGCGCCGGCAGCAGCCGAAGCGCGGTTCGGGTCGTCACTGGTCAAGGCCTCCATCCGTTTATGCTGCTGACTTGCTGGCGAAAACCCTGTGGTAACGGTAAAGGCGCGTAGCGTGTCTGCCCAGTCTGCCTCTACCGCAGGCAGTTCCGCGTAATTTGGGTTTCCGGCGATCCGTGCAGCGTGGCCTACCCGGTCATAAACTTCATGGCGAACCGATTGCATAGCACCTGTGGGGTCAACGAATGTCAAAGATAGCCATTCTGCTACCAATTCGGTCGGTTGCTCATTTGACAGCGCTGTTGAGAGCGAGTTCAGACCGCCAAAAAGCCCGCCGCCACCGCTGCTTCCGCTATCAGCTTCTACTTCGACGACCAGTTCTACCGGCTCCCCTTCAATCCTTTGGTCGCCAGCAATAAGAACGGGTGTGAAACTATCGTTTACGCCCTGTGCGAAGGTTGTCACGCCGCTTTGACCCGGTTGTTCGTGTATGAGAAGGAAGGCGGTCCCCGAGATATCGGCAGTAAGGGCTGAAAACGAAAAGTTTGTGTGCGTTGTTGGTACGCCATCCTTGACGGTTTCCGTATCAAGCGAGATTTCGACGCGATGAAACGCGGTTTCAGGAAGCTTTTCGACGGAACCGGATTGTTCGCAATGCGTTTCTCCGATTGGCCCGGCGAATGCTGGGTCAAAGTCTGTCCATCCTTCCGCATCGCGCATCTGAACCCAGATATGATCGGATACTGTTTCGCGAAGTTCGTCCTGAACAGAAGGGGAATCTTGGTCAAATATAACATTGGCACCAGTCAAATGCTCTTCGACAAAGATGTAGGTCGCTGACACACGGTCCGCGAACTGATCAATAACCGCTGTTTCGCCCTCTTCGACAAAAATCTCCAGGTTCGGCGACTCTTCCAGAGATACCGTTGGGTTTGCGATTGAGGCGATAAGTGCCTCTGACTTGTCTGCGCCAAGGCGACATTGCGCCAGCCGTGTCTCAAACCCTGCGTCACGCAGGAGATTGGAAAGCAGCAGGCTTTGGTCGTAACTATTCCCGGCACTGCTCAGAAGCGCACCATTTGCGCCACGCAAAACACCGGGGTAGGCGTGAAACGCGACACTCTCAGCAACAAATTTATAAAGCGATTCTGGTTCCGCAGAGTGTTCTTGCAATACATCCTCAATCGACAAAAGCTGAGGCTGCAAAGCAGCGTCGGCAGAAGTCTGTGCCAACCCCGAACCGCCCGAATTCACAAAGCAGAACATTGCAAACATCAACGGGTGTTTCAGAGAGTGAATACGCAAGGTGCTTTCCTTCCGGATGTTTAGTTGGGGGGGCTAGTTAAAGTTTCTATAGTCTTCATGCTAACATTCCGGCGCATGTCCGAGAACCCTGTAACAAGAGTGGCGTGAGCAGCAGGTCTCTCAACTTATCATTTGAATTTCGCATTTTTGACCACGCCTCCTTGAAAATCTCATTGGTTTCGGTTCACGAAGTCTATCACATCCGCAAAGGTCTGTTCGTTTGGATAACGTGCCTGCCCTGCGCGCGCGACTTGCATCGCCAAATCCAGATTGCCTGCGTTGGCAGAATCCACCGCCCAGTTTGCATAGATTACCCGCAGATTTTGGTTCAGGTTGTCATTGGTGCCGAAGATGGAAATCGTGGTTTCAAAAGTTTCCACAGCCCCTTGGCTGTCACCTGCTTCATAGGCGCTTAAAGCCGCCTGATTGCCAATCGATTGGCCTTGTTGTTCAAGCCGGGTCAGGTTTGGGTAGTTGTTCAGCGCATCGACCAAAAACCGCATTGCGCCCACGGTATCCCCGGTTGCAAGTATAGCCTCGGCCTGCTGACCATAGGTATAGGCCAGCAAATCTTCGGAGTCCGAATTTGGGTTGGCACCGTAAAGTACGTGGGCCGCGGACAGCGCATTTTCAAAATCGCCTGCTTCAATCGCGGTGATTGCCGTGTTGTGGAACACATTTGTCAGAATGCCCGCCAGATCCGGGCCACTTCCGTGTTCACGCGTCAAGCGCTCAAGCGTTTCAAGCACCGCATCGCTTTGTTGTCGTGAAACGGCGTCCATAGCAAAATTCTGGAATGCAACACGCAGATTATTGATGGTGCGTTCGTTTTCCTCCCACCTGTAATGGGCGGATGCCAGAACAAGCCCTTCGTCAAAACGCGCCCCATTGATGGCATCAACGACAGCATTTCCAAGTAAGATACTTGCGACACTACGCAACTCGGCAGCGTCCTCAGGATGTTCAGCGCTTTCCGCATCCACCCATGCAACCGTGTCTTGCGCGTTGCCCGGCGTGAACCTGCTGCGTAAATCTTCCTGATAAACATACGTGATATTCTGGCTGGCAGCTTCGAGCGATGGGTCGCGCACCAAAGCCTGCCTGTAGTGATGGCGGGCGTCTTCCCATTGCTGCTGTTCGGTAAAAGTTCCCGCAAGCCTGAAATGCGCGTTGATGAGCAATGTTACAGCGTCTTCTGGCGCGGTTTCAGAGTCTGCAAGGTCGGTCAGAAATTCGAGCGATTCAGCTACCAACCCCTGACTTTCCATAGCAGTTGCCCATTCGTCTGCCGCATAGATCAACGTGCCAGCAACGCGTATATCGAGCGGACTGTCGGTATAAGCGTCGTATGCTCGTGCAAAGGCGCGCCCATGATCGCCCGCCTTAATCAATGACGTGATCAAATTGTACTGACTACCCGCCGCGCGATCCGCCCCAAGGGCCGGGTAGGGCTGGCCCGCGCCAATTGGTTCAGCGGTAAAGCGTGGGGTAACCGCGCTGGTCAGTCCGGGTTCAGCATCTTCAAACCCCTCGTCCAGTGAAATAACCAAACGTGCCGCTGCAGGTATCGGGTCGTCTGCGTGTGAATTGGCTGGCAGCGCAATTTCCGCGCCGCCTGTTTCGTTGAAGCATAAAAGACGGGCGCCAGTGTCATGCAAAACGACCGTTGTTGTTTGTAACAGGAATACTGGTTTGGAGGCACCCGGTACGGTTTCATCTGCCTGCAGCAAACAACGGGTATTGAAATCACTGAACTCCAGCAAACGTACCTGAGTAGGTGCGCCGCCAACCCGAATGTCGTGAATGCCATAGCCGATCCACGTCGGGCGGGACCGAACATCGAACGTATCGCTTCCAAGGCCCAAATAGCTGGGATTGTTTTCACCTACCAGCGAGGATCTTGAGTGATATGAGGGCCTTTGGACCGGGGTCGTCGGGTTTGCAGGTTCCATACGATTTGCGATTAAGTGTGCGATACCAGCGTAACCACCTTCTGCGCGCAGATCGACACCATGATCACGTGTCGTTATTTGGTTGCCAATCAATACAAGCGGGTCAGCCGTGCGCGATGATATCCCCACGGATACATTTTCTATGACGCTGCCCGTCATCGTAATGGACGCGACGTTTGCCTGAATACCCCGATTGCCGTCGGAAAGTGTGCTGTTTGTCAGTATAAAGTAACTGGAATTCGCTGCTACAGCGGTATCGAATTGCGTGACAGTCAAACGGTCCATGATCACAGGGTAGGAATCTTCCAGCAATATCCCGGCTCCAGACAAGGAAAGATTGTCCAGTCTAAGGCCCTGTGCGCGTTTGAAATTCAGCGTTGAACCGTCAGTGCTGCGAATTGTGCCGCCGCCGGTCAGGCGAAGATTGCTTTGTGTTATCTCGCCAAGTGTCGCGTCGATATCCAATGTGCCCGGAATAAAAATTTCACTTTGTTCTGCGTCCGACACTGCAGCGAGCGCCGCAAGAATATCCTGCACAGTTGCAGTCTGTGGCAGTGTTTCACGAACAATTTCTTGCGCTTTGTAAGCGTTGTCAAATTGCGAGAATTGCACAGGTGATTGTTCTGCAAAGATGGCCTCACCAATCGGACGAAGAACATTGTTGATTTCTACGACACCAAGCACCCCACGCGCCGGACGGGGAAATACCGCGCGGCGGCGGCTGACACTGACCGGCTCGTAAGCGTCGGAATCCAGAATTTCTGCTTCAATCTCGGTAAAGCCGGGTGAATTGCCCGTTGCCTCGACAACATTTATCCGAAAACCGAAAAAATCCAGCTCGGGGTCGATAACGATTTCATTCACCAGCGGATCAGCATCTATTTTAAAGCTTTCAATGACATACCCGGTGCGCCCAAGCAGGCTGAAGGTAAACTTCACAAGCCGCGCTTCGGATTGCAGGTGGTGCAGCGTGAATTTGTCGGTGCGCATGGGCCGCTGCCCCATCACCTGCATATGTTCATATTCCGGGGGATCTATGAATTCCCACTGGAAATAGTCACCGTCCATGCCGTCGTAGACATGCCACGGCCAACGCTGGTCAGACTGCCCAGCCCCGAAAATGTGATACATGTGATAGCTGGTCGTGGTCGCGTCCAGCCCTTCGACCTCTCGCAACGGGCGTGTTTCGGCGTGGCGAACAAACAGGTTGGTTGCGCCGCTTGGTTCTACCCAACCTTCAACGACAGAGTATCCTTCTTCGCCAGATGGACCAGAATAAAGTGTCAGATTATCAAAGTCATCAAGCGCTATCGCGTCAACGAAGCCATCAATAATTCCATCACCGTGGGCAAGTGTATTTGTAGCGAGGTTTATTGCATCCGCGCCGCTAAGCAGGAGCTCTGCGCCATCAGAGGCACTGAAGCCGACAAAGCCTCCGATAGCTGAAACATCGCGCACAACCATCGTGCCAAACCCTTCGGCGGACAGGCCAATGTCAAACCCATCAATGATCAGGTTTTCAACTTCGGTTTCCGGCCCTATGACCAGTCCGGCTCCACGCACCGTGTATCCGTGCGCCATCGCAATGCTCGCGCGCTTCGCAGGTCCACTTAGCCGATCACCATTACCAGACAGGGGTGGCAAAGGTTCTGTCACGGTCAGAACGGGGCTTGGCCCGTAGCCTTCGACGGATATCACGATATTGTCGGCGCGCATTTCACCAACAGGGCCATTAACTAAAACGCGATCTGACCCTACAGGGCGGTTAGCTCCCGAAGCGTAGTTCAAAGCCTCTCGCAACGTGATAACGCCGTCAGCTGCGGAAGGCCGGTCGTCTGTGACTGTCACAGGAATTATTGTCGGGCGCGTGACGAGTTCCGCAGCAATATTTATTGGGGTCTCATCTTGCTGAAAGGCGTGCGAAAACACATCGTATCCTGGCTTCACAAGTCTGAGTTCAGAAAGACCGGCTCCCGTGGATAGGGCGACATCTGCGGGAGTGACCCCGACCACAGCCCCATTCAGGAAAATCGTCGCACCGCTTGGTTCCGAACTGACAGGAATTGACAGACGTTCCTGCGCAGAAACTTGTGTGGCAAGGGAAACAACGACGATGGAAAGAATGAGTAAAGAACGTTTCATCTCAGCAGGTTCCCCAATCTTGACATGCCGCCAGGGCCTTTCCGCTCTGCAGGAGTGGGCTGTGCCGGTGCCGTGCTTGGCCGCGGTGATCCACCAGCAAAACCGCTTATTCCACTCGGCTGACGACCCGGCGGCGCTGGGCGAGGCGGTGGGTTAAGTTGTGCGGCAGGGGGTGCAACAGACGGTGGTGTTGAAATCTGTTCCCGGAACAGGAAACGAAGCCTGTCGCTTGTGCGATTCCGGAACCCTTCACGCTGTCGCAGGGTTTCGCGTAGCAAGGCATGTGGATCGCCCTCGTTCCCAACACTTGGTCCCGTGGCGGGTTCGCCCCAGGGTGCGGTGTCTTCGTCGTAGAGGCGATTATAACCGTTCAGGAAAACGTCTTCTTCATCGAGCCACTGATTTCTTACCTCTTCGGGTAGAATTTCATGCGCAAACCGGGAGTTTCGTTTAAAAGCGGATTCTTCGGCTCTTTGGCGCGCCTCAATTTCTGCAATTCTTGCGCGTCGATCGCGTGCTTCCTCTTCCCTTTCGAGGTCCCTTTCGCGTCTGCGTTCACTTGGTGTGTAGACGGGTTCTCTGCGGTTCTCGGTTGCGTTGTTGCCAGCGGACCCGGTGCTTGGCTCCGATCCGCCAGAACCGCCTTGGTCATTGCTGTCCACGTTGCCGCTATTGTCTTCATCAGAAGCGCGGCCGATCTCGTCTTCGACGTCATCCTTGAAAATGCTGGTGACGTTATCCCAGATCTTCGCAATGCTATCGAATAAACCCTCTGTCGGTTCCACATCTGCACCGATTCCACCATTTCCGGATGGAATTGCGCCGGTTGTATCGCGGAAAGTGAAAGGATCTCCCGCCGCATATTCATAGGGCAGCGGAGAAGCCAGTGGGCCAAATGGTTCTGGCGAAAGGAACTGGCCGATTTCAGGGTCCATTGCGCGGATCGCGGTCAGATAAAGTCCCGACGCCGGATCAAAAAGCATTCCGTCAAGTTGGGGTTGTGGAATATCTGGCATGCGCATGACACCTTCGTTAAGGAATTCGGGCGTACCAAATGCTGACAGAAAGATGCGTGTGCCAAACTTTCCATCCGAACCGATGTAGGCCAGTGGCCCACCGCCAAAGTCAAGCGCAAGCAACTCAAGACCAGCTTCGGAAACGCGTGCAACGGGCACATTGTTTGGGTCCAGAATGTATTCAGCCGCTGGTTCACCATTCCGATAAACGCCAGTAATCGTACCTCCGTCATAGACGATATCATCGGCACGTCCGTCACCACGTAAGGCAACCACACGCCCTTGTCCGTCGCGCAGCAATTTAGTTGTTGTGCCGTTCCACTCAACGGTGGAAACAAGTCCAAACGGATCGCGCACTATCGTCCGGTTGTTCAGTTCGGTAACCCGCCCGTCAGGATCAAGGGTCGCGAGCGAGGCATCTTCCGCGTGGGTTGGCAGCCACGGGCTTGACTGACCGGCGGAAAGCCTCGCACCCGCTTCATCAAAGTTAAACTCTTCTTTACGCAGTTCTGGTGGACCTGAATCGCCAAGGCCACTCTGGGAAACAGACGTGATGCGGCCAGCTTCGTTTCGCTCAATCTTTTGCGGATCGCCAAACAAAGGCTCATCAATGGCAGCGGCGCGGCCGTTTTCAAAACGAATACGTCTGTCGAGCAGAGTTTGCCCGCCCCCCTTGGCCGTAACATGGAATGCAGAGTCCGGCGCGCCAGCGATTGGCAGCATATATTGAACTTCGGTATCTCCCAAAGTTACCGAGGAAATCGCGCCCTCTGCTGTGTAGACAAGCGTGATGGTATCGCCTCCGATGGCAACAACAACGGTTGAGTCATCCGGGTAGCTGAATGCAGATGCTGTGCCACTTGGCAGTACCCTTTCCACCAATCGCCCCTGATCATCAAAGCGGCGGTTTATCGAATAGGAGTCTCCTGCCGCGATGTTAAGGCGGTCTTCAATTGGGGCGGCGCCCTCGTAGCGGCGGCTCCATGTGGTTTCATCCCTGCTATGAAAGATCATCCGGTCAACGCCGTCGTAGGCGTATGTACGTTCTGCAGATTGCGCGTCAAAAGTTGCGATTTCGCTGAGCAGTCTGCCATAGCCGTCACGTGTAGAGACTGTTTGTGCCCCACGCCCGTCGGTGCGTGTCTCAACCAGCCCGTCGCGCCGGAACTGCTGTGATGCAAAACCATACATCCGCACCACTGTTTGTTGCTCATCAGGTTGATAAACAACTGAAAAAACGTTTTTCCCGTTGCGGGAAACTTCGGTCAGACGGTCCGCAGCATCAAGGGACGTTTGCCAGATTGACCCATCGTTGCTTTCAAAACCCAACACACGCCCCATCAGATCGCGCTCCGTTGATACCGGATAAAGAGCAGCGCTTCTGAGGCCGACAGAAACAGTCCTGTCACCGCCGGGTAAGACAACTTTTTCCGTGTCACTAAGACCTACTGCAATTGCACTCAGGTCCCCGTCTTGCCCGCGTTGCAGGGTGATTTCCTGAACAACAGTCCCATTGTTAAGAACGGTCCGCGTGGCGGGGCGACCTTCATCGTCGTATAAGACACGAATAACGTCGCCGGTTTGTGTAGCGGTTTCGATCCGCCTGCCAAACCCATCATATCGGTGCGCGTGCGACCATCCCAAGCCCGACTCTGATATCAAGCGGCCTTCCACATCATAGGCAAACCGGCGTTCTTCGCCATCCGGCATAACCTCACGAACGGTTCGGCCGAGCAGGTCAATCTCGCGTGACCAGTTTCCGGTGGGGTCAGTTGCGCCAATCGCCCTGCCAAATGCGTCGAAAGTGTATGATTCGACAATCGGCTCACCTGCATCGGCCCAGCGCCGGGTTTCAACGAGCCGGCCAAAACCGTCATAGACAAACTCTGCAGCTTTGTGGTCGTCGCGGTGTTCAGCGATGATCCGGTCAAAGGCATCATACTCAAACGACCGGTCCGGGCGGCCTGCCTGTGTGACACGCACCATTCGCCCAAGTGCGTCGCGTTCGATACCAATATAGCTGCCGTCACCTACTTCAGCCCCGATAAGGCCGCCGTTATTGTCCCAGTCATAGAGAGCCGCAGTCGTTTGCCTGCCTTGCGCATCAATCTCGGTGACTTGTGCCAGGTATCCTTGGTCAGAATAGGTGTAGCGCGTCATGCTTCCGTCTGGACGGCGGGTTTCCGCACGTGCGCCGCTTTCGGTCCAGACATGGCTTGTGACGCCCGCGTCATCCGCTCTGGTTTCCTGTATCATCCGGCCCAGTGACTGATCAGTTAGACCATCTTGGTTCACGTCGCCAAGCGGCTGGTTGCCTGCGCTGATACCAAAAGCGCGCAGCGCAGCAGAGGCCCCAGCGCCCGCTTCTTCATAGTCGAAAATCCGTGTAATCCTGCGCTTGGCCTCAATTTCAGCCATGTCGCTGGGGATCGCTCCGATAAAGGGTCCAAAGAATGCCTTTTGCTGGCCAAAAACCGGTTCTGTCTCGACAACCCAGTGAACAGGTTGCTGGTCACTTCCGGGCTCTGGCGTGCGTGTTTCGATCGTCAGATTGGCGGCCGGGCCTGCGGTTGTCGTGAACGACGCGCCAGACGCGTAGATGCGCCCAGCTGGTTTGCCTGATGCGTCATAGAGCAGGTCGGTCATGATGTTTTCCGCATCGGGCATGATGTAAGTGGTGGCTTCGTGCCGACCGTCACGCGCGAAAAGATGAAGCTCCTCTGCGCGCCCCTCCGCATTCAAGCGTGTCGTGAAAAGCTCTGCGCCATTTGTTGTCTGGCGACCATATTCAAATTTCTCAATAAGGGTGCCAGTGCGTTGCCAGACCACCCGGTCAAAGCTGGTACCGTCCGGTTCTTCACCATATTGAATCTCGAGAGATGGCTGTTGGTCTATGCCCCACGCAAGCCAGACCTGTGTCATATTGTGATGCAGTTCTTGCGGGGTCTCTTCGCCACCGCCGCGATAGACATAGCGGGTTTCGTTCAGCGCTGTACCGGTCTCTGTATTCAAGTCATATTTCGAATAGAGGTTTCCATCCTGATCATGGGCAAATCCCACGGCTGTGCCGTCGGGTGCGTCCACACGCACAAGGTATCCGCGATCTCCGTCATAGGTATAGCGCGCTTCAGCCCCGTTTCCGTCAACGACACGAACCAGCCGCCCCTGCAGATCATAGTCGAAATCCAGCCGCGCCCCACCAGACGCCACTACATGTTCGAGCCGTGACTGATCTTCCAATCCGGTTTCTGGAACAAACGTATAGATCATGCCGTCGCGCGTCCGGATGACACGATCTTCAGCGCTGATCTTTAGCCGCGCCCCATCGGCGCTTTGAAACAGTGCCTCTTCGGTCGGGCGGAAATACTCATGCCCGCCATTTTCATCCCGAAGCCGCCAGCCGTCATCATCACGCACCAGTGCAAGCTGGTAGTTATGCACCCAACCATGCCCCATGCTGGTATGCACGGGTGACTGGCTGCGGTAGGTGCGCTGGAAACGCCAGCCCAGCCCAAGCGGCGCAGGCGCGCGCAAATCGACCGATGTTTCGTAAAACTCCCCCGACGCCAGATAAACCGGATCTTCGCTGGAAGGGGGGTCGCCATAAGTCGGGTCTGTCATGCGTGGCGTGCCGTCGTCAGGCGGTGGCCCATCAAAACCGTCATAGGCACGCTCAGCGAAGTTACGGATGTTATTTACGTTCTGACGCGCGAGTTCCTGCGCGCGCTCACGTGAAATTCTGGTGAAAACAGCGGGTCGCGTCGTGTCAGGTGCGTCTTCGGTAACGCATTCGTCCGGTCTGCCGCTGTTGTCGCCATAGCGCCGCATCATCGCGATCATTTCGGCAACCCAGCGAATGCGGCCAGTTATACCGGCGCGGGGCATTGGTTCGCCCGCGCGGCTGAAGGCAAGCTCTGCCCGTGTCACAAAATCCTTGTAGACGACAGTCCCTGAGATTGTCGTGGCCTGATTCTCTTCGTCACCAAAGGTAATGTTGAAGCCATATTCACCCCATTGCGGCGGGCATTGTGGAAACCGGACATGGTAGCTGCCACCCGCAACTTGCACGGCGTGATCTTCATAATAACGACGTCGTTCGCTGTTAGGGTCATCATAGTTCAGCGGGCGCATCGCGCTGTATGATCGATCTGCAAATGTACCACGCACAAAAACATCACCGATGTCATACCCGGCCAAGGCCTGATCGACGGTGGGCGCGCGCATGATTCCCTCAAACGCGCCACCTTGTTGGATAATCTGCACAACGCCGCCATCATGTTCGTAGTAGGTTTCGCCGTCAGCAAGGTCTTCTTTTCTGACAACAACCGTTTGTCTTTCGCGGTAACGCTCTCCGTTTTCTGTGATGGCGCGTAGTTCAAAATGATAAGTGCCGGGTTCCGTGAAAGTTATTTTGCGGCGGCCTTCGTTCTGTCCAACCAGTTCACCGGTGCCGATGATCTCTTGCCCGTCTTGCAGAACACCAGCGCGGCGTACGTCACCTCCGGGGACATTTGCCCTTACGGTGACTTCAACCGGGGCAACCCCGCTTGTTGGCGCAACGGTGAACCTCAGGCGCGGCGCGTCATCGACAGTTACCATGCGCGCAGCACGGGCGCGATTTCCGTCATTCCCACGTATTTCCAGTCGGGCCAGATACCGACCCGGCCGGCTGTAGGTGTGTGAGATCGTTTGAAAGGGCAGAACCCTTACGATTTCCCCATCGCCAAAATTCAGGCGTGCAGCACGGGCAGTGAAGGGCAGGCTGTCTCCGCCAATCTGAAAGGTTGCGGTGTGCGGTGCATCCCCACGATTGTCGTCAACCTGCAGCAACTCTGCCGGATCTGCGGGTGTTTCCGGCATCACAGTAACGCGGGCCTGCGACGTCACACGCTGGCCGTCTTCGGTGGTCATTGTCATACGGGCGGTGAACCTGCCAGGCCGTGTATAGTTGTGGCGCGGATTTGGCCTGATCCAGCCACGTCCCGTATGCGCGACGATCACACCGCTGCCGTCGCCGGGGTCAATCTCAACCCGGGCAATTTTCCCTCTTGGGCGTGTTTCTGCCAATAGGTTGTATCTGACAGTAAGCGGTGCCGTTCCACGAGATTCTGATGAACTGAACCGAACGACATACCCTACCTCAGCGAAGGCTGATGTTGGTAAAAGCAGGCTGCTAAAAGACGTTAGTACAACAAGAAATAAAGCTGCGAGCCACCCCAAAAAAACCTGGCCAATTACAGGGGTGGACGTTTGGTCGTTTGCTGGACGTTTCATGCTGTACCGCCAAAAAATGATTGACCACCAACAACTTACACAATGAAATAACATAGCACTGTAGAGCGCATTTTAATTTTCCGAACGATCAACACATGATGATCGCGATCCAAACAAGGGTTTGCTGGGCGAGGTCAGACTGTGATCTTGAAGCTTAAAATGGTAAACGTTTAACAGTTTGAGTCAACAATAGCGGAGCACGAACCACCCCGTGAGGACAGCGAAATGTTTGGAAGTAGGCGCAAACTAAGGCGGAAGCATCCACATCCGGTTGGCCCGGACTGGCGCATCTTGGGCTGGCTTGCCTCTTTGAGATTGGAACATGCCTTAAGGCGCCAGATGGCCCCGGATCACTGGATGCGCAGCAAAAGCTGGTCAGCATTTGCACATAACACGAAGCAGGACGCTGTGCTTTACCTTGCAGCCGACGGGGAGGCCGCGCTGGTTCATCTCACATGGATGCGTGAGCGTACTAAAGACTGCCCCTCAGCCACTTCTTTTAAAACTCTGGATGATGCACTGCACGACATTGCCGATGCGATTGAAAGCGGATCTAACCCAATTTATTGCCCGGTTTGTAAAAGCGACTGGTCCTTGGACGAATTTGATCCCGGCTGTTTTTGTTGCGGCGGCGGCGCATTAGTGCGGGACTGCCCGGTTTGCGACGGTCGATGCGGGGCTGAGTTCAGGCGCGCGATACTGGATTCTCAGGATAGTGGTGAGGCACATTGGAACGGCAACTGCCTTTCAAAGGACCCGTTCGTTCCCAACTAAACCCGTCAAGTGAACCCACCACCGACTGACGGATTGTTGATTGTGGAACCAGCGTTTTCTGTGGTCTGAATTAAATGTGAACCAAATGGGACAGAAACGAATGAGCTGGATCAAAACAATCGCCTACACTGATGCCACCGGAAAACTCAAAACGCTTTACGACCGGGTGAAAGGCCCCGACGACAACGTCGACAACATCATGATGAGCCACAGCCTGCGTCCGCACACGATGGAGGGGCATATGGCGATCTACAAATATGTTCTGCATCACAGCGGGAACAAAATTCCGAAATGGTTTCTTGAAGCGCTTGGCGTTTGGGTCAGTGCATTGAACAAATGTGACTATTGTGTTGAACACCATTTCGCCGGAATGAAGCGGTTACTGGGAAATGATCCACGCGCCGATGCAATTCGCGCCTCGATTGACTCAGGTGATATCTCAACCGCACCGCTTGATGATGCACAGCTAGAAGCAATGCACTATGCGAAGGGTTTGACAAAAGACCCTTCTGCCCTGACCGAAGAAAACATAAAACGCTTGCGGTCAGCCGGATTTGACGATGGTGAAATCCTCGAAATAAATCAGGTTTCCTCCTATTTCAGCTATGCAAACAGAACTGTACTTGGACTTGGGTGTTCAATTGCAGGTGACATTGTTGGCCTGTCGCCCAACAATTCAGATAACCCGGACGACTGGAACCATAGCTAGGTCAGAAAACGCCTCAAAAATCGGGAGAATTGCTGGAAATTGTTGATCCAAGTCAAGGCACGTGCCTTTGACTTCCGTCAAAGTCTTAGCCGAATTTGAAGGGAGTCGTTCATGACCGCGCGCAACGTAAGTACCACTAAATCGCCCACAGCAACAGCCGCTCCGGCTGTTACCGAGGAAGCAACCGACGCCAATATAGAGAGTTTTCCAAATGTCTCGCCTGACAAGATTCGTCAAGCTTTTGAGACCGGAACCTACCCCTATACGGAAAAGATGCGAAAGAGCGAGTACGAGGCTCAAAAAGCCCTGCTTCAGGCCGAACTGCTGAAGGTTCAGAAATGGGTGGCTGAGACCGGGCAGAAGTTCGTGCTCTTGTTTGAAGGGCGTGATGCGGCAGGTAAAGGCGGAACCATCAAAAGGTTCATGGAGCACCTTAATCCTCGGGAAGCTCGTGTTGTTGCGCTGAACAAACCGACCGATAGAGAACGTGGTGAATGGTATTTCCAACGCTACATTCAACACCTGCCTACCGAAGGTGAAATGGTGTTTTATGACCGCAGTTGGTACAACCGCGCGGGTGTTGAGCGCGTGATGAACTTTTGCAGTCCAAATGAATATCTGGAATTTATGCGCCAGACACCAGAGTTTGAGCGGATGCTCACACGCTCTGGTATCAGGCTTTACAAGTACTGGTTTTCTGTCACGCAGAAGGAACAAAAGGCCCGCTTTGACAGCCGCAAAACCGACCCGTTAAAGCGCTGGAAGCTGAGCCCGATTGATCAGGCGTCGCTTGCCAAATGGGATGACTACGCCGAAGCGAAAGAGGCGATGTTCTTTTATACAGACACGGCTGACGCACCCTGGACAATTATCAAGTCGAACGACAAAAAACGCGCGCGGCTCAATTGCATGAAGCATTTCCTGTCAACGCTTGACTACCCTGATAAAGATGAAAGCGTTGTGGGTTCACCCGAT
>Ga0316204_10005229_pt1 | contig 21823 bp, 23 predicted proteins | sample 6monrhotite_MG_2_FD_205661 | JGI IMG/M metagenome (GOLD analysis project Ga0316204, IMG submission 205661) | Microbial mat bacterial communities from mineral coupon in-situ incubated in ocean water Damariscotta River, Maine, United States -... | ecosystem: Environmental > Aquatic > Marine >... | reverse complement strand
TGGCATGGGTACTGTTATTTCGCAGGATCAAGGTGTTGCTAATGATGACTTCTTCCTGAGCTTCGAGCAGTTTGGTTCAAATACAAAAGTTTATTTACCTGCTGTGACGCCGGCACCAGCTGAACCTGTTGATTTAGATCCTGTTTCAGCTATCGGTTTAAGAACGTTTGATGAAATTAATGCTTCTTTTTCTGAATTGACAGGCGTACCAACGACAATGGGTACTGTTCCAGCAACATTTGAGAAATTAAAACAACAACTTCCTACTGTTGAGAAGATTGATACTTTTGTTTCTGCACATGTCGTTGGTATTGCACAGTTGGCATTTGAGTATTGTGACAATTTGGTTGAAGATGTAACTTTACGAAATAGCTTCTTCGGTGCTGCTCCATATAGTTTCAATGGTTTCGATGATAATGTGGATACTGCATTTGGAACTGGACCTGGAATTACAACTCAGCAGAAGGCAGTTGTTGATGCGCTTTATGATCGTATGATCGGTATTCCATCAGCTGTATTAACTGCTGGATTATCGAACGCACCGACTCGTACTGAAATGATGACAGAGTTAGTAGATCCAGCTAATTCACCTGGAGCAACTCAAACTGACCCACCAACTCCTGAAAATTTGTTTGATAGATTAAAAAGAAGTTGTGGCCCTGGTGGAGCAGCTGCCAATCAAGTTGATTGTAGTACGAATACAGGAACTAAAGAATTTGTTAAAGCAATGTGTACTTCTGTATTAGGAAGTGCAGTGTTATTAATGCAATAGAATTCCGGAAAGAGAAATTTAAGGAAGTATAATTATGGCAAAGAATAAAAATCGTACCCTTCATCCGGATGAACCATTATTGCATTCGGATCACGCTCGTCCTGTTACTCGACGTGATTTTATCCGCCAAGGTTTTATTGGTGGTGCAGGTACTGTTCTCGCACCTTCAATTTTCGGTCTTTTGGGCTCTAATCCCGCACATGCTTTGTCGAGTGATCTTGAATTATTAAAGCTACCTGCTGATTGTGATATTGCTACGGCTGGTGGCGGTAAAATTCCTTTTATTTGTTTTGATTTAGCGGGTGGTGCAAACTTTGCAGGTTCAAATGTTTTAGTTGGTGGTCAAGGTGGTGCTCAGGATTTATTAACAAGTGCTGGATACAGCAAAATGGGAATTGCTGGTGATAAGTTACCTAACTTTGTAACAAATCCTAATCCTCTTATAGACTTTGTAGATGATTCTTTAGGTTTGCCTTTCCATGGTCAAAGCTCGATGCTTGCCGGAATATTAGAGAATTTTACTACACCAACGAACATCAATGGCGCGGTAATTCCTGCGCGTTCGGATAATGATACGGGCAATAATCCTCATAACCCGATGTACGGTATTCATAAAGCCGGTGCATTTGGTGAATTAATGGCATTGATTGGATCACGAAATACTGTTTCGGGTGGTAACTCAATGTCGCCAGCGGCAATGATAGATTTAACGGTCAGTCCTACTAAAATTGATCGTCAAAGTGATGTAAAAGGTCTAGTTGATACCGGTGAACTTGTTAATAAAATGGGTAAAGAAAATGCTACCCGTGTTATGGAAGCAATTCAGCGAATTAGTGAAGCTAAAATGGGTAAAGTTAATATAGATCCTGGTGTTACAGCTGAGGTTGATGAGGCAGCAATAACAAAGCAGGTTAACTGTGGTTATGTACAAAGTGCAGATTTAGTTGAGCGTTATGGTGATCCTGCTGAGCTAGATGTTGATGCGGATACCGATATTGATGCTGCTTTTGGTGGCGGAGGTAATTATGATACGGACCGTGAATTCAGAAAAACTGCTTCAGTAATGAAAATGGTCGTAAATGGTTTTGCTGGTGCAGGAACCATCACCATGGGTGGTTATGATTATCATACAGGCAACCGTACTACGGGTGATGCACGTGATTTACGAGCGGGACGTTGTATTGGCGCATGTTTAGATTATGCTAGACGTAAAAATAGACCATTGATGATCTATGTATGCAGTGATGGTTCCGTAGCTAGTAATGGTACCCCGGATCCTGGAGCAGGCGATAAGCTTGTTTGGACGGGAGATAACTCTTCAACAGCTTGTTCCTTCTTCCTTGTTTATAATCCAGGTGGCACACCACAATTGTTTACGGGTGATAGCTTAACTCCAGAACAACATCAGCAGTTGGGTTGGTATCGACCAAATGCTTCGGTGGAAACGGCCGCTACACCTGCTGCAAATAATGTAAATTTGTTAGTTGAAACAGTAATACTGAACTACATTGCATTGCACGGTGATATTGACGGTAGTGATCATATCAGCACATTCTTAAGTCAATTCCCAAATCAGAATTTAGGTAGTGCAACAAACACTGCCATGATGGAACGATTGACAGCATTCAATGGTTTGACGGGTATGAACAATGGTAAAATACCACCACCTTAAATCCACAGAATTATTGGGCTGGTTTTAAGCCTGTACTGTAATGCATGAGGCCATTGTTATCGATAATAATGGCCTCTGTATTTGCTAAAGTCGAAATTAACTTCATTCCTTTGTTTAAGCCTAATATAAACACTGTGGTTGATAACGCATCGACGGTAGCGCTATCTGCTCCCAAAACACTAACGCTTCTTAATTCGCGTGCAGAGTCACCCGTACGTGGTTTTATAATATGATGGTGGCGAACATTATCTTTTATAAAATAACGTTCATAATCACCTGAAGTTGATATCGCTGTTTGGCTTAAAGGTAAAATAACAGCTGATTTATTTTTATCTCGAGGATGGCGTATTCCTACATACCACGGCCGTCCACCTTTATCGCCAATAATTCGGGTATCACCACCGGCAGAAACCATGGCTTGGGTAATTCCGTTTTTCTGTAATATCTTAATTGAATTATCAACTGCATGGCCTTTTGCTATACCGCCTAAATCAATTCGTGTTCCTGCTTGAGTAAAGAATATTGTTTGTTTGCTGTAATCTAACTTAATATTTTTATAATTTATCTTATTCAAATTTTCAGCGATTTCTTTTTTAGAGGGTTTTAATTCATTTCGATAATCATATAATTGTCCAATGCTTGAAAAAGTAATATCAAAAGCACCATTCGATAGCTTCGATATATTGATTGATTTTTGAATTAAGTTGAAAAGCTCTAAACTAATTTTGATGGGATGCTTTGCAGCTTGTTCGTTGATTAAACTCAACTCACTGTCTTTTTTGTATGGGCTCATGAGTGAGTCTATTCGGTGCATTTCTGTGAGTACATGCTGTATGTTTTGCTCTGCGATATTTTTGTTGGCATGCCACAACTCTACATGAATGGCTGTACCCATAATGGCACGATCAGCTTTAAACCATTCCGCATTAGCTGTGTGGCAATATATGGATATAAATAGAAATATCGAGAATGATATTATTTTAGTTTCTTTTATATATATATGCATTTTTATCAATAAAATAATTATTTATCTGTATTTTTTACTATTATATTAAGATGATATCTATAAGAACAACATTATACCTGTTAATCACATTTTATTCCTTTACGCTATTGTCCTGTAGTAAAGATAGCGATAAAGATGTATTAATTCAACGAGTTAATAGTCTGGTTAATGTAGTCGAGTCTCATGATGAGAAAAATATGAGAAATTATTTTTCAGAAGATTTTTCGGTTGCAAAAAGATTTAATAAAGAAAAATTTTTCCTGTTTGTTCGTTATCACTTAAAACGTAATAAAAATGTTTCTATTAATTTTATTAATAAAGAAATTAGATTTCATGAATCTCGATTTGATACATCTCGATTTATTACATCAAGTGCAGATGTAACCGGTGATGTCCTGGTACTCGGAGCCAATGAATGGTTGCCCCAAAGAGGACAAGGGTACTATGTAGAGTCTCGATGGATAAAAGAAGATGGGGACTGGGTAATGAGTCGTTTACGCTGGTCGACAAAGTAAAGTGGAATTTAAGAGTTTAATCTGACGCTTGTCCTAATCGGTTACGTTTTGAAATAACACTGGTATGTACTGAAAAATTGTTTTGTTTTCTATCTTCAAAGAACCGTCTTAGTGTTCTTTCAATCGTTTTGAACGCAAGTTGTTCCCATGGGATGTCTTCCTCATTAAAGAGTTGAACATCTAAACTTTCAGGGCCAGCATAAAAATCTAAATCAAGCAGTTTGGCACGGTATAAAACATAGATTTGGTTGATATGCGGTAAACTGATGAGCGAATAAAGACTTTCAATTTCCAGGTTGGCATTGGCTTCTTCATCTGATTCACGTAATGCCGCTTGCTCAAGTGATTCCTGATTTTCCATGAATCCAGCTGGTAATGTCCATAGTCCATAACTAGGTTCTATTGCACGTTTGCAGAGTAGAACCTGATCTTTCCAGACGGGCAGGCAGCCTACAACCAGTTTCGGGTTTTGGTAATGGATAATATCGCAATGTTCGCAAATAAAGCGGGGAAGATTATCCCCTTCTGGAATACGGTGAACGACGGATTTGCCACATTCACTGCAGAACTTCACTTAGACATTACCTTTTAGCCAGTCATCCCATTGGCCATGATCTGAAACATCGACATTATCTTTAGTCGCATGTGATTGCAGAAAGCTTTGCAAGTCTTGCAAAAGGTCGCTATCCATTAATCCAGGATGTTCAAGTACTTGGGAGTGCAATATTGAGTATATGAGTTTCAATTCAGATATTGCATAGGTATCAAGAGTTTTCATGTTAGTAATAACTTACTTTTTGCCACCTTGAGGAGAAAAACCATCTGGCAATTTGCCTTGATCTCCTTCCTCAAAAAGGAAGCCCAACATGTGTTGTTCGATAATATCGATACTTGCTGGATCGGCCGTATTAAGGGAATTTTCATTAATGATCGAAGTGAGGCGTTCCAACCACTGCTTCCAACCTTCATCAGAAATTTCGTTAAAAATACGATCTCCCAGTTCTCCCGGGTAGGTATGCGCTTCTAAACCAGGCGCTTCTTTTTTTAAGACTTTGCAAAAAACCATGCGTGACATAATGATATTCCTCTATATCTAACACTAAATATAGCGAGAGTCAGAACCTGTGTTAGAATGTATACAATAAGACTCGGGTATTTCACTATTATCCGATTTTAGTCAGTTTGATTCAAGCCTTACAGGATAGGAGAATGAGTATGAGTTTTAATACTAGTTTGATGGAAAGTGAAGTTCGTTTATCAGACAGTGCTGCAGTACAAATGGCGCAAATTGTCAGCTCTGCTGAAGATAATGTAGAAGGCATTCGCGTATTTGTATCGGGTGGTGGTTGCAGTGGCATGACTTACGGCATGACTTACGCTGAAGCAGCTTTACCAACGGATAAAGTACATCAAGGTGAAGGTTTTAAAATGTTAGTTGATGCTGTGGCATTAGGCTATTTACAAGGCTGTGACATTGATTATGTTGAGCAAGGCTTAAATGCTTCTTTCGTTTTTAACAACGTATTCCAAAGCGTCGGTGGTTCAGGTGCATGTGGTGGTTGTGGCGGCGGCGGTGGCGGTGGTTGTGCATAAGCACACACTCAGCTTAAAGAATTACTAGTTTAGTATGATATCCCGATCCTCTGCGGCAAACTCAAAGCTGCGGGATCGGGTTTTAGTTATTGCCCCTCACGGTAGTTATCGCACCGCACCCTTCATTCAAGCAGCAAAGAAACTTGATATTGATGTCTTAATTGCATCACAAGGTGAACATTCTATTGTATCGGATTATGTACAGGGTTTGCATATTGATTTTACAAATGAGAATCAAGCCATCGAAACAATATTAGCTGAAGCAAAGAAGCAAGCCTTTAGTGGCATCATCGGAACAGATGATACAACAACAGAACTCGCAGCTCATGTAGCGGGAAAATTATTTTTACCGCATAACGATCCGCAAGCGGTTAAAATTGCACAACGAAAAGATCTTGCTCGGTTAAGTTTAAAAAAATCAGGTGTTAAAATTCCTGAGTTTGAATTATTAACCATGACAAAATCATTATCAGCGCAAACTATACAAGTCAGTTTTCCTGCCGTGATAAAACCCGTTGCTTTGTCCGCAAGCCGTGGTGTGATTCGGGTAAATAACAAAATTGAATTAGAGCAAGCCGTTGAACGGGTATCTACAATGTTGGCTGAAGAACGGCAAATAGATAAAGCTATTCGGGAAATATTATTACTTGAAGAATTTATTCCGGGTAAAGAAGTGGCTATTGAAGCAATGTTACATAATGGTGAGTTGGATGTACTGGCCATTTTTGATAAACCTGATCCATTAGATGGCCCTTTCTTTGAAGAAACGTATTACATTACACCAACTTCTTTTTCTGATGGCATTCAGAAGGAAATTAAAGAAACCGTTCTTACATCATGTCAGGCATACGGTTTAAAAGAAGGCCCAATCCATGCTGAATGTCGAATTAATGAAAAGGGTGTTTGGATTTTAGAAGTCGCAGCACGCACCATTGGTGGCATGTGCGGTCGTTTACTCAGTTTAGGAACAGGGCATTCATTAGAAGAGTTAGTTTTGTTACATGCAATGGGCAAACGTGTTGAAATTAAAACCGTTGAAAGTGCAGCCGGCGTTCTCATGATTCCTATTCCCGGAGCAGGGGTACTAAAAAGGGTAGAAGGCTTACTAGAAGCACAACGTATCTCCTTTATAAGTGAATTAAGTATTGAAGTGCGTGATGGTTATGAGTTAGTTCCTTTACCAGAAGGAAATAGTTATCTTGGTTTTATTTTTGCGGAAGCACCAACAGTAGAAGAAGCAGAAAAAGCCTTAAGAGATGCTCATGCTTGTTTGAATATTGTTATTGCACCTATGTGGAAGATAAGCGGTAACCTGTCCGTAATGAATTAATATGGTTGATAAAATGAATAAAATTAAAGTTACTCCTGAAATTTACCAACTTCAGGAAACACGTTTGCAGGAAAAAATGGATGATGGTACTACTCGTTGTCATTTATGTTTATGGCGCTGTAAATTAAAACACGGGCAACGTGGCTTCTGTCAGGCACATGTAAACCGCAATGGCACTTTGTATAACTTGTCTTATGGCATCATTTCAGCGATTGATGTGGGTGCAATTGAAGATAAACCTGTTAAACATTTTCACCCTGGAACACAGGTCATGTCGGTGGGTAGTTATGGTTGCAGTTTCCGTTGTGATGGTTGCCATAATCTGGATATATCATGGGGTGTAAGTGCACTTGATGATTTAGCAAAAGGTGAGTCAACTTCTGCTTATGTTACGCCACAAGAACTGATTAATGCTGCTAAACGTTTAGGTGTACAAGGTATTGCCTTTACTTATTCTGAACCTGCGGTTTGGTTAGAGTATGTTATCGATGTTTCAGTTTTGGCGAAAGAACAAGGTTTATATACGTTGTATGTTTCTAATAGTTTTGTCACCGATGAAGCTTTGGAATTAATGGCACCACATGTTGATGTTTTATGTTCAGACATAAAAAGCATGGATGATGCTTTTTATTATGATATTTGTAAATTAGCAACGGTAGATAATGTTTTATCCTCTGTTGAGAAGGCGCATAAGCTCGGTATGCATGTTGAAACACGAACTAATATTATCCCCGGGAAAAACGATGACCCTAAAGGTTACCGGAAAATAGCAACATGGATAAAAGAACATTTGGGTGAAGATAGCCCCTGGCATATTACACGATTTTTTCCTGCTTATAAATTAAGTCATATACCTATGACACCTTCTGAATCACTATGGCAAGCGTATGACATAGCTAAAGAAGTTGGTCTGAAAAACGTTTATGTTTATGATGATAAAGGCTGCGACTGTGCAGAACAAAATATGCCCGTGAGTAAATACTTAACAGGTACAGAAGAAGATATACATCAAATTAAAAAATGTGCCGCATCCTGTTGTGGGGATGAAGGTATATTAGTTAAGAAGTTTGAAAAATAATATAAGAATGACTGTCATTGCGCCCCCTCAATATTATTGAAAATAATTTGAGGAAGTACTCGTGGGGTGATGGAACAATTTAAACAAGCTATGTTTGGCCCGAAGGGGGAAGGGCAGGATGCCCGTAATAATCTTAAAAATTTAGCACTAAACTGGAGGTTGCTTCGCCATAAAAAGATATGGCTCGCAATGACGAGTTAATGGAACATCAAATATGGCCTTTAATATTTTTGCATTATTAAAAAAACTACCCTTTATTCCAGAGAAAAAATTTCTGGAGTGGTACCCACCTTTTTGGTTAATGCGGGTTAAGGTGCTTGAAATAACTAATAATGGGCGAATTGTTCGTTTGATGCTGCCTTTGACTCTGTTTTCAAAAAATATGGGAGATAGTATGTTTGGAGGCTATCAAGCAGCAGTTGCTGATCCGATTGCAGCCATAGTCTGTGCAAAACTTTTCCCTGGCCACGAAGTTTGGACACGTTCACAACATATCGATTTCCAACACGAAGGCAATTCTGATCTTGAGCTGCGTTTTGTGTTTAGTGCCGAGATTGAGCAACAAATTAAAGATGATCTAGCGAAAAAAGGCAGAAGTACGCCTACGTTTGAATACGGTTTTTATCGTAAAGATGGTGTACGCTGTAGCAAGATTGTAAATGTTGTTGCAATACGACCGCGTGGCTATCAATTGAAACGCGAGGACGAAAAACATAAAAACAAAGGATAAATCAGTGAGTAATATCATTCACCCGACAGCATTAGTTTCAGACAAAGCCCAGCTCGGTAGCGGCAATAATGTTGGTGCTTTTGTTGTAATTGAAGATAATGTGATTATTGGCGATAACAATATTTTTTTTAGTGGTGTGGTCTTAAAATCTGGAACACGTATCGAAAATAACAATAAAATTCACGAAAATGCTGCTATTGGTGGATTACCGCAAGATTTAGGCTTTGATGCTAAAACGGTATCTTTTGTGAAAATTGGAAATAAAAATACATTACGTGAATTTGTCACTATTCACCGCGCAAGTCAGGAAAATAAAGCTACACTACTCGGGAATGAAAACTATTTGATGACCCAGGTTCATATTGGACATGACTGTGAATTAGAAAATAATGTCATTATTGCACCCAGTACTGGATTAGGTGGTTTTGTCACGGTTGAAGATAAGGCCTTTATCTCTGGCGGCGTTATGGTGCACCAATTTGTCCACATTGGTAGCTTAGCAATGCTCGGCGGCAACGCTAAAATTACTCAGGATGTTCTTCCCTTTATGATGGCCGATGGTAATCCTGCGTATATTAGTGGGTTAAATAAAGTTGGACTACGCCGTGCGGGGTTTAAAGCTGAGGATATCAAAGTTTTAAAAAAAGCTTATCAACTGGTATTTAACAATGATACAAAACTTGAGCAGCGATTAAGCCAGCTATCACAGCTCGCCCACGAATCAGCACAGCACCTCTTTTCCTTTATTCAGGCCTCAAAGCGCGGTTTTCACCGAGATAAAGCCTGATTCTTAAATTTCAACTTTGTTTTTATTTCGCTGAAAAGGTAAAATACGCACTTTACTGAGGCCGGAAAGGGATGGATATTAAATTCCTCTTTTTCACTAGCATCTGAATTTTAAGATCGGGGCTACGGAATTTTAATATTTTGAGATAAATTATGTCAGACAAGCAAAACAGTTTTACTCACGAAGAAATCCTGGAATGTGGGCGTGGTAACTTATTCGGTGAAGGTAATGCACAATTACCATTACCCCCCATGTTAATGATTGATCGTATTATTAGTATTACAGAAGATGGTGGCGAATACGGTAAAGGGAATATTGTTGCTGAACTCGATATAAATCCTGATTTATGGTTTTTTGAATGTCACTTTCAAGGTGATCCTGTAATGCCGGGTTGCTTAGGTTTGGATGCTATGTGGCAATTAGTTGGATTTTATTTAGGTTGGATGGGGGGCCCAGGAAGAGGTCGCGCCTTAGGTTCAGGAGACGTTAAATTTACTGGCCAAGTATTGCCAACTAATAAAAAGGTCACTTATCATATTGATCTTAAGCGCGTTATTATGCGTAAATTATTTATGGGAATTGCAGATGCACGCATGGAAGTGGATGGTCGCGTAATTTACGAAGCAAAAAATTTACGTGTAGGTTTGTTTACATCGACTGAGGATTTTTAGAACATGGCCGAGCGGCGTGTAGTAGTAACCGGACTGGGTATTGTCTCCAGCATCGGAAATAACAAAGAAGAGGTTGAAGCCTCATTACGAGCAGGACGCTCGGGTATTGTTGCAAGTGAAGAATATGCTGAAATGGGTTTTCGTTCCCGTGTGTATGGTGCTTTAAACATTGATATTGCGAGCTTAATTGATCGCAAAGTTAAACGTTTTATGGGTGATGGAGCTGCCTATAACTATATTGCCATGCAACAAGCCATTGAAGATTCAGGTCTAAGTGAAGATCAAGTTTCAAATGTACGAACCGGCTTAATTGTTGGTTCAGGTGGCCCTTCGACTGAAAATATTGTTCTTGCTGCTGATACCATGCGTGAGAAAGGTGTAAAACGTGTTGGCCCATATATGGTGACACGAGGTATGTCGAGTACTAACTCTGCTTGCTTAGCGACCCCCTTTAAAATCAAAGGTTGTAATTATTCAATTACATCAGCTTGTTCAACCAGTGCACATTGTATTGGTAATGCTGCTGAACAAATTCAGTTAGGTAAACAAGACATCGTATTTGCAGGTGGTGGAGAAGAACTTCATTGGACGCTTTCGGTTTTATTTGACGGCATGGGTGCAATGTCTTCGAAATATAATGAAACGCCTGAAAAAGCGTCTCGTGCCTTTGATGCAAACCGAGATGGTTTTGTTATCTCTGGTGGTGGTGGTGTTTTAGTGATGGAAGAGTATGAACATGCTAAAGCACGTGGTGCAAAAATCTATGCTGAATTAGTAGGTTACGGTGCAACATCCGACGGTTATGATATGGTTGCGCCATCTGGTGAAGGTGCACAACGTTGCATGCAACAAGCGCTTGATACTGTCCCTGAAGGTTCAAAAGTTAGTTATATTAATGCGCATGGAACAAGTACACCAGCTGGTGATATTCGAGAGTTAGAAGCGATTAAAGAAGTGTTTGGTGATGATATGCCGCATATTGCATCAACCAAGTCTTTAACAGGACATGCATTAGGTGCCGCTGGTGTGAACGAAGCAATTTATTCATTGATTATGCAAGAAGGCGGTTTTATTACTGCTTCTGCAAATATCGAAGAAATTGATCCTGCTGCTGAAGGCTATCCCATTGTGCGTGAGCACATAGACAATGCTGAATTTGACTGTGTGATGTCAAATAGTTTTGGTTTTGGTGGGACGAACGCGAGTTTAGTCTTTAAAAAAATATAAATAGTTAAATACAGGCTATATCTAATAGCCTGTATTTTATTTTTTCTTCTCTGTAATATCTTTCTTCTTTTTTCTCTTTATTTTCTGTGCGTAAGTATAGGCTGATGGCTCAATGTCGATGGTATCGATGATACGCATTTCATCTAAATCAAATATAGCGGTCACCCATTTATCACGTGAATGTAATGCTAAATACGAAATGTTTGTTTTAGCTGTACGCGTTAAAGAATGTAGGTAGAGTTTTTTTAGTTTGGGCTTATCTTCAACATACTTTTCCAGATTCATAGAATTTTCTTTTAATACAGCAGTTTGTTTTTTACTGAATCTTGTGTAGTACTCTGTGAGTAAATAGAGGGGCTTTTTTGCGCGCATTGCTTCAGATAGCACTTCAGATATTTTATCTTTAGGAACATCAATATAAATAGTTATAGGCCAACTATCACCAAATTTTTTTAGTTCTTTTGTTGTAATACCATTTTCTGCGAGTTGGTAAGCTGGAACAGGAGTGAAAAAATCGAGGGTATAAATTATTGCTGCTGGACGTTCATTATATGTCATCCAAACACCCCAGCTTAAAGCTAAAATTTGAACAAGTGCGATCATTGATAAATCAAACTTTAAACCTTTTTTTCCGCTCTTAAATACTATTAATGTGAGGAATGGTCCTAATATAAGATCAACACCGATAATAATACGGATAGCTTTCCAACCACCATCGGTTGAAAATAAAGGTTCGGGATACCACTGGACAAGAATAAGATAAAGTAAGAACAGAAAAATGACAAAACTGATTGCGAAGTGAAAGGCGAATGCTTTAAATCGGCTCATAACTATTTCCATGGTTTAAGAGTGTTTATTACAATCTTTTTACTGTAAGCAGCGTTAACTTGCAATAAAATGATAAGTTTAATGGGTGATTTAATGAGTTTTAATAATAAGTATTATCGGTGGTTGATAGAGTTAACTTTAATTTTAATTGTTTTATCTGCCATCCGTTTCTGGATGCAAAGGGATGTTGTTTCAGGTACTGCACCGAATATTAATAATGTGATGCTAAATGGACAACATTTTGACCTCTATCAAAATAGTAAAAGACCGATATTAATTCATTTTTGGGCGACGTGGTGCCCGGTTTGTAAATTGGAGCAGTCTAATATTGAAAATATATCAAAAGACCACCCTGTTATGACTATTGCAATGCAGTCAGGTGATAACGAAGAACTTAGCCAGTTTATGCGACAAGAAAAATTATCATTTAAGGTAATCAATGATGAAAGAGGCGTATTGAGTCAAAGTTATAATATTCGAGGCGTCCCTGTTTCTTTTATTGTTAATAAAGAGAATCAAATCAAGTTTGTTGAAGTAGGATATACCACTGAACTTGGTTTGCGATTGCGTTTATGGTGGGCTGGGTTGTAGGCAAGGCGTTAATAACGCGTAGTTTTTATTTACTACTTAATCCTCGCAGTACGTTTTGAAATTTACTTCGTGCATTTTGGGCAAGAAATTTAAGTAAAGGCGTTATATGATGAAGAATAGAATCAATTTTAGGTAATAGTTCTTCATGTTTGTTATTCTTAAGCTCTTCGAGTAACTCAAGAATATTAATGTCTTCAACTTCTTTTTTTAGAATGACTTTATTTGTTGTGTGACTGATGATTTGGTTGCCACCAGCTGCTATCGCATCATTTAAGTATTTCTCAGTTTCTGATATCAGTTCTTTAAATGTTAGCTTGGAACTCAATTCAGGCTCATTTAGTCCGGCACTAACTGTTAATTTAATCAGCCCTCCATTGTTAGGTAGTTTAAAAGCTAGCAATTGAATTTCTTCGCGGATACGCTCAGCGAGGATAACCGCTTCATCCATATTTGTTTCTTTTAATATTAATGCAAATTTTGATACACCAATACGTGCAATGGTATCTTCCTGACGTACAAGTTGAGTGAGTTTTTCACCTATTGAATTAAGTACTTTATCCATAATCATTTTTCCATGCTTGAGAAAAAGATTATCAAACTTATCGATATCCATACGAATAAGAATAAATTGTCCGTTATGGCGGTTGGCATAAGAAAGAGTTTCATCACCCACTTTACAGAAGTAGCGTTGTCCGCCTAACCCCGTTGTTTCATCAACCGTGGCCTGGCGTTCGAGTTTGTCAGACGTTTCTGTGAGCTTGGTGCTGGTTTGTTTAAATGTGACATGAGCTTTTGCACGTGCTTGTAATTGAATGGAATCAAATGGCTTTGTTATAAAATCATTCGCGCCTTTATTTAAGGCTTCCTGTTTTGCATCGTCATCATCATCTTTGCCTGTGATAATAATGACAGGTATTTCATTGAGTCGCGGATCTTCTGATGTGCGCATGCGTTCAAGTAAACCGTAGCCATCAAGAAAAGGCATATTAAGATCGGTAAAAACAACTTGAATAGAATCATCATTCACTAATACTGTCCAGGCATCTTCACCATTTTCAGTTTCGACAACATCATAGTCTTTGCTAAGAATCTTAGACATTGCGCGCCGCATTACACGGGAATCATCAACCGCTAAAATACGTGGTTTTGTTTCTTCTTCTGCCAAGAGCTTACCTAATTTATGATGTGGTGAAATTTAATATATTCAGCATAACGTTTTATTTTTATTATGCCAAGTTAAAAGCTAAATAAGTAAAGTATAAACAGGGGCTTACAGGGTATAATTAAAGGCCTTTTTAATTTTATTTTGGATTTATAATGAACTTATTTTTTACCATTAGTAGATACTTCAAAATTATCATAGGCCTTTTATTTTATTTGCTGATTTTTGCGTCTTATGCAAGTAATGAACTAGACAATAGTACTCAAGAAGAGCGTTACCGCCAGGCAGGACATCCCGCAACAACGCCATCAATGTTTAATGATTTGTCCTATGATAGTGATGCATCAATTAGACGGCGAGTAGCAAGTAATCGAAAGACACCTAAGAATATCTTATTACGGTTAGCTTATGATTCTGATCAAGCGGTAAAAATTTCTTTGGCAACTAATCTTTCAGCCGCAGATGAGGTGTATCAAATTTTAGCGCGCGATCCTATGCTGGCAGTGCGTAGTGTTGTTGCACGTTTTGAGTATGTACCGATTATCGCTCTGGAAATTTTATCGAAAGATAAAGATGTTGATATACGTTTGGAAGTTGCGCGTAACTTAAATTCAACCCAAGCTATTTTAACTGCGTTAACACATGACTTGGATAACACTGTAAAAGCCATTGCTGAACAAGCATTGCAGCGTTTGCGTGATGATGAAAAGCTCTCGTTTTGAAATAAAACTTACAATATAAATGCGTGTAATAGGCTCGTTTATCGATAATTTCAGATTTTGTGATGTAGTAAACGCTTGTTTTAATTTATTCCTAAAGTTTTTTTCATTTTGGTCGTGAAAGTATCTATGAGCGAACAAAATTCCCAAACAACGACAAACAGCTTAACACCAAAAGAACTCGTTACGGGTTCCATCCGCTTAGTATCATTACCGGAAGTGTGTATTCGTGTAAATGAAATGCTGGATGAACCGACGGTGACAGCGGCGGAGCTTGGTCAAATCATTAGCCAGGATACCAGCTTGACCGCACGCTTACTAAAAATAGTGAATAGTTCTTACTATGGTTTTCAATCCAAAATTGAAACCGTTTCGCGAGCTGTGACGGTTGTTGGCTTACGTGAATTACGAGGTTTAGTGATAGCGGCTTCTGCAGTTGAAACGTTCTCAAACGTGCCGGACACTATTTTGAATAAAGTTCGCTTTTGGCGCCACAGCTTATACTGTGGAGTGATTGCACGTTTACTTGCAGAGCAATGTCATGTTTTACACAGCGAGAGATTGTTTGTCGCAGGTTTATTGCATGATATTGGCAAACTTATTATTGCTCAGCGTTTACCCACTGAAATGAGAATGATTTCATTAGAAGCAGAAAATGGACAACGTTCTGAATTTGAAGTTGAACAAGACTTTCTAGGCTTTGACCATGCTGAAGTGGGTGGAGAGTTAATGCGGGCATGGAGTATGCCTGAGACATTATTTGAATCAGTAGCGTATCATCATGATCCACGTCGTGCTGAAACAGGTGTAATGGAAACATGTTTAGTTCATCTAGCTAATATTTTTACCGATGAAGCAGAGCAAGGTCTTGATATGAAAGATGAAATTCCGTTACAGGAAGTAGACTCTTTTGCATGGGAAATGACCGGGCTAGATGAAAGCGTAAAAGATCATGTTTTCCGCGAAGCTGGCCCTTTGTTTGCTGAAGCACTAGAAACCATATTACCCCGTTCCTATCCTTCCTATTAACGAATAGAGAGAAGCTAGATAACGGCGCACCCTCTATAATATTTCTATGTGGGACACTACGAAAGCCTCCTCAAAATGCTCATTTACATTGAACAAGGATGTTCAGGTGCCGTGAAGCACAAGGAAGTGCGAGAACGGGCTTATTGAAAGCTCGACAATTGCTCCTTCGATAACTGCTCCTGCGTTATCCTACTTACGGGCGTCCTGCCCTAATGCATTGTTCTACCTTCGCCCATCCATGGGCTCGTCCGCTATTTCGTCATCTTTCGCCTTGTTCTCTAGCTTCTTACTATCCGTTTATAATTATTCGTTGTACACCTTCCATACCTTTAACCGTTCATGATTTAATACTCGTGTTTAATCATTCATAGGTTTATGACTATGCAATCAATACAGCAACTTCTTGAGATTATGCGTGCTTTACGCAATCCTGCTTCTGGTTGTCCCTGGGATCTTGAGCAAGACTTCCAATCACTTATTCCTTATACCCTTGAGGAAGCGTATGAAGTTGCGGATGCAATCGAGCGAAATAACAAGACGATATAAAAAGTGAATTGGGTGATTTGTTATTTCAAATTATTTTTTATAGCCAGTTGGCAGAAGAACAACGGGCTTTTGATTTTAATGAGGTAGCGCAAGCAATAAGTGAAAAACTGATACGGCGTCACCCTCATGTTTTTGCTGATACTAAAGTGGAAGATGCTGCGGCACAAACAAGAGAATGGGAAAAAATAAAACAACAGGAACGCAAGGCTAAAGCGGTAGAAAGCGCTGTAAATTTAAGTCACCTTGATGATGTCAGTCGCACTTTACCTTCTTTAATGCGAGCTGAAAAATTACAAAAGCGAGCAGCAAAAGAAGGTTTCGACTGGCCAAATATAAAGGGTGTAATGGCAAAGGTTTATGAAGAGTTAGATGAAGTTCAGCAAGAGTTTGATGCCGACATTCACGAAAAAGAAAAAATAGAAAATGAAATGGGGGATTTATTCTTCAGCTGTATTAATTTATCTCGTCATGCCGGGGTTGATGCAGAGCAATGTTTACGCAAAGCAAACTTGAAGTTTGAACGACGATTTCGAGCATTAGAACAAATAGCAAAAAATAAGAATTTACAGATAAATGGGATGACGACTGATGAACTTGAAGAGCTTTGGGAAGAAGTAAAAAAACAAGAATGATGCAGCAAAATAAAATTATCTTAAAATAGCGAGCGTAATTGTTTAAATATAGTGCAATTCTATTTCCTGGTACAAAAACCATCAGATTTTCCTGCAGAATTCTTTTCTTATCCCCAACTTGGTGCGAAAATTAGAATATAAAAACCAATAATATGCTTTTTCTTGTTTTAGGGGAGTTCAATGGAAAATTTTAAAACCGCAACAGATGTGTTGTTTATTTTACTCGGTGCAATCATGGTTTTGGCTATGCATGCCGGTTTCGCTTTTTTAGAGGTGGGAACTGTACGTAAGAAAAACCAGGTGAACGCGCTGGTTAAAATTATTGTTGATTTTTCGGTTTCGACCATTGCTTATCTCTTTATTGGTTACGGAATTGCGTATGGGATCGATGGAATAAATATCTTTGAAAGTGCAGAGGCTTTAAGCCAAAAAAATGGCTATGAACTTGTTAAATTCTTCTTTTTATTAACATTTGCTGCTGCTATTCCAGCCATTATTTCAGGTGGTATTGCCGAACGAGCTCGTTTTTATCCTCAAGTTGCGGCAACGTTTATTATTGTTGCACTTATTTATCCTTTCTTTGAAGGCATGGCTTGGCACGGCAATTACGGTATGCAAGCCTGGCTTGCAGCCAATTTTGGTGCAGAGTTTCACGATTTTGCTGGGTCTGTTGTAGTCCATGCTATGGGTGGTTGGATTGCATTAGGCGCTGTTATATTGCTAGGGCATCGTTATGGTCGTTATGGTAAAAATGGTGAGGTATACGCTCATCCTCCTTCAAGTATCCCGTTTCTTTCTTTAGGTGCCTGGATTCTCACCGTAGGCTGGTTTGGTTTTAATGTCATGTCAGCACAAACAATAGATGCGATTGCTGGTCTTGTCGCGGTGAATTCTTTAATGGCAATGGTTGGCGGTATTTTAATTGCGACTATTGTTGGCCGAAACGATCCTGGCTTTGTTCATAACGGTCCTTTAGCTGGATTAGTGGCAGTATGTGCGGGTTCAGATTTAATGCATCCCCTTGGTGCTTTAATTACAGGCGGTATTGCCGGTGGTTTATTTGTTTGGACATTTACCACTGCACAAAACAAATGGAAGATTGATGATGTTCTGGGTGTTTGGCCATTACACGGGCTTTGTGGTGCGTGGGGTGGTATTGCTGCAGGTATTTTTGGGAGCACAGCTTTAGGTGGTCTTGGTAGCGTGACCTTTATGTCGCAATTAGTAGGTACAGTCATTGGCGTTTCGATAGCTTTATCCGGCGGCTTTGTTGTTTATGGTGTGATGAAAAAATTAGTCGGTATTCGTCTAAGCCAGGAAGAAGAGTATGAAGGTGCAGATTTGAGTATACATAAAATTGCTTCAGAGGCAGATGTGTAAACTTTAATCTATTGCTACAAAAAAGGCGTATCAATTTAAAACTGATACGCCTTTTTTAATGCTGTTATATTTGGTTTTTTATTGCGATGCTTCTTTTAAAATTATCGCTTCTTCTTCGGTGGCGGGAGCGGTGTTAATCGTTACCTTAACGCGATTGCCATTACCTTTATATTCAATACTATCAAAGCTAAGTAAGTTCGCCATTGCAATGCCTCGTCCATGGGTATCACTAGAACGTTCTGGGCTAATTTCCAAATATTGTTGCCATTCAAAGCCTTCACCTTGATCTGTTATCTCGATACTAATTTCGTTTGTATTTCGTTTAAACTGAACAGATACATAACGAGAGGCATATTTTGTTTGCTTTATGCGGTGTTTAATTTCCTGCTCCCATTCTTGTTTTGCTAATAGTTTAGATTTTTCAGCATAGCTAATTTCCAGGTTTCCATGTTCAACAGCGTTGATTAAAAGCTCAGACAAACCATTAGCCACTTTGTCCGGTTCAGGACACGCTGCTGCGAGTAGCTTGGTTAATACTCGACTTTCATCTAGCGTGCGGAAACTAAAAGTTCCTGAATCGAGTAACGTTAAACTTTGGCCTTGTTTTTTTAACTCTTCCTGTAGTAATCGGTAATTGAGATGATCTAATACTGCTGTTCTAACGATGGAAACAAATACATCTTTTTGAAAGGGCTTGGTTAAATAGTAATAACAACCAGCTTGTAAACCTTCCAGTATTTCATGCTTTTTAGTTGAGCCCGTTTGCATGATGACAGGGATACTGTTGAGTATAGGATGTGCCTTTAATTTTTTTAGGACTTCTAATCCATCCATGTTTGGCATATTCCGATCGAGGATAATCGCGTCAAACTGATATATGGACTGTTGCAGAATAGACCATGCCTCAACACCATCGACCGCTTCTACAGTGCTATAGCCCATATCACTCAAATATTTGTTGATCATGTTACGTAATAGGGGTTCATCATCAACAATGAGTATGTTTGCCTGGTTTGTATCCACTATTTTTTCTTTTCCTGAATATACTTTTTTGCAATGTATTGTTGTGTTACGTCTATTTATAAAATATCGGCTACAGAAAATAAAGTTTGAGCATTTTTATCCGCAAGAAACATATTAAAGAAGGCGCTATTTTTTTAAGGTTATAGAAGATCAGTTATTTTGGCGATATAGATAACAATTACTTACATTCTCTGGATAATAACGGGACAAAATGATACCTTTCTTCGTCCTGAATTATGTGGTCAAAAAATGCGCAAATTACATATTAGAACCTTCGGTTGCCAGATGAATGAGTACGATACTCAAAAAATGGCGGATGTCTTAAAAGCCTCTCATGGCTTGGAATTAACCGATGTTGATACCGAAGCTGATGTTCTGCTTTTAAACACTTGTTCAGTGCGTGAACGTGCTCAGGAGAAGGTATTTTCGCACCTTGGCATGTGGCGCAAATTAAAAGCAAAACGCCCTGAACTAGTGATTGGCGTAGGTGGTTGTGTGGCTAGCCAAGAGGGGGATGCGATTCTAAAGCGTGCGCCTTACGTTGATTTAATTTTTGGGCCACAAACCCTGCACCGTTTACCAAATATGCTCAGTGACGCAACCAAAAAGCACAAGTCTGTGGTTGATGTTTCTTTCCCTGAAATTGAAAAGTTCGATTTCATGCCCGAACCCAAAAGTGATGGTGCCAGTGCCTATGTCTCTATCATGGAAGGGTGTAGTAAATACTGCACTTTTTGTGTGGTTCCATATACCCGAGGCGAAGAATTTAGCCGACCTTTTGATGACATAATTGCCGAAATTGCATTATTAGCCGAGCAAGGCGTTCGGGAAGTGAATCTTCTTGGTCAGAATGTTAATGCTTATCGAGGTGCGATGGATGATGGCGGTACGGCAGATTTAGCGTTATTGATTCATTATGTTGCAGCCATCGAGGGTCTGGATCGTATTCGTTATACCACCTCTCATCCGATTGAAATGAATGATAATTTGATCAAAGCTTATGCTGAAATTCCTGAATTGGTAAGTCATTTACATTTGCCAGTTCAAAGCGGTTCAGATCGAATTCTGGCGCAAATGAAACGCAAACATACTGCGCTTGAATACAAAGCCACCATTCGTAAACTTCGCGAAGTCCGTCCGGATATGTGCTTCTCATCTGATTTTATTATTGGCTTTCCCGGTGAGACGGACAAAGATTTTGAAGACACGATGAATTTAATTGCTGATATAGGTTTCGATCTTTCATACAGCTTTATTTACAGCCCACGTCCTGGAACTCCAGCAGCAAATTTGCCCGATGATGTGCCTGATGATGTAAAAAAAGAACGTTTGAAAATACTACAAACACGAATTAATCAACAAACCCTTACTATCAGTGAAAATATGATGGATACGGAGCAACGTGTACTGGTAACGCGAGCTTCCAGAAAGGATGAAAATGAAGTCAGTGGCCGCACAGAAAACAATCGTGTGGTAAACTTCAAGGCAGATAAATCACTCATTGGTCAATTTGCAAACGTGAAAATTACTGAAGTTCGTCCTAACTCTTTACGCGGCATATTAGTTGAAAAAACTAAATCTGCACCTGCCTCAGTTTCAGCGTAGCGCCTATAATTTCCCCATATTTTGAATACTTCCGTACATTCTCTCGACATTACTTTAGAGCCCGCTGATAATCAGAGGCTTGCTAATCTATGCGGCCAGTTTGATGAACATTTACGTTTGATCGAACGTCGTATGGGCGTTGAAATTAATAATCGTGGAAGTACTTTTCGTATTATTGGAATTAAAAAATCGGTTGATGCGACAGAAGAAATATTACGTGGGCTTTATCTTGAAACAGATAAAAATACATTAGATCCAGAACTTGTGAACTTGCATTTACATGATGCCGGCTCTGAAAATGTAATTGATCTTAAAAAGCATTCGGGTGCAGAAGTAATTATTCAAACAAAACGTTGCCAAGTTCGAGGCCGTGGTCCTAATCAGCAACATTATTTACGTTCCATTGCTGACCATGATGTGAGTTTTGGGGTTGGTCCAGCTGGTACAGGTAAAACATATCTTGCCGTTGCTTCAGCGGTAGAAGCGCTTGAACGTGAACAGGTGCGTCGAATTATTTTAACCCGTCCGGCAGTGGAATCGGGTGAACGGCTGGGGTTTTTGCCCGGTGATTTAGCACAAAAAATTGATCCTTATTTACGACCGCTTTATGACGCCTTATACGAAATGTTGGGTTTCGAAAAAGTCGCACGTTTAATGGAACGTAACGTTATCGAAGTTGCACCATTGGCCTATATGCGCGGGCGTTCTTTAAATGAATCTTTTATTATTTTAGATGAGGCGCAAAATACTACGGTTGAACAAATGAAAATGTTTTTAACCCGAATAGGTTTTGGTTCTAAAGTGGTTGTAACGGGGGATATTACGCAAATTGATTTACCCAAAGGGCAAAAGTCTGGTTTAAGGCAAGTCGTTGATATTTTATCTGAGGTTGAAGGATTAAATTTTAGCTTTTTCAATCCAAAAGAT
>Ga0316204_10005228_pt1 | contig 21823 bp, 24 predicted proteins | sample 6monrhotite_MG_2_FD_205661 | JGI IMG/M metagenome (GOLD analysis project Ga0316204, IMG submission 205661) | Microbial mat bacterial communities from mineral coupon in-situ incubated in ocean water Damariscotta River, Maine, United States -... | ecosystem: Environmental > Aquatic > Marine >... | reverse complement strand
AAAGGCACCGGTCGGGCCGTGGTTTTCATGTTTGACCCAAACCTCGGCCCCAAACCGCGCCGCCAGCGTTGGCCAGGCATATTGCGGGGTTGGCGGCATTTGGGTGTAAACAAGATCACAAGCAGCACGAAGTTTAGCAGGCGAAAGCACGGGTTTTTACCTTTCGTTAACACAGTTGACAGCTGTCAACTTTTTCCCATCAGGCGGTTGGCCGCATCCAGAATTGAGTGTACCGGGCGGCCTGTGGCCTTGGCGATATCTTTGGCATAGGGCGGCAAGTTTCCACATTCAAGCAGGAACGCTTGCGTATCGGGATGATCGGCCAAAATTGACCGAGCTTGCTGTACCGCAAACCGGCCAATTGCCGGGGTGTCCAGCGTTTGCGGTTGATCCGCTTTGGCGCATAAAATGGCGCTGGCAAAAGCTGGGCAATCCTGCATGCCGCGGATCGCTACATCCGCGCGGTTGATGCCCGCAGCGGCCAAGGCGCGCGCCCCCAAACCGGGGGCCGAGGCGGTCAGGATGCCGATCTTGCCAAGGCGGTGATCGCGGCGAATATCGGGATAAAGCGACAGCGCCGACAGCATGACGGGGATATTCACAGCTGCTGCAATCTGGTCCTGCACCTGCACCAGAAAACCACAGGTGGAAATGATCGCCCCCGCCCCCTCGGTTTCCAATTGCTTGGCGGCGGCACAAAACCGCGCCACCAGTGCAGGGTCTGGCACCCCGTCGCGCACGATATCCAGACTGCCGGCATCGGCCACAACCAAGGTGCGGGCCGCATAGGGGAAGCTGGCGGGATTTCCGGCATCCCCAAGGACACGGGGAAACGCCGTGTCCAGCATCAGGATGCCAAGAAACCCCATGGCCCTATGCTTTGACGGCGGCAATCACCGAATATTCCACCAGAATTTCCGGCAGCGCCATTTCAGCGGCCACACAGGCACGGGCGGGTTTTGGATGATCGGCAATCCACGCATCCCAAACCTCGTTCATCGCGGCAAAATCGGCCATGTCTTTCAGGTATATGGTTACCGACAGGATGTGATCTTTGGAGCTGCCAGCCTCGGCCAGCAAGGCGTCAACACGGGCCAGCGAGCTGCGGGCCTGATCCTGAATGTCGGCGGAAAAATCCTCGGGCACTTGGCCTGCCAGATAGACGGTGCCGTTATGCACATTTAGCTGGCTCATGCGGTGGGTGGAATGGGCGCGGGTGATGGTGGTCATGGTCGTTTCCTTCTTGGGGTAAATATCGCGGGTGTGGCATACATCGGTATTTGCGCGGCGGCCACAAACAATCCCAACAAGGGATTGAACGGCAGCGCGGCCAGATAGAGCGAAACATTTCGGTTGCCATACATCAAGCCCAAAGCGTTGGCGGTTTGATCATCTGTTACGCGGTTCGCCAAGTGTCGCCACGCCATGTTGCCGATCAAATTCAGGGCAACCGCAAACCCCAGAACCGCCGCCGCCAGCGACGGGTTGGCGCGCACCAGATCCATGACACCCGCGAACATCGGAAACAAAAACACCACCATCACCAGCGCACTTAACCCGTTAAAAGCCTGCGCATTTTGCGCGATGCGATCCTTGCCCAACAGCGCTTGCAGCCCCAGACCAATGGCAAAACCACCAAGGATCAACAGCGCCATGCGCAGGCCCAAGGCGCCCATGGCAATCGGGCTGTCGATGCCCGACAGCCAAAAGGCCAGCGGCGCAATCACCGGCACCGCCAGATTGCTGAGCAAGGTCATTTGCAACGCCAGTCGCGCGTTATAGCCCAACAGCAAACACATCGCCGTGGCCGAAGAAATCGGCGGGGCGGCGGCGGTGACGATCAGGAACAGGGTAAAGCTTTCGGCGCCACCAAACCCGCGCCAAACCGTGACCAGTATCAAGCAAGTAATTGGCATAAATACGAAAATAAGCAAAACCAACGCAAGCGCCTGTCGCGGCTTAACCATAAGACGCAACATCACGCCCACATCCAGCCGGGCAATCGCCAACCCCAGAACCAAGGCCACCAATGGCGCAAGCAAGGGGCGCATAGCACTGGCAAACCCGGGCAGGGCGGCGGCCAAAACCAGCCCTGCGATCAACACCCAAGACGAATACCGACCGGCCCAAGCCAGCACGGCAATCATCCGGGCCGGGATTTCATTTGCTCGGGCAGCCATGTGGCCAGTTCCGGCCAAACCACCAGAATAACCACCATCAGCAACATCAGGCCAACCATCGGAATGGCGGTTTTGGCAATATAGGAAATTTCGTGTTTGGTCATGCCTTGCAGCACAAAAAGGTTGAACCCGATTGGCGGCGTCACCTGTGCGGTTTCAATCACCACCACCAGAAAAATCCCGAACCAGATCACGTCGATGCCCGCCTGGCGGATCATCGGTTCCACGATGGCCATGGTCAAAACCACCGAGGACAAGCCATCCATGAACATGCCCAGCACCAGATAAAACAGTGTCAGCACAAAAATTAGCGTGATCGGCGACAGGCCCATCTGGTCGATCCACGCGGCCAGCGCACGCGGCAATCCGGTGAACCCCATGGCGAGGCTTAGGAACGCCGCGCCCATCAGGATCAGCGCGATCATGGCCGAGGTGCGCGTCGCCCCCATCAGGCTGTCGCTGAAGGTTTGCCAGTTTAGCGATCCTTGAAATGTCGCCAAAATCAACGCGCCGACAACACCGACGGCGGCGGCCTCGGTTGCCGTTGCCCAGCCAAAATACATCGAGCCGATGACGGTGAAAACCAGCAACAAAACCGGAATCAAAAACCGGCTTTCTCGGATCATCTGCCCAAGGCTCATTTTTGGTTCTGGATCGGGGTGTTCAGAGGGGCGCAAATAGTGCCAGCCGACGATGTAGCTGGCGAAAAGCGCCGATAGGACCAGCCCCGGCAATATGCCCGCAATAAACAGTTTGGTGATCGATTCATTGATCGTCACGCCGTATACAATCAGGGTCAGCGACGGCGGGATCATCAGGCCCAGCGTGGCCGCCCCCGCCAAAGTGCCGATGATCATATATTCCGGATAGCCGCGTTCGCGCAGGGCGGGGATCGACATTTTGCCCACCGTTGTCAGCGTGGCGGCGGATGAACCCGACACGGCGGCAAACAGCGTACAACCCGCGATATTGGTGTGCAGTAAACCGCCCGGCAACCAGCGCATCCACGGGGCAAGGCCACGAAATAGATCCTGGGATAATCGCGTTCGATACAGCACCTCGCCCATCCAGATAAACAGCGGCAGGGCGGTCAGGGTCCAGCTGGACGCACCGGTCCAGATGGTGGTGATCATCGCGTCACCGGCGGGGCGGGATGTGAACAATTCCATGCCCACCCAAGCCACGCCCATCAGGGCCAAACCCACCCAAACCGAGCTGCCCAACAGGGCGAAAAGCACAAACAGGAATATCGCGGTGGCGTAAAGTTCGGTCATACCAAAGCCTCGCTGGTGATGGGGGTTTGTCGGTCCAACAGATGGCGGGCCAGCATATCCCACAGCGCAATCGCCAGCAAAATGGTGCCAACGGACATCGGCAATTGCGGCAACCACACGGGGGTAAAGACCCATTTATCGGATGTATTGGCCCAAAGCTCGGCCCAGTTCCACGGCCATGTGCCCAGCATCGCCACCAGCGACAACAGCCATTCGGGCACTTGATCTTGCCCTTGGGTGCGGTCGTTCAGCATTTCGCTAAAAAAGTTGGTTTTGACCGCATAGCGCGCAAAATAGGTGGCGGTGAGGGCGGCAATCCACATGGCGACCGCATCCAGCCAAAGACGGGTGAAATTGTTCAGGTTCAGAAAGATCGACACGCGGATATGCGCACCACGCGTCAGCGCGTGGGCAAAGGCAAAAAACGAGGTGGCGGCCATGGCGTAGCCTGCAAATTCGGTCGAGCCTTGAAAGGTCAAACCTGTCCAGCGTGCAATCATTTGGCCGACAATAATAAGCAATATCAATGTCATAAAGGCGGCAGCAATGATGCCTGCCGCCAAATACAGACGGTCAAGCACGGCCCAGATCGGGCGTAAAAAGCCGCGCAATCCTTTGGGTCGAAAGGCACAGATCAGCACAAAAACCGAGGGAAACACAAACAGCCAAGCCCAAAGCGGCAGACCCAGAATAGCGGCCCAGTCTCTCATAATTCATGCTCCTGAAATTTGGAAAACGGCCCCCGAAATGTCAGGGGCCGTTTGTGTTCAGTTCAGATCAATTGGCGTTATAGGCGTCAAGAATGGCTTGGCCATCTTCCCCGACTGTTGCCAGCCAATCGGCTGTCATCTTGGCACCAATGGCCTTTAGCTCGGCCAGAAATTCCGGGCTGGCGTCTTCAACCTTCATGCCGTTTGCGGCCAATTGTTCAAAATACCAATCCGACAATTCCGCCGATTTTGCCGAACAGGCCGCCCCGGTTTCGTCGGCTGCCTTTTGAACCCCGGCTTGGGTCGCCGCGCTCAACCCATCCCATGATTGGGCATTGACCATCACATAGTTGCGCGGCAGCCATGCGTTTACTTTGTAATAGTTGGACACATTTTCCCAAAGTTTACGATCATAGCCGGTTGAACCGGAGGAAATCATCGCTTCGGCAACGCCGGTGGCAAAGGCCTGGCTGATTTCAGCGGCCTCGATTTGCACCGGAATCATCCCCAGTTCTTCGGCAAATGTCGCGGTTGCGGCATTATAGGATCGGAATTTAACGCCCTTGGTATCGGCGCTGGAATTAACGTCCTTGTTGAAATAAAAACCTTGGCCGGGCCATGGGCAGGTATATAAAACTTTCAAATTTTGATCGGCAAGGGCGGCATTTACCGTGTCCTTGGCGGCGGCCCACAAGCGGTCGCTGTCGGCATAGGTGGTGGCGATAAAGGGCAGGTTATCCCAGCCCAAAATTGGTAATTCATTGGCATGAGCCGACATAAACCGTTCGCCGATATTGGCCTGACCGGTTTGCACGGCGCGTTTGATCTCGCCGCCCTTAAACAGTGAACCACCCGGATGCACGGTGATTTCCAGATCGCCGGCTGTGTAATCTTTTACCTTGTCGGCAAAAACCACACCCATTTCGGAGTGAAAATTGCTGGCGGAATACGCCATGGGCATGTCCCAGACTTCGGCCATGGCAGGGGCCGCCAGCGCCAAGGCACCAACGGCGGCACCCACTGTGTACTTGATTTTTTTCATTGTATTCTCTCCTTGTTGTGTTTTCTCAAATTATACTTTGCGGTCCGCTGCATAGGCGGAAAGATCTGTATTTATTGGGGCGTTCGTGGCCAATTTGGCCAGCCAACGCCCGGTTTTTGGCCCCCCCGTCAGCCCGATATGTTGATGCCCATAGCCCAGAAAAACGTTCCCTGCCTTGGGGGCCACGCCGATTATCGGCAGGGAATCACTGGTCGAAGGGCGATGGCCCATCCATTCATCAATTCGATCATAGGTCAAATCGGGGAACAGATCCGTCATCTGACGTTTCAGCAATTCAACGGGCGCGCGACTGGCCGCCGCGTCAAGGCCGCCAAATTCCACGACCCCGGCGGCACGCATCCGGCCCACCATGGAATTGACCACAAACTTGCCTGCCGCCACCATGATGGGCGATTTGAGCGTAATGGATGGATTAACAAATTCAATGTGATAGCCACGTTCGGATTCCAGCGGTACGGTGACGCCCAATTCACGGGACAGCTTGCCCGACCACGCGCCGGTGGTGATCACATACCGGTCGGCTTTGTGGCTGCCGGTGGTGGTAAGAACCGCTGTGCATTGACCGATTTTAAGGTCAAAACCGGTGATTTCAGCGGTTTTGATCTTGCCGCCCTGGGCGACAAAATGATCGGCCAGCGCCTGAACATAGGCCCCCGGATCGGTGATCCGCCCGTGATTTTTCAGCCGCACCCCATGGCCAAAACGACCCGCCAAGGTAGGGTCATAGGCGGCCAGTTCCTCGCCGGTAACCTCGGTAAAATCAAAACCATGGGTGCGGCGAATGTTCCAGCCGTAAGCGTCGGCGGCGAAGGCCTGCGCGTCTTTGTAGCCGTAAAAATAATCAAACGTATCGATGTATTTTTCCGCCCCCGTACCCGCGGCCAAAGCCAGATGTTGATCGGGGCTGTCGTGCATCATTTCGGTCAGGCCGGTGGCAATTTTTGCATTTGTACGCGCCGTGCCGTTTTTCAGATATTTGACCAAGAACGGCAGCAAACGAGGCAAATATAGCCAGCGCAAAAACAGCGGCTGATTTCGATCAAACAGCATTTTGGGCGCTTTCCAAAACAACCCCGGCACCGTGACAGGCACCACGGCGGCAGAGGCCAGAATGCCCGCGTTGCCATAAGAGGTGCCCGCCGCCACGCCGGTTTTATCCAGCAATGTCACGGCGTGGCCGTCGCGTTGCAGCCAGATCGCGGTGGATACCCCAACAATGCCGGCACCAATAACGGTGATGTTCAATTTGGCAGACACGCATTTCCCCTGTTCCAGAATTGAGCCTTGCATGCACCTGCGGCAAAAACAATTAAATATCGCAGGCCTGTGCGAAATTTTCGTCAGTGGCGTTTGGGGCATCGGGGATTGGTGCCAATATCGAAGGGTTGCGAATTGCACGGCATTAACCGATTGCGCAAATGCGCTGGACAAATGTTCATTTGAACGGCACCTTTTGGGGAAATTCTGCCCGCCCATTAACCGGCGATTAACCCGGTCCATTAAATAAGGAACCCTGCCCATGACTTTTATGCCAAAAACGATGACCTCCAAATTGATGTGTTCTGTGATTGCCGCGACGCTGGCCCTGTCGGCGGGGTCGGCGGTGGCGCAAACCTGTGCCGAAGGCAAAACAATTACGCCCGGTGTATTGACCGTGGCCACTGGCAATCCCGCGTATTTTCCGTGGGTTATGGATAATGATCCCGCGTCTGGTGCCGGATTTGAAGCGGCTGTTGCCTATGCGGTGGCCGGCGCGATGGGGTTTGATGCGGACAAGGTTGTGTGGACCTCGGCCAGTTTTGATCAATCAATTCAGCCCGGCACCAAGGATTTTGATTTTAACCTGCAACAGTTTTCCATAACGGCGGATCGCGAAAAGGTGGTGGATTTTTCCGACCCCTATTATTCGGCGGCAATGGCCGTATTGGTGCGCCAAGGCACGGTTGATGCGGGCGCGATGGCCGAGGTTGCCTCGCTCAAGAAACTGATCTGGGGGGCGGATGCCAATACCACCGCCGTGCCGATGTTGAACGATTTGATCGGGCCTGACAAAGCACCGCTTTTGTATAATGACAACGCCGATGTGGTCGAGGCGATGAAGGCCAATCAAATCGATGCGGCCCTGTTTGATCTGCCAACCGCGCTGTATCTAAGTGCGGTGGTGCTGGATGATGGCGCGTTGTTGGGGCAATTCCCCGCCGATCGCGGCCAGAATCCCGATCAATTTGGCCTGTTGATGGCCGAGGGCAACCCGATCAAAGATTGCGTGAACGCCGCGCTGGCCGATATTACCGCCAATGGCCTGTTGGCCGATATCGAGGCCGAATGGTTGCAGCAAACCACGGGCGTGCCGGTGATCAAATAAGCGCCGATGCAAACGCGACGTCAAATTTTTGAGCGGCGGGCGCGGCGGCGCTCGATGATGGTTGCGGCGATCAGTACCTTGGCGGTGCTGGTCGCGATCATCGCGCTGATCCCGCTTGCGCCGGGTTGGCCTGCTGTGCAGAAAAGTTTTTTCAACTGGGAGGTTTTTGCCAAAACTTTTCCCGGTTTGCTTGAGGCCTTTGTGCTTGATGTGATGATTTTTGCCTGGAGCGCGCCGCTGATCGCCATTCTGGCGCTGCTTGTTGCGTTGGCCCGCGATGCACGATCCCCCGCGCTGTATCCGTTGCGCATGTTTGCCATGGTTTACACCGATGTTTTTCGCGGCGTGCCGGTGGTTTTGACCGTCTATTTGATTGGCTTTGGGATTCCCGGTCTGGGCCTGCCGCGCCCGTGGAACAGCCCGTATATCTGGGGGTCTTTGGCGTTGATCCTGACATATTCGGCCTATGTGGCGGAAATTTTTCGGTCTGGAATCGAGTCTATTCACGGCTCGCAACGCGCGGCGGCGGCCTCGTTGGGGTTGCGCGAACGCGATATCATGTGGTCGGTGGTTTTGCCGCAAGCGGTGCGCCGCGTGGTGCCGGCCAACATGAACATGTTGATCGCCTTGCAAAAAGATGTGGCCCTGTTGTCGTTCATCGGGCCGGTGGAAATTTTTCGCCAAGCCGGTGTTTTCAAATCACTTTACGCCAATTTTACCCCCTATGTCGGGGCGGCGGTAATATTTTTGCTGATCACCATCCCGGCGACGCGGTTTGCCGATTATCTGATGGCCCGCCAACACGCGGCGCGCAGTTAGGGGCTGGATTATGGATAAGTTGATCCTGAAAAACATCCGCAAAAGTTTTGGCAGCAATGAGGTGATCAAAGGCATGAGCCTGAGCGTTCGCGAGGGCGAGATGATTTGTTTGATCGGGGCATCGGGGTCGGGAAAATCGACCTTGTTGCGGACGATAAACTTGCTTGAACCGATTGATGACGGCGAGATTTTTCTGGATGGTGTCGACATCGCAGAACCGGGGTTTGATCCGCAATCGGTGCGGCGCAAAATCGGCATTGTGTTTCAAAACTTCAACCTGTTCCCCCATATGACGGCGGTGCAAAACGTGATGCTGGCGCCAAAGCGGGTTCTGGGTCAGTCCCGCGCCGCCCTGATGCCCAAAATCACCGCGCTGTTTGAACAGTTTGGGCTGGCGGACCGGATGCAGCATTATCCCGATCAATTGTCTGGCGGCCAGCAACAACGGGTGGCAATCATCCGGGCGCTGGCGATGGCGCCGGAAATCATGTTGTTTGACGAAATTACATCGGCACTTGATCCGGAATTGGTCGCCGAGGTTCTGGATGTGTTGCGGTCGTTGCGCAGCCAAGGCATGACGATGATTTTGGCCACCCATGAAATGAGCTTTGCCCGGGAATTGTCGGATCGTGTGTGTTTTCTGGATCAAGGGGTGATTGTCGAGGAGGGACCGCCGGAGCAGATCTTCACCGCCCCCAAACAGGCGCGGACGCGGGAATTTCTGAACTCTGTGCTGCGCAGAAACTAATGGATATCGAATTGATTTATCATGATAAAAATCCATATCCGTGCAAGCGACAGAGGGCATAGCTGATTTGCGTGCGGCGAAAGAAAGCCAGTTTATGCTGCGCCTTCGCTGCGCAGCATGATATTTTTCCAATACGGTTTTTAGCGCCGAAATATCGCTGTCGGCCATGCCCGCCAAAAGCAGGGCTTTGTGTTTGCGGGCCTGTTTTCTCAGCTTGCCCGCCAGCTTGATCCCCGCCACGGTCAGGCGAATTTCCACGCGATGATCGCTAGCCGTTTGTAAACCGCCTGCGGCGTTGTTTTATTCTGGCGTCGGCCTCATCCGTGCCATCATGAAACGAGCCGAAATATTTATCCCAAGGCAGTTCCAGCCCGCCGTAGTTACATTCAAAATACCGATGATGCATCTGGTGATGAAACGTGCCCAGTGCAAGGCGGTTTTTATCCTTGATCACCATGCCCTCAAACCCCGTGTGGGTCGTGGCCGCCGTCAGGGTGTAATATTGCAAATGGAACAAAATGTGCAGCGGATGCGCCCCGATGATAAAATGGATCAACACCGTGCCAAGATAGATCACATGTTCCACGGGGTGCATCGACAGGCCCGACCACGGGCCGACATTTATATTACGATGGTGCAGCGCGTGCACGGTCTTGTACAAAAACGGGATGTGCAGCATCCGGTGAATCCAGTAGAAATAAAAGCTTTCCCACATCGGAATGATAAAAAAGAACGCAACAAACCAGACCGGATTGGCGGCCCATGTCAGCAAGGGCACATAGCCGTTGGACAGCGCCCAGAACATCAACACCTCATAGGCGGTCCAAAAGGTGACGCCGCTGGCGAGTGTCCAGAACATATTGTCGCGAACTTGGCCGGAAAAGGTGAATTGGCGACCATTTTTCATCAAGGGCCGTGCGTCATATTGCCGGTTTTTGCCTTGGCCGCGCCAGACATAAAAATACAGGTGCAGGCCACCGGCGACAAGGATCATCAACACCAGATTGCGCAGATAGATTTGTGCGATCCAGTCAAAGGCCAGGGTTTTGGTGACGGCCAGCGGTGGTTGGAAATAGACCAGCGAAATCACCGCAATGCCAAGGATCAACAGCCGTTCAGAGATTAAAAACCAACTGTGCCAAATCCACAAAAGCGCGGCTTTGGGCTTGGGCGGCCATGTGTACAGCGGCGATACCGCCAGCGGCACATCGGGGATATAGTTCCAGCCCTTCACCGGTTCACCGCACCAGCCATGGATCGTTTTCGCGCAGGATAATCATCGTTGGGCGATCTGCGGCAAACGCGGCCTTGATGGCGGCCTCAAGCGCGACACCACTGTCGGGTCGCTGCGCATGGCAATGACAGGCCCGCGCCAGCATTTCAAAATCGGGGTTCAGCCCCTCAACGCCAACGCGACTGATGTCGCGCAAATCCATGTCGTCGCGGATTTGCTTGAGCCCGCCGTTTTCCCACAAAATCACCGGCAGCGGTAATTTGTGTTCGGCTGCCACCATCAATTCGGGCATGGTGAACATAAATCCACCATCACCGACAACGGCGACAATCGGCTGATCAGGTCGCGCCATTTTGGCACCGATGGCATTGGGCAGCGCGTTGCCAAGCGCGCAAAACCCCGCCGGATAGGAAAATTTTCGCGGGGCTGGCACCGGCAGGGCAAAACAGGCGGTATAGACAATCTGACAGGCATCGCCGCAAAACATCGTGTCACGCGTGGTGGCGGCGCGCAGGTGTTTCAGGGCGCGCAAATGTTGCACCTCGGAGGGATTGCGATTGCTCATATAGGTGGCGCGGGCGGCGGTAACCTGTGCCACGGCTTGGGCGCGGGTTGCAGCGTTGTCGTGGTCTGTGAGCGCGGATTTCAAAGCCGTACAGGCCGCGTTTGCATCGGCGACAATACCCAGTTTGGCGGGATAAAAGTCGTTGATTTTGCGCGGGTCGATGTCGATGCGAATGATGTCACCGGGGATTTGCAGCCGTTCGGTGTAGCTGTCGGCCTCGGCAATTTCCGTGCCCACCGCCAGCACCACATCGGCGGCGGCAAGCAGGGCATGACATGGCGGTTGCGACAAGGCCCCGCCCAGATGTTGCGGGTGATTGTCGTCGATGATGCCCTTGCCAATGACGCTGGAAATAACCACCGCGCCCAGTTTTTCGGCAATCGCCGTCAAGGCCGCGCTTGCCTCCGCGGCACCACCGCCAACGATGATCACCGGAGATCTGGCACCGCGCAGCATTTGCGCCGCCTGATTGATCAGACCGGGGCCGGCATTAGGCCGCGTTGGCAGGGAAACAGGGTGCCATTCGGCCTCGACGATTTCCTGCTGCACATCGATGGGAATGGAAATATGCACAGGGCGCGGGCGTTCAGAGGCAAAGATCGTGAAAGCCTGCGCCAGTAAATCCGGCACGTCCGCGGCGCGGTAAGCGGTGGCAGACAGGGCGGTCAGCGGCTCGGTCACCTTTTTCTGTTCGGTCATATCATGCAGCACGCCCCAGCCCTTGCCGATGGTATAGCTGGGCTGTTCGGCGGAAATCAGTAAAAACGGCAGGCTGTCACCGTAACATTGACCCAAGGCGGTTGCCGTATTGGTCACGCCGGGGCCGGAAATCACGATGGCAACGCCAACCTCGCCCGTCGCGCGCGCCCAGCCCTCGGCCATGAAACCGGCACCCTGTTCATTGCGGGCCTGAATGTGGTCAACACCGCCCGCATTGTCGCCAAGGTTCAGCCCGCGACACAGATCCAGCGTATGCACGCCCGGAATGCCAAAGGCCTTGGTCACCCCATACCGCGCCAGCAATCGCATCGCCGCCTCGCCACAAGTCATCGCCATGTTGATCGCCCTTTTGAGTGCCTAGGTTTTGGGCACCTTGTCAGAGAGATTGCGTGCTGACAATCGCCACGCCGCAACAAATATCTTGCTTTGCAGATCGCCATTCGTAAGGCTGGTTTATGGCGTATCATCTGGACTGCCGGTCTGCAAATTGCAGTGGAGAAGGATATTTAATGAAAAAAATTGAGATTTCTTTGTGTGACAGCCTGCCACCAAAAGATGAGCTTAACAGCATATTAGCTCAATACTATGAGCTGGCCGTCAAGAGGATGCGGGAAATGGGTTTTGAGATCGATCTTGCGGCGCCCAAAAGTGCCCTTGCGGAGTTTTGGACACATTCGGTCGACTATTTACCCCCGGAGGGTTGTCTGGTTGTCGCGCGCAACGATGCGGGAAAAATTGTGGGCTGTGGGATGATGAAGCGCCTCGATCAGGAAACAGGAGAGTTAAAACGGGTCTTCGTGGACGAATCCGCACGGGGTTCTGGCATCGGCCGCAGGATAATCAAGGCCCGCATGGATGCTGCGCGGCAAATGGGGCTGAAAAGGTTGGTTGCGGATACTTTGACCCCCAATGTCGAAATGCGAAGCCTTTATCCAAAGCTGGGCTTTGTCGAGGTGGACGGTCCAATTGAAACCAGTACCTATATTGATCAACCAATGCTGCGGCCCCATTTGCACTATTTCACGATGGATATTGGGTGATTGAGCCTGCGGTGAAAGCCCAAAAGCGGTTCCGTCAAACAAATGATCACAGTGCCGTCATCATCTGTTGCAAGGGTTTTGCAAATCTGGCTGACTGTTCTTATATCCTGCTTTGATGCAAGGAACACAGGAGCCACGACATGAAATATGAAAAATCCGCCGAGGCTATCGCTCGTCTTAACCCCGAGCAATACCGCGTGACCCAGCAAAGTGGCACCGAAAGGCCCGGAACCGGCAAGTATCTGGGTAACAAAGAGGTGGGGATTTACGTGGATATCGTGTCCGGCGAGCCGTTGTTTGCCAGTGCGGATAAGTTTGAAAGCGGTTGTGGCTGGCCCAGTTTTACCAAGCCGATTGTCAACGATTATGTTAGCGAACTTAGGGATGCGACCTTGGGTATGGTGCGTACCGAGGTGCGATCCACCCATGGTGACAGCCATCTGGGCCATGTATTCAATGACGGGCCGCGCGAAGCAGGCGGATTGCGGTATTGCATCAATTCCGCCAGTTTGCGGTTTATCCATCGCGACGACATGGATGCCGAGGGCTATGGCGATTTTTTAACCCAAGTGGAGGGCACATAAATGACTGAACGCGCTGTTTTGGCCGGTGGCTGTTTTTGGGGGATGGAGGATTTGATCCGCGATCTGCCTGGTGTTGTGGCAACCCGTGTGGGGTATACTGGCGGCGATGTGCCCAACGCCACCTATCGCAAGCACGGCAGTCACGCCGAAGGGATCGAGGTGATGTTTGATCCCGATGTGATCAGCTTTCGCACGTTGTTGGAATTCTTTTTCAAAATCCATGATCCCAGCACGCTGGATCGACAAGGCAATGACCGTGGCACCTCGTATCGATCGGGGATCTATTATGTGAACGCCGATCAACTGGCCGTGGCACAGGATACGATCGCGGATGTGAATGCCTCGGGTCTTTGGCCGGGGCTTGTGCAAACCGAGGTGAAACCGGTGGGCGATTTCTGGGTCGCGGAACCCGAGCATCAGAATTACTTGGAACGCTATCCCAATGGCTATACCTGCCATTTTCCGCGTTCAAACTGGGTTTTGCCAAAACGGCAGGCGGCGGAATAGGCGTTTAAGGCACAGGTTTATGCTGATCACGACGGGCAGGGCTTGCCCGTCGTTTTTTGTGGTCCTGCCCCTAGTTTCGAGTCGAGGAAATCGCTGATATTTCGGTGGTTTGCGGCGGGTTGGCAAAACTCGGCCCGACGGTTTCGCGATAGCTGGCAAATGCGGCGGAGGCCAAAAAGGCTTGTTTGCCGGCTTCATCCGCGTATTCCAGAACGCCAACAAAACGGGTGGGGTCCTCGGTGGCAAAGCAGGCATAGTTCAGCCCGTCAATGCCCTCGGCTTTCAGCCCATTAACCAGCGCGGTCATGGCGGCTTTTTGGGCGACGTTATCATCGGCGGATTTCAGGGTGTAGTGGACGAGCAGGCTCATGGCTTGTTCCTTTGGTGAGGTTAATACGCAGGTTGGCCGACTGTGGTGCAAGTCGCGCGCAATGACCAGCTTGGTGTTTACGGGATTTGGCACTTAGGGGAAATTCAGGAAAACTCTGCGCGCACCCTGTCGGTATGTTCCCCAACGGCGGGCAGTTTTCCGGCGTGAAAATCCGCACCCCGACCCGCAGGGCGGGGCAGGGCGATGCTTTGCCCATCCGGCAAATCCACCAAGGTGCGGCGCAGCGCGGGGTGGTGGCCCAGATCGCGCAGCTCTGTAAATCGTGCCCAGGCGATGCCGGTATTGGTGCATATTTCAATCGCCGCCGCCACGTTCATTGCCGCAAACAAAGGTTCCAGTTCGGCATCCAGCAGGGCGCGATTTTGCACCCGTGATTGGTTGTCGGCAAATTCGGCGCGGGTCAACAAATCGGCCCGACTGAGCGTATCGCGGCACAGGCGATGCCATTCGTCGTTGTTTTGCACAGCGATAATGATGGTTCCATCCTGACAGGCAAACGGGCGATAGGGATAAATCGAGGCGTGCGACAGGCCAAACCGCGCCGTCTCATGGCCCGTGTGTTCATAATGCAGCAAGGGTACAGCCATCCAATCGGCCATGCCATCAAACATCGAAATTTCGATGTTTTGGCCAAACCCGGTTTTACCGCGTTCAATCAGCGCCTCTAAAATGGCGGCATGGGCGTTGCCGCCAGTGGTGATATCCGCCGCTGAAACGCCAATTTTTGACGGTGTGTCGGCGGGGCCGGTGACCGCGCAAAGCCCGCTTTCGGCCTGAACCAACATGTCATAGGCCTTCATGTTGGCATAAGGCGTGTCTTGGCCGTAACCAAGGATCGACACGGCGATAAGCCGCGGAAATGCGCGCGTGATAACCTCGGCTCCCAGCCCCAATCGCGCAAGCGCACCGGGGGCAAGATTTTGAACCAGAACGTCGGCTTGGACCAACATGTTTTTCAAGATCGCCAGATCGGGCGGTGATTTCAAATCCAGAACCGCGCTTTCTTTGCCGCGATTGAGCCAGGCAAAATAGGCCGAGGTGCCTTTGACGGCGGTGTCATAATGGCGCGCGGTTTCACCGCCGGGGCGTTCCACCTTGATGACCCGCGCGCCCGCATCCGCCAGCCGCACTGTGCAAAGCGGGGCCGCAACCGCCTGTTCAATCGCCACCACCAGGATGCCGTCAAGCGCGCCCATCAATACGACCTTGGCAGGCCAAGCACATGCTCGGACAGATACGACAGGATCAGGTTGGTGGATATTGGTGCGACTTGATACAGCCGGGTTTCGCGAAATTTGCGTTCCACATCATATTCTTCGGCAAAACCAAAACCGCCGTGGGTTTGCACACAGGCGTTTGCCGCCTCAAACGAGGCATCCGCCGCCAGCATTTTTGCCATATTCGCCTCGGCACCGGGGTTTTCACCGGCTTCATACAGCCGCAACGCCTCGGCCACCATCAACTCGGCTGCACGCATGTTGGCATAGGCTTTGGCGATGGGAAATTGCACGCCCTGATTTTGCCCGATGGGGCGGTCAAAAACCCGTCGATCCTTGGCGTAGTTCACTGATTTTTCAGTGAACCATTTGGCGTCACCGATGCATTCGGCGGCGATCAAAATCCGTTCGGCGTTCATGCCTGACAGGATGTATTTAAAGCCCTTGCCCTCATCACCGATCAGGTTTTTGGCCGGCACCCGCAGGTTATCAAAGAACACCTCGGTCGTGGCGTGGTTCATCATGGTGCGGATTGGGCGGATGGTCAGGCCGTTGCCGATGGCCGCCTGCATATCCACCAGAATAACCGACAGGCCGTGGGTTTTTTTCATCCCTTCACGGTGCGGCGTTGTGCGCGCCAGCAGCAACATCAGATCGGAATGTTCCGCGCGGCTGGTCCAGATTTTCTGACCGTTGATGACATAGTCATCCCCCTCCAGAACGGCGGTGGTTTTCAAGGCACCCGTATCGGTGCCGCTGGTGGGTTCGGTCACGCCAAAGGCCTGAAGGCGCAATTCACCCGCCGCGATTTTGGGCAAATAGGCTTGTTTTTGGGCGTCTGAACCGTGCCTAAGCAGCGTGCCCATCGTGTACATCTGGGCGTGACACGCCGCAGCGTTGCAGCCCTGCGCCTGTATTTCTTCCAGAATTGCCGCCGCCGCCGACAGGGGCAGACCCGCGCCGCCAAATTTCTCGGGGATCAAAACCGACAGCCAGCCGGATGCTGTCAGCGCGTCCACGAACGCCTGTGGATAGGCCATATCGCGATCCAAGGCCCGCCAATAGGGCGCGGGAAATTTGGCGCAAAGCTTGGCAACTGCATCGCGAAGGTCGGTATAATCGGTGTGCATTTGGTGCCCCCAGGGTTGATGGTGGTAGTTTGGGTAAGACCCTGTGCGACGACAAGGGGAAATTGAGCGGGCATTCAATTATCCCCAATAAAGCCAGACGGCAAAAGCGCACCTGTTACGGTCACCCGGTACAGACGGAAGGCCGCCGAAAAGGCGTCGGATGGTTCGGCACCACGACTATTCAGTTGCCCGCGCGACCTGCACGGACCCAAGCAATAATCTTTTCGCGGTCGGCTTGGTCCATCTGAATGGCATTGGGCGGAGGCATGGCGTTGCTGATGCCGGCGTGCAAATAAATCAGGCTGGCATTGCGCGCAATATCGCCGCGAGTTTCCAACAAAACGCCTTTGGGTGCCCATTTCATATTGTCCCAAAAAGGTTCCCTTGCATGACACATCGAACAATTGCCGCGAACCGCATCAAAGGCGTCTTCAAACCCAGCGGCAGAGGCAAATTTTTGCTCATAGGCTGTCAACGGGCGGGCCTCGGCTTGTTCAAGTGTTTCGGTTGTACGAACCGAAGAAAGCCACGCGATTAACACCATAAGCAGGGCAGTCACGGCCCATGTCCAATGCGGCCCTTTGCCTGTCGCGTGCATCGTGTTGAAATAGTGACGGATTGTAACGCCTGTGAGAAAAATCAGACTTGCGATGATCCAGGCATATTCTGTGCCAAATGACAGCGGATAGTGATTGGCCAGCATCAGGAATACGACGGGCAATGTCAGATAGTTGTTATGGGTCGAGCGCAGTTTGGCGATCTTGCCGTATTTGGCATCCGGCGTGCGACCGGCCTTGAGGTCGGCGACGACAATGCGCTGGTTGGGCATGATCTGGAAAAACACATTGGCCGTCATGATGGTCGCGGTAAAGGCACCAAGGTGCAGTAAGGCCGCCCGCCCGGTGAAAATTTGATTATAGCTCCATGACATTGCAACCAGAATACCGAACAGCAGCAGCATCAACAAAGTTGGGCGTTCACCCAGTTTTGATTTGCACATGAAATCATAGGCCAGCCATCCGATTGTCAGCGAGCCACCGGAAATCAAAATACCCTGCCACAACGACAGCGCCGCTTTGCTGGGATCAAGAAGAAACAATTCCCCGCCAACCCAATAAACAACCATCAAAAGCGCCGCCCCGGATACCCAGGTGATATAGCTTTGCCATTTGTGCCAAATCAGGTGTTCGGGCATGTTTTCCGGGGCAACCATATATTTTTGAATGTGATAAAACCCGCCGCCATGCACTTGCCATTCTTCGCCATGGGCACCCACCGGCATGTTTGGTGCCTGTTTCAGGCCAAGATCCAGCGCGATGAAAAAGAATGACGCGCCGATCCACGCCATGGCGGTAATGACATGCAGCCATCGTATTGAAAATGCCGCCCAGTCCCACATCACAGCCAGGTCATACATTGCGATCTCCTTGAATTTGGTTTGCGTACACTCTAGCCGCTTTGTGAGTATTCGGGTATTGCCACAAAACATCAAGCAGCATCAAAAAATCAATACAATGTCATAGTTGGATAACAGTCGCGCCTTTGTGCCCGATCCCGAACAACCGTGTCGGGACCGATGGCATGGAACGCCTGAGTGGCTGTGTAAAAAACCAGCCAAGGCGCGGCAAGGCTGGGAAAATATGCTCGCGATACCCTATCTGCGCGTCGGTTTTGGGCGCATCAAAGATGGCCCATAAAGGATGGCGAAGCCCAAAAACGCCACGATCCAGAAAATACCTGACAAGGTATACAGCGATGTGGCTGATCCGGTCCCATAACCCGCAGCAAGCCGTGTTATAACCGATGCGATCAAGGCAAGATAAATTGCCACAGTGCCGGGCCCGGCCCGCAGGTTTTGCCCGGTATGGCCAAGTGTTGCGCGGGTCATCATGGCCAAAGTCATCAACCCGAATGCCCCGGCCATCCAAACGTGTTGGGCGGCGGCAACGGCAAACAGATCAGGCCACAGAATGGATATTCCGCCAAACACGGCGCCAAGCGGCAGGAAAAAATACCCCAGATGCAAAACCCACAAAAGTGGTTCGGCCAGTGTTTGACTGCCCTGCCAGCGGATAAGACGGGCAATATGCAGCGGGCCGATTATCAGAAAGGCAACACCCGACAGCGGTTGGTTTGGTGCAACCACCCAAAACCCAAGCGCAAGAACGGTGGTCAGGATGACCGCTTTGTCAAAGTGTTGCATCGGCGGAACGGGCAATCGCTTTGCCTTTTTCTGGGCCAACCAGTTTCGGGTAAATGACGGGACCACACGGCCACCGATCACGGAAATCATCAGAACCACAGCCGAGACGCCAAGCCGCAGACCGGCACCCTGAGCGGCGAATTCGCCGCGTGCCACATCGATGTGGAAAAGCAGATTTGCCAAGGTAAAAAATGTCAATAATGCCAGAACGATAAGATTGCGCCAGTTTTTGCCCGCAATGATTTCGCGCAAAATGACCCCGCCAAGCACGATCGGAAACGACAGGTCGATCAATTCTGCCAGACCAGCGGGCCAAAGCGCCGAGGTGGCCATAGCAACACGCCCCGCAACCCAAAGCCCGAACAAGCCCGCCAGATACCAGCCAACGACCGGTAGGCGCCCCGTCCAATTGGGCACAGCCGTCAATAAAAAACCGGCAATAATGGCGCCCAGATACCCAAATAGGAACTCATGGGCATGCCAGGATGTCGGATCAAGGCGACTGGGCAAGGCGAAGTTGCCTGACAGCATCAAAATCCAGATCACCATGGCTATGGCCGCCCATAGGGTGCCGAACAAAAAGAAGGGGCGCAGGCCCAGGGAAAAGACCGCTGGTCCTTTCCATTGGCGGCTTTGTTCAGAGGTTGTTTGTTTCATGATTTGGCCGGCCCCTGATTTTCTGTGGATGCCGGGCTTGTTGTATGCGCGGCCTTGTCTGCGGCCAGTGTTCGGGCGCGCGCGGGAAAGCTGGCCTGTTTCAGGATCGCCCCTGCCTGATCAATAACAAACCGAACGGCGCGGTCGCGATAGTGGAACGTCAGCCGTGTGCGCCCTGCATCCTGGTCAACGCCGGTTTCGCAAATCGAGGTGATTTCGCCCGCGCGCATCAGTGGTTGAATTTCTTCTGGCTTTAGGGTGTAGGCCTTCGCAAGCAATGTTGCGTCGACAACAAAACCGTCCTGATTGATGTCCACTTGTGTCATGAGGTTCCTTTCCAAATCCCGTCGGCGGGTGCCACCATTGTGGATTGCGCGGTGGCTTTGTTATGCCACGATAATCCACACCACGGCCAGACTCAGAATCAAATAGACAAGCGTGTTGATAAACCACCGGATGAGGCCAGCATCCGCTTTGGGGTCCACCCCCAAATATTCGCAAACCTTCGTTCCCGGCCACAGAATTGCATCCGCTAGGTTCATGTTTCATTCCTTAATAGACATTTTAAATGCGTATTATATAAAGCTTTTAAATACGCATTGCAAATGCTAAATATGCCTCATGCAGATGGACAAATTTACAGACTACGCATTGCGTATTTTGATGACCTTGGCGGTCAGGGCGCCTGCACGGGTGCCCATGTCGGAAATCGCCGCAATCTTTGAGGTATCGGAAAACCATTTGTCCAAAATCGCGACCCAGCTTGCCCGGGAAGGTTTCGCCAACTCGGAAAGAGGGCGCAGCGGCGGTCTTACCCTTGCGCGCCCTGCCGACAAGATTTGTGTGGGTGAAGTCATCCGGGCCTTGAAACGCAATGACCCGGTGGTGGCGTGTTTTGGATCTGACAAATCATGCCTGATCCTGTCGGCCTGTGGCCTGCGCGAGCCGTTGGCGCAAGCCCAGGAAGCGTTCTTTGCGGCGCTGGACGGCTATACACTTGCCGATGTGACCCGTTCCCGAAGCACCCTTCGCACGCTGCTCAAAGCATGATTCAAGCGTTCTTACTGGGCTGGCCTGCGTGCCAGCGTTGGCAAGGCAAGGCTTGCTTGAATTGTGGGTAGCGGCCTTTCCAATTCGTGATCGACCGCCGACTGACACCGAAGGCCGCCGCGATTTCTTCTTCGGTGGCACCCAATAACGTGAGTTGTTGCGCGATTGCCGGAGCCTTTTCGTCGCCCCCGGGCTTGTCGTACTCCGAAGGCCGATTTGCGGGGCGCTTGTCTTTTTTATGCCTTTGAGGCATTTGTAGGTTCTCTTTCACTTAAAATTCATTGGGTTGCGAGAATTGAAAAAATACATCCGCAGACTGAAATATACTTTGGCAAGCGACCTGATCTTGTTCGCGATCCGTTCCACGGATTGGCTGGATGGGCGCGGCCAACCACCGGAAATCATAAATTTTGCCGGTGGGGGCGATTTTGCAGCTATTGGGGACCAAAACGTGGCGCTGCTGTGCGAAGCGACCAATCTCAAATCAGGTGAAGCTGTATTGGAAATTGGTTGTGGTATCGCTCGAAACGCAACCAGTATATTCCGAAAGTTTGGTGACGATATTCACTATTTGGGTTTCGACATTGTAAAGTACGGTATTGAGTGGTCCAACAAGCATTTCACAAGACTACAACCCGATGATCGTAAATTTACTTTCGTTCACGCCGACATCAGGAATTCGTTCTACAACCCTAGAGGGGGTGTTTCGTCGGAAGACTATCTGTTCCCTGCCAAAGATGAAAAATTCGATTTGGTGTTCGCTACTTCTGTCTTCACTCACATGCAGTTTGATGAAACCTGCCACTATCTGTCCGAAGCATTTCGAGTATTGAAGCCCGGCGCATCCGTTTGCTTTACTGCATTTCTGTGGGACGTGGATTCCAAGGCGATCGCAGATCAGGAACTTGCCGCGTTTTCGTTTAAACACGCGGCTTTGAATGGTCGCATCCAAGATATCGAAGAACCCGATCTCGCAGTCGCTCACGACCGATCAAAATTGCTTACTTGTCTAAAAGCTCTTGGGTTTGCAGAAATCGACACCCAAGAGGGTAGCTGGAGAGGGCAGCCAAGCAATACATTCCAAGATTTTGTCACTGCAACCAAGTCAAAATAATTCAAACCCATAGCTGCGCTATTCGTAGCACGGGCGGGATCAACTGCATCCTAGTCCGACTACCGGGGTTGCCTCACCCCGCGATTTGGTCCTGTCACGCTTTCGTGCCGCCCCAAGTGCTCGTTCATCCCCCCTTTTAATAGGCTGCAAGCCGTGCGGTGCGCCTTGAGATGGGTCGCATCCACTGCCCGGCAGTCGAAACGAAGTTTCGATGAGAGGGGATCATCAGGCGTTCGGGTGGACCATTTTCGG
>Ga0316204_10005227_pt1 | contig 21826 bp, 18 predicted proteins | sample 6monrhotite_MG_2_FD_205661 | JGI IMG/M metagenome (GOLD analysis project Ga0316204, IMG submission 205661) | Microbial mat bacterial communities from mineral coupon in-situ incubated in ocean water Damariscotta River, Maine, United States -... | ecosystem: Environmental > Aquatic > Marine >... | reverse complement strand
ACGACCTGCGCACCCGCAAGTTCTCCGATCCGGTCTACTCCCAGGCCCTCGAGCGCGACCGCGCGGCCCTGTACTACGACCCGGCGTACATCCTCTTCCAGCACAACCGCTACGAAGAGGCCCGCCCCCGGCTGGAGGAGGTCATCTCCAAGTTCCAGTCCCAGGAGGAGTGCAGCCTCGCCGCCGGCGCCATGGTCACGACCTACCAGAACGACGGCGACCTGGCGAACGTCAAGAAGTACGCCGCCATGTACCGCAACATGGTCTGCGGGCCGCCAGATGTGGCTCAGGCGGACAACCTGACCTTCACCAACCAGGAAGAGGGCGCGACCTTCAAGCTGGCGCTCCAGCTGGGCGAGCAGGGCGAGAACCTGCAGGCCGCCGAGGCCTTCATGGCCTTCGCCGAGGAGTACTCCGGCTCCGACAAGCTGAACGTCGCCCTCTACAACGTCGGCTACTACTACCAGCTCGGCGGCAAGAACAACGAGGCGAACGAGTACTACGAGCAGTACATCAACCGCTTCCCCAACGACGAGCGGTCCAAGAGCCTGTACTTCCGGATCGCCTCCAACTACTCGGGCATCCTGGAGCTGGACAAGTCGGTCGAGTACTACGAGCGCCTCTACCGGAACTTCCCCGAGTACATCGACGCCCCGGCGGCGCTCTACAACGCGGCCTTCCTCCGCGTCGGCATGGGCGACTACGAAGGCGCCGCGGTGAACTTCGACACCTACGCCCGCACCACGGAGGATCCCAAGGAGGCCGAGCAGGTCACCTGGCTCGCCGGCGAGCAGTACGAGCGGGTGAGCGACGCGGCGGCTCTGGCCTTCTACCAGCGCTACCTCCGCGAGTACCCCTCGGACAACCCCGATCACGTCATGGCCAGCCTCGACTGGATCGCCGAGTACCACGAGGATCGCGGCAACGACCGCCAGGCCGACGCGGCCTACAAGAACCTCCTCGATACCTTCGACGACCTCATCGAGGGCGGCGCGGAGATCGGTCCCAACGGCCGCAACATCGCCGCCGCCGCTGCCTTCACCCCGGTGTGGGCTGCCTACGAGGACTTCCAGGAGATCGCGTTCGGCACCGACGAGGCCGTCAACACCAAGCTGTTGGTCGAGACCAAGGCCAAGGATCTCGTCAGCCTGGTGGACTCCGGCCGCCAGATCATCCAGAAGTACCTCGACTTCGAGTACACCTCCGCGGCGCTCTACATCGAGGGCAGCGCCCACCTGGACTACGCGGAGATGTTCTTCAACGCGCCGGTTCCCGAGAACTGGACCATGGACCAGGTCGACTTCTACCGCTCCATCCTGGACGAGAAGGCCCGCCCGCTCGAAGACAAGGGCATCGCCCGGCTGGAGGCGAGCCTGGAGAAGGCCGCCGGCGAGAAGCGCAGCTCGGTGTGGGTCGACAAGACCATCGCCAAGCTCAATGACTTCCGCCCCAAGGAGTACCCGCTGGAGAAGACCGAGATCCGCGGCGCCACCGAGCCCGCGGTCTTCCCTGCGGCCGGACCGCGCTCCCTGGACGGCGGCACCTTCGAGGCCCCGCCGGCCCCCGAGGAGACGCCCGAGGAGACGCCCGCCGACACCGCTCCCGTTGAGGAGACGCCCGAGGACGGCGCCCCCGCGGAGGAGGCCAGCGGTGAAGAGGCCGACGGCGAAGACAAGCCCGCTGACGACATCTGGGGAGGCGAGTAAGCCATGCGTATTCTGCCCACCACGCTCATCCTCTCGGCGACCCTGGCGGTCGTCGGCTGTAACAAGCAGACCGAGCCCGCCTCCTCCGGCGACGCCATCACCGACGCCACCGGCGACGGGGTGCCCATCGACGAGAGCGACGAGGCCCGCGAGGATCGCCTCCGCGCCCAGGTCGATGAGGCCGCGACGCTGCTCACCTCCGGCCGCGAGGAGGACGCGAAGAAGGCGCTCTCGCTGCTCGAAGAGAGCACCGGCTCGCTCACCGATCAGCCTATCGCCTGGTACAACCTGGGCCTCGCCCACCAGCGCCTGAACGATCCCGACGCCGCCATCAAGGCCTACAAGAAGGCGCTGGAGCTCGACCAGGATCTGATGGTCGGCTGGGTCAACCTCGCCAGCGCCTACGTCCAGGCTGACGAGCTCTCCCGCGCCATGGACACCTACCGCTCGGCGCTGGACAAGGACGCGGAGGAGATGGATCTCTGGGTGGGGCTCGTCGGGCTGCTCCGAAAGCAGAACCGGCTGGACGAGGCCATCAACGAGGCCCGCAGCGCGCTCAAGGTCAACGCCAACAGCCTCGACGTCTACAACAACCTCGGGCTGGTCTACATGGATCGGGGTGAGCTGGAGATGAGCCAGTTCATCTTCCAGAAGGCGATGAACACCATCGCCGGCGGCGACAGCAACGCGCTGCTGCACTCCAACATGGGCGTGGTCTGGATGCGCCAGGGCAAAGAGGTCGACGCCCGCTTCGAGTTCGAGCGCGCCCTCGAGCTGGATCCCCTCCAGGTCACCGCGATGGTGTTCCTGAGCGACTACTACCTCGACAACCGCAACTACGCGGACACCGTCGAGCTGCTCGAGCGCGCCGCGGAGATCGAGCCGGACAACCCGGCGGTCCACCTGAACCTCGGCATCGCCTATCGGGGCCTCGACAGCTACGAGGACGCCCGCCGCGAGTTCGAGAAGGTGCTGGAGATCGAGCCGGATAACCCGGATCCCTGGCTGAACCTGGGCATCCTGTACGGCGACTACGTCAAGGCCTACGACGAGGCCATCGACGCCTACACCAAGTACAAGGATCGCGGCGGCGACGCGGTCGCGGTCGCCGATGAGTACATCGGCGCCACCCGCAAGGAGCAGGAGCGCGTCAAGAAGCTCGAGGATCGCAAGCAGCGAATCGACGAGGAGCGCAAGCGTCGCGACGAGCAGAAGAAGATCCTCGAAGAGCAGCAAGCCAAGGAGGCCGAGCTCAAGGCCGCAGAGGAGGCCGCAGAGGCCGCCCGCGCCGCAGAGGAAGAGATCCGCGCCGCAGAGGAAGCGCAGAAGGCCGAGGAAGCCGCGAAGGCAGCCGAAGGCAGCGACGCCGGCGACGAGACCGGCGACGAGACCGGCGACGAGACCGGTGACGAGGCTGGTGACGAGGCTGGCGACGGCGAGCGCGAGCGCTCCGGTGAAGAGGCCGGCGACGACCAGGCCGGCGATGACGCGGCTGGTGGCGGCGAGGCCGGTGACGAGGCCGGCGGTGACGAGGCCGGCGGTGATGAGGCCGGCGAAGAAGCTGACGGCGAGGAGGCCGAAGAGCCCGGTGACGAGGCCGGCGAAGAGGCTGGTGATGGCGAGCGCGAGCGCTCCGGCGAAGAGGCCGGCGGCGACGAAGCCCCTGCCGATGACAACCCCTGGGGAGGCTGATCATGCGTACTCTTAAGATTGCCCTGGCCGCCATCGCCCTCGCGGCGATCACCGCGCCCCTCTCCCCCAACACCGACGCCCAGGCCAAGCGGCTCGTCTTTGAAGAAGATGAAGAGGACGTGATCCGCGGCGAGGTGCAGAAGCCCTCCATCTCGTTGCTGGTGACCCGCCAGAACCTGAGCCAGGACTACACGCTGGAGCTCCGCCAGAGCTTCGTGCCGGAAATCATCAAGTCCATAGAAAAGCGACCGTTCTGAGTAATCGGAGTGGCCCTGACGAATCCATCAATGTCTCCTGACGAATTCTGGATACCTGTATCCGATCAACAGGGCATTGATAGTACGGCTGATCGGATGGTCACAACATCATCGGTTTCACCCTGTCAGAGGTTGTGTGCGGTTCCGTGACACGGACTTCACATCCCAGCCCCTGACAAGACGGACTCGCTGCTGTAGATTCCCCGAACTCCATTCCCGCAAGCCTGCTTTGCATGCCCAACTAATGCCCTTCAGGAGGACACAATGGGTCTGATTGTCGACGCGTTCCACAAGGGTGGCCCGTTCATGTGGCCGATCCTGGTCATCGCCATCTTCGCTCTCGCCATCGGCGCCGAGCGCCTGTACTACATCCTGCTCCGCGCCAACATCAACGGCACTGCGTTCTACGCGCAGGTGCAGAAGTTGATCATGGCCAACAACATCGACCGCGCCATCAAGCTCTGCAACGCGGAGCCCAACGCGGCCCTGCCGCGCGTGCTGAAGGCCGGCCTCACCCGCGCCAACCGCGGCGAGATGGAGATCCAGAACGCCGTAGATGAGGCGGTCATGGAGGTCTTCCCGCAGCTCGACAAGCGGACGATGTACCTGAACAAGCTCGCCAACATGGCGACCCTGACCGGTCTCCTCGGGACCATCCAGGGCCTCATCATGGCGTTCGAGGCGGTGGCTCACGCCTCGGCCGAGACCAAGCAGACCCTGCTGGCTGCTGGTATCTCCACCGCTATGTTCACCACGATGACCGGTCTGATCGTCGCCATCCCGACGATCCTTCTCGACTCCATCATCCAGAACAAGACTACCAAGATCAAGGACGAGGTCGAGCTCTACGCGCTCAAGACCGTGAACCTGCTCGGCGCCCGTCGCCGCGGCACCTTGAAGGAAGAGGGCAGCGCGGCCCAGGGCTGATGCCCTGACCGCGAGGGTCCCGCGCGACACACGCGTCGTCGCGGGCCCCTCCGCCCCCCCTCTCTCCCGCACGATCAACTGACTCACGGAGGCGCGGCATGGCCGGCTTCAAGACCAAGAGAGTCGATTCGAGTGACGAGCTCGACCTGGTTCCAATCATGAACCTTGTCTCGATTCTCATTCCCTTCCTGCTCATGGCCGCTCAGTTCGTCCACCTCGCCGTCATCGACTCCACCCTGCCCGCCATCGGCGAGCCCAAGGAGGTCGAAGAGAAGGATGAGGATGACAAGCCGCCCCTGGTTCTCACCATCGCCGTCACCGACAAGGGCTTCTTTGTCTCCGGTGCCGACGCGGTTCTGAACCCCGACGGCGGCGACGACGAGGACGCCGGCGACGACGAAGGCGAGGAGCGCCCGCCGACGGTTCCCTGCAAGGGCAACGCCGTCTGCGCCAACCCCGACGCCTACGACTACGAGGAGCTGACCCGGAAGCTCGGCCTGGTCAAGGACGAGTACCCGGATGACGAGAACGTCATCCTACTCCCCGAGTCCCGCGTTCAGTACGAGGTGCTTGTTCGCCTCATGGACGCGTGCCGCGAGGACCGCATCAACAAGAACCCTGACGGCACCTACCGCGATCTGTTCCCGTTCGTGGTCATCGCCGGCGGCGCCAAGTAAGGGAGGTCGATCATGGCTGGTGTCAAGACGCCTCAGCGCGTCACCAAAGAAGAGGCCCTGAACATCACTTCGATGATGGACCTCATGACCATCATCCTCGTGTTCCTGCTCAAGTCCTACTCGACTCAGGACATCTCCATCGCGGGTGACTCGGATCTGCAGCTCCCCAGCTCCACTTCCACCAAGGATCCCGAGCTGGCGGTCAACCTGGTCGTCTCCGGTCGGCAGATTGTCGTCGACGGCGTGCCTGTCCTTCAGCTCACCAAGGTTCCCGACGAGGAGAACCCCGGTAAGGAGCTGGTGGCGGTGCCCGAGGACGAGAAGAAGGGTCAGCTCATCCCGACCCTCTTCGACCGGCTCACCGAGAAGGCCGAGTCCGCCAAGGCGATCGCCGAGGCGAGCGGCAGCTCCGAGCACGAGTTCAAGGGCCGCATCCTGCTCCAGTGCGACAAGAAGCTCCCCTTCTCCGTCATCCGCGAGGTCATGTACACCGCGGGTCAGGCGCAGTTCGGCGAGTTCAAGTTCGTGGTGTATAAGCAGGAGTAGTCTCTTCCGGTCTCGAGATGTCGTTATCGAACCGGACCGCCCGGGGGCCACTTGCGCCTCCGGGCGATTCTGATCTAAGGTATGAAGACGGCAGCATTCTCTTACCTCCCCCTCTCACGGGGGCGGCTCCGAGGCGAATTCCGAGATAGCGGAACATCACCTCTAAACTTTTCTTGACTAAGATTCGATCCATGGTGTGCGTAGCCCAAAGGGTGCCGAGTCTCACTCCTGTCATAGTCCCACTTCCCCGGGGCGCTCGATTGGTGAAAGTGGATTCGGTTCGGGCGCGTTGCACACCGGGCTTGGGGTACTGACGCATGGCGCAGGCACAACCGACTACCAAGGTCCTCCGGATCGGAATCGTCCAGGATGGCAAGATCATCCAGGAACGGCTCATCAAAGCTGGAGAGCCGGTAACCGTCGGAGAATCGACAAAAAACACGTTCGTGTTTCCACCATCTTCACTGCCGAAGCGCTATCAGCTCTTCGTGCCGAAAGGGAAGGGCTATGCCCTGAACTTCACGGAGGAAATGGCTGGAAAGATCTCGTATAAAAACGCGATCGTCAGCCTCGATCAGCTGCAAGAACGCGGTGACGCCGTTCGCAAGGGTGGGATCTTCTCCCTGCCCCTCGCGGACAGCAACCGCGGCAAGGTCAGCATTGATGGCGTGACCATCCTCTTCCAGTTCGTGCCGCCTCCTCCTGAGCCGCTGCGAGCGATCAAGCAGGACTTCCGACCGAAGCTGCTCGACGAGGACGATCCGGTCTTCCTGGGCTTCCTGGCCCTCTGGACCGCGATGGCTGCGGTCCTCATGATCGTCGTCTACAACGCCGAGCCGGGCCAGACAAAGGGCCTCCAGGAGATCCCTGACCGCTTTACCGAGCTGGTCATGGACAAGCCGGATCTCGACGACAAGCCGGATATTGAGTCCGAAGAGCCTGAGATCGACGAGAACCTCGAGGGCCCCGAGGTCGTGAAGAAAGAGACGGAGTCTTCGGACGCTGTCGGCGACGCCGACGTGGCCCCTGCGGAGCAGTCTCCCGAGCAGCAAGAGGTCGCTGAAGCTCAGCGCCAGGAGCAGGCTCGTGAGGAGGTTCTTCAGGAGTCGAGTCTGCTGATGGCGCTCCTGGGCACCACCGGCGACGCCAACAACGGCGATCGGGTCCAGGATCTCTTCTCGGAGGATGACTGGGGCGGCCAGAACCTCGACGCGGCTCTCGCCAACGTGAGCGGCGCTGAGGTGGCCACCACCAACGAGGTCGGCGTGCGAGAGGCCCAGGGCGGCGGTGAGGGCAGCGCTGACATCGGCGACCTCGCCAAGGCCAACACCGGCGGCACTGGAGTGGGCTCAGGCCCCGCCACCGCAGTCGAAGGGATCGTCTCTGGCGGCACCGCTGACATCGTCGGCGCAGCCAACGACGACGGCGTCCGCGGTGTCATCCAGCGCTACCGCGGTCAGGTCAAGTACTGCTACGACGCCCGCCTCAAGGAGAACCCCACCCTCCAGGGCCGCGTGGACATCATGTTCACCATCGCCCGAGGCCGGGTCCTCACCGCCAGCGTGCTCTCCAACAGCACCGGCGACGCAGCCCTCGGCGACTGCATCGCAAGAAAGGTCCAGGGCTGGCGCTTCGACAGCGACGAGGAAGCTGAGGTCGTCTACCCCTTCATCCTCGCCCTGTAACGCTCCGGCGATACGCTCAAGCGAGTACACAACAAACGCCCGGCGGACCTTCCGCCGGGCGTTTCTGCGTTAAGGGCGCCCCGAAGTGATCCGTTGTAAGCGGATAGTAAGTTAGCGGAGAACCTTGCGGAGCCGCGTTTTGCAGTTGGGAGGGGTGATGCCTCAAGTTGACAGCGGTGATGCCGAACCCTAATCTAGCGAACTGCGTCCCATGCGCTTCTAGGAGGCCTGGTGTGAGCCGGACATCAATGATTATCCCCCTGAAGGGGCTCTGGATCGCGGCGGCTTTGTTTGCCGTCGCTCCGACCGCCCTCGCTCAGGACGATGGCGCAAGCGGACAGCTTGAGCAAGGTAGCTCCACCTCCGATCGGGAGAAGTTGGAGTTCGCGGAGTCCTCGGTCTCCGAAATGAACGACGCGGTCAAGTCTGTCAGCAAAAAGCTGGAGACCGCCGAGCGCGAGAGCGACGACCTGAAGATTCAGTGTCTGTCGAAGAAGCTCTCGGGTATCCGCGCCCTCTCCGAGGTGAGCGCGGACGCGAAGTCTTCCATGGAGAAGGCGCTGAGTTCAGGTGACACATCTCTCGCGGAGCACGAGTTCCGCAAGATCGCTGTCGCGCTCTCCAAGGTGCGACAGTTCCAGGCGGAGGCGGAAGCCTGCGTCGGCGACTCGGACACCACCCCGGGCGTCACGGACGTCAATGTCAGCATCGATGGCCTCACTGAGGGCACCGAGACTGACTTGATGGACCCAGGTGACATCGACATCGGTTCAGAACCTCCGGACCAGTCGCCCTTCCAGTAGGCTGCGCAAGATGTCGCGGCCGATTGCGGATCCCCGTCCAACGGGTGACGTTGCACACGCCTGACGGGCGGGGAACCGGCGCTCGGAAGCGGTTGAAGCGGAACGTGAGTAGAGGCAGGAGCTGATGAAACAACGCCAAGCCACAGGGCACCAGCGTACCGTTCTCCGTACATCGGGGATCGGTATACTCGCTGCTGTTCTGATCACACCGGCAGCTCAGGCTGAGCCGGGGGATCACATCCGTGTCGGTGAGGCGGAGTTAATCCCCTCAGTGAGCATGGGAGTCGATTGGAACTCCAACGTCTATCGAACCGCTGGTTCGCAAGGCAACGAGGCCGATCCAACCCCCGGCGCCAACCTCACGGTCGGACCGAAGTTGGAATTGGGACTGGATGGCCCTGACGCCATCCTGAAGACCTCCGGTGCCTGGGGCATCCGGAAGTTCTTCGTTCCCGAGCAAACCAACCTCGACAACTTCTCCGAAGCAGACGTCAGGCTCAGCCTGGATCTGCTCCCCAACGCCGTGGTCGGCTTCAAGACCAACGACGGCTTCAAGCGCAACACCTCTCCTAGTGAGACCCCGGACGCGGAGGACGCGCTCCTCAGGCGCACCCGGGCCGATCTATCGGGGGCGCTGGCGATTCATCCCGGTGATGCGTTGTCGTTGGACATTGGTGGCTTCTACCAGTTCAACGACTACAACCTGCCGTCGAGCGCCATCGACGCTGACCTCAACCGAAAGAACACTTTCGGTCCCAAGCTCGATCTCAAGTGGACGTTCTTTCCCAAGACCGCACTGGTCAGCGACTTCGAGCTCCGGTTCGCGCGCTGGGAAAACAACATCATCGACACCACCACGGACGCGCAGGGCACGGTCGCCGATCTCGGCTCCACCCTCGCCATGCCGGACTCCACCACCTGGAAGGTCCGCGCCGGCCTCGTGGGTCGCTTCACCCAGCGCCTCGTGCTGAACCTCGTCGCTGGCTACGGCGGCGCCGTCTACGACGCTGACTCCGTGCTCGACGATCCTGCGGCGACGGAAGACGCCGTCGACGATCTGGACACCAGCGTCTTCGACGTCAACGTCAGCGGCACGGATGGCATCCTGGTCGCGACCGGTGTGGAGTGGGTGCCCCGCCCCGCGCACACCCTGACCGTCGGGTACACCAAGAACTTTGATGACTCCTGGTTCACCAACTACATCGCCTACCACTACGTGTACGGCCGCTACAAGACCCTCGTGGCCAGTCGGGTCGGCCTCTACCTCGAGGGCGGGTACCGCAACGAGACCTACGTGGGCGAGGTCGATCGCAACGACCACTTCCTGAAGACCAAGGCCGGCGCCTCCTACAACGCCACCGGCTGGATGGACACGGGGCTGGACTTCGGCTGGACGCGCCGCGTCAACGCCGACGGCAACGCCGCCATCGACTACGACAACTTCGCCATCACCGGCTCGTTGACCTTCTCCTACTGACCGGGCGTCGGGCGTCGCCAGACCGGACGCCCCGCCCCGAATCGCGACAGACTACAACTTCAGGGCGCCTTCACGGCGTCCTGTCGTCGTTTGTGGCCCGTGGCCTGCCGGCAGTCCGAAAAGAGGTCAGGCGTCCTCTGTGACCGCTCTTCGACCCCTTGTTCGCCTCGGATCACCCTTCATGTAATACATGAATGCCTTACGTGACGCGTCAAGAAATAACCGCTAAGATAGCCTCGGACCCGTATCCACGAGTGAGACAGGCGGTGGCGAGCAAGCAGTCGAACAAGTCCGGGAAGACCAGTACGTCTCGGAGCGGGAGCCGCACCAGCAGCGGCAAGACCAAGACGGGCGCGACCAAGAGCACGGCCTCGAAGGCGAGCCCCCGGAAGACGACTGCCCGAAAGACGACTGCACGGAAGCCGACCGCACGAAAGACGAGCACGCCCCGAAAGCGCGCCACCAAGAAGCAGGCTGAGCTGCCGCTTGAGAAGAAGGGCGGAGAGTTCCTGCCCCCCGAGAGCCGCCGCTCGCTGGCGTATATGGCGGCCATGGGGGTCTGCGCCCTCACGACCCTCTCGCTGCTCTCCTACTCCCCCGACGACCCCTCCTGGTCCACCAGCGGCGGCGGCGGAGAGATCGCCAACTGGTGCGGTCGCCTCGGCGCCGTCACCGCCGACGCGCTCTACCAGCTCAGCGGCTGGAGCGCCTGGGCCATCCTGCCGTTCGGGATCTGGCTGGGGCTGCGCTTCACCCGGCGCCCCGCGGGCAACATGGCCCGCCTCATCATCGGACTCTTCGGTGTGTGGTGGGCGTCGACCCTCTTCAACCTGCTGTTCTACACGACCGCGACCGACAGCTTCCCCGCGGGCGGCCTCATCGGTCAGGTCATGGCCGGGCTCCTCCTGGGGTACCTCGGCACCGCCGGCTCCTACGTGGTCTGCGGGCTGGCGCTCCTCGCCGTCGCCACCGTCACCCTCGGCATCGACTGGGAGGCCATCGCCGGCCGCGGCATCGACGCCGCCGCGACCGCGACCCCCGCCGCCGGTCAGGCCATCGCCCGCGGCGGGCGCCGCGCGCTGACCGTCAGCGCCGGCGCGGTGGCCGAGACCTGGCGAAAGGTCCGCGCCCGGCCGCTCTACCTGCGGATGGATGACGACGAGGAGTACTACACCGACCACGGTGAGGACTTCGAGGACTTCGAGGACTACGGGTACACCGGCGCCGGCTTCGACGGCCTCGAGGACGAGATCAGCGAGCCCGTGGACGACGAGGACTCCCTGCGCTCCGGCACCTCCAGCAGCCGCTCACCGATGGCCATCCCCATCGACCGCGACCCGGAGCTGGGGCTGGGCTCCGCCGGCTCGGAGATCACCCGCCACACCTTCAACCTCGACGCCCCGCTGCCCGAGGGCAACGGCGTGCCCACCGTCGTCGCCGCCCGCCAGCTGGTCGAGGTGGAGTACGTGCCCACGGGCCACGTCCCCAGCGCCGGGCTGTTCTCCCAGGCCGCGCCGCCCCCCTCCCCCGTCGCGCCGAAGGTGCGCTCCAAGGGCATCGCGCCCCTGCCCACGGGCTTCGATCCCCGAGACGCCCCCGAGCCCAGCGGCCTGACCCCGGTCCCCGCCAAAGAGCCGCAGCTCAAGCTGCCGGTGTTCGAGGAGATGGAGGAGGCCGAGGAGCTCCCCGCCGACCCCATGGAGCTGGACGCCCCCATACGCCCCGGCTTCCTGGAGTCCGGCGGCGACGAGCTGCCCGATGGCGCCGACCAGCGGCCGCGCCGGCGCTTCCGCAAGCGCGTCTTCCAGAAGCCGACCGTCGCGCTGCTGGACGTGCACGAGCGGGAGATCGCCAGCCTGGATGAGGTCGAGCTGAAGCAGCTGGCCGTGGTGCTGGAGCAGAAGCTCGCGGACTTCAAGATCCGGGGCGAGGTCACGGCCATCCAGCCTGGACCGGTCATCACCACCTTCGAGTTCCTGCCCGCGGCGGGCGTGAAGCTCTCCCGCATCGCCTCGCTCACCGACGACATCGCGATGGCCATGCGCGCCATCCGCGTGCGCATCGTCGCGCCCATCCCCGGCCGCGGGGTCGTGGGCATCGAGATCCCCAACAGGGTGCGCCAGATGGTCTGGTACCGGGACATGATGGTGTCCAAGGCGTACCGCGAGGGCGACTGGATCCTGCCCATGATCCTGGGCAAGACCGTCGAGGGCCGCCCCTACGTGGCCGACCTCGCCAAGATGCCGCACCTGCTCGTCGGCGGCACCACCGGCTCCGGTAAGTCCGTCGGCGTCAACTCCATGCTCCTGACGCTGCTCTACCACTGCACACCAGAAGACATGCGGATGATCCTCATCGACCCGAAGATGCTGGAGTTCGAGCTCTACGGCGACATCCCCCACCTGCTGCACCCGGTGGTCACCGAGCCCAAGCTCGCCGCCGCCGCCCTGAAGTGGGCCTGCACGGAGATGGACAACCGCTACCGGGTCCTCGCGCGCTGGGGCACGCGAAACATCAAGTCCTACAACGACAAGCTCGCGCGGGAGCTCAAGGACTGGACGCCGGCCAAGGCGAAGCGCTACGGGCCGAAGAACCTGCCCGAGGGCGAAGAGGCGCCGCTCCCCAAGAAGTTCCCCTACATCGTCATCGTCATCGACGAGCTCGCCGACCTGATGATGATCGCGGCCAAGGACGTCGAGGAGTCCATCGTCCGCCTGGCTCAGAAGGCCCGGGCCTGCGGCATCCACCTCATCGTCGCGACCCAGCGCCCCTCGGTGGACGTCATCACCGGACTCATCAAGGCCAACATGCCCTCCCGCATCGCCTTCCAGGTCCGCTCCAAGATCGACGGCCGCACCATCCTCGACCAGAACGGCGCCGAGACCCTGCTGGGCAAGGGCGACATGCTGCTGCTGCCCCCCGGGGTCAGCTCGCTGGTCCGCATCCACGGCCCCTTCGTCTCGGACGAGGAGGCCCAGGCCGTCTCGGATCACCTGCGCGAGCAGGGCGCGCCGGACTACAGCGCCGACATCCGGGTCGAGGACGAGTCCGCCGGCGGCGCTCTCGACGAGGACGAGTACGACGACTTCTACGACGACGCCGTACAGATCGTCACCGACGCCGGCAAGGCCAGCACCTCCATGATCCAGCGCCGCCTGAAGATCGGCTACAACCGCGCCGCCCGGATCATCGAGATGATGGAGCGCGACGGTGTCGTCGGCCCCGCCGACGGCTCACGGCCCCGCGAAGTGCTCGCCGGTCGCCAGTAGATCGCGCGGGTCGGGGAGTCCTCTCCCCCACAAGCCGTGTCACCTTTCGTCAGCCGCTGAATCATGGAAGCGCCGCCGCCGTAAGCGGTGTGTACACACAACCCCGGTAGGTGCTTGCGAGCGGGTTTCCCTCGCGCTACCTCATGCGACTTGCCGAGGAGGTCACTTGCGCTGGCTCACCACGACCCTGTTCGCCGTCTCTCTTGCCGCTGGCTTCACAGCCGCCGCCGAACAGCCCGAGCAGGAGTCACTGGATTCCTTCATTCAGTCCGTGGAGGCCACCTACCGCGACGTCGAGAGCCTCGGCGCCGACTTCGTACAGATCACCCGCTCCATGGCCATCGGCGACGGCCCCGAGCAGAAGGGCAAGATGCTGCTGGCCCGTCCCCAGAAGATGCGCTGGGAGTTCTCCGGCCCCGACGCCCGGCTCTTCATCACCGACGGCGCCCAGATGTGGGTCTACTCCCCCGCCGAGAAGCAGGTGCACGTGTACCGCGAGCTGGGCGCTGGCGGCACCGGCATGGAGAGCCTGCTCACCAACCTGGACCAGCTCGACGAGCTCTTCATCATCGAGGAGCTGGACGCCGAGAAGAACCGGGACAAGAACTCGGTCTCCCTGAAGCTCGTCCCCAAGCAGGACGCCAACTTCAAGCACCTCCGGCTCGTCATCTCCAAGAAGAAGTACCTGCTGGAGCAGGTCACCATCGTCGACGCCTTCGACAACGAGACCGAGCTGAGCTTCTCCCAGGTCAAGCTCAACGTCACCCCCGGCGCCGAGCAGTTCAGCTTCACCCCCCCCGAGGGTGTTCAGGTCATCAGCCCCGACGGGCTGTAGCAGCGCCCGGCGCGCCTCGAGTGGCGCGATGCGGCGAGACTCCCTACCGCATCCAGAACGCCCCACGGCCCGCTGCCGCGCTCGCGTTATAGAGGCGGCTTCTCGGAGGAAGCACCCAATGAAGAAGGTCCATCTCGTCTCTCTGGGCTGTCCCAAGAACCGGGTCGACTCCGAGGTCATGCTCGGCAGCTTGCGCGAAGACGACTGGGAGTTCGTGGACGCCCCCGAGTCCGCCGACGTCATCGTGGTCAACACCTGCTCCTTCATCCAGCCGGCGACCGAGGAGTCCGTGGAGACCGTGCTGGAGATGGCGCAGTTCAAGGAGGCGGGCAGCGCCAGCAAGCTGATCGTCACCGGCTGCATGGTCCAGCGCTTCGGCGCCTCGCTGGAGGACGAGCTGCCGGAGGTGGACCACTTCCTCGGCACCGGCGAGTACCACCGCATCGCGGACGTGCTCGCCGGGCGCGGCCCGCAGCTCCGCAGCCACGTGGACACCCCGCTCTACATCCACGACGAGCTGGCCCCGCGCCTGAACTCCTGGGCGCCGCACTCGGCCTACCTGAAGATCTCCGAGGGCTGCAATCACCGCTGCACCTTCTGCATCATCCCCCAGCTCCGGGGCAAGCTCCGCAGCCGCACCATCGAGTCGCTGACGGCCGAGGCTCTGAAGCTCTCGGCCCAGGGGGTGCGGGAGCTGAACATCATCTCCCAGGACACCACCGCCTACGGCCGCGACATCTACGGCAAGCCCAAGCTGGCCGAGCTGCTGCGCTCGCTGGCGAAGGTCGACGGCATCCGCTGGATCCGCCTGCACTACGCCTACCCCATCGGCATGCCCGACGATCTGCTGCGGACCATCGCCGAGGAGGAGAAGGTCTGCGCCTACCTGGACATGCCCCTGCAGCACGCCTCGGGCCCCATGCTCAAGGCGATGAAGCGCGGCGTCACCCGCGCGGGCCAGGAGCGCATCCTCACCCGGGTCCGCGAGTTCGTGCCCGACATCGCCATCCGCAGCACCTTCATCGTGGGCTTCCCCGGCGAGACCGAGGCGGACTTCCAGGAGCTGGCGAGCTTCATCGGGGATCAGCAGTTCGCCCGGGTCGGCGTGTTCACCTACTTCCAGGAGGACGGCACCCCCGCCGCGACGATGGACGACCAGGTAGCTGACGAGGTGAAGGTCGCCCGACAGGCTCACCTGATGACGCTCCAGGCCGGCATCTCCAAGGCCCGCCACGAGGCGCTGCTGGGCCAGGCCCTCCCGGTGATGGTCGACGGCGTCTCCGAGGAGTCGGAGCTGCTGCTGTCCGGCCGGCTGGAGAGCCAGGCCCCGGACGTCGACGGCCAGGTCTTCATCACGAGCGCGCCGAAGGGCATCCAGCCCGGCGACATCCTCCCCTGCCGCATCACCCAGGCCAGCGAGTACGATCTCGTGGGAGAGCTGATCAGCTGAGCTCGCTACTCGCTCAGCACAGCCAGGGCGGCCTGTAGCTGGCCGTCCCGGGACAGCCGATCCCGCGCCGACCCGCGGAATGATGGGCTCGGCGTGCGCTGCTCCGGGGCCTCGAGCTGCGCCACCAGCCCCATGAGCTCCGCGCGCTCCTCCTCATCGTCCACGATCTCGGCCAGCCGCGCCTTCAGCGCCGCGGCGGGCGCCGCCGCAGGGGGGCTGATCTCGGCGAGCACATCCGGCTCGATGCCGCCGTCGATGTCGATCGCCTTGCCCGAAGGCAGGTAGTAGCGGGCCACGGTCAGCTTCAGGGCGCTGCCGTCGGAGTACTCGTAGATGCGCTGCACGCTGCCCTTGCCCCAGGTGGGCTGCCCCACGATGGTGGCGCGGCCCAGCTCCTGGAGCGCGCCGGCGACGATCTCCGAGCCGCTGGCGGAGTCTCCATCGACCAGCACCACCAGCGGGACGTCCAGGTCATCGGCGGCGACGCTGGCCCGCAGCTCCTCCAGCTCCTCGTCGACCCGGCCGCGGGTGGTCACCACCACCTCATCGCTGGCGACGAAGCGGTCGACCATATCGGCGGCCTCGGTCAGCAGGCCGCCCGGGTTGTCCCGCAGGTCGAGCACCAGCCCATCCAGCGGGCGCTCCGCCAGCAGGTCCGCGATGGCATCGGACATCTGATCCGTGACCCCATCCCGGAACTGCTCCACCCGGACGTAGCCGATGTCGTCCGTCAGCCAGTCACCGGTCGCCGCCGGCGTCACGATCTCGTCCCGGGCGACCTCCAGGGTCACCCTGCCCACCGCCGCGCGCTCAATGCCGAAGGTCACGAACTGACCTCGGGGGCCCTTGATCCGGGCGGTGGCCTCGTCGAAGCTCAGGCCCGTGATGTCCTCGTCGTCCACCTCGACGATGACGTCCGCCTCCAGCACCCCGGCCAGCTCCGCGGGGCTGCTGGGCAGCACGTCCACCACCAGGATGCCGCCGCCCTCGGCGGGGCGGCTCTCGACGCCGACGCCGTAGTAGCGCCCCTCGTGATCCTCCAGGATCCGAGCGTAGGTCTCGGGGTCGAAGAACATGCTGTGCCGGTCGAGAGACTCAGCCATGCCGTCGACCGCCGCCCAGACCAGCTCCCGGGTGTCCATCGCCTCGACGTGGTTCCGCTGGATCTGGGTCATGGCCCTGGAGAAGACGTCGAGCCCCAGGTAGGGGTCACCGCCAGCGGCGTAGGCGCTCAGGGTCGCCTGGTTGCCGGCGGTGATGCCGGCGGCGAAGAGGGTGAAGGTCGCCATGAAGGCGATGGGGGTGCGGCGTCTCATCCTGGCCTCACTTGGCGCTCAGCCAGTCCAGAGGGTTCTGCGGCGTGCGGCGGTAGCGCACCTCGAAGCGCAGCCGCGGTCCCTTGTTATCCGTCACGCCGGTCTCTCCGACCATGCCGAGCACCTCGCCCTCTCGCACCTGCTGGCCTCCGTCCACGTTGAGCTTGCTGGCGTGGGCGTAGACCGTGGCGTACTCGCCGCCGTGGTCCACCACCACCGTCATACCGTAGCCGGTGAGGAAGCCCGCGTACTGGACGTAGCCGTCAGCCACGCAGCGGATGGGGGCGTAGTTCTCGGCCCGGATGTCGATGCCGGGGTTGTTGACGACCTCGCCGGTGGCGTCGTCGGTGTAGTTGCCGTAGGACCGCATCAGGCGACCGCTCACGGGGTAGCTGAGGCGGCCCTGCAGATCCCGGAAGCCCTGGCTGCGAGGCGCCTCGGTGACGGTGATGGTGCTGCCGCCGCCGGTGGCGAAGTCCTCCTCCATGAAGCCGCCGGAGGTCGCCCGCTCTCGCAGCACCTGGAGGGCCAGCTCCTTGCGGCCGTTGATCTCCTCCAGCAGCCGCTTCTGGCGCCGCTCCTCAGCGCTCAGGCGCGCCCGTCGCTCCTCGGCCTGAGACTGCAGCGAGAGCAGCCGGGCCCGGTCGTCCTCCAGCCGCCCCAGGGCGTCGCGCTTGACGCCCACTTCGTCCATGAAGTCCTGGACCTGCCCGCGGGTCTCTCGCAGCAGGTTCACGAGGTACTTGGTGCGCTTGCGCAGATCCGCCGGATCCTCGGAGGAGAAGAGGATGCGCAGGAAGCCCGTCCGGTTCAGGCGGTAGAGCAGGCGGATGCGAGTCCGCAGCGAGCGGGCCCGATCGGCGACGGCGACCTGCGCCTCGTCCAGCGCGTCCTCGTGGGAGGCGCGGCTCCCCTCCAGCGCGTCGATCTCCCCCTGGATGGACTCGACCTCCTGGGAGGCGGCGTAGCGCTCCTTCTCGATCTCGTTCAGCTCAGCCAGCACCTTGCGGGCCTCGAGCTTGGTCGAGGCGAGATCGCCGGTGGCGTCGTGCTGCGCCCAGGCGGGGGCGCCGACAGCGACGAGGGAGGCCAGGAGGGCGAGGGTCTTCAGCGGGGACTTCATGCCGAGGCCGTCCAGAAGCGGCGCACGCTCAGGATGCTGCCGCAGCAGCCCAGCACCACGCCGCCGAGCACCAGGAGGAGCAGCCAGCCCCCGGGCAGGAAGGCGAGGGTGTCGCCGAGGATGGCGAGCTGGAGGTACTCCTGGAGGTGGTTGCTCATCAGGCTGTGGAGGACGGCCAGGATGAACACCGCGATCAGCGAGCCGATGAGCCCCTGCACCAGCCCCTCGATCAGGAACGGCACGGCGATAAACCACCAGGTCGCGCCCACGAGCTTCATCGTCTCCAGCTCGGCCCGCCGGGTGTAGGTCACCAGGTGCATGGTGTTGCCCACGAGGAACACGCCGGCGACGAAGATGAGCACGCCCATGGCGAAGCCCAGCAGCTGAATCAGGGAGATGAAGGTGGAGAAGCGCTGCACCCACTCCTGCCCGAAGTCCACCTCCTCAAAGTCCGTGCCCTGGATCTGGCCGCCGATGCGGGCGATGTCCTCGGGCGCGGTGTGGCTGTCCTTCAGGGTGATCTCCAGGCTGGCGGGCAGCACGTCGTCGCCCAGCTCGGCCAGCACCGCCTCCATCTCGGGGATCTTCTCCTTCAGATAAATGCCGGCGTCCTCCTCGGAGATGTAGGAGACCGCCTCGACCCCGTCGATGCCCGCGATTCGGTCCTTGACCACGAAGCGTCGCTCGATCTCCACCCCCTCATCGAAGTAGGCGGAGATGTGGATGTCACGGTTCCAGGAGTCCACGACGCTCTGGATGTTCACCAGGGCCAGCAGGAAGGTGCCGACTAGCAGCAGCGAGGCGGCGATGACCATCATGGCCATGGCGTTCAGGTAGAGGTTCTCGCGCAGCGAGCGGGCCGCGCGGCGCAGCATGTGGGCGACGAGCGGGCTCACGCGTCGCTCACGATCCGGCCCTTCTCAAAGCGGATACGCCGGTGGGGGAAGCGGTCCATCAGCCCCGCGTCGTGGGTGGCGATGAGGACGGTGGCGCCTCGGAGATTGACGGCCTTGAGGATCTCCATCACCTCGATGGCCATGGCCCCGTCGAGGTTGCCGGTGGGCTCGTCGGCGAGGAGGATGGCCGGGTCGTTCACGATGGCGCGGGCCACCGCGACCCGCTGCTGCTCACCGCCGGAGAGATCCAGCGGGAAGGAGTCCTCGCGCCCCGCCAGCCCCACGGTGTTGAGCACGGCCTTGACCCGCCGATCGATCATCTCCCGCGGCACGCCAAGCACCTCCAGGCAGAGGCCGATGTTGTCGGCGACGCTGCGGGTGGGGATGAGCTTGAAGTCCTGGAAGACGATCCCGATATTGCGGCGCAGGTAGGGCAGCTTCTTGCCCGAGAGCTTGGAGGCGTCGACGCCACCGACCAGGAGCTTGCCGCTGGTGGGCTTCTCCGCGCCGTAGAGCATCTTCAGGAGGGTGGACTTCCCCGCGCCGGAGTGCCCCGTGATGTAGACGAACTCTCCCTTGGCGACGCGCAGCTCGATGTCCCGCAGGGCGTGCTTGTCCCCGTAGGTCTTGAAGACATGGTAGAGCCGGATCACGCGCCCTCCGCGAAGACGCCGTGCTGCAGCAGGTTCGGCGTTACGAGGTCCACCAGTTCGACCCGGGAGGGCTCCCGCTCAAGGAAGACACGCCCGGTCGCGCGGAATCGCTCGACGTGATCGGTGACCAGGAAGCGCTCCCGGCCCGCCCGCCCGCCGCCGCCCGCATGCAGCAGCCCCGCATCCGCCAGCACCTCGGCGGTGACCGCGGCGGTCGCCTCGGCGGAGTCCACCAGCGCCGCGCCGGGCAGCGCCTCGGCGATGACCGACTTGAGCACCGGGTAGTGCGTGCAGCCAAGGATGACCGTGTCGGGCCCGTCGTCGCCGGCCAGCCCGCCGAGGTAGCGCTCAGCGACCAGGCGCACGACCTCCCCGTCGATCCAGCCTTCCTCGGCCAGCGGCACAAACAGCGGACAGGCGACGGCGCGCACCCGCTGCACCCGCCCCTCCAGCGCGGCCTGGTAGCGCCCGCCCCGGATGGTGCCCTCGGTGCCCAGCACAGCCACGTCCCCCCGCTGCGTGCGGCTGAGTGCCGCGCGAACGCCCGGCTGGATGACCCCGATGACCGGCACCCCGGCCCGAGCGCCCACGGCCTGAAGATCGTCCAGGGCGTAGGTGGTGGCGGTGTTGCAGGCGATCACCAGCGCCTTGATCCCCTCCCGCCACAGGTGCGCCGCCACCCGGTGGGAGTAGGCGCGCACGGTCTCCGCGGAGCGCGTTCCGTAGGGGACGCGCGCGGTGTCCCCGAGGTAGAGCAGGTCCTCGCCAGGCAGCGCCCGCCGCAGCGCGGAGAGCACCGTGAGGCCACCCACGCCGGAGTCGAAGACCCCGATGGGCAGATGGTTCCTGGGGGAGCTTGCGGGCATGTCGTTCACGTATCGTCGCATGAATGGCTTAGCTTGTGTCGAAGCCGGCCATTGATGAGACGAGACGTGAACACCGGTGACGTGACGGGATACTCCGAGACCATGCAGATCGCGATCTACGGAGGCAGCTTCAACCCCCCTCACGTCGGCCACGCCATGGTCGCCTCCTGGCTCCTCTGGTGCGAGCAGGTCGACGAGGTCTGGCTCACCCCCACCTTCGCCCACGCCTTCGACAAGGAGCTGCTGGACTTCGAGCTGCGCGCCCGCATGTGCGCGGCCATGGCCGGCGACGTCGACCCGCGGGTGAAGGTCTGCGAGGTCGAGCGCGAGCTGCCCGTCCCCAGCTACACCATCCAGACCCTGCGCCTCCTGCGCGAGCGACACCCGGACGCCAGCTTCCGCCTCGTCGTCGGCGCGGACATCCTCCCCCAGACCCCACAGTGGCGGTCCTGGGAGGCCATCGAGGCCGAGTTCTCCCCCATCATCGTAGGCCGGGGCGGCTACCCCGAGGTGCCGGGCGCCCCCACCTTCCCTGCCCTCTCCTCGACCAACATCCGCGCGCGCGTACGCAGCGGTGAGTCCGTCGCCAGGCTGGTCAACGCCTCGGTGCTGCCCCTCCTCGACGGCTGCTGGAGCCCCGCTTGAAGACCCTGTTCCTCTACGACATCGACGGCACCATCCTGAGCACTCAGGGCGCCGGCCGCGCCAGCCTGAACGCGGCCTTCGAGGATCTGTACGGCGTAGCGCACGCCTTCGCCGAGGTGCGCTTCGGCGGCCGCACGGATCCCGGCATCATCGCCCGCGCCTACGAGCTGGCGAACCTCCCCTGCACCGCCAAGGAAGCCGCCCGCCTCCAGTCCCGCTACCTGGAGCTGCTGCACATCCGCCTGAGCAGCGCCGACATCACGGTGCACCCGGGCGTCTCCAACGCCATCGAGGCCACCGCGCCCCTCGGCCGCAACGCGCTGCTCACGGGCAACTGGCGCGCGGGCGCCCAGGCCAAGCTCGGCGCGGTCGATCTCTGGCACCCCTTCGCCTTCGGCGCCTTCGGTGACGACTCCCCGAACCGCAATGATCTCGTGCCGGTCGCTGTCGAGCGCTCCCGGGCCAGCGGGTTCTCGCCCGAGCGGGTCATCGTCATCGGTGACACGGAGGCTGACGTTGCCTGTGCCAGAGCTGGCGGTGCGCTGGCGGTGGCGGTCTTGACGGGGTGGGCGGATCGCGTGTTGTTGGAGGGGGCTGGTCCGGATCTTTTGATTGAGGATCTGGGGTCGGGGTTGAAGGCGTTGTTGGCGCTGGCTGTTTGAAGGGCTTGGTTGGAGTGGCGGTTCGGCGGTTCGGTTCGGTTGTCGGTTCGGCGGTTCGGTTGTCGGTTCGGCGGTTCGGTTGTCGGTTCGGCGGGTTCGGCGGGTTCGGCTTTGTTTGACGGAGGTCGATGGGACTGGCGAGATCGGTCTCGGCAGTCGCGGGCTCGTAGTTTGAGCGTCCCGTCGAGGCGCCGTCGTTCTGCCTGTTGGGGGTTTGGACTTCCCGACCGTCTTGGGCGGCGCGGTGCCCCTGGGTAGATTCGACGTGTGCTCGCTGCGCTAACGAATCCCCGGACGATCCGTCAGCGTCAAGTCGACAAGGTCTGGTGGCCGGTGCCGTG